>Ga0307509_10000787_pt1 | contig 54352 bp, 50 predicted proteins | sample 10_EM_MG_FD_202245 | JGI IMG/M metagenome (GOLD analysis project Ga0307509, IMG submission 202245) | Populus trichocarpa ectomycorrhiza microbial communities from riparian zone in the Pacific Northwest, United States - 10_EM | ecosystem: Host-associated > Plants > Roots > Unclassified | place... | reverse complement strand
AATCCCTACTTGACCAAAATCTCCTTCCCCCCTTCCACCGCCTTGCCAACCTCCCCTTCAATAATTTCATTCAAATTATCCCAATCCGTCTATCCCCCCCCACCATCATTAGCCTTCTCCCCCTCCCCCTCCCCTCCCCCTCATCAAGGAAGAAAAAGGAAAAAAAGGAAACACTTACACTCCTCCCCTTAACAACACCCCCCTTGCGGGCACTAGCCTCCCTCCTCCTCTCCAACTTCTCTAGCACCGCACCGGCTTTATCCATCGCGGCCTCCTTCCTCCTGCGCTTCTGTCGGGAAAGCGCTTTCCCCCCGCCCTTGCGCTTCTGGACTCCGCCGCCGCTGCGGGCGGATAGTGCGGCGAGTTTTTCGCTGGTGGGCTTTTCGTCCGGGCGTGGGAGGGGGATTGTGGCTGTGGGGGATGGGGCGCGCTTTGCGGCGCGGGAGCGGGGTGCTGGGTGGGGTTTTGGTTTGGGGGTTTTGGCCATTTTTTTTGTGGGTTGTGGTTGGTGTGGGTTGGTGGTTGTGGTAGTGGTAGTGGTGGCAGTAAGTTGGCGGTAGGTGGCGGAGGAGTTTTGGTGGTGGTGGGTGGAAGGTAGGGTAACTTGGATTTTTAATTTTTTTCCGCTTGTAGAGTGGGTAGTGCTGTAGTGATATTCTGTGTAACTAGCTAGAACTTAGGGTTCCGTAGAGGATAGGTGTTAGGGTTGGTGCATTGTGAGCACTTTGAGCGGATAACTTATTAGAAGGAAACATGGGAGGAAGGAACTCAACCAATTACCATCATCCTTCAGATCCAACCTTACTCATTCGTTCCTATCAAGTGCAGTGCAATGCAATTCTGTCGGGGGGGTGCCGGCGGGGTGGGGCTCTGTCTTGCCATTGGAGTTTCACTCGTCTTGTCCATCTACTCGTAGGCACCCAGCGGAGGGCATTCTGATGGGGCACTCGTAAGTGGGTATGCAACTATCGTACTAATTGGGGCGGGCATCACACTATAAGTTACGTCGAAAATATTCCTTAATATACTCGAGTAACAGAAATGAGCTTGTTTTTACTATCTATTTTGTCAACTCGATTGCGGGGTCAAGTTGCCCCGGTGCCATACGTTCGACTCACATTGTTCTCGGGTATCAGATGTGTAGAAGCACTCGTGACCGTAACCTACCGGACGAGTAAACAACCCAACGTACACTCATATCCGCAAAGTTCTCGTAACGTCTGATGTATCGCGAAGTCTTGACAGCCTTAAACTGGGGGATTGCAGAAGGTATTTAAGGGGAAAAAAAATCTGAATATTCTCTACAGAATATGCCATTACTGGATTAAAAAATATCTCTCGAAAAAGAGTTGTCCCTTTCTTGTTATCAAGGTCCGTATTGCTAGGAGTACCGAAGGTGTTACGAGAACTTTGCGGATGCGAGTGTACAAGTATCACACTCGGACAGGGTCAAAACGGGCGGTGGTGAAACAAGGATGGAGGCGCTGATTGATCAAGAGGAAGTGGAAAAAACGGGGGTGTTATAGGTTGTCATTAATCTGGAGCAGTTGCGATACAGCTACCGTTGTATTATATCTATGGGTCTTATTAGGAATCTGATGGTATATAAGGCCAAATTGAGACCAAAGGAGAAGGAACCAGGGCCTTTGGAATAGTTCTTTTAAGAGACATATATAAATGCATGGGTTAAACTGCACGCTGGCAATTTCATCATCACCTAAATGTCATCTACACGTCCCACGCATATTGAACCCGAACATTTGAGTCCGAATTCAGTACGGGGTCACGGATGTGCGCGGACAATCCGCCATACAAATTTTTACCTCCTGTGTTCGGGTTCAATAGGCCTGGGACGTGTATATGGTCAAGTATCATACTAAGATACTTAGGGCCTGTTTGGCTGCAACGGTTCCGTTCCGTTGGGCGACCGTTTCCGCTGTGAAAAGAGGGGTCCTTAAAGTAAGATCGCAAGGGTTGTTCCTCAATCTAGCGGGGGTTGAATCCTGCCAATTATGTCTGGAATCCCTGGCCGGACTCTGAGTACCCCTTCAAAAGTCGTCAATCAACTGTCTGGGCCAAGCCAAGAAAGGGAGTGGTGCAGTGCTTGGAAGGCTCCGGCTTGGGTATGATCGCCCCTTTTCAGCGTTGACTAACTTTAAGCTTCTTTAGTGCCAGGGAACCGACTTGAGGAGTCAAGCTCCCTCACTATCTTGGCTCCTTTTAGCCAATCGTCTCCCAGCCCAAATTGAAAGACCGCCTCTGCGATCCTACCTTGAGGACCCCTAATTACCTTCTCTCCGTTTTGAAACGGAAGGGAAAGGGTCATTTGTATGAGAGAACGGAACGGAACCGTTGCAGCCAAACAGGCTCTTATTCCTTCAGTCTGGATTTCTGGTGTCTGCCAAGGCAAGAATTTTTCCACTGCTGCAACCTGTTTTCTAACTACCCCACCTGATCTTGCTGACCTTTTTTTCCGCCCTTTTTGACCATGTCCGAGTACTCGTGCCCCGAAACAAGGATAGACTAAAATTATGACAGAAAACCGATGGAAAAAAAAGAACTATGGCCCGATAGGGTAGCAGACTACCATGGTTGAGGCTCACAACCCCACCTCATCTCCTCCATCTCTTTCCCTCAACCCTCCCCGCCTTCTCTCACCCATCCCTTGCCCTTTCCTCCGTCCGGTTTCTTATATTCCGAAATTTCTCCCTCCGCTTTCTTTTTCTATTGACCGTCCAACCGCACCGCACCTTGTTCTTTTGCCAACAACCAACCCCCTTTCTAAGAAAGAAAACCCCGCCGATTAAGATTCTCCGAACTCGTTTGCTTGCTACTCTTCCGGTAGATAGGTTAAACAAACAACCAAACGAAAAAACACACCAAAATGTCTGAGGAATCGAAACCCGACGCCTCCAAGGGAAAGGGAAAGGGAAAGGCCAAGAGGGAAGAGGGAGAGTTGAACAACATTTCTGGCGCATTGGTCGAGCAGCTGCTCAAGGCGAATCCGAGTCTTGCTGGGGAGATGCAGGGCATGGAGCCGAAGAAGGTCGAGGAGATGATGAGAAGGATGAATTTGCAGGATATTCTTACTGGGATGGTATGTTTGTTGCTTTTGCGATCGTTTCGAGAAGGGGGTAATTGCTGATCGGAGTCTGTGCCGGCGCAGTCTGCTGGTGGGAAGAATCAGAAGGACATGGCTTCTTACAAGTTTTGGAATACGCAGCCGGTTCCGAAGTTTGGTTTGTTTTTCTACGGCTTTCTTTAGTGGTTGGAATTGGAGGTGCTGATTGGGTGTGTAGGTGAGGACGAGCCGTTACCGGATGGTCCGCTAAGGGAGAATGATCTTGCGAGGGTCAAGACTGTGGGTGCTGAATTGATTGAGGGGTTCGAGTGGGATACTGTCGATCTTACGGATGACCAACAGGTTTTTTCCTTCTTCTCTCTTAACTTTGTTTGGGGTTCTTATGGGGAAGTAGGTCCGAGAGGTCTACGAGTTGCTTAGCCATCACTACGTTGAGGATAATGAAGCCATGTTCCGGTTCAACTACTCTGCGTCGTTCTTGCATTGGGCACTGAAGGCTCCGGGTTGGCTCAAGAACTGGCATGTCGGTGTGCGTGTGACGAGTACAAAGAAGCTCGTGGCGTTCATATCTGGTATCCCCGTCACCCTGAGAGTCCGGGAGCACCTCCTCCGGTGCTCGGAAATCAACTTCTTATGCATTCACAAGAAGCTCAGGGGTAAGCGCCTTGCACCCGTGTTGATCAAGGAGGTCACTCGAAGATGTAATCTTGAGAGCGTATGGAATGCTATCTACACCGTCGGTGTTGTGCTGCCGAGGCCGATTAGTACTTGCAGATATTTCCATCGCAGTTTGGATTGGCTCAAGTTGTACGAGACTGGGTTTTCGCCTCTACCAGCCACTAGTACGAAGGCTAAGCAGGTTACTAAATATGCTTTACCTGCGAATACAGCAACTAAGGGGTTAAGAGAAATGGAGGCGAAGGACGTGGACGCCGTACATGATTTGTTCACGAGGTATATGGAAAGGTTTGAAATAGTGCCCAAATTCACAGCTGAGGAGGTTGAGCACTGGCTGTTGAACGGAGGATCAAAGTATGACGGGAGGATTGTTTGGACCTATGTCGTTGAGGTGGGGCTTTCCGTTGCTTCTTGATATGGGCGGAGCTGACTGTTATGCAGGAGGAAGGGAAGATCACCGATTTCTTCTCCTTTTACTTGCTCGAGTCCTCCGTCATTGGGAAGAAGGAGACCATTCGTGCTGCCTACCTCTTTTATTATGCTTCTGAGACTGCTTTTAGCAAGTCTGCTGATGCTAAGAAAGAGCTTAAGGTTCGCTTAAATGCGCTGATGCACGACGCTCTTATCCTGGCTAAGAAGGTGCGACATTTTTTCTTTCATTAAATCTAGATTCTGCTAATACGTGGATAGCTTGGTTTTGATGTCTTCAATGCTCTTACCTTGCTCGATAATACACTCTTCCTTGAAGAACAAAAGTTTGGAGCTGGCGATGGATCACTGCATTACTATCTCTTCAACTGGAGAACCTCGTTCATCAATGGGGGAATCGATGAGAAGAAGAATGTCGACCAGGAAAGAGGTAGCGGCGTTGGTGTTGTTATGCTGTAATCTTTTTTTTATGACAATTTATACACAAATTCTTTCGGTGGAGCATTTGGATTGGGCTGAGTCTGGTAGCGTTTCTGTCGGTTAGGGCGTGTTTGGAAGGTACTCGCTTCATTGGTTGTAGGTGGCCTACTCTACCGTATTGTCAATGGCTCCTTTAGTTTCCAGGCGTTCTTTGATGGGGATGGCAATTTCCGGGAAGCAGGTCAAGTCGATTCGCTTTTCCGGTTCATAGTCGCCGGGGGAAGTGAGATTGAAGCTGTGGAGAAAAACAAAAGAGGTTGATGGTTGATTGGGGATGTAGTGGTTGTTTCCTCTCCCTGCTCATTTTCCCCCTGAAATACCGCTTCGTCTATCATACAAATGCTACTGAATTCACTACATCAAACACACACGATGTTTACCGAGTGGCCGCGCGCTTGTCTGTGAGTCTATTCGCGTGCCTGAGAGTATTGTATAGTACTGTGGCGGGTCTTCCCCGGTAGGCGTTCTTTCGTGGGTGTTGGCAATCTTGACGGTTGACGGTTCCGGTGGAGGTCACTAGCAAAAGAAAATGAAAGAAACTGAAATTGATAAATTCAAGCTGAAAGCCGAACACTGATGGTTACAATAAACTGAAGTGATCAGCTCTCAGAAAAGTGATGATGGATGACGGTTCCCATTAACTGAAGAAAATCTACACTTGACCTCCGTCCCTCTAAGGAGTCTTCCACACTAATTAACTAACAAAAACCCATTCACCAAAACTGCTCACTTGCGTGGCTACGTAAAAAGCTACGTAATCTACAACAATAACGAAAATTAAAGAAGAGCTATCTACGGGTCTGACAGTACTGTATTTTGGGAATAAAAGACCTTTCACTAAATTCATTGCTGAGTGATGTGGGTTGCTTGAGTAGGCATAGTCTAGATTAGATTTTTGGGGTTAGTAATGTCGTCACGGGTATCATTGTTATCATGGTGCCTGCTTAAAATGACGTTTGCTGTAAGGATTAGGTTTTATCTCCGTCCCAACCCCGCACCGCATTTTGCAACACGAAAAAACAATCCAACTTCCCATAAAGAGTATTATACACTCGCTATGTTCAGGAATGCGTTCAATTCGCTAAAGCCTTTGGCCAGATACCAATATCGAACAGTCTCCATGGCGACAAATACATCTTTGTACAAGATGAACCATACCATGTACCTTCCGTTCCCCTCTTTCTCTAGCTGTATACTGCAGTTACTGATAAGGGGGGTTTGTTTAGGCTTCGGGTAAAAGATCCGAAGAGAAGCGGTCCGTATTGGTACCCCCCCGCAATATACGGAATGCGAGCGCTAACAAAGCAATCAACTAGTGGAATACTACCAAAACAACTTTGGCATGAAGCTCATCCACAAGAAGGATTTTGAAGAGGCCAAATTTTCCCTCTACTTTCTTGCCTTCGATAGCCTGGGTGCCGAGAGTGCTGGCAGGCACTTGACGGATCGGGAGGGGATTCTGGAGCTTACACATAATTGTAGTACCCTGTTCCGTTCTTTTTTTAAAATAATAATAATTGTGGCTGGGGGTTGGCTGACTGGGGTGGCTGGTGGTGGGATAGATGGGACGGAAAATGACGACAATTACAAGGTTAACACTGGGAACGTGGAGCCGCATAGAGATATGTTTCTTGACTACTTGGTTGGTTGAGTGCAGGCTGACTGGTGTGCTCGTGTAAGGTTCGGACATATGTAAGTTTGGCGCATCCTGAGCGGGTCTTAATATGTGGTTGGACTAATTTAGTGAACAGCTGCATCTCCGTTGACCACCTCGAAAAGGCTTGCGAAAGGCTCGAATCTAACAACGTCCCCTTCCAAAAACGCCTCTCAGATGGGCGTATGAAGAACATAGCCTTCGCACTAGACCCCGACGGGTACTGGGTCGAGATCATCGGCCAAAGGCAATCGGACCCTGCATCTGCCTCCACTAATCTGGACGTCTACCGCTTCAACCACACGATGCTCCGCGTAAAGGATGTGGAAAAGTCTATGCAATTCTACCGCTCCGTGCTGGGGATGTGTCATCTCAGGACGATCGAGCAGCCCGAAGCTAGATTCAATCTTTACTTTTTGGGCTACGGGAGGGAGGGAGAGGAGCGGGATTACAGGGGTGAGGGGAACCCCCTGGCGGATAGGGAGGGGCTCGTGGAACTTACGTGGAATTACGGTACTGAGAAGGAGGAGGGGTTCAAGTATCATAATGGGAATGACGAGCCGCAGGGGTTTGGGGTTTGTTCTCTCTTTGCGGGTGCGGGGAAGGCAAAGATGGGGGCTAAAATGGGAGGTAGAACCTTTGCATATCTGTCGACGACCTTGACGCTGCCTGCGCTAGATTTGAGGACTTGAATGTTAATTGGAAGAAGAGACTTACCGAAGGGAGGACCAAGAATGCGGCGTTTATTCTGGATCCCGATAATTATTGGATTGAGTAAGTCCTTATTTTCTTCATTCTACGTCCTGTTTTATTAACCAGCGTATAGAGTTCTCCAAAACGAGAGCATCAAATCCAGAGTGCCCTGGTAGATTAAGTTGCGGGGCTCTCCTACACGATCGTTTGTGGTGTTACCCAGTTAGTCGATTGTGGCGGTGAAGTTGAAATTACAATGACGTTCCTACTCCAAGTGATTGTCAAAGATTTAGAAACGTGTTCGTGCTCCCGAAACTGGCCCAGTTATTTACCTTTGGAGTTTATGCACTTGTGGGGCAGATCTATGATCGCGCTTTCGCGTGCCCGGTACACTAGCCAATAAATGCCGGTAAGCTAGCAACCGAGTGAGACGTTGTGATTATTACTTTTCTAGAGTCCGGCGGGGTGCATTTCGTAGTAGCCGGTGCCCGAGAGTATAGCACGCACCACTCGAGAAAGCTCTTTAGAACTCACGCACACACACGATAGTTATATTTTCGTAGTCAAAATTCTCTCTGTTCGGGGAAAAAGAAAAAAAGAACAATACCAGTAGGATTTCCAACATCCTCCATCACATCATTCCACCTCTCCATGGCTCACCTATCTATCCGTTAATCAATAACTTGTACTCAAGTGCACTATCTTAATATTATCACAGATGGGGCAGCCTCCGTGGCTACCGCTCTGGCATTTCATATTTACCCAAGGTTTCCTCCCTAGGGCTAGCCCTTCGGGGCCATTATGTAATTGTGGCGGGGTCTCTGGGCGCTGTGCCATTGGGGTCTGTGGTAGTTGGCGAGGATTCGAAGACGCTGTCAATATTACTGCATAAAAGCTAACATAGGGAGGGATGGAGGTGGGTTTAATATGGCTGGCGGGCCCAACCGGTTCCAGAACGGGAGCGCACGGTGTCGTAAGGACACCGGTAGTATGATATAGTCCAGTAGGGTATTTGCCAGTGATGGGTTGTGTGTGGTTGGGTGTTTAAGGGATGATACCTTGAGTTGGAAGTTTTCGCTGTAGTTGTGTGGGGGGTGGAAGGAGTCTTTGTGATGCCTTGTCAAGGAAAGAAATCTGTGAGGACTTTTTTGTTTTGGGCTCTTTTTGTATTGAAGGAATGAATGAGGGAATCCACTTCTTTTTTTGGGGATTCGGGAGAGTCGTTGGGGGTTTGTGTTGGCGGATTGGTGTAGCCATTAGCCTCTTGTTTATGCACTATAGTATCACGAGTTTGAGGAGAGCGATCTGACCAGATACTGAGATGTCAAGTTAGTATAGTATCTCATAGATCTTATTTGGACATCGTGCATTTATTTTAGCGGCATCTGTCAGGTGCCTGCGGAGCCTGTCATTCACTGAGGATTGTCGAAATCTCGCTTTGCTGAAATAAAAAAATTAAAATTTGGGCGGTAAGAAATAGGGAGGAGGGAGCTGTAGCTTTTTAAGTATGATACTTGGAGTGAGGCCACTCTCTGGTTTCGACGAGTAGTCTACTGGAAGCTAAACTGTATAGGCTCAAGCTACTCGCGCTTTGGAAAAGTAAAAAGAGGCAGGACGAGAGCGTTATCAGGGTGCCTGTGTTCGGATAGTGCGGTGGGTATGCTACTGTGCGAGTGTTGTACCAGTAAAGCACAGACACTGTAAGAACCGGAATGATTGAACCTCGCAATAGGACACTGGAGCTGCAGTTGCTGGTAAGGTCTGGTACATTTTTTTTGTCTCAAGTTGGGGCTGAGGCGGTCGCTTATCGTAGTCTTTTTTGCCCCCCGTTCGAGAGAGGGAATTTTGGAGTCTTAGCGCGCCAGGTTCAATTATTCCAGTTCTTGCAGTACTGGACTGCGCTCTTCTGCGTTATGAATTACCGGTGGTGGTGCCGAGTTGAGTGGAAGGAGGAAGTGTTTTTCATCCCAACATTTGATCCCTTTATTCACTGGGACCCAAGGCTGATACTGGTACAAGGTACAGGGATAAAAAAGTGGTACGGCGTAGGGGTGGGTTGGGTTCACTCCGGACCGAATTATGGTAAATTTACACGGCAACCAACCACACTCTTCGAGAAAATACTTGTAGGTTGCCATGGTGAAGCCCCTCTTAGACCACATTCCTTTACCATTCGGTCTTCAAACTCAAATGCAAAGTTTTTTAACCATCATCAATAGACAAGAAAAATAAATTCACAATAGTATAACAGATATGGTAATTCCAACATGTAGATACAAGAGAATATTAATTTTGAAAATATCTTGTGAGGCCCCCAAGCCTGGTTGAATGAGGTCAGCATTAAACAGAATTCCAGTTTAAAGGTCTCAGCACCATGCTCAACAAGCCCCTCTACATGCTTGATTTGATGGCAAATATGCTGCAAGAGAGGTTATCTACATGATCCACTAATATTTTCCTTTATCAGTTGCATGGCACAAGAGGAAACACTTATTCTGTGAATGGTTCCCTCTCAAGTGTGCCACTTCTTCAGAGACATTACAAGTAGTAATGCAACGTACCACTTTTTTATCCCTGTACCTTGTACCGGTACTTGTAATTTAATATGCCGGAAGAGTCTCGTGCTGTGCTGACTGCAGCCGAGAGCCTTTTTGTCACGACAGAGAATAATTGGTCCAACGCATACTTGTGTGTAACACCGACGCCTCATAAGTTGCTGCCTCGTCTCCTCACGGATCACAGAGACTCCCTCGAACCCCCGAGAGGGGCTAAATTCTCCTCGCACACGATTCCTCGCTGTCTCTCGCGAAAAACGAAATTCAGATAATTAACTCTAGCGCAGATGTTGCCCGGGCGCCAGCAAGTCATCGGTAATGTCAACTCGTTCAACGCCTCGACCAACTACAATAATATTGTCAACATCAGCGCAGGGCAAGACGCTGAGAGGCACCAAATTCTACGGTGGCTATCGCCACTCGAACCGCAGCAACGGCATGAGGGTGTGCAAAATGACCGACTCGATAGTGTGGGAAACTGGGTACTAGAAACCAACGAGTTCAGAAAATGGCGTGATGCGGAAGATGGTTGCGTTGAGCCGGTGTTGTTCTTTTATGGGAGTCCAGGAGTGGGGAAAACATACCTCAGGTAGGAAGGCCCCTTCTTGGGTGAAAGGCAATGCAGACTTCACTGACAATTAGTGAATAATAGCTCCCTGGTGATTGATAGGCTGTGTGATCAGGCTGCGGGAAAAGACGTTGCTGTAGTGGGACTCTACTGCGATTTCCTTGCCCAGCAAGAACAGTCCACCACAAACATGTTGGGCGCTATCCTCAAGCAACTTGCGAGCAGAGGAGGAATCCCGGAGCATATACGGGAGGCTTTTCGGAAGAGCGAAAAGGAGTTCGGTGGTCGACGTCCTCGACTTCCAAATATGGTAGAAATTCTGAAGAAGACAATTGCATCGCTGCAGCGGATATTTGTATGCATCGATGCCCTAGACGAGTTGGCTCCGAAACGCCAACGGGAGCTCCTTGAGTCACTGCAGGAAATTGTTCGGGTATTACCAAACGTGCGAATATTACTCACAGGGAGGCCGCATATTGACGACGAGATTGTGGAGTTTTTTCGCGAGGCGGTTAGGATACCTATCAGTCCTACTGGGGATGATATTAGGAGCTATCTGGAGATGAGGCTGAAGCATGACACCACTCCAAAAGCAATGGATGACGAATTGCGGGCTGATATTATGAGAGTTATCCCGGAGAAGATCTCAGAAATGTAAGTCGGAATATTGAGCACATTTCCAATACCTGTCTAGGTCGTTACTCACTAACGGTGATGTCTAGTTTCCTTCTCGTTTCTCTAAACATTGATGCAATCCTAGGGGAGATTACTCTTCACCAAAGGAGGAAAAAGCTTGACGATATGACCAAAGGGGAGGGGCTAGGAGATGCATATGCCGCAACAATATCACGAATAAAGGCACAGCAAAGAAGTAGGTCAAAACTCGGCATGGAGGTATTAATGTGGATATCGCACTCAGAGCGGCCACTACATGTCAGCGAGATATGCCATGCCCTTGGGGTAGAAGAAGGATCTACCGACTTGAATATTCGGAATATTCCAGCGATAGAAACACTCCTAACATGTTCTCTTGGGCTTGTCACGGTTGAGAAGTCCTCATCTACCCTCCGTCCTGTTCACTATACTTTGCAGGAATACCTCTCCTATAATCCCAACTTGTTCATTGGGCCTCACTCGATGATTGCTGGGGTCTGTTTGACCTATCTCAACTTTCGGCAGGTCAGGGGTATTTCTCCTACTATTTATTCGGTCCCACCAACCATCCCTTTTGTCGTATATGCTTCTTGTTACTGGGGCACACATGCCAAGCGAGAAACGACAGAAAGTGTGAAGGCGCTTGCATTGAAACTACTCGATGGATACGATAGCCACATATCTTCGAAGATGCTGTTATTGCGTAGGGTGAATTATTGGGACCAGCCTTTTGACGGGGAAGGCAGGCCTAGCGGATTTACAGGGCTTCATGGTGTTGCATACTTCGGATGTGTGGAGATAATGGTGGCTTTATTGGAGATGAATAGGTGTGATGTGCGAGCAACTGATCGGAGGGGTAACACAGCAATCTCCTGGGCAGCTAGGAGGGGGCATGAAGGAGTCGTGGGGGTACTACTGCGACGGAGCGGGGTCAATCCTGGCGCAGCTAACAATTATGGCGAGACACCGCTCTGGCTTGCTGCTTGTCATGGGCATGGGGGGATTGTGGGGGTACTCTTGGAACGGAACGACGTTAATCCCAACATATCTGTCGGAAATAGCCGAACACTGCTCTTATGGGCTGCGCAGAATAGGCATGAGGGGGTCGCGAGGATACTGCTAGAACGGAACAACATTAACCCCAACACACCTGACGAACGTGGCCGAACGCCGCTCTCGTGGGCTGCCGGGAATGGCCATGAGGGGATCGTGAGGACCCTGCTAGAACGGAACAACATTAATCCCGACACACCTGACAGATATGGCCGAACGCCGCTCTCGTGGGCTGCCGGGAATGGCCATGAGGGGATCGTGAGGATACTGCTAGAACGGAACAACATTAACCCCAACACACCTGACGAACGTGGCCGGACGCCGCTCTCGTGGGCTGCCAGGAATGGCCATGAGGGGATCGTGAGGATACTGCTAGAACGGAACAACATTAACCCCAACACACCTGACGAACGTGGCCGAACGCCGCTCTCGTGGGCTGCCGAGAATGGCCATGAGGGGATCGTGAGGACCCTGCTGGGACAGAACGACGTCAGTCCCGACACGCCTGACAAACATGGCCTGACACCGCTCCTGCGGGCTGCACAAGGTGGGCATGAGGGGATCATGCTGATACTCCTAGAGCGGAATGACGTCAATCCTAACACACCTGATGAATATCGCCTAACACCGCTCTTGTTTGCTGCCGAGCATGGGAACGAGGAGGTCATGAGGGCACTGCTGGGACGGAACGACGTCAATCCCGACACACCTGACAGACGTGGCCTAACACCGCTCTTGTTTGCTGCCGAGAATGGGCATGAGGAGGTCGTGAGGGCACTGCTGGGACGGAACGACGTCAATCCCGACACGCCTGACAAACATGGCCTAACACCGCTCCTGCGGGCTGCAAAAGGTGGGCATGAGGGGATCATGCTGATACTCCTAGAACGGAACGACGTCAATCCTAACACATCTGATGAATATCGCCGAACACCGCTCTTGTTTGCTGCCGAGAATGGGCATGAGGAGGTCGTGAGGACACTGCTGGGGCGGAATGACATCAATCCCGACACACCTGACGAACGTGGCCGAACGCCACTCTCGTGGGCTGCCGAGAATGGGCGTGAGAGGATCGTGAGGATACTGCTCGGGCGGAATGACGTGGATCCTAACATAGCTGACACCCTGTTTGACCAGACACCTCTCTCGTTTGCTGCCGAGAATGGGCATGAGGGGGTCGTGGGGGTACTTCTGGCACGAAACGACATCAATCCCAACACACCTGACAGGTATGGCCAAACACCGTTCTCATTTGCTGCCAAGAATGGGCACGAGGGGGTCGTGAGGACGCTACTAGGACGGAACGGCGTCAATCCCGACACACCTGACAAACATGGCCTAGCGCCACTCTGGTGGGCCATGTGGAATGGGCATGAGACAATCGCGGGGTTGCTGCGGGACCGGCCGAGCTTGATCCCTAGATATGTAGCCAGCACGCAACCATTAGAGCTCCTCCCCCCTGAGCAGCCCGAGCTATCTGAACCCCCTTTAAAAAGGTCCCGCAGGCTCTGACGCCCGCGATAAAACCTGGCTCCCTCCACCTATTAGGCATGCCCCCCGGCAATAGAAGTGACTCGACGAAGCAAAATCCAAAGCCCGCTAAATGCAGCTCTCTGCAAGTGGACTGACTAGTCACTGCAGATGCTAACTCCCCGGATTGGATCATCCACTTGGGATTTCTCGTTGTTTTATTGCCCTCTGCACCCCTTGCTTTATTTTTTTCGGTTTTGTTTAACTGATTTTGTATGCATCCGTAGCCCATGAGCACTTTTCTCTACCCCCTTCTCCATATATATACCCTTTTGATTTGTCTGTTGTTTCTGGTGCCTATTGAGTTGAGTCATTCTGCGCCTGTCCATGACCAAATTTCCACATACCGTAAAAACTGTAATAATTGAGTGGTGTGCTATGTAGTCGCGAATTCCATACTTGAGAAAAGGGGCGAAAAGTACCGCAAAAAAAGACGGTTCAGCCCCTCTGAGAGACATAAAAAAACAAAAAAACAAAAAAACAAAAAACAAGAGACCTTACCAGAGGGGGCAACTCTGACTACATAGCACACCACTCAATTATTACAGTTTTTACGGTACTTGTATTATTGCATGACTCAGACAGTAACCGTGTTGTATTATAAGGGAAGTAGAGGGAAGCTTCATAGATATAGATTCAAGTTTCATATAGACACATCCTGTATACGTGAGAACGGGTGCGTCACTGGGATCAACGGACAGGAGTTGTGAGCGATTTACGGAGTTCAGTCCATTTTTCCTTTATCTCTCCCCCTTCTCTTTCCTTCCTTATGCTGCCCGTCCTTCGCCGCAGGCCTATTTATCGGGTTATGCGGTAAAAATTCCTCATTATTACCAGAGCCATCTAGTTCTTTGCTCCCGCTATCTCTTTTTGAGTATCACAATTCACGATACACTGTTCCCTCGCAGCGCAATTTACCCCATCCGCTCGCCCTCCCTCGCGGGTTTCTTAGGCCCTAGCTGTTCGGAAAGCGTTCCAGGAGCTTTTCGGTATATATAAGTTAGGAAGCTTAATAGGAGGGCACCGTAAGAATGGGACGCTAGGTTGGGAACTCTCTCTAATAGCTAGCTCGGCGCCATGCGTGCTGCACCTGTGGCAGGAGTAGGGTGCCCTGGACAACAGCATCGTTCAAGCTCTAAAACTGGAGGTTGATGCACCGCTCTTAAACTTTTATGTTATGATGCTGTCAAATACAAGATATTATGATGTACATCTACAGCCCAAACCTTAACTCCTTGTAGTGTTCGAGTAATGCGGTACTGGATTGGGAAATGTGCCGTAAATCACAGCTGCGTGGCCCATACCCGAAAATGGTATTTCTGACCTCAAATCGCCACGCCTGGTAATGTCGTCTTTTTTCATAGGAGCTAGCGTCGCAATAGGTGCTGACAAATTAATCCCCCTTATATCAAGTGGATTTTAGGTAGCTAACCAACCGAGGTTGGGGATGGCTGCAGATATGACTTGAGGATGAGGTTTTGTAGCATATGAAGTGAATTGTGCGCAGGAGGGTACTAGTGGGGGAGAGCCCAGCCTGGCCTACTATATTCCTTTCCGCAATTCCCAAGGCTGATTGTGTGCTTCAAAGCCTAAATTGAGTTTCTTTCCCCCCTCTAGGCATCATGAGCGAACCGTGCCCCTTCCTGCATCTCTCTCGTGCTCTATAGTGCTGTCCCCACACTGGCTAAGTAAACGCCATTTAGCAGGTCTCTGGTTCCGTACCGTATCATATTGTATCAGACGATATGTAAACATACCGTTAGAGATGTCGGAAGTATTACCTCAGCGTGATAGTAGGTGCGGGTATGTCTAGCTTGTTGCTAGGCCACTTGAGAAATAGGGATCATGGAAGTGACAGCAATCTTGCCGATACCCCTACCATCTTCCACGCCATAGCGAGCGCCCGGCATAGCGAGCCATCTGCAAGTTTGGGCAATGTGATTGGCTAAACCCGGTCCGGATTTCAATAGTGGCTAGTATTTGGGTGGATGGCTCGCTATGCCGGGCGCTCGCTATGGCGTGGAGGACGTTATCCGTAATATACAGAATGCAGACATGACAAAGCAACTAACTAGTGGAATACTGCCAAAAAAAACTTTCGCATGGAGCTCACCCACAAATTGGACTTTGAAGAGGTCAAGTTTTCCCTCTACTTCCTCGCCTTCGATAGCCCGGGCGGGCAGTGGACGGACCGGGAGGGGATTTTGGTGTGTCTTGGCCTCGGTCTGGTTAACAAACGACCCCCATTGAAACCCGAAGTCAACCCTTATAGAATCTTGTATTACTATCGTCAGTCGTGGCGACAACAGCAGTCAATATATACAAGTTTCCTAGTCCAGCCACGCCTCCAGATACGCAGCATTCCAGTATTCAATACTCGCTCTCATGCCAGCCCACGTTCCAGAGATACCTGCCATTCCTCCATCCCTGACATGAGAGCCATTCCTATCGCCATTCCCATACTAATACCAACCATCTCAATAGCGGCTCCATTACCTTGAACAACCACTTCCGACAACACCCATTGTTATAATATGCGATCGGAACTCGAAAAAAGAAGTGATAATAGCAAAATAGTCAAGATAATAGATTACAGTGAACTACTCTTTGAATGACAGGAACGATATGGACGGGCTATATAGTAAGATGACTTGGTCCCACTTCCACCAAGCCTCCGTAACAAAGAACAAAGGCATTGAAAGAAAAAACATATAGGAACAAAAGAAATAATAAGGAAAGTATAAAGAAGTCCGGACCCGTAAGCGGCTTGAGAACAAATATAGAGAGTCAAAAGAAGCATTTGAGAGGAGAAAAAAAACCATATTTGAGAGAACCAAGAAATCATATCGGAACACCCATTGCCAGCAAAACTATGAGTGATATATTATGATGCTGTGTCGCAGACAAAGTAAACGTGGTTCCTACAAGAAAGAGAAGATTAAATAGATCGTCAAGTCCTCTAAGTATTAAGAATGAGACTGAAGCAAGTCGTTCCTCTCCTACCTTCAATTGTTCAAACACTTCCTTAAATCGTTCTCTTTAACTTCACTTGTGATGTTGATTCTCATCAGAGTACTCGGATTTCCGGGAAAGTTTATCGGAAGACTCAATGGACCACCTGGGATCCGAAATGATAAAACTGCAATCATCCGCGGGACCATACCGGGCCGGTAGGGCGTCCCTTCATATCTGCATCTCCCCAGGAAGTCCGCGGAGTAGAAAAAGGAAGGACTGGACGGTTCGGAACACTGCTAGACCTAGACGGGTACTGGGTGGAGATCGTCGGCTAAAATCAATCAGACCCCGCATCCGCCCCCACTAATCTAGAAGTCTACCCTTTCAGCCACACGATGCTCCGCGTAAAGAATGTGGAAAAGTGTATGAAATTCTACCACAGGGTGCTGGGGATGAGTCTCATCAGGGCGATCGAGCATCGCGAGGTCATATCCGGTCTTTACTTTTTGGGCTATTGGCGGAAGAGAGAAGAGGGGGATTATGGGGGTGAGGGGAACCCCCTGGCGGATAGGGAGGGGTGAGGGGAACTTACGTGGAATTACGGTTTTTCACTGAGAAGGAGGAGGGGTTTAGGTATCATAATGGGAATGGAGAGCCGCAGGGGTTTGGGGTTTGTTCTCTCTTTGCGGGTGGGAGGAAGGCAAGGGCGAGGGCTAAAATGGGAGGTATCATGGAACTTTTGCATAAGGTATCTGTCGACAACCTTGATGCTGCCTGCGCTAGATTTGAGGACTTGAATGACTTGCCGATGGGAGGACAAAGAATGTGGCGTTATCCTGGATCCCAATAATTATTGGATTGAGTGAGTCCTCATTTTTTTTCTTCTACGTCCTGTTTTATTAACTAGCGTAGAGTTATCCAAAACGAGAACCTCAAATCCAGAGCGCCCTGGTACATTAAGTCGCGGAGCTCTCTTAATCGTTTGTGGGGCTATCTAGTTAGTCGATCGTGGAGGTGAAATTGAGATTACTGTAACTGTCCGACCCCAATTGATTGTCAGAGGCTTAGGAATATGTTCATGCCCCCGAAATCGGTTTAGTCATTTACATTTGGAATTTATGCACTTTCAGGGCAGATCCATGATAGCGCTTCCACGTGCCCGACGCACTACCCATTAAATGCCAGTAATCTAGCAACCGAGTGAGATGCTGTGATGACATTACCTGGCTGGAGTCCTGCGGGGTGCATTTCGTAGTGGCCGGTGCCCTGGAATAGCATGCGAGGCTCGCGAAGGATCTTCACAACTCACTCCGCACATGGTAGGCTGTATAATTGTATTTTCACAATTAAAAGTCTAGCTGGTTTCGGAGGAGGAGGAGGAACAAACATTACGGGTGGGATTCCCAACATCCCCCATTATATCATTTCCACCTTTACCTCATGCCAAAGATACCCCACTAGCCTATCCCCCCGCCTCACCCATCCGCTCACCTATCCATCAATTAATAACTCGCACACTCTTCTAATATTATCGTAAATGGAACAACCTCCGTGGCGACCGCACAAAGAGTACTAGTGCTCTAACATTTCATATTAAACCAAGGTTTCCTCCCTAGGGCCTAGCCCTTCGGAGACATTATAGAATAGGGGGGGTCAATAAGTGCCGCGCTATTAGCACCTGCTGTAGTCGGCAGGGATTTAAAGACGCTGTCGATGTTAATGTATAAAAACTGACATAAGGAGGGATGGAGGGGGTTTTCATATGGCTGGTGAGGTCTACCGGTCCTAGCGCGGGAGTGTACGGTGCTGCAAAGATACTAGTAGTACAGTGCAGTAGGGGATTTGTCAGTGATGAGTTGTGTAAGGTTGGGTGTATTTAAGGTACCTTGGATTGGAAGTTCTAGCGGCGGTTGCGGGGGGGGGGTATAAGTGGAGTTTGTAATGCTTTGTCGAAGAAAGAAATTTGTGGGGACTTTTTTGTTTTGGGTTCTTTTTTGTATAAGTTGCTGCCTCGTCTCCCCAAGTGTCCTAGAGACTCCCTCGAGCTCCCGAGAGAAGCCAAATTCTCCTCGCACACGGTCCCTCCACGTCTCTCACGAAAGACGAAATTTAGATAATTAACTCTAGCGCAGATGCTGCCCGGGCGTCAGCAAGTCATCAGCAATCTCAACTCGTTCAATGCGTTGAACAGCTACAATAACATTGTCAATGTCAATGCAGGACAAGACGCTGAGAGGCGCCAAATACTACAGTGGCTATCGCCACTCGAACCGCAGCAACGGCATGAGGGTGTGCAAAATGACCGACTCGATAGTGTGGGAAACTGGGTACTAGAAACCAACGAGTTCAGAAAATGGCGTGATGCGGAAGATGGTTGGGTTGAACTGGTGTTCTGTTGCGGGAATCCAGGAGTCGGGAAAACATATATCAGGTAGGAAGGCCTCTTATTGAGAGAAAGGCAATGCAGACGTCACTAACAATTAGTGAATAATAGCTCCCTGGTGATTGATAGCCTGTGTGACCAGGCTGCAGGGAAAGATATTGCCGTAATGGGACTCTACTGCGATTTCCTTGCCCAGCATGAACAGTCCACCACAAACATGTTGGGCGCTATCCTCAAGCAACTTGCAAGCAGAGGAGGAATCCCAGAGCATATACGGGAGGCTTTTCAGACGAGAGAGAGAGTGTGTTTGGCGGCCGACGCCTCCGGCTTCCCGATGTGGTAGAAATTCTGAAGAAGACAATTGCATCGCTGCAGCGGATATTCGTATGCATCGACGCTTTAGACGAGTTGGCTCCGGGGCGCCGACGGGAGCTCCTTGAGTCACTGCAGGAAATTGTTCAGGTATCACTAAACATGCGATTATTGCTCACTGGGAGGCCCCATATTGACGACGAGATTGTGGAGTTTTTTAGTAAGGCGGTTAGGATACCTGTCAGCCCTACTCAGGATGATATTATGAGTTACCTAGAGATGAGGCTGAAGCATGACACTACTCCAAAAGCAATGGATGACGAATTGCAGGCTGATATTATGAGAGTTATCCAGGAGAAGATCTCAGAAATGTAAGTTAGAATATCGAGTACATTCCCAATATGAGTATAAGTTGTTTTTCACTAACCGTACGTCTAGTTTCCTTCTCGTTTCCCTAAATATTGATGCAATCCTGGGGGAGATTACTCTGCACCAAAGGAGGAAAAGGCTTGACGAGATGACAAAGGGGAGGGCCTAGGAGATGCATATGCTGCAACCATATCACGAATAAAGGCACAGCAAAGAAGTAGGTCAAAACTCGGCATGGAGGTATTAGTGTGGATATCACATTCGGAGCGGCCATTACATGTCGACGAATTATGTCACGCCCTTGGGGTAGAAGAAGGATCTACCCACTTGAATATTCGGAATATTCCAGCAATAGAAACACTCCTAACATGTTCTCTTGGGCTTGTCACGGTCGAGAGGTCTTCGTCTACCCTCCGCCCTGTTCACTATACTTTGCAGGAATACCTCTCCCATAACCCTAACTTGTTCATTAAGCCTCACTCGATGATTGCGGAAGTTTGTTTGACCTATCTCAACTTTCGGCAGGTTAGGGGTATTTCTCCTACTATTTATTTGGTCCTACCAACCATCCCTTTTGTCGTATATGCTTCTTGTTACTGGGGCACACATGCCAAGCGAGAAACGACAGAAAGTGTGAAGGCGCTTGCATTGAAACTACTCGATGGATACGATAGCCACATATCTTCGAAGATGCTGTTATTGCGTAGGGTGAATTATTGGGACCAGCCTTTTGACGGGGAAGGCAGGCCTAGCGGATTTACAGGGCTTCATGGTGTTGCATACTTCGGATGTGTGGAGATAATGGTGGCTTTATTGGAGATGAATAGGTGTGATGTGCGAGCAACTGATCGGAGGGGTAACACAGCAATCTCCTGGGCAGCTAGGAGGGGGCATGAAGGAGTCGTGGGGATACTGTTGCAACGGGGCGACGTCAATCCTGACACAGCTAACAAATATGACCAGACACCGCTCTCGCTTGCTGCCAGGCATTGGCATAAGGGGGTCTTGGGGAGGCTACTGCAGCGGAACGACGTCAATCCCAACAGAGCTGAAGCCCCGCTTGGCCGAACGCCTCTCTCGTTTGCTGCCGAGAATGGCCGTGAGGGGGTCGTGAGGGCGCTGCTCGAACGGAACGATGTCAATCCCGACATATCTGACAAATATGGCCGAACGCCACTCTCGCTCGTTGCCGGGAATGGCAATGAGGGGATCGTGAGGATACTGCTGGAACGGAACGACGTCAATCCCAACAAATTCAGTGAATATCGCCGGGCGCCACTCTCGTTTGCTGCCGAGAATGGGCATGAAGGGGTCGTGAGGGCACTGCTGGGACGGAACGACATCAGTCCAGACACACCCGACATACGTGGCCGAACGCCGTTCTTGTGGGCTGCCGAGAATGGGCATGAGGGGGTTGTGAGGATACTGGTAGGACGGAACGACGTCAGTCCCAACACATCTAACGAATATGGCCGAACACTACTCTCGTTCGCTGCCGAGAATGGGCATGAGGGGATCGTAAGGATACTGCTCGAACGGAACGGCGTCAATCCCAACACACTTAGTGAATGCCACCGGACACCGCTCTCGTTTGCTGCCGATAATGGGCATGAGGGGGTCGTGAGGGCACTGCTGGGATGGAACAACATCAATCCCGACACACCTGACGAATGTGGCCGAACGCCACTCTCGTGGGCTGCCGAGAATGGCCATGAGGGGATCGTGAGGATGCTGCTGGGATGGAACGACGTTAATCCCGACACACCTGATAAACGTGGCATAACGTCACTCTGGTTGGCCACGTGGAATGGGCATGAGAGAATCGCGGGGTTGCTGCGGGACCGACCAAGCTTGATCCCTAGATATGTAGCCAGTATGCAACCATTAGAACCCCCCCCCTGAGCCACTCGAGCTCTCTGAACCCCCTTTCAAAAGGTCCCGCAGGCTCTGACACCTAATGACAAAGCCCGAATTTTTCTCCCTCCACCTACCAGACATACCCCGGCAATTGGGGTGACTTGAAACAAATCCAAAGCCCGCCAAAGGTAGCTCTCTACAAGCGGACTCACTAGTCACCTTAGATGCTGACTCCCGGATTGGATCATTCGTCTGGAATTTCTCGTTCTTCTATTTCCCTCTGCATCCCTTTATTCCTTGGGATTTAAGTAGTTTTGTATACATCCGTACTTCATTAGCGCTTCTCTCTATTCCCTTCTCTATATATACACCCTTTTGGTTTGTCTTTTGTTTCCCCTGTCCATTGAGTTAAGTTACTCTTTCCTGTCTATGATCAGCTTTCCACATACTTGCATTATTGGATAGCTTAGATAGCAACTGTGCTGTATTATAGGGGAGGTGGATGGAAGCTTCGTAGATATAGATATAAGTTACATAGAGACACATCCTATATACATGGGAGTGGGTACACCAATGGTATTAACGGAGAGAAGTCTATCGTGAACGGTTTACAGAGTTCGGTATATTCTTCCCCTTCTCTTTCTTTCTTCATGCCACTCGTCCTTCATAGCTCGCCTGTCTACCGGATTATGAGGTAGGGATTTATCCTTATGAATACCAAAGACATCTAGCCTTTTGCTCCCGCTACCCCTTTTTGAGCATTACAATTTTCAATAAACTGTGCCCTCTCTGATAAATCTACCCCTTCCACACACCTTTCTTCTCCGATTTCGTAGGCCCCAGCTGCTCTAAAAGCATTGCACTAGCGCTTCAATATGTATTGGAAGCCTAATAGGGGAGAACCTTAAGAATGGGGGGCTAGGATAGGAACTCTAATGGTTAGCTCAGTGCGGTACGTGCAGCACCTGTGGCGGGAGTAGAGTGCCCAGAAAACAACATCATTTAAGCCCTAAAACTAGGAATTGATGCCCAATATTTTGTCTTACGTATGATGTGATGCTGTTATGATAATTATCATACATGGTGTACATCTTCAGCTTAAACCCTAACTCCCTCTGTGTTCAAGCAATGCGGTATGATACTGGGCTGGGGACCGTACAGTAAATCACAGCTGTGTGGCTTATATCATACCTGAATGGGGTATCCTGACCTCAAACCGCCACTCCCGGTAATGCCGTCTTTTTTCATAAGAGATAGTGTAGCAATATATACCGACAAATTAATCCCTCTTATTCCAAGCAGATTTTAAGTAGCCAACTGGCAGAGATTGGGGGTGGCCAGACATGACTTGAGGATGTTGTTTGGTAGCATATGAGGTGGATTGTGTGTAGGAGGGTACTGCTTGGGAAGAGCTTGGTTCGGCCCACAATATTCTTATTCGCAATTCCCAAAGCTGTATTTGTACTTCAAAGCCTAAATTGATTTTCTTCTGGACACTATGTGCAAACCCTCCCCCTTCCTGCATCTCCCTTGTTCTCTACAGTGTTGTCCCCCCGCTGGCTGAGTAAACCCCATTTTGCAAGCCTCTCGCTAGCTACCGCACCGTATCGCATTGTGTCATACGATATGTAAACATACCGTTCGAGCTGTCAGAGGTATCACTTCAGTGTGATGGCAGGTGCGGATATCTCTGGAAGGTTGCCAGGCCGCTTGGGAAATGGGGGTCATGGAAATGGCAGGAGTCTTGCTGATACCCCTATCCGTACTATACAGAATGTAGGCACCGAGGAAGCAACTAACTAGTGGAACACTAAAAGAAATTTGGCATGGGGCTCACCCGCAAACTAGACTTTGAAGACGCCAAGTTTTCCCTCTACTTCCTCGCCTTGGACGGCCGGGGCGCCGAGAGCGCTGGCAGGCAGTGGGCGGGATTTTGGTGTGCTTTGGCCTCTGTCTGTGTCTTGTTACCCAACGGCCCCGATTGGCAGCCAAGCTATGAGTGATATGTTATGATGCTATGCAGCAGACAAAGTAAACGAAGTTCCTACAGGAAAGAGGAGATTAAATAGATCAGTAAGTCCTCAAAGTATTAATAATGAGACCGAAGTAGGTCGTTCTTCTCTCGCCTTCAATTTCTCATTCAAACACTTCCTTAAATGGTCCTCTTTAACTTCACTGGTGATGTCGATTCTCATCAGAATACCTGGGACTTTCGGGAAAGCTTACCGGAAGACTCAATCGGTCACGTGGGATCCGAAATGATAAAACTGCCATCATCCACGGGACCCCACCGGGCCCGTAGGGAATCCCTTCGTACTTGCATCTCACCTAGGCAGTCCGCCGAGTAGGAAAAGGAGGGACTGCCACTGCGGTCCGTCCGCCGCCACCTCCAAGACGGGTGGGCTCGGCGGTTCGGAACACTGCACTAGACCCAGACGGGTACTGGGTCAAGATCGTTGGCCAAAATCAATCAGAATCCGCATCCGTCTCCACCAATCTAGAGGTCTACCGCCTCAACCACATGATACTCTGCGTAAAGGGTGTGGAAAGGTCTATGCAATTCTACCGCTGGGCGCTAGGGATGAATCTCATCAGGGCGGTCGAGCAGCCCGAGGTTATATTCGGTCTTTACTTTTTGGGCTGTAGGCGGGAGGGAGAGGTGGGGGTTTATGGGATGGGGGTGAGGGGGATCCCCGGCGGATAGGGAATTTGTGGAACTTACCTGGAATTACGGCACTGAGAAGCGGGAGAGGTTCAAGTGTCATAACGGGAGTGAGCCGCAAGGGTTTGGGGTTTGTTCTCTCTTTTGGGGTGTGGGAGGAAGGCAAGGGTGAGGGCTAAAATGGGGGGGGGGTAGCATATTTGCATTTCTGTCGACGATCTTGACGCTGCCCGCGCTAGGTTCGGGGACTTGAATATCGATTGGAAGGAGGAGCCTACGGAGGGGAGGATGAATAATGTGGGGTTTATTCTGGATCTTGATAATTATTGGATTGAATGCATCTTCATGCATCTTCATGCATCTTCCTCCTACATCCTGTGTCACTAATTAACCAAAGCATAGAGTTATCGAAAATGAGAGCACCAAATCCCGAGCGTCTTGGCAAATCGAGTTGCGGAGCTCTCAATTAATTGGTTGTGGTATTATGTATTTGGTTAGTTGAATGTGGCGGTGAAATACTATGACGTCCCTTCCCCAAGTGGGCGCCGGGGAGAGGTTTGGAGATATTATACGTTCATGCCTCGAAATCGGTCCAGTTATTTACCTTTGGAATTTATGGACCTGCTCGCACATCCGTGACTCTCTCAATTTCGCGTGCCGGGCGCACCAGCCGCTTAAATACCAGTCCTCTAGCGATCGAGTGGGATGTTGTGATTAATTGTCCAATTCAACGGTATGGTTCGTGCCGTCTAGAACACAACGGCTCTGTGGATCTGGCGGGGGACGCCTTTGCATAAGATTCGGTGCAAAAAAGGTTCAACTAAGCCCGGTTCCCACTCCTGTCGCGTTTTCTCTTGTCTTGATTCGTTCATAGGGTTTTCTTGCGGGAAGTTTCATGCTAAAGCGTCTCCCGTTGCATCCACCAGAGGACCTATCTGATAAGCCCACGCCAAAACACGAGGCTCGCGATCTCACGTGTATTTTGTGTTTGAAGGCTTGGCGCCTTGGCACGCGATCTCTCGCATCTGACGTGTGCGAGCACGGTATTGTGTTGACAGAGGAGCGCCGCCCGACCCTTTACGTTGAAATAAAGAAGCGAACCCTTGTAATTGCGTCAAAACCAGGGTTCTGAAAAGCTTGGTTCTGGTTGTGGGGGGTTAGCCTATGGCGTTTTATTACGAAACGGGGCTAGGATAAAAAAAATCTTAAAAGTTATTTGAACGTCCTAGCGCTAGACCGTGCTCCTCAATTAATCCGGTATCACTTTGCCGGAGTGCATTCCGTAGCGGTCGGCGCCCGAGAGTGTAGCCTGCGTCGCTCGCGGAGGCCCTTCGTACAGTACTATACCTTCTTCACACAATAGACCATCAAGGTAGTTTTTAGCAATCAGAAGTCCATCTATCATACCGGTATTCTGAGGAAAAAGAAAAGAACACAATAATTTCCATATCCTCTATCATATCATTTCCATCCATACCTTATAAAGGACTCCTCCACCGCTCCTGCGGGAGCTACTCCACCCGCCCATCTATCCATCCATCAATTCATGGCACGCGCTCTCCTGATATTATTGCAAATGGAATAATGACCGTGGCGACCGTACTACATGATACGAAGAATACTCTTGTATTTCATGTCGAGCCAAGGTTCCTCCGCACGGCCTGTCCTTCGGGGTCGTTGTGCGAGCTGTGGTGGCGTGGATAGGTACCGTAGCATTAACCCTTGTGGTAGTTAGCGAGGGCTCGGTGGTGTTATCAATGTTACGATGGTATAAGAGAGTGCATAAGAGGGGGTGTGAGGGGGTTTAGTGTGGATGGGTGAGATTAATTGGTTCCGGCGCGGGAGTGTGCAGTACTTTAGGGGTACCGGTAGTATGGTCTAGTGGGGGACTTGTCGGTGATGGGTCAAGTAAGGCTGGATGTATTTGAAATATCATGAATTGGAGGTTCTCATCCACCTTGTCGTGTGAAAGACATAAATGGTGTTATATCCGAGAAAGAAATTTATGAGGGCTCGCTTATTCTTCTTCTTGGCTCTTTTTACATTTTGGGGGGAGTCGTCGTTTAGGCTATGCATTTGCAACCGGGTTGGTTGAGTGGTCGGTTCCGGAGGGGTGGTTTTTTTATACTATACAATGCTATACTGTCACATAGGCGTAAACAAGTGAAAAGATATTGGAAGGGTATATTGCTGATTAAAGCTGGTGTAGACTATAAATGTTGCGGGGGGTAAATCGCGTAACGGTCAAGCGGTCGAATGAGACAGGGGTTATACTATATAATTGGAACTTTATTCGCTCGTCCTGATCCTAAAACTAACTAACCAAACACAAGCCTATAAGAATAATAAAACCATCTTAATCATTCTGTTGCCTCCACCACCTGTCGATCTCTTCTTCATACATGACCCCATTTGCCTGCATACTTCCGTAGTAATAACAAAGGAAAGACATCGCCACAAACCCCTCCGTCAATCCTTTCATCCCCAGAATAAATGAAATCACTAATGCCATTATACCTCCTTATCCCTCATCCATCCGATTTCCTTATCTCTAACAACTACACACTTCCGCCAACTTTGACATAAATACTTATAGTCCAGTAAACAATAAACAAAAACATGTCCATCACCGGTGAGCCGTCTCTTCTAAGAACATTATATCCTGTGTTGAACATGTGGGGTGGAGGACAACCAACCTGTTGGTGCCTCGCTCTCCGTCCCACAAATAGTCATAGAGGAAAGGTTTACTCAAACTGTTTCGCAGGGAATGTTAGCGATGGTGCGGGAAGCAGGGATACCAGGCAGTAACAGATACCGCAAGGGCTCTTGCGATTCGCTATCTCCGTCGGCCTAGGATAGGTTTAGTTTGACAAGTTGGCAGGATTGCGTGTGACAGTTAGTGGGGTCCAACAGGAGGGTGGTCTTGTCCATCATAGGAAAGAACTGACCCCCTTTGAGACCCTTTGTCTCTGATTCCGGAGATAGCGAACGACAAGAGGTTCACGGTACAGAGGTGGGGATGTTGGATAAACTTTTACTTACAGAACACCTAATCTCTGCAAGTCCCATCGACGGTCCCGATGGAAGCGGGCAGGTGGCTGCCCGCTCTGGTCTTCTTGGCGCCGACAATTCCCCTACTTGCGGCACTCTATCATCTTCCCTGCCGATGCCATCTTTGCTACACAAGAAAGTGTTAGAACTGGTGCTAATAGTCTGGGCATTGGAACCAGCTTGGTGAATGTGGCTAGGGCGAGGCATAGGAACTGGGCGAATGCGGGTAGGGTGAAGCATAGGAACTGGGTGTGCGCTTGGGTTCTCTGAGGTTGGAAGCGTAGGGGCCGGGGGCTTGATGCCGAGAGCTCTCTGTGTAATATTCTGAGGTTAAGAATTTGCAGGTGAACGGGTTTAGGAAGGGCAAGGAAGGGTGGGTATACCCTGATAGCGGATGAAATGGAAGATACCCAACGGCGAAATTGTGAGCGGAGGAGAGCTATTATTCCAACAAGTAAGGTAAGGGCAGCTATAACAATACTTAGTATCTCTCCAGAGGAAATATTATCGCTGTCGTGCTTTTGATCATCTGAGTTGTCACGTTTAGTGAACTGGGATAGCGTGGCTTGTATGGAAAATTCTCCTGTTGGGGATGCCACAGCTTGGTACGATGGTGGCGCAAAACTGTAGATAATGAGCAGAGTGCGCGGATATGTTGGGGGCCTCAGGAAGAGAATTTCGGAGTTATAGAATCCAGGAAATTACCGACGGACTTACTTTGAAGTAGTACTGTTATCAGGGAGGATGGCATTATAACCATTGTGATCATTGCTCTTCCAGTTGGAATCTGAAGCTTGTATTGTCTCGCGCCGTGCACTAGAAATTGTGATGGTGGTGCTGGTAGGTAATGCCGACGCCCTGGTGAGGACTTGCATGATGAGAAATGTGAAGAGCACGCCTAGGGCCGGAGTTGAGAACATTTTAAGCCGGCGATGGGTAATCAGGGGTGGTTTCAAGGTATGATATTTGTTGGTGTATGCTGATGAATGAGGATTTATCTGGCCGTTCAGGCGTGCGATATCGTGCTTTTTCGAGCTATGATCGGCTTTGGTGTAGAGGAGAGGAAGCTTTAGGATTTCAGTGTGGTTGTAGTAGTTGTCCCAGGAGCAGAGCAAGGAGCCTCCTATATCAACATCCAGCCCAAGTACTATTGGATAAGCTAGTTTCTAGTTGTGTTGGCTTACCCGACAAGCCAACGCTCCTGGGCGGAACACTACTTTGTACTTGCATCAAGCAGAAGTCCAAAGTCAATTTGTATGGATTTAGCTGCGCCCCTGTTATTGGATGCATGCCGACCGTACAGTCCTTGATGCTGTCTTAACGAAATACGGGTTAGGGTTATAAAATTACTAGTAATTAAGTTGATCTCTATTCGTCCCTCGCCTAGTTTTTCGATGCCTCTGGCGGTTGTATCTTTTCGTCTGTATTTGTCGCTTGGAGACTCCTAGGAGACTGAGCGCAACTCAATCCGGAATTCTCTGTGAGTTCTGCGATGCCAAGCTGCCCACTTTCCTGAAATGGAATTACATCAAATATTACCGGTATATACAAGTGCAGGTATCAAGCAACAAATATCCGAACATAACCTATATCAAGCAACAAGCACTTGTATCCAAAACATGAGACACCGGTTATTTGTCTGTGCGCCGTATATTGAAAATGTCTTATGTTCGGATACTTGTTGCCTGATACCTTTACAAGTACCAGCGGGTGAAGAACAGGGATCCGTTACCCTACTTTGACGAATTGGATTCCCCCGTTACCCTACTTTGACAAATTGGATTTTTCGCTGGGGGATACCCCTGTTCGTCACCCGCCGATATTCGTCAAGGCCCTATGAGAGACTGCAGTTGCCCCCTTTCTTCAATCCGAGTGGCATGCATGCATGATTCTTTTGAGCAGTAATACATGCCCACAGACGTCAGGAAATTATGAGTACTGTACTCGAGTACCGTAAAAACTCTTGCGATTCACCATCTCGGTTAGGTCTCTGATCTTGGGGTGGAGGGGCAAAGCTTCTTGAGAAGGATTAGTGCTTTCCTGGTGTGGCATAGCCCAAGTGCTTTGGCCTTTTATGATCTCTTGAACTTGCCAAACTAAACCTATCTTGGGCTGATGACTCGATTCGCGAGAATAATCCGATGGTGAATCGCAAGAGTTTTTACGGTACGGTATAATAGCACATTTTTGACACGTAGCAGCCCACCCTAAAGGCTTCGGGGTACCGGTTTCCAAAGACCTATCGTGGAATTGTACCAACATATTGAGTTCTGATTATGGTGAAGCTTGTAGCTTGTGCTTTTAGAGAAACTTGATCGGAGAAAGAGCAACACAACTACTTCATGATGGGAATCTCTCGCAAATAATTTCTCGTCACACCGCGAGGCGGAGGGCGACATGTTTAGGGATAGGTCTACTTGTGTTGTGGTGGCGTTTGTAGAACGGGCTACTACCGCATTATCTGACGATACTGGATATGGTGCTATCACCTAGTGGGATAAAGTAGCGAGCTGCTACTCGGGTGTCAGGGTTAGTCCGCGAACACCAGGATTTATTCTGAGCATGAGCTAAAGTGGCAAATATCCAATAGAAGAATTCCTCGAACGCTTTCTGCTTTACTATTGGTTGAACTATCTATTCAAGGTTTCTGGTTTTCAACACACACCCCTTAGTGCGTGCGCTATTCCTAATATCGTCGTTAGCTTTGTCAGCCCTGTGTTCGCGGACTAGCCCTGGTATCCGAGTACTGCTATTGCGCTATATGTATTCAGCGATAGTGTTGATACTAAGAACATTTTTATGACGCCTCCGATGACTAGAACACAACCAGGCTAGTGTAGGATCCATTTTTTGACTCAGGTCAGGGAACTCCGATGGTGCTCTGGTGAACCTCAGGGGATATCGCAAGCGTCAATGCTCAGTATCGGAGAGAGCTTTGAGGACTCCGGGGTGGAATTCATTGATAGAGAATAGAGACCTTGATGCCCGGCCATGTAACGCCGCCATCATAAAGTGTCACTCGAATTCCTTTTTTAATATTCGCTAGCTGCTCAACCTGTTGCACTTGAGCCACATGGCAACACTAAGCCTTAGCGTGATTCCCAGTATCCCCAGATAATGCGGTATTTCATATCCCCAGAAGCTAGAGGCTGCGATGAACTTTGGCTGAATGCAAATGCAAGATGAATCAGTTTCAGAAACGATATAGCATTGCGGGTAGACGTGTCAGTTGATACTAGAAAGTCTGACCGGGTGTCGTCGGTTTCCGAAAGGGCTAAAACCACGAAGCATGAGTTGTGCCCTCGCGCGATTGGGATGTGGCTGGATCTATTACCTGGTATCCTACTAAACTTGTCTCATTCTCCCAAAGATCTGCCCAACATTAACGGACATTGAAAAAGAAAATAATCCCCATGCCACAGGGATTTCTCAATAGGTCTGGAAAAAGGGAATCCCGTTCCCCGGCTGCCCCACCTCCCCTCTTCAGCCCTGGTAAATACCCTAATGGGGTAAACCTTTTAAATACCATGCAATTAGCGCCCTACCTTTCCCATACCATCCTTGGCTGAGATATACCATCCAAAAGGTTTCACATAGCCACAAAAAGCAAACTCTCCATTCAGCATCAGCAGTTTCTTTATTATTTAAGTAGGCCAAATAATTTTATTAAAAAATATAAAAAATGTCAAAATAACCTAAAGCCTCTGGTTATTTCCCCAACTTTTTCCGTAATTTTCGAGCATGAACTGAGACCTGGGGTGAGGGTTTTAGTGATTTTCTTCGAATTCTTGGCATAAGTTACTACCCAAGCCCCACTACATTTAAGTGAGGACAGACCAGCCCATAGATATCCTGCCTAACTATAAGAAAAGTTAAAAATTAAAGAATCAGTTAGGGTTATTTCCCCTTTTTTCAGTTTATTTTTTGCATTTTTCTTTGCCATTTTATGATGGGCCAAAGGTGAGGTAATTCTTCGCAAAAGTTTCACTTTTTCGATGGCACATTTCCCGGCTGATGGTATCCGAAAGGTAGGGCGCTAATTGCATGGTATTTAAAAGGTTTACTCTACCCTAATGCGCTTCCTCCCTGCCCCCATGTAGCCCAATTGCAAGACATTCGGCCAACGCCCATAATGGGAGACTCCTAGGGCGGTGAGACTGAGCGCAATGACAAGCGCTTCGAAATTATTGAAGGAAACAACACGCCACAGATAAGACAATCACAGCGCGATCGATTTTTTTGACCAAAAATATCCTTCAAATGAGTCCTCTAAGATATGGGACTAACAGTGTCAATAGTGCTAATCTTTTAATTCTGTGGCGAGAATATGTGTGATAAATTGGAGGCAACACGATCAGAAATACCGGTATTTCGTTAAGACCGCATCAAGGACTTGTACAAGTATTGGAGGGCATCCGATAACGGGGGCGCAGCGAAATCCATACAAATTGACGTTGGACTTCTGCTTGATGCAAGTACTGCACAGGGCAGTGTTCCGCCCAGGAGCGTTGGCTTGTCGGGTAAGCCAACCTAACTGGAAACTAGCTTATCCAATAGTAGTTGCTCGTTCTTGGGCTTGATGTTGATATCCCCTAATCTGTGTGCAGATTTCGCAGCTTTTTAGCGTGGTTAATGGCATATGTTAACCTTAGATCTTTACCAAAGGGAGTATGGCCATGGTGCTCTTGCTGTGACCTGACCAGTAGAAAACATCCATGCGGTTGCGACACTTGAACTACCGTATTCCTAATCTTGGAATATTCTGGGGAACTAACGAAGGGATAGGAGGCTCCTTGCTCCTAGGACAACTATTACAACCACACTGAAATCCTAAAGCTTCGTCTCCTCTACACCAAAGCCGATCATAGTTTACTCCAATGTGCTTCGGGAAGAAAGAGAAACCCCAGGCGAGTGCCGGCACACAGGACGACCCCGCCCCGCGTCGGACGCGCAGCCCGCCTCAAGTCAGCCAGTCCCGGCCATCTAGCCAGCACCGACCATCCAGCCGGCGAGCCGCCCAAGAAGACTATCAGGGCATAACTTCCCCGTTTCTCAAGAGCAAGACTTCATAGCCAAGCCGCCAGTACCTGCTGTGGACACAACTGGATACAGTTCACAACTACCTCGTGAGCGCGGCCCGCGCCGGGTGCGGAGCCAGCCCCAAGTCCGCCAGTCCCCCGAACCCGATCAACCCCAAGAACCCGACCAGCCCCGAAAACCCGACCCACGGCGAGTGTCTAGAAGACTATCGGGGCTTAACCACTCGGACAGGAATTATCATAGCCTTAATGGGAGTCACAGGTACAATCCAAAGCCCACTCAAAACCCGCATTTATTGGCTAAGGTGAGTGACAGGCGCAGGTAAAAGCTACTTTATCAGGGTGGTCACCGGCAAGCCGGAGGTCAAAGTAAATGTTGGTCTTTACTCTTGTAAGGTAGCCCCCTACTATAGTTGGACTCAATGTTGACGGGAGAAGGCACCAGCAAGGTCCAACCTTACCCTTTTGACTATGCAAGTGCAAAAATCACGCTGGTCGACACTCCTGGCTTCAATGATACGAAGAGAAGCGATACCGAGGCCCTGGAAGAGATCGCTGATTGGACCTCGGCAACCTGCAGGAAGAAGCAACTCCTCCCCGGTATCATATACCTTCACCCCATCACCCATGCCCGCATGGAAGGTTCTGCCATGAGGAACCTTAGGATGTTCCCAAGTTTGTGCGGTCAGGAAGTACTAGGGAACGTGCTTCTTACAACAACACAGTGGACCGAACGTTGATCCGTCAGAGGGGCGGGCTCGCGAAAACGACCTCCGGGGTGGGGGTTTTTGGAGCGGGCTTATTCGTAGTGGTGCTATTCTTCAGAGATTCAACGGCACCAGGGAATCCGGATTAGAGCTCATCTGCAAGTTGATGTTCAGCACACGGAAACCCCTCGATAGCCAGGATGAGATCGTTGAGCAAAGGATGACCTTTCTTGAGACCAATGCAGGAAGATGCATCAACGAGGAATTGATTGCCCTAGACAAGAAGTTTAAGGAGAAGGTGGAATCCCTAGAAAGGGAGAATCCTAGGGCGGGAAGACTGAGCGCAACCTAATCCAGAATTCTCTGTGTGTTCTGCAATGCCAAGCTGCCCGCTCTCCTGAAATGGAACCACATCAAATATTTCTGATCGTGTTGCCTCCAATTTATCACACATTCTCGCCACAGAATTAAAAGATTAGCACTATTGACACTGTTAGTCCCATATCTTAAGCACTTCGAAATTATTGAAGGAAACAACACACCACATACAATAAAACAATCACAGCGCGATCGATTTTTTTGACCTTCAAATGAGTCCTATCATTGCGCTCAGTCTCCCACCCTAGGAGCCTCCCCCATTTACAGCCCTTCCATGGTGACCATGCGGAGCGGTCCTGTTTTTCAACTATTCTGGGCACTAAACTACTTTGGGCGCGGAGTTTTTATCACGTTTTCCTTGAATAAGTTACTCAAGTAGTGTCCAACACCTCAAACAGGCCTGAATGTCTCGGCAGTTTAGGGGATAACAGAGGCGAGGGCGTTGCCGTCTTAAGTCGGAGCCTCCTAGGGCGGGGAGACTGAGCGCGATGACAAGCACTTCGAAATTATTGAAGAAAACAACACACCACATATGATACAATAAAACAATCACGGCACAATCGATTCTTTTGACCAAAAAAAATATTTAAATAAGTCCTCTAAGATATGGGGCTAGCAGTGTCAATAGTGCTAATTTTTTAATTCTGTGGTGAGAGTATGCCTGATAAATTGGAGTCAACACGATCAGAAATATTTGATGTGGTTCCCTTTTAGGAAAATAGGCAACTTGGGATCGCAGAACACACAGAGAATTCTGGACTAGGTTGCGCTCAGTCTCCCCGCCCTAGGAGCCTCCCTTAAGTCACGCAGCGCTCCCAGTCGTCCAGTCGGACGGTGTCGTCCTCGTCCTAGACGGGACGACAAAAGACGAGGACTAGCGTCGTCCTCACCCCGCCTTGGATGGACGGGACGACTGAGAGCACCGACTGTTACTGTTACTTACGGCTCAACGCCAGTTCTCAATTTGTATGTGAATTTAAGAATTACGAACCACTACCAAAAATTCTCCGATGCTTTAAAGGCCCTTCTGGCTTTCTCACACATTAGAGAGTTTGCGCAAGAGGACCTGGGTGGCAGTTAACGGAAAAGAGACCTAGGTCTCTGAATGAGTTTGCGCACCAGGTCTAGGTGGCTTGGTATCATAGCTGGAAGATGGGAATTGAGTAGGGTAATATCGCATTGCCCTCAAATTTGTTCCCTGCTCAAATTAAGATTCCCAGAAGGTACTAACCATACTGACTGCCATAGAACAGGTGATAATCTACTACTGAATGCCCAATATTATCATCAGTAAAATCTTTTTAAAAAAATGTAAAAAGAGCACTGTGTTGCTGATTTATTGTTCTGCAGCGATCGGATTTCTTCAGGTCTGAAAAGCCCTATTTCGCAAAAGCCAAAATAGATAGTATGATGAAACTCGGATTCTCATTTTTTTCGTCCGTGTGTTTTTGTATGCTGCATCAAACCGCCATGAGACAAGGGTCTTAATAATAGAGCCATCTCGTGCGTTATCCGTGTCCTACTAACACACCAGTACGAGTAGAGCCTACTGATATATGATACCGTAAAAACTTTTGCGATTCGTCGTCTCAGGGCTAGCAGATGACGAAAACTGCAAGCGAAGTCTTGGCTTGCCCTATTGAGTGAGTGATCAGCAATGACGAATAAGGCATGTATTTGCTTTTTCGATTAGTGTTAGACTTCAGACAGGCTAGTACTATTTGCGAACAACACTTCTAACCTTAAATAGCCACGCCGAGTAATATTATCTTTCGCCATAGGAGCTAGTTCCGCAGGAAGTGTCGACAAATTAATCCCCCTTATAGCAAGAGAATTTTAGGTAGCAAAACTAGAATAGATTGGGGGCCGCTGGGCATATGACTTAAGGATGCGGCTTGGTAGCATGTGGGGTGGATTGTGCTCAGGAGGGCACTACTGGGTAGGGGCCCGGTCCTGCCTGCTATGTTGTTATTCGCAACTCTAAGGCTTAGAAAACGGTATCTGGGGGGTCTCTGGAGGCTACGGTACCGTATCGTATTGTGTCGTACAATATATAAACTTACTATTGAGAGGTATCGGGTGCGAGTGAGTGGAAGCGAGTAGTTCTACAAGTTCAAAAGGAGAGCGGTCAAAGAAGAGAACAGACAGAGAAGGAAGAGAGAAGAGGGGGCGAAGATTTAGAGAGGGGACAAGGGGTGGCACAAGTGGTCATGAGGTATCACTCGTAACCACAGCAACAGACAAAATGAGAGCACGCCCCCCTTAACTACACTTTCCAACACTTACCGTTTGAACTGTAGAAAGAAGTATTGCCTCAATCTGATAGCAGGTGCGGATATGTTTGGTCGGTTGCCGGGCTGCTCAGGATGCGAGGATCCTGGAAATGGCGGGAGTCGTATTGATGTATATTCATGCTGTAGATTGTTATAAGTAGGGTGGCCTCAGGCATGTTTGTAGGCCAGCAGGTAAGACAGCAGATCTTTCTTTTCCTTCACCAATACGGTCTCATTATTTTGCCCTTCGGCTCCGGCTTCTTTGTGGCCTCCGGCACGAACCCTGCTTACAGTCGAGTGATTGTGGGTGATGGGGTTGGTGGGAAGAGGCCTTCTCTCAGCTATTTTCTAGTGGAGATGGACGGAGGGGGGTCGGGATGGATGGCTATGGGTTTTCTCGGCGGTGTTTCCGTGAGCGGATCTGCCCTCGCAGATAAACGGGATGGGCGAACTTGTAGGAGGACCTGAATAATCAGGGCTTGGTTGGTGTAGCTTGGTAAAGCAAAAATACCTAAAACGTCTATAGCTTCCAAAACCGATAGCCACTTTCCCGAGACAAAGGAAGCGGGAGAAAAAATTTCATTCTTCCCTGCTACCCCGCCGATCGCAAACCTGAAGATCTGGGGTCGGATTCTGCCACCTCGTAGCAGGATTGGAGCGCCCTATAGCTCTATTGATGGGGGCTGGGTCCTCCAATCTCTCAGTTCCAATAGGGCGGGATTTTTTTATTTCTCCTGCCCACATGACGGATCGTTCAATAATAGCCCATTGTAAGCTTGAATTGAATTCCTGAGGTCCTGCTAATTGCAACAGGAGTGAGTTGGTTCTTGACATGTTAACCACTGCGCCAGCTAGGTATTTTATGGAATACCAACTTTAGAACAGGTATCTACCACACCGGAAGTTGGATTTCGGTATCGTTGAACTACGGCAGAAGGGTGGTTTTAGTCCTTGGTTAAGTTGGGATGCAATCTGTGCTTCTGAGGGGGCGTTCAGTATTTTTTTTTCGTTATGTGGCATTGTGCTTCTCAAGTGCTCAGCGCAAGCCGGATCGAATTTTCTCGTCTCATAAGATAATAGCCCCAAGATGACCACTCGTATTCTAGAACCCTATTATGCCTATGATACTTGTGGTGGCTTTCCACTCATCGCCAAGAGTTCCATACGGGCTGTCGGCGCCCGCCACTTCAACCATTCATGATTTCTTCAACTTCTATGAAATCACCCGCTATTAGCAACATGTCCTCCACCTCCAAGTGATACAAGGTGTATAGTCGAAGGCTCGACGGAGGGCGGGGGAGCGCCCCCACACAAAACCTCTCTCCAATTCTGACCTTTCCCCATATCCAGACCCACCACCAGCTATTCTGTGAAGCCTCTTTCCAATCCAATTGCCATCAGGGCGGCCATCTCGGGCGGAATAAGTTTGACCTGTGAATTGGCTAGCACGGGCTAGGGAGATTTGTGGCATCACAGCCTGAGCTGGGCCGATTGTCTCAGTGTGAGTGGGAGAATCGATTGGGAAAGAGTAGGATAGTATGATTCGAGATAAGTTCCCCTTCCCCAAAATTTGCGCTGCACATCTTATTACTGTACAGCATGGGGGGAAGGAGTGTTGCTTGGTTATGGCTTTTTCCTTTTCTATTTTACTTCTCAGCCGTACGGTGCTGGCTCTTGTGCCTCTTTTTTTAGTGTTCCGTGGTATTCTCGTGCCCCCGAGGGGTTACCTCACATCCTCTGGATGTTTTCACCCTTTTGCCAAGGAATGAAAACATTTTCCTCCTCCTGCTAAGTTACTTGACAGTGTCAGCATTTCTTCTCTCCCTCAAGCTAGTGTATGGACCTCCATTCCTCCGTATGTAGCGTGTCAAGTAGTAGTAATCTTCGAGTTAGACGAGTGAGAGGTCGTGATCTCGATCTGATCACCGGGGCGAAAAGAATGGGAGTGTGGGAACTTGGTGAGTATATTTGCGGATGTGCCCCGGGGGAATAGTTGGGCTAAGAGAATTCACTCCTAGGAGGATGGGGGATCTGTGGTTGATTTGGTGTAAGTTTGGCATATGCTTTGTCTGTCACCGAGTCTGATATGATGTTGTTGGTATTAAGAACATGTATGTGATGTTACGATTTTCTCAGTTCCTTGGATGATCCCTCGGGAGATCGCCGGCATCGTCTGGACTGGGAAAAAGCGTTGGGAATTGAGTGTTAGTGTTTGAGGCCGGGGCTGATGGAAAATGTTTCGCCAGCTATGATATAACCGAGATTTCGCTGATGTGTTGATTTAAGATCATAAGGAATGTTTGCTATATGACTGCACCTATCTCAATAGTAGCCAAGGGGCGCTGAGTTGGAAGGCAAAACTCTCCTTGGCAGTCTTAGAAACTGATAAAAGCAGCACAAGATTTTCAATGTGTTGCTAATCCAGGAGAGGATCGGCCTGTTCGTTGGCCCTTGCTCCCGTTCCGCCTCGTGCGTTTATTGATATCCTTCTGCTCTCTTTTCCATTTGTTCTGTGTTTACTTAGCAGACTGGGAAGGGGAAAATTAAAGAATGAGGGGTGAAAGGGGGTCGTGACCTTGGGCTTGTATAATACCTTTCGTCAATGGTGTTGTGCGCTGCCCGGGGGAACCGTGGGGATAACGGTCGCTCTCTTGTTGTCTTGGGCGGTCGTGCACAGCCTGCCTAGGGAGGAAGGAATAGTGGAGCTGGAGTTTAACATTGTGTTTTGTGGGCTTGGAGGCTAGTGTTGGACGGAGCAATATTAGGAGGGATAATAGATGTATTTTGGGGAAGTGATGTTGATTTTGGCATTGTTTAGTTTGTGCTAGTGGCTAGCCTTGGAGGTTAGGGATAGGGTGGTAAGGTTTGGAAATAATGTATGTATCACAGGGCACGGTGTTGATTGCGGTTGGGGCTCGTTTCGTTTGTGCACTATTTATCCATTATTTCGTTGAATAGGCTACTGTGGCCTCGAAGAATTGAACATCCAACCAAGCCCCTCGAGTCTCCCCCTTGTATTTAGTGTTAGCCCTAGGCAGACTCACTTCATAACGAATAGCCCAAAATAGCCAAAGCTACATAATCTTCACGCACACCTGCTCATTCACGACTCGTTCAAGCCGGCAATGAAATAGTGGGGGGTATCCTATCCGCTAAGGCGTGAATCCCTATCGCAAAGTAGATCCTTACCGAGGGACAAGGTAAGTTAGCCTACTGGGAATCTAAATACGTATTTTCTCTAGAAGCTCGGGGATTGGGGTTATACGGCCTGTTGCTGTAGTCCTTGAACCAGTTGGTAGAGGTCGTGGAAAAGTGGTCGAATGACAACCAAAGCTGACCGCACACTGGGCTAAGTGGATGCAAAATCTGCGGTATTGACATTTGGCCCTAGAGGAGATTAGATAAGGACGTTAGCAAGTGGGTCTCTATTTTTCTTTTTCCGGATAGAAATACTTCTGGGGGAGAATAGATATGATTGGTGAGTGCACTATTTCGGCACCGCAGGGGCATGCCACCGTGCCGTGTGGGATCGACAAGGCGAGAAACACAGGGCTATTGGCACACATGGGTTTTCAGGCCTTCTGTTGACTTGGCAAGTCCTGTCAGGTGAAGCTTTTTTCCCAGCCTCAATTACGTTACCGAGGGCCGAGTGATAGCGTGGTGACCTAGTGGCGAACAGCGGTTCGGCACAGTACCCCCCGGTGAGTAAGGAATAATAAAAAGGGGATGCTTTTCATGTCAACTTGAGCTAAGTGAACATCGATAACATTTATCCTGTGACACTAGTCTAAAAAGTTTTCTGTCCCCTTGCCGATAGGCGTAGAAAAGCAAAAGGCGGCGAGAAAGAAAAAGGCCTACGCTCCCCAAGTTTCGGCGGGGAGAAAAAACAGCACTGACATTGGGATACCAAAACCGGGTGTGCAATCTATCCCCCCCGTTGTAACTCATAGCTCCGCTGACTCCGCTCGTTGCCATGATATGCTTAAGCCACCGCCCCCCGGCTGCAGGGCCTTTCTCGCTATGAAGATACTATTAATATCCAAGCCTCGTCTTGCTCAGATTCAGGTTCAGGAATCTTAGGTATTTCGATGGAATAGGTCTCGACTATAGGACTAGGTGGAGGTGGTAGAGCGATATGCTCCTCATCCAGTTTAATCCAATCAAAATCCTCCTCCGGAAACTCGTGGTAGACGCTATTCTGGCCGCATTCGCTACCTAAACTAGCCAGGTCGTTGTCGCCAGGTTCCTGATAGAGTTAGGAGGAACTTGCGCATTGCGTGAAATGAAGGTTAGGGGTAATTTACCGGACACTGTGTGGCTTTGGGCAGCCCAGGGCTCATTTCTTCATGGATGAGTTTCCAGGGTTCAGTGCATTGACTTAGGAGTCCGGGGAGCTCCCGCCAGAAAATTACGCTAAGCGTTCCATTCTCCACTTGCTTACGCATTTGCTCCCACCAGAGCACCTCATGAGTCTGATCCTCCTCAACCGGCTTTCTGGTATCCCATCGGCGCTCCGCTAGAAGTAGAGAGTTCGCTTCTATCTCTTCACGCCATGAGTGATATGTACTTTCCCACCATGGACCACGCCACCACGTATGCCAATACTCCTCGTCCCACATTCCATACATGTGCGCAACCCCCCTCATCATCCAAAACTCCTCTTCCTCTTTCTCATACCTCTCGAAATCGTCCAACAGTGCTTCGTCCAACAGTGCCTCGTCCAACGATCTCTCTTGAAACTCTTCCACTATGAGAGACATTATCGCGCCGTCCGAAAATACAACACCATATTGGTCTGCCTCGTCATAGGGCTCCATCCACTGACTCTCGTACACGTGACTGAACTGTACCATGTTAAACTTCCAGTCCTCGATTTCGGATTTTTCGAAGTCTTCTAACATGCGCTCGACTCCAGGATCGGTTGGGCGTTCGTCGGTTAACCAGCTTAGAATGTAGCTGTCGCCAAACATGCCCCAGGTGGTTTCTGTGCGGCTGGTGGCTTCGGGGGAACCGGTGTAAGCTTCTCCTAGGGCAAGGGGAGGGCAGGATGAATTCCGGGCCCGGGAGGGGTTTTTTATGGAAGAAGTGTCCGACAAGTATGAAGAGGTTGAGTCTGCTGCTGCTAGTGTGAAGCTGTAAGTTTCGTGAAGAGACGAGGTGTTGGACATGGTTGAAAGGTCCAATAGGAACATCCAGTTATCCGGAAAGCTTAGCCGCCAGCTAACCCAAGGGGAGAAACAGATGGAAATGCCTGTTGACTAACTAAGCACGGCGCCGGGGCGGATAAGGGACAGTTCGGTGGAAACTGAAGCAGTATTTTTTTATGGGGGTGGGAAATTGGGAGCTCCGTGCTTTCAAGGCGGGTTGAAATAAGGCTCGACTCACAAGGTAAGCGTGGTCTACTATCCATTCACTCGTCAGGGTAACCTAAAGGCTTGATGCGGGAAAAAGTGTCTCGCGGATACGGCTCAGGAAGGTGACACAAAGCCCTGCATTGAAAGATCATTGGCTCCAGGCCTCTACTCGAGTATTGTGTCCCCCACGCATATTAGGCTTAACTTTAAAGAGTCCGGGATCTGAGAATGCTTGCCGCCGTTGCTCTGGCTCAAGTGGGGAACGGTTAGGCCTCCATCGCATTTTTACTACAAGTATTATTGATAGTGTGGGGCGTTGTTTTTGTTTTTTTGTATCACCCGAGGTTTGTACGAGTATCATACTACTCGAGTACAAGCACTGTGCTCGAGCAACCCTAACTTATTGATGCGGTTACAGTCACCAGGGGCATGGAGAAACTGGACGAGTGGCGAACGGGGATTAATTCCTCGGAGTCTTTTGTACTGGTACTGTAACCCTACGGAGGTACAGGGCATAAGTTTTGTAGGTTATCATGCACAGGGAGTGAGGGCAGCAAACCTCGCTTGTGGAACCTACAAAACTTATGTCCTGTACCTCCGTAACCTTAACAAATCCATTTTTGCCCACGAAGGACCCCTGTTCGCCGCCCGCCCAGTTTCGCCATGCCCCAGTGGTGACTGTAGCTATAGTATGATAATACACCGCGGAGCGAGAATTTTTATAGGACAGGGGTTATTTGCGTGAGGGTTCTCGTTATACAGTAGGCTCACCCTGCCCTGGAATAACACCAGTCAGGTATCTGCCCCTGGGATTCGCTGTCCCCGCTAGGTCGCTAATTTTTGGGACTCAGAGACAAAAAGTTCTTAAGAAGGGTTAGTGCTTTCCTGGCACGATATAGGCTGGCATTGGATCTTAGTAACCGGCTTGAGCGATTGTATGAACTCGTCAAGCTAAAGTTATCTTAGGATAATGTCGCCATTTACAGGGATATTCGTGACATGCTAGAGATAGCGGATGGCAAGAGTAAATAAAAACTCTTGGAATCCACTATAGATTATCCGCGGAGAGCAGCTCGTCAGCCTACAGTAAGTTTGACTTATAAGTTAAGGGAATTGCACACACCAAGCAATGAGATCCAACGCATCTAGTGGCAGACCTTATACCGTGTCATGAAAATACCAATCCCAGAACCTTCTTAGGAGCCTTTGTCTCGGGCTCGGGAGATTACAAGGCTATAAGGAGTGGCGGATTCCAGGAGATCCTAGATATCGGCACTGTGGGGAATGGCGGAAGGTTATCTAAGTGTTCGGTAACTTAGCCTGCAACTACTGTTCATCTGTAGGTCCAAACTCTCTACAACCGGATTCCAGATTCACAGGTTAACCACGAGAAAACCTCAAAGTGTCAATTTCGACAGAGGTGGCTCATTTTTGAAGGCGTAGAAGTATTCTAAATTTCTATCGACTAATCGAATTGTGACTTGGAGTATCAAGAGTATAGCGCCGGACATCAAAAACCATCCTCTTGTTCCCATTTTTGGCCTAGAAGTACCTGGTACATACAGGAAGCAGCACCTTTGCATAAATTTCTATCTTCAATGTCTAAAATGCCCCTTTCACCGTTCTCAGTCAATATACACTTTATCAAAAAGAAGAGGCCAATAGAATCAAAGCGGGGCTGACACTGTTCGGAGTATTTCCTGGAAATTTTTGTTCTTGTTGGGGCCGGTTTGTTATTGAATTGGGCCTGGTGAGGACCGATTTCAGACCCCCAGGCCCAACACCGTAGGTGCATAGTACTCAAACTGATTCCCTTTCTTGGAGTTGATCGTTTACCCTGTGTGCCTGTTTACTATGAGAGACGGGTTACATGTACACTGGCATATTTGCCTATCAGATGCTTCAAATTTTAAGCAGTGTTATACTTGAGCGACTTAACCTATTGTATTTCTGTTAGAATTTGAGAACTTGAACTATCCTGGGCATGTTGATCATTTTACAGCACTTGGAAGCTATGGGATTGGTCAAATTATATGGTGGGAAGCAATTGTTCTCGGGTTGGATGGGAAAATAAAGAGAGGATGCTCTCAAGCATAGGAGAACACTAGAACTGGGGAGTTGGAATCCTTCGCAATATCTAGGGAAACAGGGAAAGGCAGCCTCAGTCCACGCTCTCCGACAACTCACCAATCAAGAATTTCCCCATCTTTCTTTTTAACTTTGTGGATCCCATTACTGGTTTGCATTGCTTCTCACCCAAAACGAACCGATTGTCCGGGAATATCCCTAAAGCATCGTCCGGTATGGCTCACGATCTTAATGTAGAAAAATCTATTGCATCACAGCTTCATAATCCTAACGCATAACCAAGATGTGTATACATTACACTCCAATCACCGCTCGAGGCACACTCCTCCTTTGCAAAACCGTATAAGATCGGAGCCCAAGCCCATATAACTCCCAAGAGAGGATTAAGGAAACAGAGGTAAATAAACTTGCTCAAGCGTTTTACATTGTACCCTCAAACCGCTCCTCCTAGCCATCTCCGCAAGGGAGTGACATAGAAAGCAACCAACTTCTGCTTGTGCGCAAACTAAGTTACAGTACAGCGGGCTAGGGATTTTAGTGTGTTGCCCCGTTGATTAGAACCATAACTCAATATTCTCACGCAGGTAGTTTTTGCCCTTTTTCCCACAAAAATATACAGAGGGTATTTACTCAAGCTGCTTAATTGAAAATGTTAGCGGTGGTAAGGTAAACGAAGATTTCAGACAAGTACGGTAATATAAGTGAAGGCAGAGGTATTGTGTGAGCTTCTACTTACAGAATATAGAAGTCCTGGTTTTATAACCAGACAGAGTATCTCACCATGGAAGCTTATTAGGGACCACCGGTTAGGGCACACTCGGCTATAGTGGTTCCTTCACCCGTCGCACTCTACCGACTTCTCCGGTGATGCCGTTATGGCCGTATTGGGAGGTATTAGCGCGAGTGCCTGAAACGTAGGTGTTGGACAGTTATTGTAAAAGAAGACGAGACTAGGAACTCGCACAGGAATCTCTGCGGTTGGGATGCCGCTTAGGTATTCCATTGAAGTAATAGTTGGCGGTGGAGGGTTTGGAGGGGGAATGCCGAGAGATTTCTGTACAAGCGTGTAAGATTAAGGGTATATCTAGGAGTATATCCATGAGGTGTTTAGGGGGAAGGGGGGGGTAGGTATACTTTGACGAAGGGCAAAATTGAGAACGAGGACACCCAACGACAAAATTTTGAGCATCGGAGGAGGGGTATTATTGTGGCAAGCAAAGTAAGTGCAGCTATAACAACTGCCACTATTTCTGCAAAATGTATGGTGCTGTTGCAGCCCTCCTGGTTTTCTGGGTTATCACGCTTATCGATCTGTGACAACAGGATCCAAGAACGAGAGTTTTGGGTGGCAGGCATAACAGTAGTAGAAACCCGCAAATTTGTAGATAATAGCAGGCAGGTAGGTTGATAGGTTAACCGCTTCGGGGGGGGCCTACTGGATTATAGTCGAGACTTTGGGAATTTTGAACCTTAGAAAGTAATAAAGTTGTCGGTATAATAGAAGGAAGAAGATCCAAGGAGGAGGGACAAGACCGGTATTATATATAAAACTACCTGAACCACAACTTGGCATTGTATCCTTAAACGATTGAAGGATTTAACAAGGAGATGAGAAAACCGAACCACAACTTAGACCGGATAACCTTCAGAGAGCGGAACGACGGCTGTGAGAAACACTATACTGTAAATTGTACCACACGCGCGTCTACACATTGGCTTGAGATGTGGTGTTAAAAGTAGATAGGTTACCTAGATACCTCTCCCCCACAGAGGGACCTCTTGGAGATTTTGCATCTGCCCATCTGTCGGCCGAGAAAATAGTGACAAAGCCGGGGTTTACAGCTTCTCCTGAATCCGTGCTGCTTGTGGCTGGCGGGGAGTATCCGGTCGCGGGTGTTGTTGGTTTGTGGAGAGACTCAGATATCCGCTGATCTTTTATGATATATTTTGTGAATCCCTGTTCTCAGGTACTTCCTGCCTGTCGCGGGTATCAAAAATTGACCCCTTAGGGATGGTGGGTTTAACGAGCTTTTACCGAATTCGAGATAATGCTTGCCTTAGTCGTGGGCCAAAGCTATCTAGGAGTACACCGAGACTAGAGGGACCCAGATGTTGGTTCGGCATGCCCGAGGTATGGTGTGCCATCGAAGATTTTTAAGCCCTTCACCCGAGGATCCCTTGTGAAGGCGAAGTTTGGCCATCCAGGGAGGACATTTAATAATATAGGACCTGTTGCGAAGCTGTGGGCGGGCAAGAGCAAGAAGCTTGTGGTGACTTTTTGTTTTTATTTGTTTCTTTGTGTAAATTTCCCTCCGCTAACTGGATTATTTCAATTTACCGGGGATATGTAAGCTAGATCGCGGCCTCACTTGCTTGAGGTAATATTGGAGCGATGTTCTATTTGGATAATTCTTCATTTTGATGACGGCCTGTTAGATGCTCTATAGGTTTGTGAATTTGGTTTGCTCTGTTCGCCCGCTCTGGGTTCTAACTGCCAAGAGATCGTTCCTGGTATCCTAGGAAGCACTTGTGATGTACCCTAGCACAACACAGTCTGAATTGGGGGCACAGCGAAACCGGGGGGTGGCAGACCAGGGGGTAGTGGTACAACTCATCCAAATTCGGATATCAAGTAGATCTATGCATATCCCGGGATCCCTATGTGAAGGACAAAGTGGCAGTAAAACAAGCAAAATGTTTCCCTTTGGACCCGCCCCAAACACAAGCAGAACACTACGAGTGGTAGTCATAGCTACAGCAGTTACGGAGATCTGTGGGCCATCCAAGCCAGCCCTTAGAATTCTTGATTCTTCTGGATCTCACTTACCTATTTTCACCCCTCCTCAGTGATCAAATCCAAGGGGGGGTTGTGTGGTAGCCTCTTCGTAGCAGTCAGTTGTACGAGCGCGACGAGGTATGCAGAGGGAGAGGTGTCGTTGCCTCAACCGACAGTACTGGTTAGGGTTTTGAGTTACCACCCCACACCCTGTTCGCACCCCCCGAGTGGATATTGTACCGTAAAAACTCGAATAATTGGACCTCATATTCGAGTACTGGTGTGCCTATGGCGTCTACGATTCCTTTTTTGGACTAGGTGGAGAAAGGCACGGCGACGAAATTGTCTTTCGGCCCTCCGAGACAAATAAAAATAAAAATATGACCGACCTTACTGAGGTAAGCTCTCAGATAACTTTGAACGCGTACACCGATCGTTGCAGCGGGGTCCAATACGGGTACAAGTACCAGGGGGAATGTTTTCGCACCACACAAAGGTAGTTAACCAGCGAAATAATCCTTGTCTTATAGGAAAACGTCTTGTAACTCAGCTGAAAATTTGGGAAAGTATTTCCAGCGGTTACAACACATTCAAAATCAAAACCAAACCAAAATGAACACTGCTAGAGTTACTGGATCCAGACTATTTTAACAAACAGGCAAGGGCTATGCCCCAGATGAAGGCTGTCATTGATGTTGAAGGACGGTATACAAGACTTTGTTGAGTATTTTATTTTTTGTTTCCGTTCTTGAGGCCGTCCGAGATAGTATTATAGACTTTCATTAAGGTACAGTACATTAGTTGCAAAGCGGGGTGTTCGGGTGTTTGATGTCCCTCGATATAGAGAGTTAATTCTAACGTCCTAGTTTGGGTCCTAGTGTGGGTCCTAGTGCGGGGTCCGTTTTTTTCTTGTTAAATCCCCGGATTTATCCCGCAAATCCATGGCAAGCACCCTACTCGTAGCGTATGGCCTGGGAAACTCATCCTAGAGTGGGGCCCAATAATTCCAGATACCACAACACCTAAAACAGTACAGAAAAATGGGGGGGGGCAAATAGCAAAATCGTCCTGAGCGTGAAGCACCCGAGAGTAGGGGGGTGCATTTTGTGTTGGGGGCTCAGATACATCCAAATGTTTTAATACACACACATTTGATACTTATTCCGGGCACCACTTCCCTGGCCGAATATCTTTACCGTACTCGTTCCCGGCATGAAGAACTTGAACATTTGGATCTGAATTTAGTATAGGCGCTCAGATACACAGACAATTTTCCATACAAAATTTTGATCCCTATGTTCGGGTTCTACATGCCGGGAACATGTACAGCCTCCGGCGGGGGCGTGACTGGTACCTGCGGGTGGCGAACTGGGCTGTTTGGCTGCCGGGATGTGAGTTCGTCGGAGTGGGGTAACAAAAAAACGCTTGTTACTGATCCTGGTTCTCCACCGGTAGGTATCCGTCATTCCCTCGTTAGAGGCTGTACGACGAATGAAGGCACTGATATCATATCATACAAGAAAGAAATGTGCCGGGTAGCCGAAATTCCTCCTGAGATAGGGGTAGAGAAGTCGCAAACTCCTTACTCAGTTAAAGCAAAAAGATCCGCAACCGCCGACTCCCAGAAATTTAACTATGTTGTCCTGACACATTTCTCCTGTGTTCGAGTGCTGATGGTGGTTAACTACGGCTAACTAGAGCTAAAGTTTAGCGCCAAGAAGTGTTTGCTGTATCGGGGATTGGCAGAGTTGGTTTTGGGATAGAAAGCAACTTGACATAACAATAAAAATATCTGCTCTTGCAACTGTGAAGAGGGTGACCAGGCTACCATACACCAAACTAAGGCTAAATGAATATCAAAACGCCTCCCACTAGACCAGGCGCCTCCCCGCCAACACGCGAGTGCCCCAATATCGCTGTCGCACTAGCTATCAGGAGGAATGAGGACAAAGGAGAGGTTTTTTCCTTTCCTCAAATGCCGACAAAGAGTGGCCCCACCCCCCGAATTTCCATCAGACACCACATCTTGTTTGGACCAATCCCGCCAGACACGGCAAGCACGTGTTTGTGCGGGAAGACAAAACATGTCCGTGCGCGAGCCCGTAGTGCGACATGCATTGCGTGTTAATGTCATTAAGAGTGATATTCCATGACCGCAAGATCCAATCAACTGACGGCCAGAGAGGACAAGAGTTTTTAAGGGGCCCCACCTGTGGTATAGCCAGCATGTATTGCAAGGATCCCTTTTTTCTTTACTTTATATTTTGGGGGTGTAAGGTGTGAATGGGTTCCAGGACATGATTAAACTTTTGCACCGAGAAGAAAGTGCCGATCCTCTTTCAGGGATTTTGACCATACCTCCGGAGTGAGGAATGAGTTGAGCATCACCATTCTAACTCTGGAATAGTGCATAGTAGCAAGAAAAATATTAGTATTGCTGCCAACTAAACCCCTAAACAGGTGCGATATGTGATAGCAGCCGGCGATATCTTGTAGACTAATACCTAAACCCAATTGAGGTTTCCAAAAGCTTAACACCTCCTACAACGAACACCACCGACTTTCAACTATAGTATTAGCAGATATTGGTGTGCACTAGTATTTATTTTCGCTTTAGTGCCGACCAAACAACAGAAATCTCTCTATTTTTGCAGAAAAAGGCCACTCGTGGGACAGTGAGTGTCCTGAGTGCACCCCAGTTCATCTTGGTGCCCTTTTAGATTCATTTTAATGAAACGTCGAAGAAACCTCCTCTACATCTTCCTAACTCAGCTCTCTGCCAAGTAGCTCTCTCCCGCCAAATGCACCACACATCGCTCTAGGATCCAGCACAGGTGCTGATTGCTGCAGTGATAATCACTTCCGGCAATTGCAATATTCCGATCATGGTGAATTGTGTATCTAAATACACCCTCCGGATATTAATGTGAAGTTAATAGAGCAAAGATCGGAGTGGTGATATATTAGCTGCTATACAGGAGCAACAGCAGGAGCGACAAAAGAATACATTCGTTCCTAAGGAGTGAAGGGAAGTGGATAAAGAATAATGAATGAGGGTTTGTCAGAAAGGAAAGGCAGGCTATAGGGTCTTTATAGAGAGAAAGTCCGTAGAAAAGAGAAAGACCGAAAAGGAAGCAAAGGCGGAAGAAAATGTAAGTCGAGTCTCATATACACCGCTGTCATGTATATCTAACAATACAGGTACATATCGAGCCTCTGGTCAATAGCTAGTGCTAGCCTATCCCACCTCCAACATCTCATGTTTCCGCTGTCGTAGCCTAGCGGGTGTAGGGGTTTCCCAGATGCCGAATGATTCTAGTGAGGGATGAAGCATTAGGTCCAGCCGTGGTATGTTTCAACAATTAATTGACTCCAAGCGACAATATATCGTATTGGTGAATACAGAGTGTGAGGGTTTCTCTTCTCCTTTCCCTTCTATCATAGTTCCTGTGCGGTTTGTTGTAAATAGGGCAAGCAGCCGAGGGGGCTGTGAGAGTGCTGGTAGCAGAACTAACCTACCCGATATCCCAGGAGGGACAAACACCCCATAAGCGCTCACTTGTAGACTTCAAGCTACTATATACAGGCATCTTTAATGCAACTTGTGAGCCTGGTGTCCTAACACTGTCATCTTGTCTTATGCGAGTGATAAATCATGATGTGTGTTGTCTGTTGATCCCGGTGGAACTTTGTCTACTTAGAATATCCTATAAAATATAAGTGGGGTTTTAGGAAAGTGCGTTGTTATTTTTTTCCATTTTACCAAGTTTTCAAATACCCAGTGTGAGATAGATGTGGATGAACAACCAGTGAAAACAGCGAATTCTAATATAAACGCAATGTCTCTAAGGATTGCCGGAAACAAGAAAAAGGCACCTTCGGGGGTTGGGGAGACCTTAGAAAAGCAACCAGACAGATCCCGCATATTCTCTATCTATGTGGGGCCTGTTGTTGGTTCGTGTTTGATCGCAGCTTACTGACACTTAAACTCCAAGCAGCGTTCCCAATGTGCTAGGCCGATATAGGCTGAATTCAGCCGGCCTACGAAAGCCTATCAAGCCTGATAGGCGCCTATAGGCCTGGCGATTATCATTGAGGACAGATCGTGATCGCTTCTTGAGCAATCACACAGCGAGTGATCTGCAACCAACTCAAGAAGGCCTTAACAATTCACATCCAAAGTCACAACCGCGGCCCTATCTTACCATTCTTCACCCCAATTCCCCTTTTCAGCAAGAACTACGTTAAACCCCCAAGCTAACAGAGGAGTTGTTGTATTTTTAATGTTGTTTTGTAATCGAAAAACCTTTACGGTTGGTCCCCCGTATGGGTACATTCTAGGTGCTCGCCACCTTATTGCACACAGTTGACCCACCACCTCGGCAGTTCTTTTTCTACATTTAATTTAATTGATTAATCTGCTATCTCTAGTATTTTTTACTATCATATTCTTTTGCTAAGCTAGCCCAGGCGATATAGGCTAGGCTGGCATATTAGGTAGCCGCTGCTAAACCCATACAGCATATTGCTGGCACCTGCAAGGCCGGGCTCAGGCTAATATTCTAGTAGAAAAGGTGGAAGGTCATCGGGAGGATTGCGTAGAGAATAGAGGTAGGATCGTAGTCGTGTACCGTAAAAACTTGAATAATTGAACCGTGTGCTATGAAGTCCAGAATTTCGTTCTCTGGAACGGGGGAAAAAAACACAGCAAAAACACAGCCCCTTTCCCCCTTCCGAGACAGAAAAATAACAACATTCTTGACCTTACTGAGAGAGGAAAGTCCAACGACATAGCACACGGTTCAATTATTCAAGTTTCTACGGTAGTGAGGATATGAAGATCATGATGATCAGTTGACAAGATTGATGAGTTTAAGCGAAATCTATAGCACCGTGAGCTGCTTTTTGTTGGAAATAGCCGTTGATGGCCGCACTTGGTGCGGGATGTGCCCGCTCTCTGTGGCCGCAGAGGCATACGTATGCACTAGTCAAAGGACGCGCAAGCTCTCAAAATGTTTTCACCCCACTTGTTTTTCCTTCCTTTACACACCATCTCCTCACAACAGACCTTCCTTCCTGTACACAACTTTCCTCAAGTTTTTCCTTCCACCAAGTTATCATCAATCAATCATGATTCTCATCTCCACCTAAGTGGCTTCACTCCACTGCGTAAAATCCCCACCGTAGATCATTACCTCCGCAACCAAGATTTTCAACACTTTTTTATCCTCATATTCCGAGTGATTCGCTGTGAGAAACCTGCACGCCGTTGCACAGATATCTGCGGGCGGCCTGGACATCTGCAGGTCATGCAGTCCAAATTGAAATATTGAATAACAGCGGTTTTGACCCGGAAATCTGGGGGCTTTGTCCTGGATTACTTCAGGGTTGGGCCAAGTGGTTTCCACCGGAACGACCCGTGCTTTTTTGAGCCACGACCGGACTTGCCGGACTGCCAACCCAAGCCCGGACCAACTGTCCGGACTGGCCCCTTGGATCACTGCCTACTACCCTATTAGGAACGATTGACTGAAAACAAACCACTGATTATTTTTTGGGCCCTCTAAGCCATTGTTGGGTTATCTCGCTGCTTCTAAGCCATTGTTGGGTTATCTCGCTGCTTCTTTTAGAGTGCGGAACTGGTTCGTCCATCGGCGCCTAGGCAGGTATTCATTCTTTCATCACCTAAGCCATTTCCTAAGCAAGCCATCTATTAACTAATAATTTTAAGCGGCGAGCGAAACGATGTGTTTTTGCTAGTATAAAAAACATTTCTCGTATCTTATAGGGAGGGTCCTAGATTGGCTGGGATATAATGTGTTTTCTCCCCAATATCCAGCCCTGTTCGGTTTGGAAGGAAGTAGTTATCTCCAAAGTCCCGAACCGAGTATTAGTAGCAAAAAAACTCACAGTAGAACAATTTGTAACCCCACAGTACCTGTTCTTGAACTTTAGCAGAAATGGTACAAGTTACACTAGTGGAATACAGCAAAAGTTGGAAGATGGGATGGCAGAATTGGCATCCTGGGATATCCTGAAGCATATGAGCACGGCAGTAAGTCAGACTCGGTATTCTTGCACAGCCTTACTATGCATTGCCCCTGGGGGCTTTGGGGCGGTTAGAGTCATCTCAAGGAAGGCTATTTTTCTAAGCTTACATGAAGAAATAAGAATATCCCAGGAATCAATGAAATTGGCCATGCCCTAAGATCTTTTAACAGTTAACCCCAATTCAGTAGGAGTGAGACTTGGTATTGGGATACAATTGGCTATGGTATGGGCTTTGCAGGTGCTGGTAGTGAACTTGAATGGCAAAGGGCGACTATAGTCAAACCTCGATCAAACTAGAATTTTTAATTTTTTTCATTCCCTCCCCATTCCCGGCCTCTACTCTGCTTCTATAGAATACTGTTATACAGGTTATAGGAAGGGCGATGGCAAATGGGAAATGACCTCAATCGTTTCCAAGTTACTTTAACATTCAGGTAGCCTCCCTAATTCTTATCCTACCAGGAAAACTGCCCACTCTCATTTTTTTAATTGCTGCTGCACCCCGGTAAGAAATCTTGGCATGGGCATGGCAAATTTCACCAGTTTCTATAGTATCCAGATACTGGATGCTGGTACACTTGCGCCAGAAAGAAAACTCCAGAATTTGAAACTCTGAGTTATTTGAAGGCGTTGAAGAGGCAGGAAAAATAGTTAATATCGGTACTTTTGGGCAGTTCAACAAACAATATGTTTCCCGTATTCTTTTGGCTCCTTGTCAATCCTATCACTAGTTGTGCATTGCCCCCCGCCCAAAATGAATGATGGATCAATAGTCTGGAAGTATTCTTAGGGAGCGGTATGGTAAGAATAATTATGAAGGTTGGGGAGAACTTGATGTGCGGCACAGGCTAAAGGACTAAAATCCGATCGGTAGACAAGGTTTGAGTACCGAAGATAAAGGAGTACAAGATTTCGGACCCCTCTCCATTTATCATATCCCGCCATTTGCTGGTCACAAGGTGTGGCCCTCAAACAGTGGTACAGTACAGTACAGTGCAGTGCAGGGGTGGGTTGACTTTAGACAAGATCCCGGCGCTGTAGTACTCGAGTACAGTACAGCGCAACCACACTGCCCTCTTACAGAAAATACCTTGCAAATGCCAACTTGAAGGGTCTCTTAAATAACACTCTTTACTATATAATTCCTAACCCTAAAGGCTGAGTATCCCCAACCACCACTCCGATAGACAAGAAGAACAATAGATAATGGTGTGACAGATAAGGGATCTCGAGTTTAGGGAAAAGATAATGGGAGACCGCTTCCGGAAGATTACACTTTGGGGGTCCTGAATGGGTAGGCAAGTACTTTCTTTATCACTGGTTCAAAGATGCACAGGTGGCTGAAGGGCCTTCTGTCGGGGTGCCATCTATGGAGAATGTCCTTATCGAAAGCACCCTGTGGCCCACCACTTAAGCTGCCCCTGTAAGATGTCTTTATAGAGCTCCCCTTTTTTTACCTTTTCCCAACCTAGCGCTTTTGCAAAATAGCTAATTCCCGGTCTGCACTAATAAAATAATTCATGCTCACCCGGCATTGGTGATGAGAATTGAAGAGCTACAAAAGCTGAAGGTCACAATTACACACGAGCAGGAATTTGGCTGGTCAAAGATGACATCAACCTCAGAGGATTCCGATATAGACCACTCCCGCAGAGGAACCTAAACAAGCAGTTGTAAAGGGGCCAGAATCACTAAAAGTGAGCTTTTCTGCATGGGTTGCGCCCTCTATAACCATCGAGCAGCACTCAATAATTGGCTTTAAGCCTTGGTCGTTGATACCAATCTTTTGCTCAGCCAGCCTGGGTCTCCAAACCCACGGCGCCGACATCCAATAGGCCCATTGCGACACCTAATACCGGTATGTCAATCCTCATATATTGGGCAGAGGGCCATCTTCCCGTTTGTCATGCCGGTATCAGAATCCTCTGAGGTTGGTATGAGCTTCACCCCCCCAATTCCTGCCCGTGAGTAATTGTAGCATCCAGCTTTCGGCCCTCTTCAATTCTGGTTACTAAGGCCAGATGTGTTGGAAACTAGTTGGTGCTTCTCGGCACGTTATGGCTAAATTTTCCTACTTCATGAGAGTTCGGAAGTTTGGGAAGATGTTTCCGTTGATGTATGGCTAGGAAGGCCGGGAGTCAAAGGGAAGCACGAACGCTATGGAGATAAAGGTAGAACAAGCGTCTAGTATTTGCACTAAAGGCACGGGAGAACGGGAGTCTTTGTGAAGCATTTCTTTCGCCGAGGGATTACTAGTACACAGAATGTTTCTTTCTTTTGTTACCATAGGGGTAGGGAAAGTGATGGGAACATGCGTAGAAGAACGCTGACATTAGTGGCAATCGATAGAAGGAATTCGAAGGATGAAAAGATGAGGTCGTTATGTTTTTCATGAGTACTCATGTTTTTACCATTGGTTTAGCAAGAAGTAAAGGCGTTGAGCTCTATCTACTCCCCCTTACCATCCGGTGCCGTATTTTATTACATCAGATGGGATGGATCCGGAGTATTTTATCAGCATAGACCAGGGGTTCCCCATTCTCCAAAAGCGCCAGGTCAGTAAACAGTAAAAAAGGAAGAGCTCTACAAAGCTACCTTACAGCGGAAATTCAAGTATAGTCACATATCAAAATAAACTGAACGTGCCAAGGTAGCAACGGGAAAAACTTTTACTAGTCTAACAACCAGTCCTAATAAGCGAGTTGGTTATCTAATTCCAAT
>Ga0307509_10000786_pt1 | contig 54353 bp, 42 predicted proteins | sample 10_EM_MG_FD_202245 | JGI IMG/M metagenome (GOLD analysis project Ga0307509, IMG submission 202245) | Populus trichocarpa ectomycorrhiza microbial communities from riparian zone in the Pacific Northwest, United States - 10_EM | ecosystem: Host-associated > Plants > Roots > Unclassified | place... | reverse complement strand
GCCCCCCGGCCCCCAGGGCGCTCTTGGGCTTCGCAGTGGATGGAGGAATGGTTTGTATTTTTCCCGGGGGAGGTGGTAAGTTACCGGGAGTTTGTACACAATTAAGATTTGAAGAGCGGGATGCTTGTTTGACTTGTAAGCGATATTGCAGATTGTTCTTGAAGGGGAGGGAGAAGGGGGTTCGCAGGGAGTATAAAGTAGGGGGGTAGCTCCCCGAGAAACTATTCTCTCATTTTGAGAAATTTTTTTAATACTAACTTATGTCCCTATTGGGGGGGGGGGGTCCCTCGAGTGCTCCAATATGACTGATATGGATAATACATCGACCACAACTTCCAATGGGAAGTTGGAGGATAGCAGAGCATCTTCGGATATAGATTTTTAGGTTAGACCATGGTGATCGAGTAATTAAACATACTTCGTCCTCTTGACAATGCGCATCACCACATTTATTGCTGGGTTGGATGCTACTTCTCTCTATAGCTTTACCTGTATGCCCCCTCCTCCTCTTTCACATTCGTGACACAAATACGATCCTAACACCCTCCGTCAGATAATATCCTAAAAGCTCAAGGGCACGGCAATAGAAGCCTCCTGGTCCGCCACCTCCTTCTTTAGTCTCAACTGTCTTCCAACCAGACTCTGCCCCCCTCCCCCCCTCCGACACTTCCGGCTACCGAAGCTCAATCATAGTTGCGCTCTCAGCTTAATATTGCCGGGTATTCTGTTGCTAAACCTAAAGAGGGAAGTAGCGCGGAGTAAAAAACCTGAACATTTTTCGTCCTGGTACGAGAAGATTATCGTAAATATTACGCTTTGGGAATTCTGATGGTAGAATGCCCCGAAAGCAGCTGATTAAGGGTAGGGGCATCTACTACTTCTAGTCGCCCCCGTGGTGGAAAACTTTTTCCTGAATAACCTTACCCGGTAAGAAGGATCTCCTGTGATATTAAAAATACCTAGGACAGCGTGAGGGGAAGCTTTATATATATATATATATTGTCCATTCCCCGTATAGTGTTTGGTATTATTTATTACAAAGTATTTGATCGCTACACCTGCTATACCGTGCGCCCTGGCAACATCGAAGAACTATTGGCGCCTTCATAGTTTCTCACTTGGAGGGGAAAGATGGCTGGTCTGGGGGAGAGGCTATAGCTCTTGTAAATAGGAAATTATAGTCCACGATTTGCATAAGTGAGCGTTTTTGCACTCTTTAAAGAACTCTTGTTATTCCCTGTCTCGGGAAAGGCTCTGATCCCCCAGTCTGGAGATAGAAAGTTCATGAGAAGGATCGGCGCAGACATTGTAATACCTGCCTGAGTCCTCTGGAGCCCAGACGTGTTAGACTAAACATATCGAAGGCTGACAGGGCGATTCCCTCTGGTGATCTGGTAATGGGTTTCAGGGGCTCTTACGATATCATTGCCCAAACTGACGTCGCGGGTGGCGGCCCAGGCCAAAAATGTTGGGGGGGGGGTTGTTTCCCGGGGGGCTGTTGGCGTTCGCTACTTGGGTTGCTAGGTGCGCTTCCCTTTTTCATAGGGCTATGATTATACGCGTAAATGAAAATGCTTTACTACAAGTTTATAGTAATTCAGGATAATTTGTAGGAAGCTGGGTGAGTGAGTGAGAGCCCGTGCTTGGACTTCCCATCGGTATCGTGGGACGCCTCCTCTGTCGCACCGTTACTATATTTCTGGGTGGTGATACCTCTGTGATGTATTGCTTATCTAGGTGTTATAGTATACCGATCTTGCAAATCCTCGCTCACATAACCGCCCACGCTAAAAGCTGGTAAGATGCGAGGAATTGCACTTCTGCACGTCATAGTTTTTCACTCGCTGGATGGGCAAATCCTCCATAATAATAATATTATGATAAAAAGAAAAAAAAGGGGGGGGGGGGATTGAAAAAAACTCTCCGTGCCGATTGCAATACTCCGAACCTATCCCGAGATATCACGTACCTCAATAGATGGTGGCTGCAAACGTGAGCTAAAAGCAATGGTCTAACAGAAATGTAAAGGGCATGGGATATCAATCGTCGATGTTGCTATCCCCTGCAGTGTTGATAGTTCCGAATTTCCCTACATCGTGCTAAAGAGGCACTAGTGAAATTAGCGTATTTCTTTGGTTGGTGTAGAGCTACCACATGACTCCGGGTGGCTTAGTAAATATCAACGGGCCCATTACCTCACAGTTATGGCTAACATCACTCTCATTAGGCTTAGTGTTCTTGATGGAAAAAGATCTGCATCATAACTCGACCTATAAAATTCTTTTGATATCACTGGATTGGGAGGCTAGTTTTTTTAGTTTGTATTTTAGCGTGATGTGAGGAAATTCGACACTATCAACACTGCAGAGGATAGTTTCCCAAAAGTACGGCACAGAACAAAAAAAAACCCAGCCGATAGTGGTTCTATGGCAATACTGGAAGAATACCCACCCCCACCTGCTTCCCCACCACGATCTCGGCCGGTAACCCCCCGACATCTAGGGCCAATACCCCCTCGTTTGATTTTCGATTGCTCTCTTTCGAAGATTGACTCCGGGCGTCTATATACGGGATACCCTCCATCCGGTGGGCCCTGGAAGCACTATCGGAGGAGACTGAAGGAATTATTACCACCGAGGGGTGAAATTTGAACTTCATTCTTTATAATTATAGGCTATGGAAGTCTGCTTATTCCTTAACTAGTCACTATGATACAAAACAGAGGAAGATATCAGAAGTATATTACCCTTTGCCATTCTTCCGTTCCAGGTCCCCGTTCCTAGGAACACGTTACATACAATAAAAACTTCAAGAATTGAACCGTGTGTTATGTAGCTAGACCTACCTTCCTTCCTCAGTACGGTCCGGTGGTCTTCCTTCTTTCCCCCCCGTCCAGGAAAGGGAAAAGGGCAGTGTTTTGCTTTTTTCCCGGTCCACCTTCCAGGGAAGGGAAGTCCTAAATATCATATTATACATAGGACACAGTTCAATTATTCGAGTTTTTATGGTAGATCATCACCTCATTAACATTCTACAATTCCACCCTTTTACTACTCTCCATATCCAAGCACCCAAAAGACTAACATAAATCAAAATTTAAAGATAATAATATATTATTATCACATAGTAATCTAGGTCATACAGTTCATAGCTCCAAGCAAAAAACGTCTCCAAAACACATTTTGAGATAAAAAACACCTCCGATGGGGGTTTGCCAAATAGCCCCTAAGTGCTTCCCCCATGGCCATATCACACCCAATGCACTCCTGGGAGGCTTAATACTCCCCCAGCAGTACGGTACCGGTATCTCTAGGAGTCTGTACGGTCCCGTTCCGTTCTCTCATACAAAGTTTTTAAATGTCCCTTTTCCTTCCGTTTCAGAACGGAGAGAAGATCATTCTCACAGCAGAAGCGGCCACCCAACGGAACGGAACCGCCGTAGCCAAACAGGCTCTAAGGCTACCGGGACTGTGCCCCAGCTCAATACAACCCGAACTCAATGCTGAAATTTGATCAAGATTTAATAATGATAAGGCATTACAGAGAGCACCAGGGTCACGTGCAAACCCGAGTCACGTGCTCCCCTCCTCTCGATGAACCGCCAACCAATATCCGGGATGAAAACACAACTTGAAAAAATAGCCAACCAAGAGTCAATGCAAAAAGGGAATTTATTTATTTTCTATCATAGAGTCTGTATCACACTGAGAAGCGAATGTACCATTAAAGTAATAAAAAAAAAGTCACATTGACTTTCAGAAGGAAAGAAATGCGAACAAAACCTAACTTACCGTAACAAAAAAACGATATTATGGTCCAAGTTATGGGGAAAATAATAACCAAGAATAAATAACTACGATATTATGGCAAAAACAATCTGAACCTTCACTTTCCGAGAGATCTCACTCTCACGCCATAATCAGATGATCAGACATGATTCACAAAAATATAACACGGCCGATCAGATAATCTTATCATAATATCATACCCGCCCACTTGTATGATCGCTACGGGGGCCTCCCATGATGCATAAAACGCGCTCCGAAATATTTTGGGAGAGTTTTTTCTTCTTACTTCTACCGCCATGCTAATTATTATATCATATCTACCCATATTACTTACTATTGCTCTCCTCAACTCCCAACCTAACCACCACAAACGCCAGCCAATAGCGAGTATGATAGAACCACAACCCCCTGCATCCGTATTGAGCTGCAATAGGATGCCGCGCCCTATGTCGTGCAGAGGGTTCGGTCCACCCAGATATCACTCGATGCGCGCATTTTTTAAAACGGCATATGGAGTAATATGTATGAGTACAGCACAGTATTGCCCATCATGGATGACATGCAGTGCCAATGGCTGGTGGTCAATATCTCCGTCCTCCAGACTGGCCGGGGCCCTCTATATGCTCGACCCCTCTTACAAGTGCCGGGAGAGATGCTTTCGCCTAAAACAGGGATCACCTCGCGGGCTAACCTAAATTAGCTGCTCATTAGCTCTCTTGACGGTAATATACGAGTACAAGGATAGACGCCTATTAACCGGAACAGATAGGGACTAGGCATACTTTTGGCTGGTTATCCCTGAATAACTGCTCTATAACTTCTTACAGGACACCGAACCTGCGCAAATCCGAATTCTCTGGCTAGTAGCCGGTAATCGCTAGTTCGTTCTCAAAAAACCATGTAAAAACACCCAACCGATTCATCCATGTAACCAAGAAATCACAATCTCTCACTCGCTAAATCCTAGTAGCCAGTCGCTCCAATTACAAATCATTCATTCCCGCCTAGATAATTCAAGATAAGCTACGCATGAACCCTCTGCGTACCATCCCACCAGGCTCCGAGAATTCCCCTTACAAAAGCACAACTTCGGTCCCAATCCAACATGCAGCGAGCGGACAACAAGAAAAACAAGCAAATGGTGATGGAAAAAGAGACGAAAAAATAAAAAATGACAACCCGAACAACACCCCGATCCCCTGACATACCGTATTTTGCCAAGCCATACCATGAATGGAAGAAACCCGTCCACGACACCGATTATAAGAATACCCAGTAACCAAGAGCGAAAGCGAATTGAGTTGAAGAAAGAAATAATGGAAGAGAATAGAAAAATTAGGTGGCGGCTAGGGCGTTAGCCTCCCCATAGCCGGCGTAATTGCGCTTAATTGCATCCTGAATGTACTTGTGGGCCGTCATCGCTGGGTATTTCCCCAACGGGCCCCTGATCTCTACGTCCTTGTTCGCCTGATTGAAGTACCTACACTGCAATGTCAATCACTGTCCCAGTGAATACGGAGAGGGGGACTAACGCAATACTATATCGCGACGATTGTCGTTCACCCACGCTAGGACACCTAACCCTGTGAAACAGGCTCTTGAACCTGTCATCGCTCCAAGCCATCAACATGTCTCCAATGTTACACACGACCTCACCGGTCCTAGCTTTAACCGGGGTCCAGTGATCTCCCATTCCAAAGCTTGTGTGGGCCTCCCTCCCGGGACAAATCTCGAGCCCATCCTCGCCAGTCTTTTGGAACAGCATTGTAAGACAGTCGTAATCCGTGTGGGGCCCCGCACGCCAATAGCTCGGCGGGAATTGAGTTCCAGTGATATCGTGGTAATGGAGGAGCCGCATGGTTGACTGAGCATCGGGGCGATTGACATCGTGAGCTTTGAGGAAGAAGTCTTCCGGGAACCCTAGGGCGAGAGCAAAAACGCTGAGTATGTTCATAGAAAGTGAGTGGGTTTTGGTCATGAACGAAGACACCGTTTTGTTGAACTCCGGGATCGATGGTTCTTGTGGCCACGTCTGGTCCCCTCGGCGGTGGTATTGTAATTGAAGGGATTCCTTCTGATCGGGCAATCCGGTGGACGGGCGTATCTGGGAACAAGTTTCCCAACCGGTGTTCTCGGCCTTGATGAACGGTGTTTCGGCCTTTTTTGTTGTCGGGAGATTAAAGAATCGCTCACTGTTCCCACACAATTAGAAAGGGGTCTTTTGTCTTGGGGACTGGCGGGCGCGGCTCACGACAGCGCAAACATCTCCTCTATCTCTGCAACCGAGGGAGATTCCTGATTCTCGATTATGAAGAACCCATTGTTCTCCGCCGCGACCAATATTTGCCTCGCAATCTCAACTTTACGCTCTGCAAAGTTGGCCACCGAGATCCTAGGAACTTTCCGTTCCTTTGCAGCTTCAGAATTGATCGTCATGGTGTGCGAGGTGGCTGTAGGTTGGAAGGAGGTTGCTGCTGCGGCTCTAATGTGAGAGGATAGTCAGTAACCGAGGATGTTTCCCAACACGATAGCAAACACAGGTCATGCAATTGCGCAGACAACGATAAAAATAATGATTTAAGAAATCCCATGGGGGGGACAGTTGGCTAGATGACTTAAATCTCGTTCCACCGGTTCATTAAAACACGTGATCATCCAGCTGTGTGCTCCTGCAACTATTCGAGCAGGCTTGGATGACCGGAGTGCTTCCGGGCAACAATTGATTGGATAGGGGGTAGATGCATGGTGGGGCGAATGGGAGGACGGTTGCGGAGAAGAGGAGAAAATGCATAAAAAGGGGGTGATGCGGTTGGAAGAAGAAACGTCGCTCCTCAGCTCTTGCAAGCTGAAGAAGGAGAAGGATGGAGAGGAGGAATATTATCGGGACCCATTCCACTGGGAGCCGCGCACGAGACAGGGATACCGATAACGCCGATGGGTATATCCCGGGGGTCCACATTTTGGGACGCCGACCACCACCACCACTGCCACTACATCCCCCCCCCCGCTCTTCCAACAATATTGATGACCAAGGCCTAGCAGATACCACGCCCAACACAACGACCACTCTTATACAGTGTCCCCCCATTCGTAAAGCGATAATTGGCCCCTTCCCTCGTTTTCGACACGTCCACATCCACATACCGGTACATACAGTCTTTGTAAGGCAAGCGTGAACTGGACGCGGGCATCTTCCCGTATCCAAGAAGAAACGCAAATGACATGCAACATGAAAATGAAAAAGCCTGAACTTACCGGTAATCAATTCTCAGGCGTGTGGGATAAACCACAGGATGGGGGCTCTTTGATTCTTTATGCGACGAGTAGGGGGCGATGACCGGCCACAGATTGGAGTAGTGGTAGTGGAAGAGGGTGGTGATATAACGATAACTCGGTTTAAGAGTAACACCCAGCCGATAGGATCAGCTTCGCACAGCTGTTTTCACTGATCACTGACTCGATCACCGGCAATTTTTGCGCTTTGAATCCCTGGCAATAATGGATTATCTATCTTTTTTGGCAGGCTTCGACTCTTCGGTAAGAGAATCGGCCAACCTACGAACAGGTGGCTGTTTAGGAGGGGGTTGATTACTGCAGACAAGTGTAAAAGTGCTGAGTATTTGAGTATGTATGCAGCTAGGGCTTGCTGATGAGATTATTGAGGTAGTAGAAGCGAGAGAGAGTAAATTTACAATACCGGCGGGGATATATGTATATCACTTTGCCTAGAAATCGGGAAGCACCTTTCCCTCCCTCACATCTTCCCTCCCCCCCCTCCACCTTTTCCCTTCCACACATGGGCACACCCAAAAACCCCTGTATCACACGCTCACTAGGGGAAAGGCAGTACCCGAGGCCAAACGTAGCGGGATGAGAGGTGTTATTCCTACATACGGCACAGACAAAAAGCGTCGACAATCACAGTCGCATTTTTCCCACAACCATCTCCACCTAAGGATGCATAATGATGCAGGTTACAGAGGGGCCCTCGATAATCCACCAGCTGTGTTGGCTTAAGCGCTCCATCCCCCGAGAAACAGAAACTGCTGAACCTCGCCATCATGGGCAGGCAACCGACTTGGTGAGACCCTTCCTAACAACTCCACACCACTCGCAGCGAATAATAATAATAACAATAATAATAAAGAGGCCGCCCTCCCGCGCTCGGAGGAAGCCGCATCCCAGCCCGTCGACCCGGAAACGACCAGGCAGGCCCTAGGCGAGTTTTTCTCAGATTGTTTGAGAACCCACTCGTTCGGCCTTCCCCGTGGTCCCCGACGTCCGGGCTTACTATTACAAGTAACTATAATACGGTACACTTTTCCTGGACTGTTGCCAGAGTTGCGGTTTCTTCAAACAGCATGACTTGCATAGGCTTGAGCAGTGTGACATTCCCCACTGGATGCTTAGTTTTTGTTTTTTACCCGCTTTCTCAAGAGGAATCCAAAGGGTCGCCGGTGCCGCCCGGTACCGGTGGTTGGTATCATTGGCAATCGGGTTGAAAGCTCGAGTAACCTATTTCACAGCAGAGCGAGCGCCCGTCCTAGCTAGTCATATGCGGGTTTGAGCAATACAATAAGTTGAACTTCAGTCAAAACTGCAATAGTAGCTAGTATTCGGGTTTGTGGCTCACTCTGCCGTGTTAATCCAATATATTTATCCTACATGTGCCTACTGTGGAATACATTAATTGACTTAGGCCCGCCGGTGAGGTGGATCACACTGCCAATCGCAGTAAGCTTAATTGTGATTGCAGTCAGTCAAGCCATGTTACATGCAACTCTGGATCAGAGACAGGATCGGGCAGGCGTATTCACATGGCCACGTTGCCGAGAATAATGACGGCTCATAAGTTATGTGCGAGTAAACAATTGGCACAATGGCAGCCTGCTCCTCCCCCCTGCTTGCGCTGTACCTCCTCTCCATGGAAGTACTAGTATAGTTCCACGGGCATAACCGATCCCCCAAATTCCCTTGCAATTCGAGTCGTCCTCTGGAAGAAAAAAATACCCTCATATCGGGCAAATGCGGTCAAAATCCCCTCCCCGATTCCATCATGATGGGGCGGCGCATGAGGTCCCTGCGTATGTAGCACAGAAAGCACCCCCCGTGGCACAGTTCCTTGCTTTTGGTCTTTAAAATGGCAGGGGTTCCACAGGCTTCACTGCACAACATACATTCTGATAGGCAGAATATCGCTGCCTTATCACTCGTACTCGTGTGCTCGAGTACCGTACATTACCACACAGGATTACCGCACCTTCAGGCAACTAGGTGTCCGGTCGTCGAACTCTGAAATTAGTTTCACGGAGCGATCGTGGACCACCGCGTTCATCATTCTCTGACCCCGCGCACAATTCATCGTCCCCATACCCCAAAACGCTGCCAACCTCTGGTTTGTGCTTCTAGCCCACTTGCGAGGAACATTTGTATATGCGAACGCTATTTATCCATTGGGCGGGGTGAAACGGTAAAATTCGTTACTAGGCGCGCCAAAGATTTAGCAGTTACCAAGCAGCGGCTACTAGAAAGCAAAATTCGTCTCTTTCAGACAACAGACCAAGCACCTCCAGCACCGTTGAATTCTCAACGAATCACAAAATCCAATTCCTTTTACGTTTGGCTTGGCCTCCTTGATAACAAGTCTCCCTGTTTCACACCAACCCAAGAGATGGTGCTTTCAACCCAAGAGCACCGGGCCCCTAGTTGCTAGCCGTTAACTTGCGCTGACGGAGTGGTACCGTACCCGTGATACCGCACCATACCCGACCTCGTTCAACCAAATTGAGCTCACTGGCACTGTACCCAGCAACTTGGAAGCCGTTGTACCCAGACGGCCGTCGCAGGAAGGTTGCTCGGATTCGCCCCCAATCCCGGACGTTTGTTTTTGAACACCATCAACGGCGACGCCGCATCCAACTCAGAGGGTTCTTCCTTCCAAACAGGGGGCAGGGGGTTAGGACAGGGACCTGCAGGGCAACCAAATTCCTTGGCATGAAGTTTTCCTACCTGGATTCACATTCCATCAAACTCAGTCTTGATGTCCTTGAAAATTAGAGTGCTTTGGGGGTATTGGCCGAGCCTGGTGCGGTGCCACAGAACCATAACTCCCATATAATCCTAAAAGAGAACCCTTCGTATCATAGTTTTTGGAGCCTCTAATACCGTAAAAATTCTTCAAATTCACTATCTCAGTAACCTCCGAATTTGGAGATAGAAAGCTCCTGAGAAGGAATAGCGTTTTCGTGACACGTTATAAGACTAGCCTACTGGACGTTTCAGATCCTATTAACCGGTATTTGCAATTCTGTTAACCTGTCAGACTAAACTTATCGTGATCTAACGCGCTAGTTACGGCTGATCTGATAACGGACTTCGGGAGTTTTTACGGAGGCTTCAAATCGCTGCCCCTTTACTCTTGAGGTAGTGCAGCAAGTCCATATGAAAATATTGGTTTTTAGTGGTCACTGACCTTGCGGCGCTAGCCCAATACATCTCGGAAAGATCCTGGCGCCTAAATGATATCCGGTTAGACTTTCTAGATTTGCTGTGTTGAACGACTTTAAGGTGCGGTTATCATTGCTGATCTATTATTGCATCAGTATGTTAAATTTACCATTCCCGGTGGCTCTTAGAATTGGCCGGGCGGGCATTGGAATCCTGCTAAAGTCGCCCCCTATCCTGGACGACCAAAACCCAGGTCAGGCTTTGGTATGGGGAAATCAGAAACCCACAGAGGCCCACAGGGGACAGCCAGATATCCGGTTTATCAAGAGCTGGGATAGCAGGGTGTGACTGTATATCGCCCCGCTCTTCCTTAATAAATAGCTACATTGTTAGCTAGGGATTTGTTGGCCTTGCTACGGCACCAGGCGTCATTAAGGGGCCCATTTTCAACACTAAGAACCTTTCGCAAAGTCAATCAATCTCCGGACTTAGGGTTCAGCCGAAGAAATGGGGTCGCGGTGGGATTTCTTGACCCTGTAGCTGACGGCCCGCTGCGATCGATTAGCAAATCACAATCACGCTGAACAGTTTGCTCCACAGAGTGAGCAGACTGGTGGCCAACCATTTGGCCTCGTGCCGGCCCTTGGAAATTCCCCGGCTTTCCAAAGGGTAACTCACTGCCCCCACTTGCAATACGGATGTGCTGAAGTAGATTATTTGTGTTCTCGGTGCGTCGCTTGTACAGTACTCGAGTGGAGAAATGGCGATGCATCGATATATTGGTCTTTGATGGAAGTGCGTGGGATCATTCGGATTGGACCGGAGATGTCCAGCAACCTACCGGTAAGCAATACGACCGACACTAGCGTTGAGCAATAGCACTAGGCTACGATGAGGGACCAAAATCCGATAGACCGGGGGTTCAATATTGTGATAAATATCCAGCGCACTAAGGCAGAGTGACGGTCGGGACCCCCTTCTCTCATAACTGAGTTTTGAGACACAAGATTAACTTCTGGTAAAGGTATAGGTACGTCGGCTGTTCCGACCAAGAAACAGTAAGGATGATGTGTCGGCGAGGAAGTTCCCCAGGCGAGAGCTTGAACTTAGCGGACGGAGCTAGATTATCAGATGAGGTAGCAGTATTTCCGCTGGTAACTCAGGTTAAAGAAATTGCCATAATACCAGATATCATAAAATTGGTGGACCCCGCTCCCCAAAGCAGGTGAATCCCTCCCCACGTTGGAACTTTTACCACCGCCTAGTAATGGTTATTCACCCACACCTCCTTTGAATGTGACTGTGTACCTAATGCTGAGGTCCCGTCTCCCCGAATGCTTACTAGTGCGCTGTAGGGCGTCGAGAAACCGATAAGCACCGGAGTAAGCCTATCCGTGGTGAGTCTTGACTGGTACCTAATTCCCGGAAGAAGTGTTTTTTTCGCCGTTGTTAGAAGGCCATACGGATGTGAAGGCTGGATAGATGTTCCTGGAGATATCACAATTGCACACAGATGTGCCTTAGTGCTGAGTAGACTATATTATGATACAGTGAACCCTTGGGAGCTTAGCTGGTGGAATCCCCCACCAGCTAATACCCATTCTAAACGTGAGTAAGTAATCCTTGAAGCTATGCGAGGAGTGGCGTGTTTGAGGCCGTTGGCGAGTGATATCATGTGAAGCTGGTGTCTTGCACCGGAGACTGAAGCGCCCCGTTTTTGGCCTGTGGGCTTGTGTCACAGCTGGCGCGAGCTTTCTTTTTCCCCTCTTTTTTTCTTTTTTCTCGTGCCATCCATGGACTAAATCAAGTGGTGTCGGCGGTGGTCGAAGCTCCTAGCCCGAGCTCTGTTATGGTATGGTAATGAATAATGAATTGTGCATCCTGCACAATCGCCCCACCCCCATGAGTCCTCTGTATGGGCTTTGCACTAGTGCTAGTGCTGTGAAGAGCAAGAGGTGAGACAATTGACACCGCGGTGAAATATTCCAGTAGAAGCTGTTTTCGTGGCCTTTTTTTTTAAGGCTAATAAGCATCTATTTAGAATTGCGGTGGCTATGTAGTGCTATGTAGGAGATAGGAAAACAAAAGCAAAAAAGGGGGAATAGGGAAAACTCTCCCGGTATTTTCTTAGCCAGCACTTGCGTAACTCTAACAAATCTGCTTCCAGCCACCAGTTTTCACCGCTTGTGGGCTATGGTGGTGTGGGAGATGTGGTAGAACCCCACCGGGTGCGTTGTAGCCCGTGATCCATACTCGAGCACACCGGCACAGCTTCGGTAACCCTACCCAAACAGCGGGGAGAGTGTTTGGCTGCTAGCGCGTCTCATACCATCGAAGGGTAGTGTCGAAACCCCGGCTGCAGCCCTCGACTAGCTAGACTTTCACGCTCTCCTTTCTGGTCACTTTTATTTTATTTTTCTTCTCAGCGAAAGATAAAGGGTATGGTTAGGAAAAAAGAATATTGTAGAAAAAGATAAGAGGGAAATATCCTTGGGTGTCTACTCGTTGCACAGCCGCAAAATGAAATATATATATATCCGTATCAATACCTGTCCATAATGGCACCATACTTCTCCTAGACAAATGGCTAAGAGCCAACAGGATATTATAGCCTTGAGTGAAGTTAGTCTGCCTGGCTAAAGGCACTGTGGTTCGACGGAGATACAATTCGACACCTAAATGTTCCCATACTCGTCCCAGACAAGAAGTACCCAGACACAGAGGGGGATAAACGCCATATTGAGGAAGGGCCAAATAACCCGGTCCCCCCCCCCCCCCCCCCCAGACATCAGGGTGTTTCTTGTCTGGGACGAGTAGCCCGGGGCGGATCCCTAGTTTCGCGAGCAGGAGTGCCGAGCATTCATAACTTTAGGTAGATTACGGATTTGGTAATCCGTTTCTGATTCTTTCCTTGGGAAGGAGTTAGCACTTACTAGGACTGATTGCCCTGAATTCTAAGGACACAGTCCCTGACTCCGTCCCACGCCTCAATAGAAGCCTATCTTCTGAGAGGGTTTCGTGATGTGAAAATACACCACGAATAGTCGTTACAGGTTCTACCCCGACGCTCCTAAATACCACCCTGAAGCAGTCAAAACCCGGGACTCAATGACCCAACGACCCCACTTCACGTCCGGGTCGGTAGGCTTCCTCCGAGCCACGCCCATCCGACTGCTACTTCTGCATCTCCTGGCTCATCGGCGGCTAGTTCGGTTGAAGCTAGTGAGAGCTCGGATTAAATTAGCCTTTGGTGTTGTGACCCCTTCGCTAAGCGGGTTTAGGAGACTACACAGTGTGGCTCGCTTGCCATGTCAAGTTTGAGCGGGGAGCTCAGGTAGCTATGAGTGGCCCTGAGAAGATTGTGTGTGAGGGTTTGTCAATCAGGACAATCAATGATCCCAAGGGCCCGTCCGAAGGTCAGAAGCTCCGATTAATGAATGGAGTTAGTGGTGGGAAGGCTTGGTGGTGGTGGCGGTGGTAGCGGTAGAAATTAGGGTCTAGGGGTTAGGTTATGAGAGAGGTATCAGGCTGCGGAGGTAAGTTAGCAGTTGTTTGTGTCGGTCGAAGTGCGTGTATTATACCAGCACTGCGGATCCAACGGGATCATTGTTTGCTATAACGACGGGGGTGCTACGGATAATAGGATAGGACCAACGCTGGTTTAAGCACAAGAACAATGTTTTTCCCGCTTGAGATTTACTTCTAACTATATCAGGACACAAGCTGGAGGAGAGAACCTGGACTGGAAGGCTGTAAGGAACCAAGATGGCTGTTGAATTGATTGGCCGTGTGAGCTCCCGGCTGGGGGTGTGGTGCTCGAATACAAAGTTTACGTTTATCCAGCTTGCCGAGTGACTGTTGGTGATGGCAACTTGATAAACAGCACATAAAGCCCCGGAGAGAAAAGAGCTTTTGCAGTGCTTCCAAGTAGGACGCGGCTAGCGATAGGAAGGGCTCAAGAGTATTTAGTTAGAACCTTGAAGTGAGTCAAGTACCTAGTACTTCTCACGGGAATTGTGAGCGGGGTTTAGATGTGAGTTCCCGCGGGCAAGTGGTGGATTGATATATCCGGGGAGCGGAGAGATTACTTACTTTTTGGATTTTCAGACAGAAATATCCTTGCGATATTAGAGTTCCTCAGATGTATTTCTTCTCGACTAATTTACAGACTGCGCTGCCGATGGCTATAACACAACCAGCGATCCTCCTATTCCATTCCTGCGAGCCATTGCCATAAGGTTCGCGATATTTCGCCCTATTTCGATAAATATTATCTTTATGAGAGCCAAAACAGTCAATTGTGTTGATGAATCTTAAAAGCCTTATTCTGCCGTGGACCCGATGACGTCATCCGTGGGATTTCCCATCCCTACTCGCCCCGCTTTTGGCTTTCCCGCCATCACCTTTCTGCTGCCCCGGAAAATTTCCCCACAGTTTGCTGCTTGTGTGAAGGCATAAACAATATCCTTCTCCGCGGTCATCCATAAAGCAAATTTCTTTCTCGTTTCCATTAAACACACAGAACCCCGATACCAGACAGACAGGTGCCATGTCTTCGACCGTAAGGACTCGGCAGTTCTTTTCTTTTCATGCGACGAGCGGATATGCTAATAACTGGATAGGAGACCAATCTGAACCTCCCACCGGTAACCGATATCCTCTTTAAGCAAAAAAAGGCCAAGAGACTGAACTTTGAAGACCTCGGACGACTCCTGGGGCGCGATGAGGTTGCTGTTGCTGCGATCTTTTACGGGCAAGCCCATGCCTCCCCCGCTGACATCAAGAAACTCGCCGAAGTGTTGGAATTGAACGAGGTGGTGGTTGCAAATGATTTGGGAGGGTTTCCTGATCGGGGGAGGACACTCGACATGCCTCGTATGCACAGTAACCTCTAGACGGGCCATATCTTAACGCTAATGGGGGGCTTGATGTCTAGCGAGGGAGCCATTGATCTATCGCCTCTACGAAATCATTCAAAACTACGGATTGGCGTACAAGGCGGTTCTGAATGAGAAGTTTGGCGACGGAATTATGAGCGCTATCGCTTTCACAACAAAGGTGGAGAAGGAAACTGATGACAAGGGAGTCGAGTGGGCTGTCATTACCCTAAGGGGTAAATGGTAAGATTTTTACACTCTATTTGTGATGACTCTACTGATTATATCTTAGGTTACCATACTCCCGATTCTGAGGCGGACACCCGGGAGGAACCGGATTGTTTCACTGATATCTAGGACATTTTGGATAGGTAACCCAATCGCAAATGATGGATTTAGGATTGGGGAAGAACCATGAAATATGTGTGAAAGATTATAAGAGCGTGTTTACTTTTTTTCTGGCCCATTTCTGTACTCGCACAACCCGGTTAGCGTATCTCTCTATACTATGGTAAGCGGTTGATATCTAGACCGCAAACTGGGATAGAAATACTCGCCCCAAGTTACCCCTTTAATTTGGCCATGGAACCCCTTCGCTTTTCCGTGGTATCTCAGTAGAATTATATGGGGATCATCCTAGCCGAGAAGTCAGACAAAATATGTCTACGGATTTTCCGGCCCTATGGATTAGGACCAAGGTTTCTTTAATTTATCCCCAATTACAATTTCTAGGAGACCTGCCCTCCTGCTTCTTTGAAATATACGGTAGTAGCCCAAGTTACCAAACCGGCCCTGAGCAGGAGAACCTCACGCATATCTGTATTCCTATGATATAGTACATTTCGGAGACACTTTGATGCCTGGATTTACTCAGACAAGTCGCATTTCCGGTGATGAAAGAGCTCTCAAATCCTGTTAATATGGACATTACTCATACAGGAATCAGTATTCATCGGTCCTGTGACAATGCAGCCTTTGACCGAGCCTCTTCATGTCAAGCGTCATCAAGAGGGGGGGGGGCCGGGTGCCTGCTTCCTCAGAAGAATTTCCTACGGGCGCAGCATTCCCTTCCGGGTGTGGGGGCTTAGGCAATGTTGCAAAGAAGCCCTTTGATAATCGAACCCAGAGGGGGGTTGAATCGGGGCTTCTGAAAATGAAAACTGAAGGTGGGGTTCTTTACTCTAATGTCTTAGTAAGCAAAAATAGCAGGCACTCTGGGAATTTCTACCTTCAGCCGATGTGTGAGTATTTATTGGAGAAGTAGAGTACCGATACCAGTGCTAGTCTATTTGCTTTTTCTGCCACATTTTGCTTCCTTTTCCTGTCATTTCATTTGTTTCTTTTGCTTCCACCTGCCTTCAAATATCATTGTTTACCGATTTGTTAGAAGGGGCTCCATCCTACAACCCTCCGGCTCGAAAAGCGCGTTCCTAGTCCTTCGATCATTTTTGATCGAACCCCCTTCGTTGCAACATTGGGCTTAGGGGACACTCTGAGCCCCAAGACTACAGTAATACCCAGCGGAAGGGAGAAACATTCTCGAGAATCCTTAACTGCATTACACCTGGGACAAAATACTCTCTTTTCATTTGGCAAACCTTGGGGCATCCGCTAAAGTTCTCGGTATCCCGCAAGAAGGTTTACATCCACTATGGTGCTTGGTCTGCTGCCCCGGGAACACTTGTCTGTTCCCCTGGCCAGAATAGGGGGGGCACTCTGAGCCCTAACTTGCTCTGACAATCGATCGACTAGGGGATTTGGGAAAGGCCCCGGGACCTGGGTACAGACAGGTACCCAATTACGGTATCGCGAATCTGAGGGGCTGTTGAGATGACTGCTTGCAGTGCTCGATTGATGGGGGGCAATTGGCTAGCCGGTCTCTGAGGAGACAAAATCCCCGACCACACTTGGCTTAGCCTTTGAACAAGGACCGGAGCGCAGCCAATAGTTAGCCGCCGTGCGGTATTGACCTATTGGGTAAGCCGGCGCTCGTTTTGAAGAGCCGGTTGGTGGTTGAAATCGGCGCTTTGCCGATACCGGGATTAGGTTTCTTCGGAAATACTTCATCTAGGAATAAGCTCTACAGCCGCTCACCGAGAGGTGAGAACACGATGACGCGAGAACGCATAGAACTCTTAGAGGACAGCTCTCAAAGGGTGTTGAGTCTCATTGACTGATATTCGCAATTCTGCTGATCCGTCAATCTACACCTACCATAGGCTAACGGGCTGATTCCCGTTGATAATCTAATGGTGGATTTCACGAGATTTTACACTAGTCCGCCTTGCCGCCCACAACAAGAGAGCGGACGGGCCGCACATGCGATACGGTACCCGGGCAACCTTGCCACAACTCAGATTTGGACGGATATGATACGGGAAAGCTACCGGTATGTTGCTCAGAAAGCCCTCGAAAGCCAAATACCGGTATTGGAGAAACCCTTTTTGATACCATCCATTCTTGTGCATACCCTCCGGAAACCTTTTCCGGTCACGGCTCACCATCCGGGAGCCCTCGCATGGCAATGGACAGCAAAGTATTCATGGACTGTCAGCAGTCGCCTACCGGCACCCCCCTTAACCGTCCTCAGGCGCCCACCAGGTCTCCGCCTTTCGTTACCTACGTTCCTGAGTCCAAGCAAGGATAGTCCATCTAACGAGAATTGGACTTTTAGAACGCGCTTGAGCAGGATCATGCCGACTCCCAAATCTCTCGGCGACGTCGTTACACAAGCCTTGACATTTGCATTTGTCATAACATATCTAGTTAGGCAAATGGAACCGAAAGGTCTGAGATGTGCCCTTAATAACAGCAAGAAGACCAACATAAAATCAAGTTCGGTAGCATAATGTACTCGGGTATGGGCGTTAGTGATAGGATGGACTGGGGCTCGAGATGCCAAGCCTTTTACCCTTCTTTGCAATACCTACCAAATTAAATCATTTTTTCCCCCTGGCAGGCATGAGCATGGGGACTTTTGGGCCCTTGTCTATCCGATCACCAACGCGGATACCCTAGTGATGGGTACTCGGGGGTGGAGGTTAGTGATGGGAGAGACAGGGGTTTGGCCTGTACTCATGGCTGTCCAAGGGAAAAATTGATTTAATTCGGCAGGCATTGCCAAGAAAGCTAAGAAGGGTAAAAGGCTTGGCATCTCGAACCCCTGTCCACCCCATCACTAACATCCACCCCCGAGTATGAGAGTGCGGTTCTCCTCACCTGCATGGTGTGAGTTCGCCTCGCCGGGAGCGAGAGGCAGACTCGTCGTCTCGTCGTCTCGTCGTCCAAAAACTCCGTGTTGCCAATCAATTGCTAGCACTACGGAGACCTGCACTTAGTACTCGAGTAGAGAGGTGTTGAGAGGAACCTTGCTTTCGAGAGACAAGAGCTAGGTAAAAGAATGGCTTAGTGTGCATGCTCAACACCCATTGTGCGTCTCCCACAAGCGGTCTGCACACCTGGTCGTGATCTATGCCGTGGCCGATCACGTGCTGGCACTCGTACAATGCAGTTCACCATTCTGCCACTACAGTAGATTGTATTGGCTCTTTCACTGACGATGTTATTTAGGCTCTCCTTTGCCTTGGCAGCCCTGGGCAACGGCATGTACCGGTACTCGAGCACAGTGCTCATGCAGTGGGTGGGTGGTGAGAAAATCGGTTAGTCAACGATTTTGAGGGCCTGGCGACGATTGCTTGTACTAGTACTCGAGTGTAGGCATAGCACAGCACTCGTAGCTGTGAACATCGCCGTGCTGAGGGCAGACGCATATCCCACGACAAGGCAAAGAGACTAACTCATCCTATTTTCCGCAACCGTCCCCGAAACCAATCAAAGCCGAGAGGCTTCGGCCGGTGAGGCGCCCGAATCTTAATTGAAGCCGTGCCCTCGCTAAAGTAGTTTGCTGATCAAGTGTCTCAATGGCACCCTGGCACCTACCGGTGGGTAAAATCATGAACGCTTCTTCGATGTCGTAGATAGCCTTTTTTATCATACCCATGGTTTGGTTTTAGGCACATGACAAGCACTCCCTACCTGAGGGTAATGTGCAACCGTTGCATGCAGGAAGGATTCCTGGCAGATACCGGTCCAAGCCCCCCCCCCAAAAAAAACATCAACAAAAGAAACCAAGGGCATCCACTTATGACGCTCAAAATGAGCTATCATCAAAGTGAGCTCATGTTGTAATTGAAACTTCCATGGATATCCAACCTCGGGTGAAATCAGGCCTTTCGTTGTATCATTGCTCGAGCGCTCGTCCCAGCCAAGAAGTATCCGAAAACGGGCGGGTATATTTTTGTATGGGAACTTAGATACGCTAAGACATTTTGCCACTCATCCCTGTTTTCAGGTACTTTAACCAGGGACGAGTGCTCGGCGATTACGCTTGTGCATTGGCAATGATGCTCGCTTGCGCACTCGGCAGGTCTCGTTCGTCTTGTCCCGCAAGCAGGGCCATTCCGGCACACCCGTAGAACTCCAAGTTGGTGTGCCGAGCACGGTAGAGTGGTGCGGTTTTTGTGTATGTTTCTGGTGCCGGTCCTCTTTCCGACCTTACTGGATAGGGCGGGGCGAAAAGCGGGGTCAAGAATGTTGGGCATGTGGATCGCGTGGATAACTATCACCCTGCGGCTGATGCCGTGCACGAAGGCTGGCGCGCTAGGCGATCCAAAATGCCCGAGTTGGTAACGATGCAACAGCGAGGCCGCAAGGGCCATCTTGGGTTGGAAAAGAGCAGGATTCTATGCACCCATCGGCATCATCGTCTGTCTCCCTCAATGTTGCTCTTAAGTTAAGCTGGTCTGTTCTCGCTTCTCCGTGCCTTCGTCTCTTGTAATCCTACAACTAGCTTTTTCGAAGGAGACTATATCGATTATATCCTTGACACATATACCCACGGTATAGTTTGATTAGGTATGGCTACTGAATTGCCATCCTACGGTATCCTGGATGGCGAGGGCCTGGACCCCGGCTCGCGCCTGATGTCGGTTGGGGGTCATCACGGCGGAAGAATCGGGATTGAGGTTGCAGTGAGTACCAGACCATACTCGGCTTCCAGAGTGACAGGGTAGCTGGGTTCGAATTAGGTTGCTTGAGTACTAAGGATGGTGCGGCATTGTATGCAGCTACCCAGCGAGGATGATTTGGATTTCGGATCCTCGACGGAGTCGGATGCCAGTAGTCTCTCATCCGGAATTTTGAATTACGAGTGAGTCTTTATGATTCATTCACCTCTCCCTTCCCCTCTCCCATTTTTTGTTTTCGGGTAGGAGCCCCCCCCGTCTTGCGGTCTACCCCTGTTAGAGAGGGGAGATGTTACCGGATACCCTATGATACATAATAGGGACCAAACGCGTTCCGTCTTTTCTTTCTTTCTTTCTTTACCCTATTTCCAATTGGTTTTTGACCGATGATAACCCAACCCTTAAGGCATTAGATACGAGAACGGGAGGCGTTATCACTCGTCCCGAGAGGTGAGGATCTAGCCTTCGGTGGTGTGGAGCAAGGTAGATAGCTAATCCAACTCGTTTTGAATTTAGGGATCCAGTGTCAGTTCCAGAGTTCCGCCAAAGCTTGATCTCGGGATCGTGGATAAGTCTAACGGTTTATAATTTTTTGACAGGTATTTCCGAACGATACCATAGAACAAGAGAGGTGCGTGTTATTCATCTATCGCCTTAACATTTGGATGAGCAGAGCATAATTTGAGATACAATGTAGATTGGATCTTTGGCACCATGTGGGAATAAGCTCAACCACTTGCGCACATGTCATAGTGTGGACTAACCAAACCTATTCCCCTTGCAGATCGACAACATAATTTTGGGGGGCGAGCTCACCATGGCGCCTCTAAACCAGCCACAGAAAATACTTGATGTGGGGACTGGAACAGGTTTGTTTCTTGCCCGCCCTTATTTTTACGGGTTTCTCTTACTGATATTTCCCGTGGAAACAACTAGGTATCTGGGCGATTGACGCTGCCGAGTAAGATGGCTTGAATGAGGTATTTTCAAAACAGATGGCTGATCTTTTCATACAATAGCCATTATCCTGCGGCACTCGTAAGACTTGCCGGTTAGATTGGATGATCTTGGAGTGCTAATGAAGGTAGGTTATTGGGATTGACCTCGCCCCCATACAGCCTGCATGGACTCCTCCTAATTGCCAATTTGAGGTCGATGTAACATCCCTAAGCTTTCTGGTCGAGGGTTTTTTCTTTTCTAATTTCGAACCCTAGGATGTCGAAAGCGATTGGGTTTACCCTGAAAACACCTTTGACCTGGTCCACAACCGGTATATGCTGGGCTCAATCAAGGACTGGGAAGGGCATTTTTCGCGGGTGTTCCGGTAATCTTGGCATCAGTGGCGCTGGTTATTGATGAAATTAACACGATAGCAGGCATATCAAGCCCGGTGGATACTTTGAAGTTAAGGAGGGGGTCTTGGAGATGTGTGCGTGTCCCTGACAGTATGCCGGTGCTCGAGAAGTGATTGCTAGTACCGAATACTAGCGTTATGAGCCCTCGGTTCGTGACTGGGGAATGATATCTGACCTGAATGAGTTTCCAGATTCTCAGCGTGGACCATGCCCAGGGAATGTAGCCAAGTTTTTTGAATTGCTTCGGGAATCCGGGAGCAGGTCTGGAAGACCAATGACTGGGGTCGAAGATTTAAAAGCAAAGATGGAAGCTGCTGGGTTCCAGGACGTCGAAGAGGTATGAATTGAAATGCTCCCCTAGTTCTGAAACCCGTCATAGCTAATACAGACTAGAGGATTGACCAACTCCCGGTCGGAACATGGCCAAAGGATGTAAGTTATTTTCCCAGGCTGCGTTGTAATTCTCTGCAGGGTGTTGATGTGAGTAGAAACGGCTTTTGGAAATCGGCACGTACACCCAAGTCGCCCATCTTGACGGCGTGTCGTCCTACGGCTCGGCCCTGTTCACTCGTGTCCTCGGATGGCGCCCAGCCGATACAGCCAGGTTTTTCGGCCAGGTCTGCGAGGAATTCCGAGATAATAGGAATCTATTCTATACACTCCGGTATAACCTGGTTGGAAGGAAGCCATTGTGATGAATCGCAGTGGGATGTGAAATTGGCAGTGTACGTTTTCTGATTATGGGCTTTATCTCTCACATTTTTCTCTCCTGAGTGGATTTTCTTTCCTTCTTTAATAGTAGGTTTCTTATCATGTGATACCGGTGGTCGATCTGCTATCTTTTTTTTTCTTTCCCCGAAACCTTTTTTGAATTAAATTTAGTTGTCATCGGGCTTTTGGCGAATTATAACTATCTATTCGCCCATACTACACGAAATGCTAGCAAAGTAGTCTCATACCCCGTGTGCAAACAAACGGTGGGAACGAAGATCGACAATATATTCGGGATACCAAATCATAAACCCTTCCCAACACCACCCCCCATAATCGTATCTCACTACTACCGGTGTAGTATCCCCTACAAGTGTTGATAGTGCCGAATTCCCCTACACCGTGCTAAAGGGACACTAGTGAAATTAGCGTTTTCCTTTTGATTGGCAGATTCAACCTCAAGTGGTGTATGACGCTATCACATGACTCTGGATGTTGGTTAGTAAATCAAATATTGACAGGTGCATTCATTATCATAACCTCACGGCTACGTACTGGCAAAAACATCCACTCTCATATTATTATCAGGTTTAGTTGCGCCTGTTAATACAGTAGCAAAAGGTCTACTTAATAACTTGACCTGAAATGCTTTTGATATCACTCGATCGACATTTCCAGAAAAGCGCCAAGTTAGTTTTTTATCATAGTCCGATTTTTTTATATAGCGTGATGTGGGGGGGGGGGAATTCGGCACTATTAACAACTGCAGGGGATAGTTATTATATTATATACCCGCCCCCCACGATCCACCCAATTCAGCACATCATCAACCCCCGTATGAAATACAAACATCCACTATATAGGACCATAATGATGCATCCAAAAAGGTATAGTATGATACAACACCGCACCACCCCTTCCTTCCCTTTTCCTCCGAAACCCCAACCAACCAGCAAAATCAGACCGACAAACCGCCGGGACTAACTTACCAGCCAGCCACAAGAAGAAAAAGTAGAAGAGAGGTTCCGAACTCGGTGCTGCGGAAGTGAGCAAAGTTAGATCAATCCTGCTATGATACAATACAGGAACACATATCATAAAATATGCTATTCCGGGAGTTGTTGTCCTTTGTTTGTCGAGGGGGTATGATGATACCATGTGGATATTTAAGTTTGGTATTACAAGAAAACGGTAGTCAACTCTGATGATGATTCCAGGAGCGACAGACACCTCCATGCGTTACAGCTTATCCGGAGCACTGTAATACTTGTTTTACAACAGTAATATTCCAATAGTTTCCAGCAAATTCTACCACTAACTAAGCAACATACCCGTACCCCCCCCGCCACCACGGGAGGTGTGCAGTACAGTAGCCGCACGGAAAATAAGGACGTGACAGGAAATACGCGAAGAGATTATTTCTGTCTACTTGCGATACCTACCGCACACACCTGCCATACAAGTCTTTATTCTCACAACCGTAATTCAATTCCGGACAAGCGAAAAGAGTGCAAAGTTAGTGGTGAAAGTTACATCATGTCCTCCCTTCCTCCCTTCCTCCCTAACGGGTGTTTTTCAAGTTCTAGGTGGATTCTCTTACTCTACCGTATACCGCTGTGTGGGTCCTTTTTTCCCACTTTTTTCGACACTTGGGGAGGAGGGGGGGGGATGTATGGGGGATTGTTGTATTGGGTAGGTTAAAAGGGAGGGCGCAGGTATCGTACGTGCTGTACGGTGTTTGGTATGTATCGTGTGGTGTGGTAGGGGTTGTGTCTTCAATGCTTAAACGGTCCTTTCGAGAATTTCGGGGTGCGGTACTCTAGGTATTTGGTGTTTTGGTTTTTACGTTTATGCCTGGCGATATAGCACCAACTTATCATAGATTATCACACTTTCGGAAAGAAGGGAAGGCACGATACCCCTTTGAGAGCAACGGTGATCATAATGTAAAAGTGAGTTGTGTAAATCAAAACAAAACTATTTGGGAATACATAAATATCCGCCTCCCCCTCCCGACCATAAACACAAGATGTTTCAAGTATATAGACTCTCTGTTATCGCATTCACTAACCCCCCCCAGGCATATATCAGCACTCGCACACTTCAATTACACGTAATAGGAGAGGAGAAACTTACACCCTAGCCCCTCTTTGGCGATATCCTCCTCCCTCAAAAACCCCAACGGCATCTCCACAAGATTTCCGCGAACCGTCGCAAGCACACCCTTAACCTCGCCAATGGCAATCCTCGGATCGGGGTTAAACTCGTCCCGGACGATATGTCCCCACTTGATCTTCGGCTGTTGATTCTCACCGGGCGGGACACTAAAGTGCTTACCCCAGTACTCGTCGTAGTCCTTCCAATTCGCGACTTTATCCGTGGGCACGGCGTGGAAAACCTTTTCGAAGGCGACAGTGTTTGTGCGCGCAGTGTAATTCCAAAAGTTCTCAAAGGTTTCCGAGAGCGGGTCTGTCACCATCTGGTCCTCTTGCGAGTCAAAGTCGTAGATGTTCGGTATGGGGACTGGGTGCATATTCTCATCCACGGTGGTAAGATTTGCGGCGGGGATCAAGCCGAGGTGTTTTCGGAAGATTTGGCGGCGGAGGGTCGCGGCAAAGTGCGAGGCTTGGTATGGCCTATTGTCCATTAGTGATGGAAGGGGCGTGGGGTCTTCGATTACTATCGCGATCTCGCTGTCGTGGTCTCCAAGTTGGGACCTGTCGTTTAAGTTTGCCGATCCGCATATCACGACCCTGTCGTCAGCTATTAGGAGCTTGGAGTGCACGTAAAGCTCCTCGGAAACGAAGGCGTCGAGGTCTTGTTGGGCGTCGCCGTCCCAAGGCGCTGAGCGGATGTCGCCACCGCCGAGCATAGAGCATTGGGAGACCGAGTCCCACTCTTGGCCGACGGGGGAGCGCGAAGCGTATCCACTGTATTCACCACCGGGGGCAGCGCCGTATCCAGGGGCGCCCACCCCGGCGGGGTAACTTGCGCCCGAGCTTGCCCCACCCGGGGCCACTCCACGGCCAGCGTTGATACGGTCGTAGTTCCTCAGATTGTAGAACCTAATATATTTTTTTGGATCAACACCAGCCTTTGCGATTTGCTCCATTATCGAGTAGCCTCTGTCGTTGTTGATAGACCGGTATTGGAATTCCATAATTGCTCGGGTTCCAAGGCTGCCGTCAGTTTTGAGGTCGCCGGCAAATGCCGGGATTGCGGGGATGACGATTATCATTTTGAACCTCCGGCGTTCCTGGTCGGCACGGAGAATTCGATCGACAATCGCACGACCAATTTTGTTGAGGATGGGATTCTGCTTGCTATCCGTTGCGGTGATGAAAAATTGGTTTTCAATGTAGACAAAGTGCTCTGCCGTGCTTATGATCTCGATATATGCATGCGCAATCGAGTGCTAAATTGTGACATGTCAGGACACAACTCTATCGGAAAACAAGCAGTTGGGGCTCACCTCTGTCGCGGGGAGTCCGTGACTCCATTTGGATGAACTCCTGACAATCTGGCAGCGTACACCCTCCACTTCGTCACGTCTCCTCTCGCTGTATGCTCTTTCTTCTTCATAACCCCCACGGGGTTCATCATAGCCGTAATCGTCCCCTTCAAAGATCTTCTTCCCGACATGATGGACTTTACCTTTTATCTTTTGTCGGTAGTGCCCTCTTTCATGTAGTATGCGGTCGTCGAGCGGTTGGAATCTCTCTTGCTTCCTCACTTCGTATTTACTATAATATATGAAATTCCAGCGCACAATGAAATGTCTCTGGAGGTCTCTGACGGAAGGTCCGATTAAGGATAGCGCAACATCAGACCATCCCATTCTAGAGTGTTCTTCGCGCCTGACCTTGTTTTGTTCCCAATGATCGACGTTGTGGAAATCCATAAACCTTTACACAGATTGGTATGTGGTCATCAACCATCAATAAGGGACTGCTCACCTGGAGTTGTTATAATCTTGGCCTGGGAAGATAATCGCCTTCGTGTCGCTAGGGTGTGCATCAGCGATTGGGTGATGGTTCATGTCCCAACGGCCAAAGCACAAATCCAGTCCGCCCATGAATGCAATTTCTCCGTCAACAAGGCACAGCTTCTCATGATGTGCCCAATACATAGTGACACCATCCTTTATGCCGTATAACCCTTTTAACCCGTCTCCAAGCTGATAGGTTCCTGTTTTCACCTTATTCAAGATGTCGCTTTGAATGGTGGGTCTATCGGGAAGATGGTCGGGATGCCTGAATACAGTGATATTGGGATGAAGTTTCTCAAGCGATGTTTTAGTGTGATGTGAACTAACTGTAGCGACCTCACCGGCCTCGCGAGAGTGTAAATTGGGCATTTAGTTTCTAGCGTCTCCAGGTAATAGGGGGCGAAATACTTACGCGTTAGGGCTTGAGTAACTTCCTTGTACACGATGATATTAATCTTAACCCCGCGTTCTGCTGCAGCCTTAAGCATCATATCAATTCGATATTGTTCATTCAGCTTGGGAGGCCGGCGGAGATAGAGCTCAGGGCTCAGCCACCCTGGTGGCGAAACATTAGTTTAATGTCTGACAAAAAGCGGTTGGGACAAGCCCGAAAACGTACAGTCTAGGATCCAGATGCTCTGACGGGCGTTCTCTATGGCAATGCTTACGGCATACATGTAATCTTTTCCATCCACATACCACTTTACCCCGTTACCTGTCTTTTCCCGGGCAAACGAGTCAAATCTGTTTTCTGTTTGCTGAGCCGGGAGTCCGCTCTCGCCCGGGGCACCGTACTGGGCGACAGGTTTGTGGGTACTCGTGGCTGGGAAAAGGGTACGGGCGTACGAATGCAACGAACTGGTGAGTGCGCCGGTAAAGGTCTCGAGTGCAGAAACCGAAAAGCCGCCGGAACCGGTAGAAGGTTTGGAATGAGGATTGGCGGGGTTAGTGTTCTCGAATTGGACGGCTGCTGAGCCGCCACCTGGGTAACCGGTTGATCCTGACTCATGCCCGTAATATGCTTGCTGCTGTTGAGACGAGTGGTGCTGAGGTTTGTAGTGCTGGCCTCCGGCAGCTCCGCCCGCAGTAACTTTTGGTGGAGGAGGCGATGATACGTATGCTGAGTAGCCCTGTGGGACTGCGGGGTGATCCGGGGGCTGGTGGGGGGGTGCCGGACACTGTGATTGCCCGTGCTCCCCTTGTCCGTATCCCCCATAACCCTGCTGCGGGGGAGGAGGAGGGTAGCTGTAGGATTCACTTCCGCCGCTGTATCCGCCGTACTGTTGTGAAGCGAGGGACGGGCCGGGAGGAGGGGGATATCCTTGGAAGCCTCCCGTTGCATAAGCGGATTCTGGTGGCCCCTGGAAACCTCCATAGCCCGAGGAGGCAGGCGGGTGGCCTTGCGCCAGCGGTGGCGGCGGAGGTTGATATCCGCCCGAACCGTAGGCGCCGGGTGCGTATGGGGATGGTTGGCGACCCGGATACTCAGCGCTTGATGTCGGATATCCACTCTCGTGTGGTGGAGCTTGGTATCCGTGGCCGGGCTGGACACCATACTGCTGTCCGTGAGGCGGTGGAGGTTGATAATTTTGCCCTTGCGCTGCATATCCGTAGGGGCCAGCTTGGGGGTACCCATAGTTCCCATATCCCCTCGCCCTCTCTTCTTCACGATATCGCTCACTGCTGCGTTCACGGCTACGACGGCGCCCAGGGCTACCGTGTTCACCGCTCACTTCCCTCTCTTTTTCTCTGCGCTTTCTCTCTTTTCTCTCTTCCTTCTCATGTTTTCTACGTTCCTTCTCGCGATAATATTCATCATCCTTCACCCTGCTTAGCCTCTCGTTACCGGAATACTCCTCCCCCGAGCCCTCGTCGTGCCTCTTGTAATGCTTCTCGTGACTATGACCACCCTCGTCGCGGGGACCATATTTGCTGGATTTCCCCATATTTCCCTTGGAAATATGAATTCGCTAGACCGATTATGGGATAGAAGTCCAAGACTTAAAAGAGAGGGAAATTAAAGAGAAGGGGGGAAACAAGGGGACCTTTTTCTTGAGTTCCTACTTCCAAGGGCGGGGCAGATGACGTAGGCAATCTTGGGATGTGGGTAATGCAAGGGCCTCATCAAGATGCAAGCACCGGTAAGATGAGATACAATGGGGGGGCTTAGGGAATGAAATACCCAAAGCAACCCAGCACCAGGGCCCAGGGCGCGACACCACCGAAGACGAGCCCAAAAAAAGTAACCGGAGGTTAACACAGTAACGCTAGCTGCGGATTTTGAGGACTTGTGCATCTCTGTGTTCCCGACATAAACCCCCGCGGTGAAATGCCTCCCCAGACGATTTGGGCCTCCGCCCAACCTGTTTGGTGTGTCGCAATCCCGGGAACAAGCACCTGCATCTTTCAGCTGAACATGGTTGTCCGCTCACATGGGAGCAGAACCGGCTATCCAGTGCCGCACCTTACTAGAGTGGGGTGCAAGTATGATACCGCTATTTGCCTCGGATTAACCCTCACTGCTGATGAATAGGGCAGGATAGCCCTACTTTCAGGGGCGCTATTATACTCGTACCTGTATGAAATCCTACTATGAGCAGATACTATCGTACTCGCACTTTTGAGGACAGCCTTTAGCTCGTGGCTCTGGAGAATGTAAACAGTTGAATTTCTGACAACAGCCATCCGGTATCCATACGGTATGATGGCACTCTTTTGTTCCGCTTCCGTGAGCCTCAAAGATTTGCCGGGTGGAGACGTGTAGAGTTGGGGCTCAACACAACCAGTCAGGCTCCTGGCGAGCAAACCTCGCCGAAATAGCGGCCAGGAAGCAATAGCACGGAAGGAAAGGTGTGTATTATGAGCCTATCATACCCAGTGGAGCAAAAACTTTATCCATACATCGCAATTCGCGAGACTAGAAGGGGGGTGAATGAAATAATGATCTCTATATTTAATGTGATCGAAAGAGTTTGATGAGAATGTGAATGATTGAAATGGAAAACCTTGATCCCGCCCAGTGAATTTCCAGCGCAAGGATCAAGATGTACCCCGCATGAACGAGTTTCAATTGAAGCCGCGGCGTGATCCCGGCTTCTTTGCTTGCTGACCATCCTCTGTAAAAAAAGCAAGAGATCCCCCTCGGTTCTCATCCAGTTCCTTTTTGCCTCGCCGTTTCACCTCCCGGCATGCCTGTGTCTCGTTCCAATGGAGTACGGTAGTCATCAGTGAGCACGGAATACGACACGGTACCCGGTGGATACTTGACTGCTACCCTCGTGCCCTCCGGCTCACACCCAGAGAAGAAATGAGATTACAGCGGACAGAAGGTTCTCCGGGAAGTCTCTTGCTCGTCCCCAGCAAAAAGCACCCGAAGACAGGAGAGGTAAACGCCACATTTGAGGAAAGGCGAAATACGTTATCCCTGATATTATCATTGAAATATCCCTGCTTTCCCTCCGAAAAGTGCGGGCACTTTTTTTTATCACAAAACCTTTTCCATTCGGGCTGAACAGATGTGTTTGCCCACACACCTCAACCCGCTGCCCGGATAAACCGGCTCACCTGCCATCGTGTCACCCTCAAATTCGTCTCCTCCGCAAAATTCGGATTCCAGGCCACGCGGGTCGGGCACCAGCTGTACTCGAGCACTAGTAACATTAGGGTGAAAGTCACACGATAATTGATTGCACCTGCACACGCCCCTCTCTTTTTACCATTACTCGAGTAGATTTTATTAGGATTTATTTTTGGTGGAATTCAGTACCCTACGGTACTGTCACCTGATCTACGCCAACCGGTATGGTTGATACCCCGATCTGCGTAGCCCAGAATCCGAATTTGGGAGGGGACGGATTTGAGCGAGATGAGAGGGCATCTGGTAGAAATACTAATCTCAGCCTCAGAAATTCAGAATCTATCGAAAGAGCCGATTATGTAAGCTAGATATGGCGAGGGATTTCATCAGCATGTTTCAACCCTCAACCACCCGAGTACGGCAGGTCGCTATGTTCCATAACTTGCTGTAGCGGCACATTAAGTAAAAATCGTATTATCCTTGCAAATAATCGTTCGCCGGACTTGCACTGTCAAGGGAATTATAAGTATTGAGGCCCTATATCTCTTTTAGGGATTTAATGGCCAATCCTCCGTAGAGTATATCTCTTTTCTCCCGACTCTACATTGAGATTCAATCCGCACACCCGAACCTTATCCGTGAACCAGCAAGCTACATGGACTATCCGACGTCACACTCTATCATTCGTTATAAGAGGATTCTGAAACTAAGAAAAAGGAAACCCAATTTAACTTTTATATACAATGACCCCCCAGCATTGCGGATAGGGATACCGGTATTAAGATCTATTATAACTTGTCTCTTCCTCCGCTCCGCGCCGCTCCCCTGGACACAACGCTCCCCATATCCCACTAAATCCCCATCCTTAAGCCTTGTGTCGCTAAGCTCCGCAAATCGGGGCTCCGAGATCGATTTGCTATGCCGAACCTGAATTCATCAACACTTTCCACGACACGAGTCACCCGATTTGTAGTCAGAGTGCCATTTTCGGTATTGGCCTTTACAGCTGTAATTTGTGGCATCATTCTAATAGCATGACCATTTGCTCTAATAAAACATCTCGTTCGGTCACGCGGTGGTCTATGATACAATGTTACAGCTCCACACTGACTTGAACTCTCTAATACTATTATAATAACCTTATAATATAATATTGTCGCGATTGAGAAAAAACAAAACAACCAGCCAGAGAAGTGAAGAAAAAGAAACTCCAGTATGGCCACTTCTCCCCCTTCCAATTCCGTACCAAACGGCGCTACTAGACCCCCGCCCTATCAACTCACACGACGGCATCCTAAGTATGATATATGAGTTGAAAGACACCATCTTTCTTTTCCATAATACCTGTCGACAGATATGAGGAAAAACCTCTGCTATTGATTGCCAAGCAGACTTTTGAAAAAAGACTACTATCTTTTGTTTTGTTGCCAGCAGCATGGGAGCTGATATCAGGATGTTGATCATCCGCCGGGATTAGCCTAGCATTGACCGGGGTGCCTTATAGTCCCTAAATCCTGCGAATTGACATGGTAGGTTTCTTCGACGCCATCAGACTAATCACTAGACAAATGGTGATGAGGAATACGAAAACGAGATCTGTTAGGCCCGCCTCCCCTATAGTCGGTACCGATGTCTATAGCGAGGGCTGGCAAGTTCAATTCAGTACCGTTAATTAAGCTCCTTTATTTATGGTAATTTGTCCACGGTTTTAGGTATTGTCTTATGCAGTTCGTTCGCAATCATCCGAAGAACCCTGACACTATGGTACACTGCTTTCCCCTCTGTCTCTATCTGAAAAAGAAGAAAGAAAGAAAAGAATCACCCGATGCAAGTATGCATTTTTCTGCAAGAGGGGGAGTTGTGGGGGGGGGGGGGGAAGGGGAGAGAAGAGAAGTATAAGAAGAATAGTAGGTAGGCGAGGGTTGATGGCTTGATGGAAACCACATACGATAGGATGAAAACCGGAAGCCATACACTTAATCCCCCCACAAGGATATAATATAGAACTATTTCATGCCATCGACTAGTCTGTACCGTAATATGTACACAGGGGCCCATTAATCCTGACTCGGCTAAGCTAGACAGGGAGTTTTGCAAGGGCGGGAGGATATATATGCATCCACACCAGAGGGATTTTGTTCGCCTCAAAGTATGATGCCAAGGATAACTTCTGCAAGTAACAGACTTCAAAAGGGAAGGAATCGTTGTGACTTCCATAAGGTCGGACCTTGTAAACGTCCAACTGCATTGTGGGTTGCCGCTTCGGGAGGCTGTTTGAGCGCTAAGGCCCTCGAATGGCAATACCCAGCAGCGAACATGAGGAGTGTTTAGAGGTTATTACCTAGGTTGTCGAAGTTTAGTACTTCTCGAGCAGCATTTTCATTACCTCCTCATGCCCTCCGTCAGAAGCATACGAGAACGGTGTCCGGCCGCCATTATCCGGCTTTTCGGGGATGACCTCCGCTCGCTCGAGAAGCATTTTCACCACCCCCCCCCGCTCCTCACTGCTCCACTCGGGCCCATCCGCAGCATAGGAGAGCGGTGTTCGGCCGCCATTATCTGGGCAGTCGGGATTGACTTCTTCCCGCCCGAGTAGCATATTCACTACTTCCCTGCGTCCTTCCTCGGCGGCATACGAGAGCGGTGTCCGACCGCCATTATCCGGCTTTTCAGGATTGACCTCTGCTCGCTCAAGAAGCATTTTCACCACCCCCGCGTACTTCTCATTATCACACCGATACCCGCCCGCAGCGGCATAGGAGAGCGGTGTTCGGCCGCAATTATCTGGGCAGTCGGGATTAACTTCTTTCCGCTCGAGTAGAATTTCCGTCACTTTGGCACATCCTCTGTTAGCCGCATAGGAGAGCGGTGTTCGGCCACCACTATCCGGCCTTTCGGGGTTGACCTCTACTCGTTCGAGAAGAATTTTCATCACCCCCACGCACCCTTCAATGTTAGATATAAACCCACCCTCAGCAGCATAGGAGAGCGGTGTTCGGCCGCAATTATCTAGGTACTCGGGACTGACCCCTTCCCGCCCGAGCAGCATTTTCGCCACTTGCCGACATCCTTCCTGAGCAGCATACGATAACGGTGTTCGACCGCCATTATCCGGCTTTTCGGGATCGACCTCTACTCGCTCGAGAAGCATTTTCACCACCCCCGCATACGCCTTAGCGTCCCACGCATACTTACTCGCAGCGGCATAGGAGATCGGCGTTCGACCGTCATTATCTGGGCAGTCGGGGTTGACTTCTTCCCGCTCAAGGAGCATTTCCACCGCTTGCCCACGTCCCTCCTGGGCGGCATACGAGAGCGGTGTTCGGCCGCCATTATCTGGCCTTTCGGGATTGACCTCTGCTCGCTCGAGAAGCATTTTCACCACCCTCCTCTGCGCCTTGTTCAGTTTGGACCAGCCCATGGCATACGAGAGCGGTGTTCGGCCGTCATTATCTGGGCAGTCGGGGTTGACATCCTCCCGTCCGAGTAGAATTTTCACCACTCCTGCATATCCATTCCTAGCGGCACGCGAGAGGGGTGTTTGGCCGCGATTATTTGGGGAGTCGGGGTTGACATCCTCTCGCTTAAGTAGGATTTTCACCACTCCTGCACATCCATTCCTAGCGGCATGCGAGAGGGGTGTTTGGCCATAATTATCTGGGTAGTCGGGGTTGACATCCTCCCGCCCAAGTAGTAGTTTCACCACCTCCTCATTTCCCTTCCCCGCTGCATAGGAGAGTGATGTTTGGCCGTTATCATTCAGCTCATCAGGGTCGACCTCTTCCCGTCCCAGTAGCATTTTCACTACTTCCTCGTGTCCGTAACGAGCAGCCCATGCAAGCGGAGAAGCCCACTCACAATCCTGTTCGTCATAACCCTGCATCTCTAACAGAGCAGCTACAACCTCAACAATCCCGAAGTACGATGCACAGTGTAGTCCACTAAACTCAAGAGAGCTATAGTCGGCCATAAGGCCAAAATCTTCTAAGCCTTCTAAGTGCCGTTTAAGGCAAACTGCGGACATGTGGGTATCATACTCCTGAAGCATCTCCAAGGCAAGTGATTTTCCGTAGTCCGAGAGTTCCTTCTTTGCATGGACACCCCAGTATAGAGAACAATACGATAGAAAGGGATCGAGTTCATCGGGATCGAGTTCTCCAGGATAGGGAATACAACGATATACTTTTATCAGGTCTTCGATCTGTTGGGAATTCAAATATGTCAAGCATATCTCTGCTATTGTCGAGTGAGGTGAACTGAAAATATCGGGATGGACGGAAAGATACTCCTTGAGCGTAAAATGGACCAGTCGCACAGTTGATGCCTCCTTATCCACCGTAATAAGCCCCTGACAGCAGCCTATTAAGGTCTTTATCGAAGGGATATTGTCGGCATTGAAATCCTTGGAGCCTAGCTCGATTCCTAGGGCATGGCAGAGCTCATCCTCTCCCAATGGCCGTTCTGCATGACTGATCCACATCAAAGCCCCCATCCCAAGTCTCGATTTATCCCCACCCTGAGCCTTGATCCGTTCTATCGTCGCATCGTAGACACCCCCCAATCCCAATCCATCCGTCAGTTGGCTGAGTCTTTGTCGCCTCCGATATACTGTCGATTCTTGCAAGATTCCATCAATATTTAAGGAAGCGAGCAGAAACCTAAATACACAGATTAGCCGAGAGTGCGGGATAAGATTCTCAACGCCACCGCCGCTACCCACATTTCCGATATATTTCCGGGAATCTTCTCCATAATTTCTGCCTCTAGACTCTCATCCATGGCATCTGGTGTTTCGTCCTGGCTTAGTCTGGTACGAAGGAATCTGACGATATCGCCTCTGATGGGGGAGATGGATACACTTGTCACTCGTCCAGCGAGGCGTGTTTCAATCTCCGCTCGAACATGGGGCCTCCCTGTCACGAATATTCGGGCGTCCGGGGACTTCTCCAGGATTTCCCTCAGCGAATCAAAAAGCCGATATCGCTGCACAGCCGTACATTCATCAAGAGCGTCAATGATCATAAATGTGCGCTGTGAAGACGTGATGAGTTGCAACATCTTCACGATATCATCGAGCTGCGGCCTGCGGCCACCAACGGCGTCTTTCTGCTCTCGCAAGGCCCGCCATACTTCCTCCGGGACCCCCTCCGTTCTGTTGATCATCTGCTTTATCAAGGAACCTAGCATACAAGTCGTAGTCTGCTCTTTTCGTGCCGCAAAGTCGAAGTAAAAGCAGGTAACGGCCGTGTGTTGTCCTTTCGTCCACCCGCACAACCAGTCCACTACCAGCGAACTATCATCGCGGCTTGTTAGCAAGGGTTCACTTCTCTCTCCGGAGAATAGTCTTTGTTACCAAACAAATGTCTTGCCGACCCCCGGATTTCCATAGCAAAATAGAACTGCCTTATCACCCCCACCTTCCCCACTCAATCCGCACCATCTTCTAAATTCCTCAGTCTTCATAAGCCATTCCCCAACATTGACACGACGCTCTTGAATGTCGTAATGTCGCAAGCCGGCATCCAGGGGTGATAGCCAGGCCAGCAGTTGAGGCCGATCGTCGGCGATAGTACAGTTTTTCCACACATTACTAGTAGTGGTAGTATTATTAGAGTTCGTAGTATTTTGGCAGTTGGTGCTATTGTTGAAGTTATATTGAGACATCTTCGACTTTTTATTGCTAGCTCTGTTGAAGGGGAGGAGATTTCTAGAATAGCCGACCGATGTTCCGGGGAGCGAAAGAAAAAAGGGGTTTAATGAAAGAAAAGCAGGGGTCTGTTAAAACAGCGCCTCATGTCCTGCTACTCTGAGGTGCCAAGAGGATTCCAAATCAATCAAGCGAAACAAGTGGAGTTAATACAATTGGCTGCTATTGGCATTCTAGGATAAGGCATCATATGCACGGGTTTCTAAATCCTAGCCTATGACACAAGCCTTGCCATTCTACTCTTACTGTACGAGAGCTACATCACCGGTAGGGAGGTTTTGATAACAATAATCGCAGCTCGAACTATCCTCATCACCACAGCAACAGCGCTAACCTTCCCGGAATTTGCAATAGTGCCCAGTAGCTCAGCTTCGCGGTCTTAAGAACACCTACTACATAAGGCTACCATAAAGAGGTTGTGTTTATTCAGAAATCAGTGGGGTTTGAACCAATCCCAAAGAGAAAATCTTTGAACCCGCGCAAGTTTTGTAACATTCTTACTGTAGCAAAACATGTGTTCCGACGCCATTCCAGTACTATTGCAATGATGTTATAAGTAACTCCAGCGCTACTAGACCTGGTAGATTCCCTGATCCCTCTCCTATCAACTCATATAACGGCATCCCGATTATATGAGTTGAAAGACATCATTCTTTTCCTTAATTCTTGTGGATTGACATGAGGAAAACCCTCTACTATTGCCGAGCAGACATTTGATAAACGACTGCTATATGTTTTTTTTGTTGCCCGCATGGGAGCTGATATCAGGATGCTGACCATCCACCGGGATTAGCCCAACTTTGGCTGCGCGAGCCTTATAGTCCCTAGATCCTGCAAATTGGCATGGTAAGTTTCCTCGGCGCTATATTTCCTACTATCAGACAAATAATTAGACAAATGGTGATGGAGAATATGAGAACGAGGTCTGCTAGGCCCGCATCCCCTGTAGTCGATACCGATGTCTATAGCGAGGGCTGGCAAGTTCAATCCAGTACTGTTAATTAAGCTCCAATATTTATGGTAATTTACCCGCGGTTTTATGTAGTATCTTATAGAGTTTTTTCGCAATCATCTAAAGAACCCCTGATGCTATGGTACATTGCTTTTCTCTCTATCTCTATCTGAAAAAAAAGATACATTTTTCTGCAGGAAAGACAGTGGGGGGAGGAGAAAAGGGAGAAAAGGAAAGAAAAATCGAAACGGAGGCAAAATGTAGCAGAAAAGACAAACTAGCACTGGTACTCCACTCCCCTGGCTTCTGAGCAATAAATACTCACTATCTGGGCTAAAGGTAGGAATTCGCATCTGAGTTCCTGCTATTTTTGCTTACTAAGAAATCAAATAACCCCCCCCTTCAATCCCTATTTTCAGAAGCCCGATTCAAACTCCACCCTTTCTAATCCCCCGGGTTCGATTATCAAAGGCCTTCTTTGCAACACTGGTCTTGAGAACTCCACTTAAATACTCGAGTACGGTAAGGCTATCGTAAAGGGGTTCTGTTTACACTTTTGTTTACCAGAAATCGGTGGAGTTTGCACCAATCCCAAGAGAAAACCTTTCAACCTACACCAAGTTTTGCACCGTTCTTACTGTAGCAATACTTGCGCTCCGAGGCTGTTCCAACGCCATTACAATATGGTAATCATATAGTATAACATTATCATGATTAACAAAGAAAACAACCAGCGAGAGAAGCGAAGAGGAAGAAACCCCAGCATGCTCCAATTCCCGATCAAACAGCGCCACCAGACATGGTAAATTCCTTCATCACTCTCCTATCAACCCATATGACGGCATCCCGAGTATATGAGTTGAAAGACGTCATCTTTCTTCTCCTCAACATTTGCTAACGGACATGAGGGAAGGACCTCTGCTATTGCCAAGTAGACTATTAATAAACTACTGCTACGGGTATATGCTCTTTTTTGGCTGCCTGCAGTATAGGAGCTGATATTGGGATCTTATTGACCATTCACCGGGGTTAGCCCGGCTTTGACTGCGCGGACCCTACAGTCTCTGAATCTTGCTGATTGACACGGTAGGGTTTCTTGGTGGCTCCTCAGCGACTATTCCCTGCTACCGTATTTGACTAATTGCTAGAAAAATAGTGATGAGGAATACGAAAACAAGACCCACTAGGCCCTCCTCCCCTATAGTAGATACCAGTGCCCACAGTGAGGGGCGGCAAGTTCTATTCAGTACTGTTAATTAAGCTCCACTATTCACGCCAATTTATTCACAGTTTTAGGTATTGTCCTATACAGTTTGTTCGCAACCATCCGAAGAATCCTGATATAATGGTACATTGGTTTTTCCTCTATCTCTACCTAAAAACAAAACAAAAGCACCTTATGCAAGTATAAATCCCTTTGTAGGAAAGACAATGGCGGAAGGAGGGAAGGGAGAAAAGAAAAATAGCACATGAGAAAAGTAGATAGGCGAGGGTTGATAGCGTGGTGGAAATCACATACGATAGGATGAGAATCGAAAGCCATACCAGTCCACTGAATCCCGCCACAATGGCAGAACATAGAACTATTTCATACTACCGACCAGTCTATACCGTACTTCATACACAGGGGCCCCTTGATTCTGACTCGACTAAGTTAAATAAGGTGTTTCACAAGGGGGGGATAACATTTATATACATTCACATCGCAGGGGATTTCGTTCGCCTCGTAGCGTGATGCCAAGGGTAGCTTCTGTGAGTAACAGACTTCAGGAGGGAAGGAGTCGATGAGATTTCCATGAGGTCGGGTCTGCTAAGCGTTAAACTGCATTGTGGGTTACTGCTCCGGAGGCTGTATGAGGGCCAAGGTCCTCTAGCAGTTATACGCAGCAGGGAGCGGGAGCAGTGTTTAGAGGGCATTAGCTAGGTTGTCGAGGTTGAGCACTTCTTGAGTAGCATTGCCGCCTCCGCATTTCTGAAAGTAGCATACGAGAGCGGTATTAGACCGCGATTATCTGGCTTTTCGGGGTTGACCTCTACTCGCTCGAGAAGCATTTTCACCGCCCGCGTGGACCCCTCAATTTGAGTCAGAATCCCACCCTGGGCGGCATAGGAGAGCGGTGTTCGGCCGCAATCATCTGGGCAGTCGGGGTTGACTTCTTCCCGCCCGAGTAGAATTTCCACCGCTTTGTCACGTCCTTCATTAGCGGCATAGGAGAGCGGTGTTCGGCCGCCATTATCGGGGTTCTCGGGGTTGACCTCTACTCGCTCGAGAAGCATTTTCATCACCTCCGCGGACCCCTTAATGTCAGACATAAACCCACCCCCAGCAGCATAGGAGAGCGGTGTTCGGCCGCAATTATCTGGGTACTCGGGACTGACTTCTTCCCGCCCGAGCAGCATTTTCGCCACTTGCCGACATCCTTCCTGAGCAGCATACGATAACGGTGTTCGGCCGCGATTATCCGGCTTTTCGGGATCGACCTCTACTCGCTCGAGAAGCATTTTCACCACCCCCGCATACGCCTTAGCGCCACACGCATACCCACCCGCAGCGGCATAGGAGATCGGCGTTCGACCGACATTATCTGGGCAGTCGGGATTGACTTCTTCCCGCCCAAGTAGCATTTCCACCACTTGCCCACGTCCCTCCTGGGCGGCATACGAGAGCGGTGTTCGGCCGCCTGTATCAGGCTTTTCGGGATTGACCTCTGCCCGCCCGAGAAGCGTTTTCATCACCTCCGTGTGCTTCTGAATGTCCGACCCAAACCAACCCGCGGCGGCATACGAGAGCGGTGTTCGGCCGCAGTTATCCGGGAGGTCGGGGTTAACTTCCTCCCGCCCGAGTAGCATTTTCACCGCTCCCCCACGTATTTCTTGAGCGGCATAGGAGAGCGGTGTTCGACCGCCATTATCTAGCTTTTCGGGGTTGACCTCTTCCCGTCCGAGCAGTATCTCCATCACTCTCTCACACCCTTTGCCAGCGGCATGCGAGAGCGGTGCTCGGCCGTCATTATCTGAGCAGTCGGGGTTGACCTCTTCCCGCCCAAGTAGTAATTTCACTACCTCCTGATTTCCCATCTCTGCTGCATAGAAGAGCGGTGTTTGGCCGTAATCATTCGGCTCGTCAGGGTCGACCTCTTCCCGCCCCAGTAGCATTTTCACCATTTCCTCATGCCCGTTACGAGTAGCCCACGCAAGTGGAGAATCCCCCAAACAATACCTTTCATTAGTACCATAACCCTGAATCTCTATCAAAGCAGTTGCAACCTCAACAATCCCGAAGAACGATGCACAGTGCAGCCCACTAAACAGGAAGGAGGTGGAATTGACCTGAATATTAGGATGTCCTATGTCCCATATAAGGCAGATCGCGGATATGTGGTCATCATATTCCTGAAGCAGCTCCATGGCAAGCGATCTTCCGTAGTCCGAGAGTTCCCTCTTCGCATGGACTCCCCAGTAGTCAGAACAATACCACAGAAAGGGATAGAGTTCATCGGGATGGAATTCACCGAGATCGAATTCATGGAGATAGACTGAAGATTCGGTTGACAGGGCTTTAACCTGTTGGGAATTTAAGTATGTCAAGCACATCTCTGCTATTGTCGAGTGAGGTGAACTGAAAATATCGGGATGGGCGGAAAGATACTCCTTGAGCGTAAAATGGACCAGACGCACAGTTGATAGCCAGTTATCCACCGTAATAAGCCCCTGACAGCAGCTTATTAATGTCTTTATCGAAGGGATGTTGCCGGAATTGAAATCTGTGGAGCCTATCTCAACTGCTAGGGCATGGCAGAGCTCATGCGGACTCAACGGCCGTTCTGCATGACTGATCCACATCAAAGCCCCCATCCCAAGTCTCGATTTATCCCCACCTTGCGCCTTGATCCGTTCTATCGTCGCATCGTAGACACCCCCCAATCCCAATCCATTCATCAGTTTGTTGAGTCTTTGTCGTCTCCGACATACTGTCGATTCTTGCAAGATCCCATCGATATTTAAGGAAGCGAGTAGAAACCTAAATATATATATTAGCTGATAGTGCGGGGTGGGATTCTCAGCGCCATTGCCGCTACCCACATTTCCGATATGCTTCCGGGAATCTTCTCCAGAATTTCTGCCTCTAGACTCTCATCCATGGCATCTGGTGTTTCGTCCTCGCTCAGTCTGGCACGAAGGAATCTGACGATATCGCCTCTGATTGGGGAAATGGATAGACTTGTCACTCGTCCAGCGAGACGTGTTTCAATCTCCGCTCGAATATGAGGCCTCCCGGTCACGAATATTCGGGCGTCCAGGGACTTCTCCAGGATTTCTTTCAGCGAATCAAAGAGCCGATATCGTTGCATAGCCGTACATTCATCAAGAGCGTCAATGACCATAAATGTGGGCTGTGAAGATGTGATGAGTTGCAGCATCTTTACGATATCATCGAGCTGCGGTCTGCGCCCGCTAACGGCATCTTTCTGCTCTCGCAAGGCCCCCCATATTTCCGCCGGAATCCCGTCCGTTCTACTGATCATCTGATTTATCAACGAGCCCAGCATACAGGTCGCAGTCTGCTCTTTTCGCGCCGCAAAGTCGAAGTAAAAGCAGGTGACGGCCGTGTGCTGTCCTCTAGTCCACTCGCATAGCCAGTCCACTACTAGCGAACTATCACCGCAGCTTGTTAGTACGGATTCACTTCTCTCTCCGGAGAATAGTCCTTGTTACCAAAAAAATGTCTTGCCGACCCCCGGGTTTCCATAGCAGAACAGAACTCCCTCATTGCCCCCACCTTCCCCACCCGGTCTGCACCATCTTCTAAATTCCTCAGTCCCCATAAGCCATTCTCCGACATCGTTGACACGACGCTCTTGAATGTCGCAATGTCGTAAGCCGGCATCCAGGGGTGATAGCCAGGTCAGCAGTTGAGATCGATCATCGGCGACGGTACAGTGGTTCCACACATTACTAGTAGTAGTATTATAGGAGTTTGTAGTATTTTGGCAGTTGGTGCTATTGTTGAAGTTATATTGAGACATCTTCGACTCTTTATTGCTAGCTCTGTTGAAGGGGAGGAGATTTTCAGTAGTCGGCTGATGATATTCCTGGGAGCGAAAGAAAAGAGGGGTTTAATGAAAGGAAAGCAGGGGTCTGTTAAAACAGCGCCTCATGTCCAGCTACTCTAAGGTGCCAAGAGCATTTCAAATAAATCGAGCGAAACGCGCGAAACGATAACACCATTAGCTGCTACCGTATTGGCACTGTAGGAGAAGGCGTCCTATGCACCGGGTTCTAAATCCTGGCCTATGACACAAGCCTTTTCATTCTACTCTTACTGCACGAGAGCTACCGGTACACCACCGGTAGGGAGGTTTTTATAATGATGATCGCAACTCGAACTATCCTCATCACCACAGCAACAGCGCTAACCTTCCCGGGATTTTGTGTGCAATAGTGCCCGGTGGCTCAACTTCGCGGTCTTATGAACACCTCTTACATAAGGCTGCCATAAAGAGGTTGTGTTTATCCAGAAATTGGTGGAGTTTGAACCAATCCCAAGAGAAAAATCTCTCAACCCGCGCAAGTTTTGTAAAGTTCTTACTGTAGCAAAACATGTGTTCTGACGCCATTCCAGCACTACTCGTATTGCAATAATATTATAAGTAACTCCAGCATGCTACTTCCCCCATTTCAATTCCCTATCAACCAGCGTTGCTAGACCTGGTAGGTTCCTTGATCCCTCTCCTATCAACCCATATAACGGCATCCCGAGCATATGAGTTGAAAGACATCTTTCTTTTCCTTAATTCTTGCCGACTGACATGAGGAAAACCCTCCGCTATTGCCGAGTAGACATTTGATAAACGACTGCCATCAACAGGAGCGCTAAGCCTGATGAGTGTGATGTTAGCCCATATCCGAGAGGTAACGCCCATTGGAGAGTTTGCGCAAGAGGACCTGGGTGGCAGTTAACGGAAAAGAGACCCTGGTCTCTGAATGAGTTTGCGCACGGTCTAGGTGGCTTGGTAGCTGGAAGATGAGAATTGAGTAGGGTAATACCGCATTGCACTCAAATTTGTTACCTGCTCAAATTAGGATTCCCGGATACTTGTACCCAAGTTGGGTACTAACCATACTGACTGCCATAGAACAGGTGATAATCCACTACTGAATGTCCAATATTATCATCAGTAAAACCATTTAATAAAATGCCAAAAGAGTGCTGTGTTGCTGCTGATTTATTGTTCTGCAGCGATCGGATCTCTTCAGGTCCGAAAAGCCCCATTTTACACCTCTTCCAGGTCTCGCTACCCACCTGGGTGTCCAAGACTTTTAGGTTAACAGAAAATAACCTGTTTTCCTGCCACCTAGGTCTCCTTGCGCAAACTCTCTATATTTACTAGCCAGCATCCAGAGTCATGTGATAGCTTTACACCTCTCTGAGGTTGAATCTACCAACCAAAGAAATGCGGGAATTCCACTAGTGCCTCTTTAGCACGATATAGGCAAATTCGGCACTATCACACTGCAGGGGATAGGAGCTAGTATTGGGATCTCGATTCTGCTAATTACAGAGGTACAGCTCCTAAGTTTTGTATGTTCCACAGGAGGTAGGGGCAGCAAACCTCGCTTGTGGAACATACAAAACTTAGGCGCTGTGCCTCCGCAACGTGGTGCGACTATCTTTCCTACTATCAGACCAATAACTGGGACAAATGGTGATGAGGGCCCGCTAGCCCCGCCTCCCCTATAGTGGATACAGATGTCCATAGCGAGGACTGGCAAGTTGAATTGAGTGCTGTTGATTAGGCTCTACTATTTATGGTAATTGATCCACGACTTTAGTATTATGAATCACCGGCGCTTTGATTGATACCAGGACCTTGATGTCTCAAGAACAACGACAACACATCTAGAATTTATCACTTCTTGCATAAGGGACAAACACGAATAATCTGGAAAACGGAGAATGAAGTAGGAGCTGGGTGCGCATTGAAGAAGTGAGGAGGAAGAGAAGGGAAGGGAAGAAGCGTTAGGAGTGGGAGCGAGGTGAAGCGGAGGAAGTCCAGGGAATGGAAGCAAAGAGATCAGGGGAGGTTGGACAGGGACGCGGCGAATGAATGCTATCGTGGGGAAAGAGAGTCTAAGAAAGGAGGAAGTTAGAATGTAAAAAAGTTTTCTGAGTTATGTATTTAGGGATGCTTGTTTTCCTCCTGAGCGCGATGATAGAATTAAGATCAAGAAATCCTCCTCCGATATCTAGCCCCCTTCCACGCAGGTAGTCTTTGGTTTTTATTTATTTAGGTACTAACTTGTAGAGTATGCTGGCAGCCATCTGAAGAACCCAGACGCTATGGTACATTCCTTTTCCCTCTATCTTTATCCGAGAAAGAAAAACCCTGATACAAGTACACATTTTTCTGCAAGAAAGACAGTGGTGGGAGGGGAAAAGGAAGAAAAGAAAAATAACATATGAGAAAAATCAGACAGGCGAGAGTTGACCGCTTGATGGAAATCACATAGGATAGGATGAAAGCCGAAAGCCATACACTGAATCCCCCCGCAGTGATTGAACATAGAACTATTTCTTACTACCGACCAGTCTGTACCGTACTTTATACACAGGGCCCCATTAATCCTGACTCGACTAAGCTAAATAGGGAGTTTCATAAGGGCGGGATAGGAGAAATGTGCATTCACACCACAAGGGATTTCGTTCGTCTCAAAGTATTATCCCAAGGGTAACTTCTCTAAGTAACAGACTTCAAAGGGAAGGAGTCGATGAGATTTCCATAAGGTCGGATCTTCTAAGCGTCAAATTGCATTGTGGGTTACGGCTTCGGAGGCTGTATGAGTGCTAAGATCCCCTAGTAGCTATACCCAGCAGCGAACAGGAGCAGTGTTTCGAGGTTATTAGCTAGGTTGTCGAGGTTGAGCACTCCTTGAGTAGCATTGCCGCCTCCTCATTTCTGAAAGCAGCATATGAGAGCGGTGTTCGACCGCGATTATCTGGGCGGTGCTATTGTTGAAGTTATATATTGTGACATCTTCGACTCTTTATTGCTAGCTCTGTTGAAGGGGAGGAGATTTTTAGAATAGTCGGCTGATGATATTCCTGGGGGGAGCGAAAGAAAAGAGGGGTTTGGTGAAAGGAAAGCAGGGGTCTGTTAAAACAGCGCCGCGTGTCTAGCTATGGTACTCTAAGGTGCTAAGACCATTCCAAATATATCACAGGAAACGCGTGAAACTAAAACCATTAGCTGCTACCGTATTAGCACTATGAGGAAGCATCATATGCACGGGTTTCTAAATCCTAGCCTATGACACAAGCCTCGTCCTTCTACACCGACCCGTACTGTATGAGAAACTTTATCACCGGTGTGGGATGTTCTCTCGTGTTCCCTTGACTGGATGGTGGTCTGACCGAGACTGCTTGTGAAGGTAAAATGCGTTCGTGACCTTCTCACTATACCGGGAGATTGGCGATATGAACTTGACCTGGTATAGCTACGGTGTACTGTAGTCGATAAACCGACAGGGAAGCACACAGGAAGCTAGGCCCAATGGAGTGGAAGTGAAGAACCAATTACCGTGGAGGAAGTGTGTTGTTGCTGCGCTTGTCTAAACTAAGAAAGAGACGAGAGGCTTATGTGCAGAGAATTCTGCACGCCAAGCTATCTACAAACATAGGGTTCTAGTGCGTACTCGAACGCCCTCCTGACTGCTAAAACTACCCTATACAAGTGCCCTATTCCACACCGGGTAGGGAGGTTTTGCTATAAACAATACTCGTAATCGCAACTCGAACTATCCTCATCACCACAGCAACCGCGCTAACCTTTCCGGAATTTAATGCTCGGTGGCTCGGTGTTGCGAAGAAGGCCTTTGACAATCGAACCCGGAGGCTGGGGGGTTAGCAGGGGGGTTGAATCGGGGCAAATGGGGATTGAATGGGGGTTCTTTAATGCCTTAGTAAGCAAAAATATTTGTAGGAACTCCGAAGGGGATTCCCACCCCCAACCCAGATGTATGACTACCGTATTTATTTCTCAGAAGCCGAGGGAGTGGAGTGCAAAGTTCTAGTTTATTTTGCTTTTTCTGCTATATTTTGCTTCTTTTTCCTATCCCCTCATTTGTTTCTTTACTTCCAATTGTCTTCAGATATCATTGTTTACCGATTTGTTAGAAGGGGTGCTATTTGTAACCCCCGTTCGAAAGAGCGCGTTCCTCGACCTTCGATCATTTTTGATCGAACCCCTCCTTCGTTGCAACATTGCGGTGGCTAACCTTTTATAGTCTTAAGAACACATCTTAGATACACTAAGGCTATCGTAAAGGGATTGTGTTTACACTTTTTTTTACCAGAAATTAGTGGAGTTTGTGCAAATCCCAAGAGAAACCCTTTTAACCCACACTAAGTTTGGTACCGCTCTTACTGTAGTAAACTTGTGTTCCGAGTGATGGTATAGCAACCCTAGTAGTAGCAAGATGCATTAGGTGCAGAGAGGAGCCCAGTCAACGGGAAGTGCACATGAGATGGAGGAACACTGAAGTGTGGACGAGTGAACTTGCTAGGGATGAGTGGATGTACTATGGCTGCTCATGTAGAGTTTTTACTACTTAAGGTGAACTGTAGCCAGCAACCTCCATAGAGAATAGATACCACAGTATCCTTCTATTAGCTTCGCCTACACGATCGTGCCATCACCTCCATCACCGAGGCCATCCCAACACCATTACAATAGTCTTATAATTAGTATAATAATATTATCACAATTAAGAAAAAAAAACCCAGTGAGTCAAGTGATGGCAAAGAAGAAACTCCGGCATGCCACCCCCCCCTTCCAATTCCCTATCAAACAGCGCTATTAGACCTATAGGTTCCATGATCCCTCTCCTATCAACTCATATGACGGCATGACGGCATTCTAAGTATATGAGCTGAAAGACATCATCTTACTTTTCCTCAATACCTGTCGACAGATATGAGAAAAGGACTCTATTATTATTGCCAAGTAGACTTTTGATAAACGACTATGATACCAGATGTTTTTTTTGCCGCCGGCGGTATGGGGGCCGATATTCGGATGTTGGCCATCCGCCGGGGTCAACCCGGCTTTGACTGTGCCGGCCTTACAGTCTCTAGATCCTGCTAATTGTCATAGTAGGTTTTCTTGGTGGTTCCTTAGCGGCTATATTTCCCACTATCAGGCGAATCACTAGACAAATAGTGATGAGAAATATGAGAAGAAGAGTCTGCTAGGCCCACCTCCCCTACTATCGAGACCGATGTCTATAGCGAGGGTTGGCAAGTTCAATTCAGGACCGTTAATTAAGCTACGTTATTTATGGTAGTTTATCCACGGCTTTGGGTATTTTCCTATACGATTTGCTTGCTATCATGTGAAGAGCCCCTGATGCTATGGTACATTGCTTTTTTCTACTATCTCTATCCGAAAAGGAAACACCTTGTGCGGGTGTGCATTTCCTGCAGGGGAGACAGTGGCCGGAAGAGAAAAGGAAGAAAAGGAAAAACAGTACATGAGAAAGAGCAGACAGGCAAGGATTGACAGCGCGATGGAAATCACATACGATAGGGTGAAAACCGAAAGCCAACACTGAATCCCCCTACAATGAAAGAACATAGAACTATTTCACGCCATCGGCCAGTTTATATCGTACTTTATACACAAGGGCCCATCAATCCTGACTCGGCTAAGCTGAATAGGGAGTCCCGCAAGGGCGGGATAACATATATGAACATTCATAGCACAGGGGATTTCGTTCGCTTCAAAGCATGATGCCAAGCATAACTTCCGCAAGTAATAGACTTTAAAGGGGAAGGAATCGTTGTGACTTCTAGGAGGTCGGATGTTCTAAGCGTCAAACTGTATTGTGGGCTACCGCTTCGGAAGGCTGTATGAGTGCTGGGGTCCTTAGCAGTTATACCCAGCAGGGAACGGGGGCGGTGTTTGGAGGTTATTAACTAGGTTGTCGAGGTTGAGTACTTCTTGAGTAGCATTACCAGCTCCTCATCTCTGGTAGTAGCATAAGAGAGCGGTGTTCGACCGCGATTATCTGGCTTTTCGGGGTTGACATCTACTCGCTCGAGAAGCATTTTCACCACCCCCGTGAACCCAAGAATTTCAGACATAAACTCGCCCTCAGCGGCATGGGAGAGCGGTGTTCGGCCGCCAATATCCGGCTTTTCGGGATTGACTTCTTCCCGCCCGAGCAGCATTGTCACCACCTGTCCACATCCTTCCTGGGCGGCGTACGAGAGCGGTGTTCGTCCGTTATTATCTGGGAGGTCGGGGTTAACTTCCTCACGCCCGAGTAGTATTTTCGCCACCCCGGCATACGTCTTAGCGTCCCATGTAAACCTACCCGCAGCAGCATAAGAGAAGGGTGTTCGGCCGTCATTATCCGGGCAGTCGGGATTGCCTTCTTCCCGCCCGAGTAGAATTTCCACCGCTTCCCCATGCCCTGTCTGAGAGGCATACGAGAGGGGTGTTCGGCCGCCATTATCAGGCTTTTCGGGGTTGACCTCTACCCGCCCGAGAAGCATTTTCACCACCCCTGCATACGCCTTAGCGTCCAACGTAAACCTACCCTCAGCGGCATAGGAGATCGGTGCTCGGCCGTCATTGTCTGAGCAGTCGGGATTGACTTCTTCCCGCCCAAGTAGCATTTCCACTGCTTCATCACGTCCTGCCTGAGCGGCATACGAGAGCGGTGTTCGGCCGCCAGTATCCGGCTTTTCGGGGTTGACTTCTGCTCGCTCGAGAAGAATTTTCATCACCTCCGCGGACCCCTTAATGTCAGACATAAACCCACTTTCAGCAGCATAGGAGAGCGGCGCTCGGCCGCAATTATCTAGGTAGTCGGGATTGATTTCTTCCCGCTGGAGTAGCATTTTCGCCACTTGCCGACATCCTCCCCGAGCAGCATACGATAACGGTGTTCGGCCGCCATTATTTGGCTTTTCGGGATTGACCTCTACTCGCTCGAGAAGCATTTTCACCACCCCCGCATACGCCTTAGCGTCACACGTAAACTTACCCGCAGCGGCATAGGAGATCGGTGTTCGACCGTCATTATCTGGGCAGTCGGGATTGACTTCTTCCCGCCCAAGTAGCAGTTCCACCGCTTCCCCACATCCCTCCTGGGCGGCATACGAGAGCGGTGTTCGGCCGCCTGTATCAGGCTTTTCGGGATTGACCTCTGCCCGCCCGAGAAGCATTTTCATCACCTCCGTATGCTCATGAATGTCCCGCCCAACCCGACCCGCAGCGGCATACGAGAGCGGTGTTCGGCCCCAATTATCTGGGAGGTCGGGATTAACTTCCTCCCGCCCGAGTAGCATTTTCACCGCTCCCCCACGTATTTTTTGAGCGGCATAGGAGAGGGGTGTTCGGCCGCCATTATCTGGGCGGTCGGGGTCGACCTGTTCTTGCCCAAGTAGTATTTTCACCACTCTCTCACATCCTTCACTAGCGGCGTACGAGAGCGGTGTTCGGCCGTCATTATCTGGGCGGTCGGGGTTGACTTCTTCTCGCCCGAGGAGTAATTTCAACACTTCCTCATTTCCCTTCCGAGCTGCATAGAAGAGCGGTGTTTGGCCGTAATCATTTGGCTCTTCAGGGTCGACCTCTTCCCGCCCCACTAACATTTTCACAACTTCCTCATGCCCGTTACGAGCAGCCCATGCAAGTGGAGAATTCCCGAAATAATACCTTTCACTAGTACCATAACCCTGAACCTCTATCAAAGCAGTTGCAACCTCGACGATCCCGAAGAACGATGCGCAGTGTAGTCCACCAAGCGGGAAGGAGGTGAAATTGGCCTGAAGGTTAGGATATCCTATGTCCCATATAAGGTAGATCGCTGATATGTGGTAATCATATTCCTGGAGCAGCTCCATGGCAAGTGATCTTCCGTAGTCCGAGAGTTCCTTCTTCGCATGGACTCCCCAGTATAGAGAACAATACAATAGAAAGGGATCGAAGTCATAGGGATCGAAGTCACCGAGATCGAATTGACGGGGATCGACTAAAGATTCGGTTGACAGGGCTTTGACCCGCTGGGAATTTAAATATGTCAAGCATATCTCCGCTATTGTCGAGTGAGGTGAGCTGAAAATATCGGGATGGGTGGAAAGATACTCTTTGAGAGTAAAATGGACCAGTCGCACAGTTGATGCCCCCTTATCCACCGTAATAAGCCCCTGACAGCAGCCTATTAATGTCTTTACCGAAGGGATGTTGCCGGAATTGAAATCTGTGGAGCCTATCTCAACCGCTAGGGCATGGCAGAGCTCACGCGGACTCAACGGCCGTTCTGCATGACTGATCCACATCAAAGCTCCCATCCCAAGTCCTGATTTATCCCCACCTTGAGCCTTGATCCGTTCTATCGTCGCATCGTAGATATCCCCCAACCCCAATCCATCCGTCATTTTGTCAAGTCTCTCCCGTCTCCGATATACTGTCGATTCTTGCAAGATCCCATCAATATTTAAGGAAGCGAGCAGAAACCTAAATATATACTGTACATTAGCCGATATAGTGGGATGGGATTCTCAGCACTATTACTACTACCCACATTTCCGATATGCTTCCGGGAATCTTCTCCAGGATGTCTGCCTCTAGACTTTCATCCATGGCATCAGGTGTTTCGTCCTCGCCCAGTCTGGCACGGAGGAATCTGATGATATCGCTTCTGATGGGGGAAATGGATACACTTGTCACTCGTCCAGCGAGGCGTGTTTCAATCTCCGCTCGAACATGGGGCCTCCCGGTCACGAATATTCGGGCATCCGGGGACTTCTCCAGGATTTCTTTCAGCGAATCCAAGAGCCGATATCGCTGCGCAGCCGTACATTCATCAAGAGCGTCAATGACCATAAATGTGGGCTGTGAAGACGTGATGAGTTGCAACATCTTCACGATATCACTGAGCTGCGGTCTGCGCCCACCAACGGCGTCTTTCTGCTCTCGCAAGGCCCGCCATATTTTCGCCGAGGTCCCCTCCGTTCTGTTGATCATCTGATTTATCAAGGAACCTAGCATACAGGTCACAGTCTGTTCCTTTCGTGCCGCGAAGTCGGAGTAAAAGCAGGCAACGACGGTGTGTTGTCCTCTAGTCCACTCGCACAACCAGTCCACTACCAGCGAACTATCACCGCGGCTTGTCAGTACGGATTCACTTCTCTCCGGAGAATAGTCTTTGTTACCAAACAAATGTCTTGCCGACCCCTGGGTTTCCATAGCAGAACAGAACTCCCTCATTGCCCCGACCTTCCCCACCAAATCCGCACCATCTTCTAAATTCCTCTGTCCCCATAAGCCATTCCCCGACATCGTTGACACGGCGCTCTTGGATGTCGCAATGTCGTAAGCCGGCATCCAGGGGTGATAGCCAGGCCATAAGTTGAGATCGATCATCGGCAACAGTACAGTTTTTCCACACATTATTAGTAGTATTATAAGAGCTCGTAGTATTGTAAGAGTTCGTAGTATGGCAGTTGGTGCTATTGTTGAAGTTATACTGAGACATCTTCGACTCTTTATGGCTGGCTCTGTTGAAGCGGAGGAGATTTTTAGAATAGTCGGCTGATGATATTCCTGGCAGCGAAAGAAAAGAGGGGGTCTGTTAAAACAGCGCCGCCTGTCCAGTCACTCTATAAGGTGCCAAGAGCATTCCAAATAAATAAATTACCGGTACTGTACAGGAAACGCGTGAAACTAACACCATTAGCTATTGGCAATATGAGAAAGCATCACATGCACGGGTTTTCAAATCCTAGCCTTGACACAAGCCTCGTCATTCTACTCCTACCAGTACTGGGGAAGCTTTGTCGCCGGGTATGGAGGTTTTGCTATAAACAATAATCTCAACTCGAACTATCCTCATCACCACAGCAACAGCGCCAACCCCTCCGGAATTCAATGTGCAATAGTGCTCGGTGGTTCAGTGTTGCAAAGAAGGCCCTTAATAATCGAACCCGGGGAGTTAGAAGGGGGGGTTGGATCGGGGCCTCCGAAAATGGGGATTGAATGGGGGTTCTTTAATGCCTTAGTACGCAAAAATAGCAGAAACTCCGATGGGAATTTCTACCTTCAATCCAGATGTGTATGAGTATTTATTGCTCAGAAGCCGGGGAAGTGGAGTCCCAGTTCTAGTCTATTTTGCTTCCTTTTCCTATCATTTAATTTGTTTCTTTACTTCCAATTGTCTTCAGATATCATTGTTTACCGATTTGTTAGAAGGGGTTCTATCTATAACCCCCCGGTTCGAAAAAGTGCGTTCCTAGTCCTTCGATAATCTTTGATCGAACCCCCCCCCCTTCGTTGCAACATTGCGGTGGCTAACTTTGGACAGTCTTAAAAACACCTTAGATACGGTAAGGCTATCATAAAAGGGTTGTGTTTACACTTTTGTTTGCTTGAAATCAGTGGAGTTTGCACCAATCCCAAGAGAAAACCTTTCAACCCACACCAAGTTTTGTACCGTTCTTACTGTAGCAAAACTTGTGTTCCGAGTAATGGTATAATAAGCCCAGTAGTAGCAAGATGTATTAGGAGCAGAGAGGGGTGCATACAACAGCAAGCGCGTATGAGATGGAGGAACACCGAAGTGTGGACGGGTGAACGTTCTAGGGAATGACCGGATGTACCGCGGGGTGCCAAATTAATGCGAACATTTGTATAATACTTACCTCGTAACCAAGTAAGTTACCCAGCTTAATCTCATACAAAGCATAGGGATAAAGTTTCCGAACAGTTAATTTGGGTTAACCCGCAAAATGAACCCTGTTTAGTATTAGCTATAGTTGATAGGAATACAGTATCAAGTAACCCTGTTCCTTACGAAATCTTTATCCCTGGCACTTGTACTCGAGTACAAGCAATAATAATTTGGGCAGCCTCAACAACAAAAACTAAAATGCACCTAGCCTTACTCTCAGAGCTAAAGGGTGTTGCTGTGGGGGTGGGAAATTGGCCATATAATTTGGGTCTGGTGGCTGCCGGGGGAGATGCCTCACCGATTTTCAGCTGTGGTGCTTGGTTGCGAGGTACAAGTTGTTCGCGTTAATTTGACACCTCGCGATATTAATACCAATGTAGAGTTTTCACTATTTAAGGTGGGCTGTCGCCGGCAACCTCCGTGGGGGGTGCACACCACAGTATCCTTCTCCTATCAGCTTGGCTACACGATCGTGCCATCACCTCCATCACCGAGGCCGTTCCAACGCCATTACAATAATCTTATAATTAGTATAATATTATCACAATTAAGAAGAAAAAACCAGTGAGCCAAGTGATGAAAAAGAAACTCCGCATGCCACCTCCCCCATTCCAATTCCCTATCAAACAGCGCTATTAGACCTATAGGTTCCTTGATCCCTCTCCTATCAACCCATATGAGGCATCCTAAGTATATGAGTTGAAAGACATCTTGGTTTTCCTCAATACCCGCCCACAGACATCAGAAAAGAGCTCTGCTATTTCCAAGTAGACTTTTGATTAATGACTATGATACCATATGTTTTTTTTTGTCGCTAGCAGTATGGGGGCCGGTATTTGGATGTTGGCCATCCACCGGGGTTAACCCAGCTTTGACTGCGCGGACCCTACAGTCTCTGGATCTTACTGATTGACACGGTATGTTTTCTTGGTGGCTCCTCAGCGACTATTCCCTGCTATTCGACTAATTGCTAGAAAAATAGTGATGAGGAATACGAAAACAAGATCTACTAGGCCCACCTCCCCTATAGTAGATACCAGTGTCTATAGTGAGGGGCGGCAAGTTCAATTCAGTACTGTTAATTAAGCTCCATTATTCATGCCAATTTATTCACAATTTTAGGTATTGTCCTGTACAGTTTGTTCGCAACCATCCGAAGAACCCTGATACAATGGTACAGTACATTGGTTTTTCCTCTATCTCTGTCTAAAGAAAACAAAAACGACTTATGCAAGTATAAAGCTTTCTGTAGGGGGGGCAGTGGTGGAGGGGGAAAGGAGAGAAAAGAAAAATAGCACATGAGAAAAGTAGATAGGCGAGGGTTGATAGCTTGGTGGAAATCACATCCGATAGGATGAAAACCGAAAGCCATACTAGTCCACTGAATCGCGCCAAAATGATAGAACATAGATTTATTCCATGCTACCGACCAGTCTATACCATACTTCATACACAGGGGCCCCTTGATCCCAACCCGACTAAGCTAAATAAGGTGTTTCACAAGGGGGATAACATTTATATACATTCACATCGCAGGGGATTTCGTTCGCCTCGGAGCGTGATGCCAAGGGTAATTTCTCTAAGTAACAGACTTCAAAGGGAAGGGGTCGATGAGATTTCCATGAGGTCGGATCTTCTGAGCGTCAGACTGCATTGTGGGTTACCGCTTCGGGAGGCTGTACGAGTGCTGAGGCCCTCGAATAGCAATACCCAGCAGCGAACATAAACAGTGTTTAGAGGGCATTAGCTTGTCGAGGTTGAGCGCTTCTCGAGTAGTATTATCACCTCCTCACCTCCTCCGCTAGTAGCATACGAGAGCGGTGTTCGGCCGCCATTATCTGGCTTTTCGTGGTTGACCTCTACTCGCGCGAGAAGCATTTTCACCGCCCGCGCGGACCCCTCAATTTGAGTCAGAAACCCACCCTGAGCGGCATAGGAGAGCGGTGTTCGGCCGCAGTCATCTGGGCAGTCGGGATTGACTTCTTCCTGCCCGAGTAGAATTTCCACCGCTTTGTCACGTCCTTCATTAGCGGCATAGGAGAGCGGTGTTCGGCCGCCATTATCGGGTTTTTCGGGGTTGACCTCTACTCGCGCGAGAAGCATTTTCACCGCCCGCGCGGACCCCTCAATTTGAGTCAGAAACCCACCCTGAGCGGCATAGGAGAGCGGTGTTCGGCCGTCATTGTCTG
>Ga0307509_10000785_pt1 | contig 54420 bp, 58 predicted proteins | sample 10_EM_MG_FD_202245 | JGI IMG/M metagenome (GOLD analysis project Ga0307509, IMG submission 202245) | Populus trichocarpa ectomycorrhiza microbial communities from riparian zone in the Pacific Northwest, United States - 10_EM | ecosystem: Host-associated > Plants > Roots > Unclassified | place... | reverse complement strand
AGCTAGCTCGCCGACCCCCCCCCCCCCCCCCCGGCACGCCTCCAGGTCCTAAAGAGTTGGGTAGGGCAACCCGCATAAGTGGAAAAATAGGACTTGGCAGACTTTAAAAAGGGAGTTCACAATGAAAAGTTAAGGCATCTTCGCTGTATGATAGTATCCGCTCTGCATTCACTTGAGCTAAAGTATTCACTATCACTTTTACCATGTGTCAGCACCTCTATGGCAGCTGCTCGGAGAGCATCTGTGTTGGTTGCCCCGTTGTGCCGGTTGCGCTATCCTCCAGCCCTTTAGGATCGCCGTGAACAACACCTCTCCCTTGGGAAGTGTAAGTCCAGCCCGAACCGCCAAGAATCGGTAGCGCGGTGCCAGTGCTACAACCAGTATCGAGGGGGGCTTACATCGAGCCCATTTAGGAAATTTTACAGTGGGTTTATACTATGATACCATCTGTCACAGCACCACCGTCGCCGGTCAAGATATGGCATCGACCAATCACTCCAACGCCGAGCCCAGATAACGAACATACCCTTGAGTGACGGGATGATCTGCGGCTGATTTGAACAGGGCTCTCTCTTGGCCACCGCACGCGGGCGGGAGGCGAGTACGGCAATTTAGCCTTGTGTAAAAAAAACAACCCCCCCAATGCCCAGGAAAGTCCGGGAAATGGACCCAAAAGCACAGCGCACAATGACACGCTCTTCCCCGAAGGTGTTGGCAGAATATCGTTCGTCCCTTTCTTTCTTCCTTGGCTTCCTAGCCGCCGCGGTGCCATTGAGAGTACTCATGAGGGAATTCCGAGCCTGTTGGCTCTTTCTTGGGTAGGTTTGACCTCGGCGATGGCCCGAGGGGGACGCCAGGGCTGAACGCCCACACCAAATTCAGACTCTAATGGTCGGATTCTTCATGCCGGTTTCGTGCACTAGGGGAGGTGCTTTCGTACTTGTACAAGAAAGGGATTATTTTTCTGGCTAACTACCCCTGCCCTCTACGGAGATACTTCCTCTGGCACTTGTACTAGGGCAGCAGTGCGGACGCAACTCCGGGGGCCAAGAGCAACTCGAAATCCGTCACATACTCCAGAAGGCGAGTTGATTTTCAAAATTCGAATCACGATGATATTCTCTCCATTTCTACTCCCTCTCCAAACCCTGCTTCCCCATATCTCCTAACAACTACCCTTTCGTCTAACCAATCTAGTAATTGAACAATGGAGCCAGAACTTCTTGTCATTTCTGCCCTTTCCTTCTTGGTCATCATGTCCCGCAACATTTCACCGACATGGTGCAGAGTGAGCTGATATGGGAGAGGGCCATAATTCATGTTATAGTGCAGAAATCGCTCAACTGCTCCCCAAGGTGTTTTCTTAAAACCAGCAAACAGAGCCGGGTTTTCCATCAGGCCACGGGCAGCCATAACTCCTATTGATCTTGAAGTCAGCTGCCTGCTAGTAATTTAGGGAACCTCCGGTCTAAGTGCACAAAAGACCGCAAAGCCGGGCCGCTACTGCACTCATAGGTGCTCGTCCCAGGCAAGAAGGAAGCACCTGAACACAGGGGAAGGTCAACGCCACATTGAGGAAAGGCGAAATATCCCTGTTTTCCCATCTAAATATTCAGGTACTTCTTGTCTGGGACGGGTAGCCAAGATCCAAAAGGAACCCAACACTCGGGTTTCCCAGATCCCCGAGGGACGCGTATGACAGAGAGGAACTTACCGTCCACTCCTGTAACCCCCACGATCTTCTCGACGTCTTCTAAATTGAACACGTCCCCATTAGCCACAATTGGCACCCCTACAGCGCTCTTAACCAGTGCAATAGCTTCCAAATTCACTGGCTCACTGCTCTTTTGTGACCGCCTCCTTCCATGAACAGTAATATAGTCCACCCCCGAGCCCTCCGCTATCTTAACAAAATCCACCGTCTCTCGCAGATCATGATGAATCCTAATTTTGATCGACACGCAAAAGTCCTCCCCGCACCGATCCTTTGCCGCACGCACCATTTCCTTCACTAACTGCGGTTGCTGGATTAACTTGCACCCGATACCCTCTTGAATAGCCCATGTTTGCGGACAACCACAGTTCAAATTTATACCGTCCGTGTATGGCTTCACCATTTCAGCGGCCCGGGCAAAATCTGTGGAGGAGTGGGCCCCGAATTGGACAATTAGGGGGCGGTCCGATGCGTTTGTTGTGAAATCTAGTATGAATTTCTTAGCCAGGTGTAACACAGGCGCGGTGAGCATGGGAAGGGGGGTGACGAATGATAGTGGCGGGAATAAGTTACCGCTAAGTCGAGCCGTCTGATTCCTGACAAATTCTTTTGCAAGAATCTAGGACACACATTAACTTAGCTCTGGCTCCGAGCACCAGACCACTTGATCAAGCCTTTTTAAACCCACCATAGGGGTATAACATAAATCAACCCCGTAATCCCTTACTAGACTCCGGAAAGGAAGTTTGCTATACCTATTATTCTCTCAGCTGGATTTTCACTTCCTCTCCACTGCCACATCCCAGGTAGAACATACCTAACCATCGGAGCTTGTACATACAGCACCCTCCCCGCACTCTTTGCCAGGTCGAACAACTTTAATGGACTTCCATACCATCCATGCAAGCCACATTAGCACCAAGCCGGAAAAACAAAAAAAAAGAGAATAAACCCCCAAAAGAAAGCAAGAAAGGGCGAGTGGGGGTAGAAGACAAGGGGGAAATATACTGATGCGCCTCTTCCCTTGCGGGTATCTCGCTCTCCTCATTCATTGTCACTTGGATCAGTTCAGGGGGTTGGTGGCGCTGGTGTGGGTCGGTGGAAGGCAAGGTGGAAAAGAGGGGACGTCAACAGAGGCTTAAAAAAGCTTGTTTTTCAGCTGGAGTTCGCTTAATTTCCCGAAGCTGCTTTATCCCATTTCGGTCTAGGGCGCCAGTCGGGTTATTGCTTGTCAAGGAACCAGAAGAGAATGCCTTTTTTTATATTTCAGGGTGTCATACTTGTAAGTAAATTCTTTCTCCCCCCTCCCTCTAAAAAAAGCCAAGATGAGTGAATGGTGAAGAATCCGCCATACAAAATTCTACCCCCTGTGTTCGGGTTCAATATGCCTGGGGACGTGTAGGCAAATCTCTTGGCAGGAAGGTTATCTGGTCCGCGACTCTCCTGATCGTTAGCACTCCCAGCCAGATCCGGAGATCGTTCTTCTCCGCATGCGCTGCACGCCGGGATTCTAACTATTCTATTCCATCATTTCAGCAAAACAGTGTGCGATCCTGATGGCATAGTAATCCCAGTAGTGGAGCACTGCCTGAGAGCAGAGATAGGGGAACGCTCACATGTATCATATAAAGGAACACCAGAGGGTGGACATCAGCAGGAACATTCTAGGGCATGAACGGATGTATAGGGCATATGCGGAGACATACGGCTATCACATGTATGAGCAGAGTTTTCACTACTTAAGGTGAACCGTAGCTAGCAACCTCCATAGAGAATAGACACCACACCCCCTCCACCCCAACAACACATCCCAGCAGCGAACCTCCATCAGATTCGAGGCTCCATTGCTACTATGTCCGCCCATCCAGAATCTTCCTTGGATGCTACAATTGCAACTACCTATCCAGAATATTCCTTGGATGCCGCAATGGCAAAATTGTTCTCACAGACGTCTGCAACTCGTGCAGCATGCGACATTGAGGCCAAAGACCTTGTTGGGGGGCAAGTTGTTGTCCCTGTGACCGTCCAAGGCAACTGCAGCTACTCAGTTTACGCTGGGCCTGAACTTGAATTCGTTGTCCAGTTCCGTCTCAAGTCTTTGATGCTCGAATCTGAGACCATGACTTTGGCGCGCGAAATATATGGCTCCCTAGTCCCGAGCGTTTCTTTCCATGGACAGTTGGGTGACGATCATGGTAAAGAACCCCTTTTCATCTATGTTATGAATCGGATACAAGGTATCAGCTATCTGGACTTTGCTCTTGCAAATGGCTCCCCTGAAAATTCGGACGAGAATTTTGCCTGGAGAAAAACGTTCATGTCAGACGTAGCACGGTATGGTCCTCCCTCCGTCTTTCCTTACCCTCCGAATCTCACTACAAAGATGCCTTTACATTTCTTAAAAAGTAAAGTACTAATTGGTTACAGTTTTTTTGCCCTCTCCTGGAAAGCGCCTCAAGAGGTTGATTCAGATTACCGCGAGAATCTACGCCGAACATATGTCGAAGATCTGCAGCAGCTACTCCACTGCCTACCACCTCGCTTTCACCAGGTCATACAAAAATGTCTTAGTTCAATGGAGGCAATTCTCTCGCTGCCAATGGTTCTTCTCCATCGCGATTTTAGCAGCTGCAATATTATGGTCGACGGAACATCCTGTCACCTCACTGGTGTTATTGACTGGGCAGAAGCTGAAATATGCCCTTTTGGACAGAACCTTGATACCCTAAAAGATATTACAGGTGCACTTCACCCTTAAAAATGGGTGGAGGCGATACGAAGGTTACGAGGCTCTGCAGGACACCTTTTGGAGCACATTTCAAGACGAAGTGGGAGACTTATCTGCAGAGACCATGGAGACCATCAAGACAGCAAGGATTATGGGCTAACTACGGTGTCGTGGCTTCACTCCCCGGCTTGCAAATATGCCGCCCGCCACACCCATCTGTGACGATGAGACAGGACGTTACAACATGCTATCTCTAGATGCTTTCCTTATCAATCCGACTCTGAGGTTCGATGACCTTAATTGACCGAAGCTATAGCACAGACTGGAGCACAAATGGAAGGTATTGTTGAAAAGTTGAGATCATTGATTGTTGGAATAAACTGAGTTGCATCTGTTAGCACTGTTAGCTCTACGATATGTTGAGATATGGCTACCCACTTAGGTCATGTCTATGGGTTAGTCTAGGGCCTGTCTACGTTTGCTATTAGGTCTATCATTTGTTGTGTGGGAGTCGGCTTGGCACGGGTGTTTCTCCTTAAATAGCCTTCTCTCTTGTACTACTAGAATACAACGAACATCTCCCCTCACATACGATAAGTCCACACAACCCAACAGCATCATTATCTAACAAACACAAGACACAGACACATTATCGTGCTGTGCCTTTGTGAGCGGAATGACTGAGTGATCAGAGAATGCCCACATCGACGAGAGCCTTCTTGAGGTCATCGACGTCGCTTAGTTTGGGTTGGGGTTTCCCAACATTAAAAACCTTGTGGGTGCGATCAACCATCTCACAGTGCGCCTCGTTTGCCTGACATACGCGTGGTTGCCCATCCCTGGCTTCAAACCTCCAACCAGTGATTAGGGTCGGTGAGCAGCCACGTACGACTGCTGCATCCAACATACAGTCCCTTGGTCAAGGATGAGTTCCCACATGGTTTGGTCCATGCCATCAATAAGAACCTGGAGGCCAAGGAGATTCGTAAGGTCGTTTGTGATAAGATAGTCGATGAAGTCAGTGAAGAACTCCTTTCCAACACTTGACAGATCAGGCATGGGTCCGTCCTGGTACTCGTATGCCATGAAACCATCACTCGTAAGAATGAAAATATGTCCATGGACAATGCCAAGGTCGATGGCGCCGATTTCCATCACTTTGGTCCAACGGCCACAAGGCTTCTCGAAGTTGCCCCCCAGCATGACAGTATTCTCTGGTGTCTTGAAGTGGCCATGAATCAAATGGACACCAAGAGTCTTGTGAGCGTTATGGCGGACGAAGAGCGCTGCAAGCTTTTGTATATGTTCCCCCGAGACGGGTGGCTGTTCCGCATCGTCGAGCAGCCCATTGTAGCTAGCAATTGTTAGTAATATGCTAGACTTCAAGTCGAGACCTCATACCCACACATCGCAACTTTTCTGTAAGTCTTTGATCTCCAAAGCACTGTCGAGGCCCGGAATGCGTGAAGGAGTAGCAATAAGGGTTGCCATGTCGTCAAGGTTGCAAGTCAAGGAGGTTTGATCTGGTACTTGAAATGCTCGGGGGGTTGCGTTGTCCCCATGCTATACGCGGTATAGTCGAATTCCAGAGAGGTGAACAGATGGACGATGGAGGATAGAAAGATGGTTAGAGCATGGTAGAGGCTTGATATGGGGGGTTGGAGGGGCATATAAGGTAGGTCTTTCTTGGGGTAGTCGGGAGAAACCATTGCTTCTGTGATTGGACAGAGAGTGCATTTCGGGACAATGGGATCCATTGAAGTGAAATGAACCACCTGGTTCCCCCAGATTGCGCTCGCCGCGGGAGGCGCCCGTGAACATCACAAGGATCTTGGGTCGGGTTTGTCAGTGAACACCATGGGGTCGATCGAACATGGACTTCAAGTAGTCATGCATCACCACCAAACTCACGGTTCAATCAGCCGGGACATTCGCACCCTACCCGCTATGAATTGGGAATGGTACGGCATTTTCGCGCGCAGGGGGATAGAGCGCATTGCTATTACTAGGGCATTAAGAGGGGATTGGACTACAAGTGTATTCAAATGCAATGAGATGGATTGAATCAGCTTCCAGCCCCACTAAACTCTGCGGCTCGACCCTTCCTCAGCTGTTTGCGGAAGGCATCCATGAACCACGGATGCTTGCTTGCAGCGTACATTAGTATCAATTAGCACTAGGATGCCTACTCGCAAACGCATGACGTTTGCGAGTACACGGGTTGGGCGCTGGTGGACCGAGCTCAAACTTTGTGCATGTGCATACTAGAGGACTTCCCGTAGGAATCTAGAAAAATCTGGAGCGTGGAGCAAGAATCTGGATCGATCGCAGGTTGTTCCCGTAGGAAAAAAAATGACTTTCCAAATGTCCAGATTCATGGGCATAATGTGTCGAGAATTGCAGTCTTGGGGCTGGTTGACCAAATTATAAATTATGCAAATTTCCAGATTCTGAACCTTTTCATATATAATCTGAACCAGGGGGGGGGGGGTGGTTCGGATTTCAGAGAATTTAGATTTTAGAAGTTCGATATTCTAGATTTTAGCTTGAAAATATGCCAGGGCCATTTATAAATCTCTTCCAGATTCCTACAGGAAGTCCTCCACCAATACCGGTAGGTTAACTACAAGAGAGCAGGAATGACGTAATATTGACCATTGAGTAATATTATCCTTAGAGGCGGCAACGACCGCCTCAATTCCTTCTATCATAGCAATAAGTCAATGGATCCCAAAAGGGCTATTATACTTCACACATCTTTTGTCTTTCATCTTTTTTTAATAACTTCTCCCATTCGGCGCAAACTCTGTGGCCATGGGATACAGCTGATGTGCTAAGATGAAGACTATGGCTACCAGTACAGTACAGTGCCGTTAGAAAAGTTCAGGGACAAACGGCAAAACACACCAAATATACCACATTTTGAGGTGCCTCAACACGAGAATGCCTAATAGCACTGCAATTCTCTGAAATTTAAAAAATCAGGTACTATCTCAAATTCAATATACTGTGTTGGTAGAGCCTCTAGATAGTTCTAAGCCTTGAAGAGCCTCCTTGAACTGGTGGTAGCCAGACATCTAGGTTCCCCATACTTAGTGATCCAATATGTAATCGGACATTCTTGCACTGTTTAGCAGCAAATGATCTCAACACTTGTTGAATTGTAAAGTATAAGGTAGCTGTCTTGGCATTGATTTCTAACCACAAGCCAGAATACACAGCATACCTCCCCCTAAAGGTTCAGAAAAAATATGTAAATTTTTTACAACATACTCCAGATACAATATGTGGTGTCAGTAAAATTAAAGGCTCTAATTACGTGAGATGGGGCTGTTCTGGTGTGCTGAAAAGTGGGACTTTTGGTGTGTTTTGGCATTTGTCCCCGAACTTTTCTAACTGCACTGTACACGTGCAATGTGGGGATATGTTTCACAAACACTTCTATTGAGTGGCTTCTTCACCTTGGCCGCGACAAAAACTGGGCGAGTAAGGGGCAAGGATATCTAACGGGGAGAAAGTTGAATTCGCTAAAGTAGGGTAACAAGCTTACTGTACTCGAGTACTTGTTACTAATCCCTGTTCGTGTCCCGCTCGGTTTCGTCGTGCCCCGGCGAAGACTGTGGCACTGCGGGTGCCCGCACGGAACAGAGCATGCGGAATTGGATGGGGATTTTCTTCTGGTCTATGGCACAGTACTAGTACTCGTACAGAGTCGTATTGGTACAACTCCCATTCGCAAAGCCTTCGCGGAAAGAGAGGCACTGTGGCGATGTCTTGGCTGCAATGGGGGTATCATACTGGTACAAGAATTTGTGTATGATTTGAACTGTAAAGGTTGTCCTAGTACTTTCGTTGCTACCAAGACTTCGCCACAGTACCTGTCTTTCCGCGAAGACTTTGCGAACGGGGGTGTACTCGAGCACTCGAGTACACATAAGGCATCATACTTCTCGCACGCTTCTCAACCAGTCGGGGCTTACGGAAAATGGGCGAGGGGAAAGGAGGAGTCAGAGAAAGGAAAGGGAACCAAGTTTGTGTTTCGTTTCATAAACCCCTCCCTGTCCCTGGAATGTATTCCTAACTTAAAGAAGGAATGCTAGATTATAAATAATTTCCCGCGCTCGTATGGATGACTTTCTATCTGCCGCCCCGCTGCAATGATTAGGAGAAGAAGCATAAGAGCATAAGAGGTATAAATTCTTTTTAGCGCACTGTGCCAAGTCAAATGCTACTCCATCAAACGGTATCATACTCCCTCTTGCCTAAAAGTTACCAAACAAACAAAAAAAGAGTGCTAGGAGAACGCTTCCAAGGGTAAGGAAGGAAGGAAACGAAGAAGTAGATAAACGAAAAGGGTGACTAACAAGAAAAAACACCAAAAACCATGAATTAGAAAACCGATAGATCACCCCGCCTAAAAAAGGGAAAGGACAAAAAGCAATAAATTTTATGCGGAAGGAGTGATAGATAAAACAAAAAAACGCCGGAACTTGCAAACCGATTAGAAAAGCTCTGTAGAGCATGCCAACCAAAATGAAGGAACAGGAACGATGTTTCGGAGAAAGAAAAAGGGGAAGAGAAGAAAAAGCAAATAATTGACAAACCAACCCATTTTAAACCTTCCTCCAATTTGGAATTGAGGAGGAATTTTCTGTCCGTGACATTATATGCCGCCTCTTGGCCCCATCCACCCCCACAATAATCAAAGCCCCTAATAATGAAAAACAGTGGAGAGGTGAAAAATGAAAAACAAATAAAAAAGCGTCACGCCTGGATAATCCCTTTGGAGCTTCCCTTTAGAGCTTTCGCGCCGAATCGACCACCAAACTTGGAGTCTCTATATCTTTATCCGCCTCTTTGCCTTCGTTCTTTCTTCTCTCAAAGAAATTATCGTACTCCACAACCACAACCACCCATTCTGCAAGTGCGCGACCCACATAAGTCCAATGGCTTGCATTGCCGGTGTATCCGGAGAGGTCAACGCTCAAAGGCACGTTGCATTCCGCATCTACATACTTTTGCCCAGCACTGGGTATTCGTGCCGGACCCAGCCTTCTCTCTCTATTCCCAAATGGCGGCCTATCCACCCAATCCAATGCAAATTTAAACGTAGTCTTTTTCTCCTGTCGGGGTAATTGCTGCTGCGTGGGGGATGATTCGCGCTTAGGGCTTCCTTTTGATGGTGAGGTGCTGACCTGCTTCTGAGGCACAGGAAATTCAGATGAGTCTAGAGGGGATGCATCATTGCTGACGGCAGACTTAAACCCTATTACACTGCGAATTGCACCCCACCTCTTGCTGAAAGAAGAAACATTTGTATCGGCTGAGCGCGTTGTGTCTACAGTGTCAGACAAAATTATTTGAGCATCGCCGGTTGCTGTGGGTATGCTAGTCAACGACATCGAGGAATTGGACCTGGGCAGGGACTCGGTGTTGGATATCAGAGCAGCCGTTGGTATCACTCCATCCAATAAGACACCTTGAGGTGTAGTCAGGACATCGCTCCGGATAATAAGCAACCGCCTGCAAGGCTGAGGAAGACATGGTGCGGTGGACGGAAGTGGTGTTTTGTTCGCTTCTGCTTTGTCTTTTAGTCGTAGGTAATGAGCATACGCGGTTCGTAACCGTCTAAGCAAGGTTTCTAGAATGTCCCTGTACGATAATTAGATAAAATATCACGCGCTGTTCGGAAGTTAACTCACAAATCCAGCGGATTAGGGCTCCCGTCGTATCTACCCAATCTCCAACAGGCCAACCTCATGAAATATGCTCTAACCATTGGGCACCAATGGCAGAAGTATTTTTCCCAAACAGCCTCCGATAATAGCCAGCCCAAACATAACGTTCGTTTTCGCCCCTCATCCTCCACAATAAGATCCCAAGCGGTATAGACAAATGAAATCAACCGCAGCTCAGTCATATTATTCTCACTCTCCAACATTTGTCTCAGGACATCCATCCAAAACGGCCAATCCACGAAAGTCGTGTGGTAAAGTTCCTCCGCTTGTGAAAATAAAGGCAATATTTCTTCCATCAAGTCACATAAAGTGAAACAGGCATCAGCGTCGTAAACACGTGTCTTCCGAACAGCTCCCTTAATCATGGCCATGAAGGAAGTGATGTACATGATACGACAATCCTCCGAGAAATTGATCTTATCAGACATAACATCCCGGAGGAGCACCACCATCTTATTTTCTGCCATGGTTCGTGCGGGATTTCTGGCAGCCATGGGAAGAGTGACTGTTGCATTAGCGAGCATATCCTCGAAGGTTGTCGATGCCAAACTGTCGGCTCCCGTAGGTTGGCGATGGATGGTGTTATCGAGCAGTGATAGCATGTGAGCCTGCACCATGACATAACCGGGGGCGGTGAACCTGGCTAATGGCGACACATCCGGTGGTAGGTAGTCATACATCAAGATGTGGTAGTATCTTAAGAAGACATATAACAGGTCCGAGTCGCGACCATTCCATCGGCTAGTCCACGCGCCACGCCAATCCACTTGAATACCAACTGGTGGTTTCGCCGGTTGTTTCATACCACGTAAAGTTGCAAGCAATGTTGTGAACCCAAGCGATTGCAAAGTTTCCGGGAAATCGCTGACAATTGCCTCGGAAACCTGTCGTAAATCTGTGCCTCTCCCCACTCCAAACTCGGGGAGAACCCTTCTCACAGTCGCTGGCTGAATCTCCCACAGACTAATCAACATATCCGCAACGCCCGGGCAAAAATAGAATGCGTAGGCCAGGACCTTGCCGCCAAATGCCACCATGCTAGGGGGGGATGTTCGGAGCCCCATCTTCTCCACTGTAAACCCAAGCGTGTCGTACAGTGTGCGTGTGAATAAAACTTTGATATTGTGTTGAACTGATTTCTGAAGGGAGTAGGCTGAGGACGTAGAAGCGAGGGAGGAAGAAGACCGAGATTTTGCTGAAGCCGGAAGTCGTTGATTTATAGGAGCAAATGTTGATGGCGCGGACCTCCATTCGGGTCGAGAAAAGATGCCCGAGATGCCTTCCAGATATGCCGGCCTATCAGCACCAGCGATTGCTTGTGAATTTCGAATGCGAAGCTGCGCCATGAGGCCGGTCCACCAACGGTGCAAGACTCTAACCCTCCTGTCAAGTTCATCTGGCGCAATGTGGGGAGTTGATTTGCTTTCGAATTTTCGGAGAAAGGGGATGAGAGATTGCCGAATAATGTTGGCCTTCTGGGTTGTAGACTTGCTTTGAAACCTAACACAATTTTAGCCATCGGAGGCCGCAAGCTCCCCAGGGGATCCTCGCTGTACCTTTGGAAATCATTCTCTAGCAGCCTGTAGGCCTCCCACAGCTCATCCTTGACCTTTCTTAACGCTGGGCGCTCACCCAAGGAACTTACACTATCGGTAGAACCCACATAGGCTTTTTTTAACGTCGCAGGTGGTACTGAAGGCTCAGAAACTGACGATCTCATAAACATGCTCAATGGCCTTCTTGCTTTGCCCAAAAGGCTTGGTGATCGGTTAACGTCCGGGCGAGCCGCTAGCGACTCACTCTTAGACCCTACCGAATCCTCGGCTCCATTGGCTTTTGTGGGGCTAGTTGAGGACGACATTGAGCTTGTTGATCCCGAATCGTTCTCATCACGACTGCTGGGTGATGGTGACCTGGAAACGTTTGGGGAATTCCATGAACGATGAGCTAAGTTGACAAGGGTTTCGGAAACCGGGCGAGTCTTTAAATCCAAAGCATTGCTCGCAGATGAAACCAGAGGTTGGTAAGAAGTGTCTTCCATAGGATCTGGTGATTTAAGAAAAGTTGAAATCGTTATTCGAGGCTGCCCTTTCGCGTCCGAGCCGCTAACCGGGCTGCCACACTCAAATGTGGCAGAAGGAGCGAGGGAGGGCTTCACAAGTGTTTTTGAAGGGTCACCAGTCTGAACACCTGAATCCTGGGTAATGCTTGTAATCGTTTTCTGGGAAATGAAGTTGTTTGGCTTCAAGGGATCCGAGAAGAAGTCATCTTCAGGAGCTGGGGGGTTCCCTGGTTGCGAGGCGGAATTTAAAGAAAGGAGGGGCAGGGAACCCAGCTTCACCTGCTGCGTGGCTCTCGTTTTTGAATTCGAAGTGGTTGCAGCGGAGGAAGCAGCCGGCGATGAATCTTTGGCCTTGGGGATAGATAAGCGTGGAGCTTGGTTAAAGGGTCGCCGAAGAGAGAAGGATCGCTGAGCCCCTCCACCTGTTCCTGCTGTTGTTGCTGCTGGCATCGTGAAGAAAAGGGAAAAGAGAAAAAAAACTACTGGAGCGAGTGGAAGCTGAGGAAATTGGCACGTCTTTCGACCTCACAGTGGTCTAATAAAACCAAAGAGCCGCAAACAGCTAGAGAAGAGTCGGTCCACTTACGCTGTGCTAAATATCACGAACAGCAGCAGCAGTAGATACCAATGATAAATGAAATGTCCTTGACTCTTGCTCTCTTCGCTTTGGCCAGTGCCCCGTCTGACAACTCTTTCGACTCTTCTTATCCAAAGAAACCAATCTCTAGAAAGGCGAGGTAAGAGTAGTCCCTTTACAAGTTCTTATAATCTTGGGGCGAAGGGCGGCGGTGCAAGCTGAAATGAGCACCCGGTTGATGCAAGATCCGTAGCGGGTAGAGGGAACGGACGACTACTTGCAGAAACAGCAGCACAGCTACCAGCCAGCACCAGCACCCCAAGAGAAGGCACCTGGTGGGAGGAATAGCAAATGACGACAGAAGGTGCCCAGCGGATTAGAAGGGATAACAAAATCCTTCTTTTCGAGTTTGGTAATGAAATAGAAAGGAAATGTGAAAATGAAAAACTAAGAACGAATGCACGAAATGAGGGGATTAGCGGACAGGAAAAAAAAATCGTGCCCCGACTGAAGGGAAGCACTGCTCTCCTAATACTCTTTCCATGGCGTCCGTCACTAAAAGTAACTTCTTTCGCGTGGGATACTGACACCTTTTTTTTTTCTTTCCTCCCTACCCCCTGCCATCCAAAGATCTCAGTCATACCCCATGCGTGCTGTGCACGTATGTTCGAATAGAATGCAGCCCTTTTTTCCTCTTTTTTTTTTCTTTTCTATTTTTTTCTATTTTCCGCACCAACCCTCTCGAATGTTGGTTGTCTTGAGTTCCTTTGGATGCTTAACGTGTTCCGGATAAGAGGTGGCCCATCGTTCATTCACTAATCGGTCCGATCACCACTGGGAACGAGAGTTTGTTTTGCTATAGTAGTAGCATCATTTTGGACTTGTGCCTCTTCCGAGACCTATAAGTTACCCGAGAGGCTTACCGGACGAGCACCTAACTTACCGTACTCTCAACCGCCAACTATAGTAACTGCGGCGAAACCCCTTCCCTTCTTTGTACAAGTATTCCCAAAGAACTGGGTTCTGCATGCGGATTTACGGAAGGAACTTTCGAGAGAAGATATCCCAAGTATCCAAGACTTTCATTCCAATACCTCTTCCGTTTCATACGGTAGGTCACACCCCTCTAACCTCCCTACGCCCGTCCCGCGAAGAGACATATTTTGATTATCTTTCAGCTCCGAGTGACGGTAAAAGAGAAAAAACGGCAAAATACGGTAGAAAGGCCTAAAGTGCCATAAATCCTAATACATACACACATACACACTGCATCACAACTATCACCCTCACCATCATCTCGTAAAGAAGAGGAGGAGTATTTTCCAGTTCTTGCTCTTGGTCAATCGCAGAGTGTACTAGTACAATTGTACAACAAGTGAAGTCCCCGCTTGAAGTGGGATACACTGTGCTCGAGGACACAGCAAGCCACAAATGATGCATACATATTACATTGCTGTCATTTTCACTTATGTGCGTGAGACAGCACCGGGTCACTCAACCAGCAGAGAGACCACCAACCCCAGCCAGACATGCTCACAAACGAAGCGTTCTGAGAGGATGACGGGTCCAGAACCACCTGAACAAAGTGCATGAGCTCCCAGGCGCCATCCTCGGTCCACAGAAATTTCCACCTCGCGGTAAAGTCCATTGCCTGATCCCACCCGGCCGGTAAACCATCCACCAGCATTCTAAACTCGTATAGACAGTTCTACCCAGTGCAGCTACATTGCCTGTACTCGGGCAGCGGTATTTCTGTTCCCGGTGCATTTAGAGCGCCAGTATCACAGGGGAGAGAGAAAGAGAATGGAAAGGAGTAATCCTTTCTTTTTCTTCTCTTCCCCCTCGGGAATAAAAGTGGATGGTGTGCTTGAGCCTACCGCACCGGTATTAACTGGCCAAATTGGGTAGTGCTTGGCAAGGCTTGACCTCCTCGGGCAAGCGGATTTGGACTGGCCAAACAGAAGCTGGAGGTTTCTGAACGGCAGTTAAAGCGATCTTCCCATTCCTTTTCTGGTTAGTACTAGGTCTTCTAGGGAGCTTTTGTCTTAAAGCGGAGATTGGAACCTGCACGGAGAAATAGGTGGGACCAATTAACAGGAACTAGGCGGGGCTGTATTTAGCTAGTTGGGCCCGAATAACTGTTCCCTAACTTCTGGCCGGACCTTGCTCTCAATTTAACCAAATACCGAGAATACGATGCTCGTTAACGTCACTCACCTGCGGATAAATCTTCAACCCCAACCCTAGGACACACATGAATTTGAATTTGTGCACTTGAATGCAGCTCGGGCCTCGGGCTCTAAATGATCCACAGACTTTTGACTCTGACGAGTGCAGGTACAGCCCCGTCTACAAAGTCTTCGAAAAAAGAGGTACTATACTGTAGCAAGGCCTCGGCGGTACCGAAAGTACAGCTGCTGTACTGTCATGGTGCATGATGTTTCCGGTATGCGAAGTCTAAATCAAGCTTCCTCCCCTTGATTTTCCTTGCTTTCAACGGCAAGGAATACACTTTTATCATTCACCTAAAGACACCTCCACAAAACCATACCTCCAGTCGTAAGGAAATGGATCTAGAACGCCTGAGTCCCCATCACATCTGAAAACGCCTACCAGTACCCCCAGAAGCCAGGAAAGGAAAACTGAAGGCAATCCGGGGGCTGCTTTCCTCAATTGGTACCTCTATTACAGAATTGTTCATATAAAAGGCTTACGGAATGGTGGCCTTATTATTGAGAAAACCTCTGATCCTGAGTCAGATATCCTTGTTAGCCTAATGTTTACAATTACTACCCTGGTCGCCAGCCTTGCTAAAAAGTGCCTGGCAAGTCTTTTGGTTAGGTTGAATACCGTACCTTTTCTTTCACAGGGTCTAATTTGGGTCAATATTGTTTACAGCGCTCTATAATGCTTTGAATAAGGGGGGTTTTTTTTAAAAAAGTTTATTTTGTTATTTGGATTTCTAGGTTATACTCCGGAGAATAATACTTACTGGAATTACGAATAAATCCGGGGACAAGAAGGGAACAGAGGCGAAAACACGTAAAGTCTAAGTTTCATTGCTCTTTCCCAGGTCAGGCGGTTTTGTTCAAATCTCGCATTATGGGCTTGAGTACGAGTAGATGGAGGCGCGATTATCGGACTTGGGGTAAGTCTTACGCCGCAAAATTTGGACAAGGTGCTTGGCCGTGCCTTGGACTACCGTAGCGCCCTCGTTGCCGCCAGGGCCCTGCCACAGTGCCTCTGTTTCCGCGAAGGCTCTGCGGACGGGGCTGTAAGGATGCTCGCCCCAGGCAAGAGGTACCCGGAACCAGGGGGTATATTTGGATGGGGCTCAGAGACGCACAGATATTTTACCATATTCGAGTACTCGAGTACAGTATTTCTTTTATCCCTTTTTCCCGGTATGATACTGCACTTCTTGCCTCGGACGAGTGCCACACTAGTCACACATTTCGCAAACAGTATCTGAGGCAATTCGCTTGTAAAACAACCAATCACGAAACCGCTATATTGGGTGAGGTTGAAAACCCTCCTTTCCAAAGAAGGTTAGATCTTTAAGCGCCATAAAAGTTAATCATCTCATTAAAAAAAACCCCATTTTTTCTTTTCTTTTCATCACGACAACTTTCAACAACAATTAAAGTTAAAGTTGTTGGAAATCGGCACGAACAGAGCCAATGGGTACGTAAAGCGCCGATGAATCCGCCGTGAGAAGACCCCTTGCCAACAAACCAAAAAGCGCAGACAGGCGGGTAGGCTTCAAAGTGTGTCTTAGTTCTTGATTCTTTTCTAACATACTTTGTACCATACGGATGGAAACATCATATGAGGCAGGATCGAGACATTGAGAGTTTTCTCAAAGTTGCTACTTCTCTCGCTTTCTACCTACTTGATAACCGTAAGGGGGAAGGACAATAGCTATAACCTACTCACCCACAGCCCCCAATGCCCTACCATATCAACGTCGACAACCTCCGGCAAGGTCGTTAGGAAGGGGAGGCTTTGGCGTATGACTCAAGTACTAGCACTCCCAAATATTTGAATTCAAAGGCAGCAGAAGGATATGTACTGTACCCCGCGTGGCTAGCAAGGCCAAGTGAAGAGGAGGAGGAGTATAACTTCTGCAGGTACGCAGTGCAGTCCTGTGCAGTGGAGCATTTGTGTGGCTGTTTTGTCACCCGGATCAAACAGCATGCTCGCCTACTCGAGTACATCCCGTGCAAGATGTTGGTACGAATAACAACTGGCACTAATTACTAATCTGTGATGAAATTAGAATTCCCACCCGCCTTTCCTGACAATCTATCGGGAAGATCTACTACCGTACGGTGCACAGACTATGATAGGGGACTATGACCTTAGGGGCTAATGGTGCGGAGCACGGGCGTCATCAATTATTGGTTGCTATCCGTCTTGCTACAAGAGGACGAAAACCGCGTGTTTTCGAGGAAAGCTATTTGTCGTGCACCGTGCTGGGTACCTTCACCACTGGCGCGGGCTCCTCGAGATCTCAACGGAGCTGGAACTAACTTGCTCCATTTGTGGCTGGTCTGGTTCCTGCAGCCCAACAACACTCATCTCCAGATAATGTGATCTCGTGGGAGCCTTTCTTTTGTATTTTTGTATTTTCCACCAAGTCGGAGACACTCGTTGATGTTTTTGCTCTTTTAGTTTTCCCGTTCTGGCTTCCGCCTATTCAACCTGGCTTTCCAGGTATGACCTTTGTTGTTGGCAGGCGGCGGGGGGTGATGGAGCAGAAGGGGGAAAGGAGTGCAATAGATCTGATTAGATCTTCTGTATCTGTTGCATCTGTCCCTCCACCGCACTAGTACTGTCCAACGCACAATTTCGTAAGATTTGCCTGTGTGGCGGTTGAGTAAGGGGTGGCCCTGTTTGGTGTTTATTTGGTGGATAAGCTAACTATCACGGATCTAAATATCCTAACGCTGGGCCTAACTACAAAGATTGAGTAGGGAAGAAAGGGAAAAGCTTCCCCCCAGCAGGATTACTGGATTAGATACATCTCTCCAGGCATTATTTAGAAAAAAAGCTCATTCCAAGATGCTTCCAGATTCTCTCCCTCCGTCTCGTAGGGATTCGAGAGCCCCCTCCTCGTCGAAAGTCAACAATCAGTTCAGGCACTCTGCCGCACTACGGCGCGGTGCTCGTACGGAATGGAATGAAATACAGCTACACTTTGTTATAACTAGAGCCAAGAGTTCAAGCCAGGTAGTGAGGGTTCACTCTCGTGGAGGTCGAAAGCCTCATGCAGCCCCTCGTCCATACTCCAGACTGAGCTGAATAAGGAGCTTCCGTCAATAACCAAATTTTCACAGACGCGCAGGCTTCAGGCCGCAACTAATATTAGACATGACTACTTGCGGATACCAAAAGTATCCGGAAATATCGGCGTTTCCTCGGGTTGAACCGTGCCAAGATCTTCCGGATACTTTTGAGGTCGGCGAGCACAACAACGTTGACACGGTAATCACGAGGGAACGCTGCGGCACTTGCAGATCCTAAGCAGCTGCTTAGTCATCTATGTCTTTGGAACTGATGGGGTGCAGCATGAGATTTTCAATGTTTTGCCGTTGCAGGGGACAGCAAGTAATGAATAAGCAGCGAAGCAACGTGGGGTCCAGTTTTTGAGGTGTCACTTATTTCGGGTACTCAATCAGGCTGTGACCTAAGGAGCTACTTTATTTTTGTGATGTGCTCGAGTACAGGATAAATTAGAGGAAAGAGTGACCTTGGAAATATCTTATCTGTGCCCTTGGATATGGTTTTGGTTGCAGTCCCATATATCCAGTCCAAGGAGAAGAGTCTACCAAAAGTTAGGAGGACGCCCTACTACTAGGCACGCCTTTGCTCAGGCATAGCAGGACGGAGGGCTCCTCAGGACGAGAGTTGTGCCTGGGACCTCGCTTCGAATTCGTTGTGGGATGTTCTCCATGCATTTTGCTATAACGAGGAACCTTTGTATGGATGTTCGAGCTTGCAAGCGATTGGTTCGTGATACTGATTTTTTCCGGCGTAAAGAGGTCCATCACTGGTACGGTGAGGTGCAGCTGTAAATTAGACTTGGTCTGCAGTGAATGCTTGAGCTTGCCTGTATTGACGAGCATCATCCGAAAGCATCGATGCTCGCCGATGCAAGTTTAATTCATCTGCCAAGGCGGAGGGAGCAATTGTGGAGCATGGTGAGCAGTGGTGGCATTCACTCACCAACCCGACGTTTCACAGCGTTTCAAGCCTAACCCCCCTTTTCGCAGGCTTGCCCTTTCTCGCTTCCTCCATGATCAATGGTTCAATTTATCGTTAGTGAGATCACCCGCGTACCGTCTTGGCCGTTCATTTCCAGCCTTTTACGTGTTTCACTTCCTATCACACCTTCTCACTTGCGCTGACGGGGCTGATGTCGCGATGGACTTTCTCACATCTCCTGTCAGAGAGTTTATGCGGAATCTATTTTCCGTCAAGAAGATCTCCTTTCTTGTACGATAATAGCCCTTTATTCTAGTTATTCCTGCACCTTCTTCGTTTTATAGGCGCTTGTTTGCCTCCCTTTACTTTCTTTGGAGGGAGATTGGAGGGAAGGAGCGTATGGTGATTTCTTTTTTTCCCTCTCTTGAGTATGATACATAGTTAATTCCACTATCAATTATCGTCCGTTATCCCTAATTATTTCTGTGCCTTCTCCCACCTTCCCTTCACCACCCTTCCCTCCCTTTGAACCTCTGTGTGCTTGATGCCGGAGTCGGATAATTTACTTCGGTTTCTACACGAATAATTTATGCAGCTGGTCCTGACCTCTTCCATTCGACGCTGAGCGGCTATACTTTATTTTTTTTTCACTTTTTTTTTGGAAGAAAAAAGAGAGCGCGGGTTGACACAGTCACGACGGCAAAAAGCCAAAACGCCATTGACAGCAGATAATTGTGAACCGGGAGATCAGAAGAGGAAGAAGTGCGAGAAAGGAAGCACAATCAAGGGAAGGGACGCCACCGGACTTCTCCTTCTTGGAAACACATTGTGGGGAGTTGGGATAGAGGGAAAGAAGCGAACCAGCGTGATAATACGGTACGCATAACGGACAAAGGGGGGGGTAAGCGGGAGAAACAGAGCGGGAAAGAGAGAGAGAAACAACGAAACCATGCCAACAAACGATTTTTCCAACACAGCCTTCTGGGTGTCACCAAATGCTACTGTAACTGAGGTGAAGGGAATACCAAATTTCTTTTCGAAGTCTATGTTTGGGAAAACGTCAGAATTGAAGTCGGCGGCACAGATTGTTGTGGTAACGGCGCTGGTAGCAGTGATCTTGCGGATATTCTCACGACGGAGGCTGAAGACTAGAGTTTGGTGGGATGATGTTTGCGCCATGGCTGCTGTCTTCTTTCTCGTTACGAACCAGACGGTGTTCTCCATGATCGATTTTCTCGGTATGTGATTATTGTTATCATTATTCTGAGGTCAGGACTTAAATATCGCACGATGGCTTTCCTTTAGTTATTTTTCCTTCACTTGAGTGATTGATGTGATAACTGACCGTGCATCTCAACTGCGGGAATGCAGGAAAGACGAGCTTTTCATTTGTGGGGAAGCAAAGCCGAACCGAGGAGCAGAAGAGGCTTCAAAAGATTGTGGTCGGGCTTAAGCTCACGTTGGCCTTTGAGGTCCAGTACTTGGTCAGTATCTATCTGGTCAAGTTCAGCATGCTGTTCCTCTATAGTCGTTTTGCGTGAGTGGCCCGGATCAATGGGAGTTGGCTCGGTTAATTCAAGTCTGCTAATGAATTGGCGCCTTGGAATCTAGAAAACACACAAAACATATCACAGTCTATCTTCGGATCACTCAAGTGATATGCCTGGTGAGTTTTGCAGCATGCATCTTATCACTTTTCCTGAGCTGCGTTCCAATCAGAACTTTCTGGAGCCTATCTAACTCAAATGGTGGGGTTCCCCTCCCTCCGCCTCCGCTCCCGAAGTAAATAAGCGCAATAAAAAAGCAAAGTGAACTAACCGGTGGTGTTACAATTTTTCAAGTCCAATGCACCCGGAGGACTCTTTTGACATACACTTCCGGGATCTCGAACATCATCACAAACACCCTAGTCCTCGCAGTGCCCGTACCGCTATTATTTAGAGTGAAACTGCGTCTGAGGCAAAAAATTGGTGTATCTGTACTCTATTTCTTCGGAGGTATTGGGTCATCGATGTCCTATGTTACCCAAGAGCAAAGCTTACTAACAACCCATCTCAATCCAGCCTTCGTGATAGTAGCTTCAGCTCTTCGATTTGCAACACAACTTCTCAATGTGTCCGTTCCACAGGCAATTGGGTGGTCACAGATTGAGATATCACTAGCCATAATCCTCGCATGCGCGCCCATGTCCACCAAACTGATGTTCATCCCTTTGATCAACCCAAAGGACATTGAGAAGGTCAGCAAAACAGGCGACACTCCGACCTCGGCAGGGCCAAAATGCCTGATTCGCCCAGCAGCACTCTCCGAGAAGCCAAGACTGTACGAGCCCACCGGTCCCCAGCAATTAACTGCCGTGCGGCCCCTTGCACAGCAGCAGCAGGAACAGCATGGACAACAGCTAGGACAACAGCAGCCGCAGCAGCTGTACACTGGGGCGGCTGCGCTGCCGCCTGTACCTAACAGATCCATGTCCGATGCGGGGAGGGAAGCTGCAGGCCGGGTAGAAGGGTGTGCGTTGGAAGAGGGAACCCTGAGCGTAGAGGCCATGGGAACACTAAATGGTCTCAGCAGGGGCGGTCGAGCTCCCCGAGAGATCAGCACTCCAGATTACCAGAGGCTGAAGGTTGTGCGAGCGGAGGTTAATGGTCAATCCATATGGGAGGTGAGGCTGCCACCATAATCCATCCTCCCTAATAATCAAAACTAACGCATCACCGTCATCATCACCAACTAGGTTCGCCCGAGATCCAATATATCTACAATATCTGGCTCCTCGTCAGTATACTCCGACTTAGATGCTATATCGCCGGGTCCCGTATCACCGATTTCGCATGCGAAATAATAACTACAACTTCACTACTCGATCTTACAACGTAAATGAATACGCCCGTGCGGTCTGACGCCTGATGGAACTCTCACTCACTCTTTCACTCCCTCTTTTCGTTCCTTTCTTTCCATGTTATCATAAACTCTGGTAGGTTCACCCCATTTCATGCTATCCCCGACTCCCCCCGGGGCCGGCTCCTTGGGTGAGGGGGGAAATCCCATATCATAGATTTAGAGCGTTTAGCTGCTATCAGATTCTATTATACTCTTATCCTATACTCTAAGAAACTCTTTCTTTCATTTGCGCAGTTTTGACCTGTTGGCGTCTTCTTTTCCTGCTCACTCATGATACCCACTTTACAGTAATTCAGGCGGCTGGTTAGTTATTAGATGGAGAGAGTTCATACACGGACGAGCCTTGAAGAACCGCGACTGTGCAGCTTTATGGGTGATGACTCAACTATGTCCTTGCATTTTTAAGCTTGGTTACTGTCTCGTAGTAGCGTAACCACTTCATCGTGAATACAGGAAAATCCACGGCGAGCATCCCAAAGCATAGCCTACGGTACGACAGAGGACCCAGTAACAAGAAATTTTCAATCATCCCCAATTCATGAAATGAATGTGTCATAATAAAATATCACAATCATGGCCGAGTCGTGACCAAACGATAAAGCACAAAGAATCAATTTGGGGCCCCGGGTTGGGCTCTGGTATGAAGGGGATTTTTTTCCGGACGGGGAATAGTGTGGTGAATGGTGGATATACCCGGGTGATGGGGTATGATTGATTCCTCGGTAGACTGCCCTACTGAAACTGTACCTTACGGTAGAGTACCGTACCGCGCCAGTACGCTTTCGAGCACGATGCAGTACTGTATCGTTCTCACTGGTTGCAAGGTGGAAAACGGCTTCTTTGAGAATGGCGAATCCGTCTTTGGTGGGTTGGTATAATGGGTAGGACTGCCTGAGCGTGACTCTGGTATTCAACCCTCTTGGGGAGTTTTGTCGTACCTGTACTATATCATACTTATATCTTTGGGAGAATTCCCTATCTGTAATGCCCTACTATGTTATAGTCTGTTGTATGGCTGTGGACCTGTGGTGCTTGTATGATACGATATCATAGCTGGTATGATATATCTCAAGTTAGGTTTGGAGCCGCCAGTACCGTAGGTTAGGTTGTGACAGGCTCTCCCGGACCCTGCATCCACCCTTCCTTCGGTTAAGCACTTTTCTGAACAAACAACCACGTGAACGACAACAACGACCTCGGCTTCTATCCAAGTTACGGCAACCCAAGAGCATCACCGATTCCAGAGCATAATACATAACCACCTCGGCCACAACCTCGAGCATAAAACTAGCACAAACCCACTCACTCATTCACTCATTCACTCCATCCCTCCTTCAACAACAACAACGCAATTCCCCCTTCAACAGTACTATCCAGGAAAAAAGCCCCACAAATCCAAACATGGCCGAACGCCTAGCACAAATCCAAGGCCACCTCTCAAACACCTTCCCAAAAGGCCTACTCGCCGGCAAGACCGCAATAGTGACAGGCGCAGGTCAGGGCATCGGTGCCGAAACTGCCGTTCTCTTCGCCAGGGAAGGAGCAAGAGTCATAGTGGCCGACATCGATTCCCGTAACAACCCCCTTCTCCCCCCCCCCCACACACACACGGACTCACATACTAACGCAGGAGGTGGGGTGGGACGAGGGTATAACAGAAAAGGCTCAAGAGACGGCAACCAAAATCACTACCACCATCACCGACGGCCAAGCAATCTACGTCCCCGGCGACGTGATGAGCCCGGAATACATCGACCGGCTCGTGACGCGTGCGGCGGAATTCGGTGGCGGCAAGATTCACATTATTGTTAATAATGCGGGGTTCACGTGGGATGGGGTCATACATAAGATGACGGATAAACAGTGGCAGACGATGCAGGACTTGCACACCCGTGCACCCTTTCAACTTGTGAGGGCTGCTGCGCCCTACTTTCGCGTGAAGGATGGGGAGGATCGGACTATCATCAATATCAGTTCTACCTCTGGCCTGCATGGGAATGCTGGGCAGGCGAATTACTCGACGGCTAAGATGGGGATTGTTGGCTTGACCAAGACCATTGCGCAGGAATGGGGGCCGCAGTTTGGAGTCAGGGCTAATACGTGAGTGTTAATTCCTCTCCGGCTGTTGAGGAGGGAGGTGAGGATTAACATGGCTGACATTCTTGGAATGCTGTTCAGTGTCGCGTTTGGCACTGTGCTCACGAGGCTGGTTGCTGCTAAGGAGGATGGCGCGTTTGCAGAAGTTGATGGGGAGAAGATTGCCCTGGGCATTCCAAAGGCCCAGAAAAGGTCAGCGGAGGGGTTTCTTCACGTTCCATTGAGGCGTGGAGGAACCCCTACTGAAGCTGCCATGTCTATTCTGGCCATTGCGAGCCCCTTGTGCTCATATGTTAGTGGGCACACGCTTGAAGTCACTGGGGGATATGGAATTTAAGCTGCGAGGGATGGTCCGGTACATGAGAGTCATTACGGATGATTTTTCTAATGAATGTATATTATGACGGGGCGAAAAGTTGTTAGTACAATAACGCTACCGAAACATTCTGCACGGCCATATCCACTGTTTATTTGAGATCACCCCCTTACTCGTTACTAGACAAAGTATGTCGCCTATGTTAGGTGATGGCTGGGGGGGTGCCCTGCCCCCTCGAGGGCTCCAAATGTCGTGATCGACCGCACTTGGGGCAGGTGCAGGGGCGATAAGCACGGAATACATATTGTGATAGGGAGAAATAGAGTAGCCTTAGCAGTGCGAGGTAAAATCGATAGAGAGACTATGGTATTTAGACCCCATTCCACCATCGTTCAAGGAGAACGCACTAGCGCGGCCACGAATCGGGCTTGCATCACACTAGCACCTATAACCCGTGAGGAAATACATCTCCAAAGAACAGAGTGAGAGTGAGAAGTAGTGTTGGGAATATTGGGGAAAGGAAAGTAAAACGGACTTGTCCTTTTTGCTATCATAGCAGAACCCACGTTCGAGCTTGCCCCGATCAGTGCTCTATGGGTTCAAGTACGCAGGCTGTCTCCTCTCGCCAGCCTATTATTCAACAACAACAACCCCACCCCCGCGCGCAGTGGCTCCATGCTAGGCATGTCCTGTATTAAACGAGTGAGAAATGGTGACTGATGCGACCGGCAGATGTGTTTAAAAGAAGTTGGGTCAACAGGGGCTACAGTGTATTCTTGTGTCAAACGAAGGGTAGATAGGGTATATATATACTTAGTTTTGAGGACCACATGTAGGAAATAGAATAGGAATGAGTTGATTCGCCCTTCTTGCTTCCCCCGCTCTGGGTTACTCAGGTTATGTATTGGAATATTATGATATTATGATGAATAGACAGGCTATCTATGTGCGCAACACCATGAGATGCAATACAGTAGAGTACAATACAATGCAATACGGGTGCTAGTGCTTCAGTGACAGTAGTAGCAGCAGCAGTAGTGGTAATAGCTAACTTATTGTAAGAGAAGACAATAATTCAGATGGAACGGCTGGGTGGGCGTGCGAGTGAAACGAACGAACGTATGGATAGAAAGAAGGGAATGGGGGGTAAGAAGTGAGTAAGTGAATAAATTTAGCACACATCAACCCCACAACCGTGGGGAAGATATGTCTAGAACAGAGTCAAGTTGATTGAAAAACGCAAGTGTAACGGCGTTCGATGTTCCGGCATTAATAGAATAGAGTTGATAGAATGTAAGAAATGATATAGGTAAGTCACTGTTGTGCCTCTAGTACTTCCCACCTTCGTGTGTGAAAGATGGAAAATAAAATTGGGGACTGCGATACGTGAAAAGGGAAACAGAAATATGGGCCTAGTTCCACAAAGTTAAATTGAAGAAAGAGAAAAATGACAACTCCAATGCTAATAAAAATCAAATGAATGGGGGGGAAAAAACGCCAACAATGATAATAGATAGTCACAGAATACGTGCCCGGCCCTACCACAGCACAGCTCGCCATTGAACAGAAAATAGAATATACAAGAAGCGAAAAGGTAAGTATCAGGGGAAGAGGGGTAAAATGTAACGGAGGAAATTGGGAACGAACGAGTTTGGGAAAAGATGAAAAAGAGGGGGGACAGGAGATAATTTTATTCGTCTCCTCTGCCAATGACTCTAGAAACCCACAAGTGTGTAGGCCCTTCGGTACCCATTTTCTTATCTCTTCGTCTCCAGGCTCTATGCAACTTCATTCCCATTTCGTGGAGCTCCTTCTCGACGTCCGCAAGGTCCTGAATGAGCTGATCCCTTCTGGCTTGCATCTCCCGTCTGGCAACAGGGTTGTGAGTGCTGGGGTTTGGCGGGAGGACTTGCTCGAGGTCGTGAATCTCGCGGCGAAGCGCGGCACGACGCATAGTGAGTTGGTCTTGCTCAAATTCGAGCTGTGAGAGATGATCCTTAGGTTCCTGAGGTTCGTCCTTGGGAGCAGAGGCGGGACGGTGTAGCGGATGAATTTCATGCGGGGGAAGCGGGGCCGAGACAGCACGGATGGAGTCTGAGCGAGGCGGGGGGATGTATTGCGCGGGAATAGAGGGCATGGCAGGAGAATCGTTAAGCGACATTGCGGTGGGAGGAGCAAGGGGCGCAAAAGTGGATTGGCGGATGTGAAGTTTGACGGGATCTCTGTATCTGGGGGCTTGAGTAGCAACAGTAGAAATTGTGTTCGACCGTTGATGAAGCCCCTCACGCTCACGACTGTCCAACCAGTCATCGATCGAAACGAAATTCGGTGGTTTCACAGCAGCAATCTGGATCGGCGATTCCGCTCCCAAATCCGAATCATGTCTCTTGCGACCGGCCACTTTTCCCTTGACAACGTTTCCCAACCCAAATCCTCGGCCACGGGAAGGAGCATACGAAGATGAAGATGAAATATCCACGGTAGCGGCTTTACCCAAACCAGGTGCCACGGAGGTGTCCGATAGATGTGTCGAATTAGCACTGCTCAAACTCGACGGCGTGGGTTTGCGCGCAACATTGAGTTTTCGCGGAGGAGCGTTCATAGTGTGTTTAGGGATATTGGGTTGTTTGATAGAATCTGGTTTGACAGTGCGGTTTGAATTTAAAGAAGACGAAGAACCAGGTGGGGAAGGATATTGAAGAGTGTTTATCCTAAGCGGCGGAGGAGGAGCAAGGTCATCATCTTCATAGAAGCTTTGATGGCTACCAGCATTTCTATATTGTCCAAGAACCCGGGGTTAGTTTCAGAATGAACAAATGAGAGGACCGCGCCTTGTTACAACCGCATAGAATAATTTATAAACACTAGTTGGGAGGGGTATAAAGTAAATTAGGGACTTACAACGATAAAGTCGGTTTCTCTGGCGGTCCTTTAAAAACCGACTCGCCAGACTTCCTGAAAGCACTACTACCACCTAAATGTTCCGGGAAGCCAACAATCTGCGAGCTCGGTAAACCGGACAAAGTCTGGTTAGTGCTCTCCATAAGAACAGGGTAGCCAATAGCTGGTTCCTTTGGTCGCGTATAAATGGGTAAACGATTAAACATCGTAGTGAAACTGATAGACATCGTCATGGACAAAGGAGGTTGACAAAAATTAGCCCTCTTGAACCCTTGGTAATTGCTCTTTAGTTGTCCCTGGACGGTCACCCTCTCTCTTTTGGCTGTTTACTACCCCGACGTTTCCTCAGCGGTGGTGAGCAGATATTTACAGCCGTTGTGTTGATGCTAGCTGCCCGCTTTGCTGCTGCCTGTCGACGCCCGCTGTGTAGGGGTGACACAAAACAAGCGGAAGCAGAGGCGAAGGGCAATGCAGGGAAATCTTGAAAACCTCGTAGTAGAAGTGGGGATAGAGTCGAAAGTGGTAGATGCAGATTCAGATGCAATCCGAATCAATAAAAGGAGCGGTGAGAAATGATCAAAAGGAAGGACTGATGATGAGACTGCGCAGAGGCAACGGAATACTTTCTCCCTCTTTCTCCCAAAAATAAAATGAAAATCCCAAGAAAATCCCAAGAGAGAGAGAGGTGGCCGTCCGTAGCCAGAAGAAGTCTTCCCCCACAAAAAAATCACGAATGTGCAGAAGGGAGCAATATTAAAGAGGAAGAAAAAAAGAACAGATTGGGGGATGGCTTACACAAGATATGATATATCTATCAAGAATGATCGGCTACAAGGGGTGGTCCCTCCTTCGTCTCCCCTTTGAGGATGCCTAGAAAAGAACTAAGAGCTGCCTGTGGAGGCTCTCTGGGCAAACCTTGGGTCCTAAAAACGGTGAAATGTGAATCGCCAAACGCACCGATAACCGCTTAGCTTGGGTGAGTAAATCAAATGATGGCGAAGGGGTTGCGACACCAGCGGAAGTTTCCTGTCTCGGTTTGAATTTAGCTACTGGGCAAAGCGCAGCAAAACACCTCGAGCAGCGGGTGTAAATTATTCCAACGTCGGTGCGCAATGGAAGCTTAATTTCCCTTTAACCCCTTCAAAGGAGGTGCTCGAGCGCAGTGGTTGGAACTATTCGGAATGCGTTCCGGGGAGTACAGCAAAGGGGGGGGGGGTTGTAAACGAGGGCTCGCCGTCGATGAATTCCCAAAGTTGAAAATAATAAATAATAAATAAGATAAGATAAAAGCCACCAGCCTTCTGGATACAGTACAAGTATGTGCCAGTGCGTTTCTAACTTTAACTTTCTATCACGATGCCCGTGATCAACTGGGACTGGCAATGCTCGGGAATGTGTTTGTTTGGTGCCGACAGCGTTCCACGGACAATTGGAGGATTTTGCCTTCTCTCCTTGGTTTGGCGAGTTTTGATCTTCTACCGACCGCGGTGTATTTGCCCTTCCAAACCTTCACTTTGTTCTTAGGGCTACCGGTACCTCAGGGCATAGTACGCACCCCTGGAAGAATGGAGAAGTGGTGCTATATATAGCAGCACCAGGATCAAAAAAAGCCGTTACCAAAGCCCAGGCTACAGAAGAAGTCTGCCCGAGGGAAGGGAATCACTGCCAGTATGCAGATAGCCTACCTGCGACCAGCACTGGAAGCGCGCGGATGGATAGAGTGAGATTTTGGAGGTGAAAGAGGGAAGGGAGCTGGGAATTGGAGGAAGGAGTAAGAGAAAACAAGAAAGGTAGGCGGGTTTCGGCTTCCCTTTGACAGAGAAGATGAGAGAACACTAATGGGTCAGGTGCTTTGCTTTGCTCTCAGATTCGACGACCGGTACACTAAAGCAACAGGTTGAGAGTGAGAAACAATCTCTAGAAAACAAAAGAAGGAGAGGGGACACAAAGAGGCTGAGTCCATTGAAATGCCTTTACGCCGCCATGCCTTCGAGAGTGCTTCTCTCGGCTGACTGAGACTGAATTCTATGGTATGATATGATACCGGCATCATCGTCCAGTTAAACTGCAGGCTAGGGTGGAGGCAAAAAATTGATGACATCTGCACCGAAGGGGGGAAGCTATTGCTTTTTTTTTTTTCAATGGTAGTACTAGTAGAGTAACGGCATCATATGTTCGGCGGCTGCGCATAACAAAGCTAAGCTACCGAACATCCACTCACCGGTATATAGTAAATTTATACCGGTGGCGGACTCTCGTATGTATGAGGACAATTATTATACTGCTCGTGGCGAGATTACTGTAAGCTGTGAACTTGTGGGATTGACTCCACCGCTGCTGCGAAAAGCCCCAGTCGCCCAAGGGATTGGGGCAATCAGACACTGTGAACTGATCACCAAACTTAGAAGCTTGATATCTTTCCTTGGTTCATTGATATTTCATATTTATCAACATTTAGCAACCAAACTTGCCGCGAGTACTGTACCGGTACTGGTATAGTGACAATATTGTTGTTTTATATTACTACTTTTCTTCCCCTTCCCCCCCCCCCCCCCCTACAGGGCACTTCTCCATGCCCTGCTCAGCCCTCGCCATACCGGTCTTCTTCCATCCCCGGCGGAATTAGATTCAAGGTACAGTACCCGTGGGGGCAGTACTTTCAAAGAGCGCAAATTTCTAGTCCAGAGTGGCGATATCGAACAACAACAAAAAAAGGCAACGAACCAAACCGATTAAGAAAATTCTTCTCCTATGATATTATTATGAACTAAACTTCCCCCTGAGACTGGTGCTTTTCCCTTTTCCAAAAAAAGGGGGGGGGGTGCCAATTCTATATCTTGAACCGCATCACAGCATCACAGCATCACAAATCTTCTTCATCACAAGTAATGACTTTTCGGCACCATGTTATTCATTTATTCGTTTAATTTTAGGTAGTGATTTAACAAAATTTAATATATTCTATATCACGTACTGTATAACCATATATATCCGGCCATCGCCCCGGCCTCCAGAATTTAAGGATCGCTGTAAATTATTATTATCATCATCATCATTACGGTACTGTTGCTGTTATTGTTGTCAAATTCGCGAGATCCCTCCCTTTTCAACTCATTCCATATGGGGAATGCATGGGTGCCTTTATACAACTGTGGCACCGGACTTAGGCGACTCGGTAGGGCAGTCGTTCGTTAAGCCATGGTATGGTATCTGTATCTGTATGCAAGCCCTGGAGAAAGTAGTTATTTGCCCAGGACCGATCAAAGGAAAGGCAATCTAGGTCGCTGCATTTGGAACCCCCGTCATAGGATATGGTTGACGATTCTACTGATGGTGATAGTAGAAGCGTGGTAGGTATCATAATATTATGTAGGGGAGAAGGAGCGAGCGAGTGCCAGTATAGGGTAAGGGTTTATTTCCTTTGACCCTCGGTTGTGGCGGAAACGGTAAGGATCAGCAAATTTACTCCGGGCCAGGCTGGGAACTGCCGTACCGCAAGATAGGATTGTATGATACGTCGAAGAACGTCACGGCAAATGTCATCATACCGTAGTTCTCAGACTTAAGGCTGTCAACTTCAAATCGCCCTATCCTTACTTGACTTAATTCACCACAAGCTCCACCACCACCACCACCACCACCACCACAACAACAACAATCGCCACCAAGCGAGAAAAAAAAAAGAGAGCAAACAATGCCGCATCAACCCCCCCCACCACCACCCCTTGCAGAGGCCCAGGCGTTCGTCTCCCATTTCCCCGTCCCCCGTCCCCTCCCACTCTTTCAAAAACTAACATCACCCCACCCACCCCTCCAGAATCTCAATCTTCACACCGGTGAACCTCCTCCTCCTAGCCTTGGCACTCTACCTCATCTACACCCGCCTCCGCCCGAATCCCTCTCCAATCACGCTCCTCCAATCTTCCTCCGACAAGGCCATAGTCTTCAGAACTTTCACCCCGAAAACCCTGCAACTCTTCAACGGCACCGACGACGCTAGAGTGTACCTCGCCGTCAACCGCAAGGTCTTCGATGTCACCGCCGGCAAGGGCTTCTACGGGCCCGGCGGGCCTTACAGCAACTTTGCGGGGCGCGATGCGTCGAGAGGCCTGGCGCTCAATAGCTTCGATGAGGAGGTGCTTACGGAGATCGGCGCGCCTATCGACTCGCTCGAGGACCTGAAGGAGGAGGAGCGCGCCGCACTGGACGGGTGGGCCGAACACTTTGAGGGAAAATACCTGCTGGTTGGGAGGTTGGTTGAAGAGGGGAGTGAGGAGGCTAAGGAGGCGGAAAAGAAAGAGTAGGAGGGATTGTGTTTCTTTTTTTCCCTTCGTTCAACAGATGCCGGTACCTATGGTTTGTGGATTGGATAGCGCTTAGCTTTTCAATGGATTTCTACTTCCTATCCCATCAAACCATCCGGGGGTGAACGTAGGCGATTATTTTCCGCTTTCTCTGTACTCCCAGAACACGTCTCTGGTCTCTACAATGCCTCTCTTAAGCTGTGTGCTCGTCTGTGAAGCTGAGCCATCACACCACCATCGCCAGTAAGCCCTCAGCACATAGAGTACCAAACTTATTATCCCATCTATTTAAAAAAACCCACCCATAATCAACCCTAAAATCCAACTATATACAACCTACCACGCCACACCAGAGGACCGAGGACCTTTGAGGGTACCCAAAATGACATCTAACGCCCCATCGATCCCAAGCATCCTACCCACAGATACAGTTCTTGAGGAAAGAAGAGGTCAACTATACAATCCGAAATACGATGGAAACGGAGAAAGGAAGAAAGAAAGAGAAAGCCCAGACATTGACCCGCTAAAAAGTGTGAAGATAAGATAACAAGCAAAAGGGAGAAAGAAGAGGTGGTGGTGGGAACCGAAAGAAAAGGAAAGAGGTGTGAAAGATGGCACATACTCCCGCTAATGCTTTCAAAACAACAAAAAAGAAAGCCACACCAAGCGCATTTCAGACAAAGGAGATACAAAAGAACGGAGTCGTTCGTGTTCTGAACTTTTTCATATAGGTTCCTAATTGAGGAGCTTGTAGGACGCCGAGTCAATGACCTTTGCAATCTTTTCCACTTGCTTTTGAGCTAGCTCCCAATCCCCACCGGCCAATGCATCTCTGACGCCTGGGAAATATCCCGCGTCATATCCGCTCCATGCCTATATTCTGATCAAACACCAAACCTCTGAAATGAGCCATTACGGCAGGGAGTAAACTTACCTCAGGTGCGAATACAACATGCTTGAACCACTCTCTTCCAGGCAACCCACCTCCCTTAGATAGATCTAGCAGATGTTCTTCAAAATTACTCATTCGGATATTTCGGCCTTGTCGAGCAATTATTCCACTTGTATCTAGTCCTGTCCCAACATAATCCATCCAATTTTCATGCTTTTCATCGAATTCTTTCAGCCTCTTCTCAGCAGAATCAACTGCATGCCTCAGATCTTTGAAATCCAACGGTTTAGTGTCAGGCGACTGTGTCTGCATGATCTTCCTGGCGTGTTCTTCCAAATCATCTGTATATCGCCCAAGCGCATGCGCGTAGTCAACCATATTAAAGGGTAAAACAGGCGTATCAGCTAGCTCTATAATTAAAAGGCCTAGAACTTGGGCGATGGCAAGGTGGTGGTTGAATCCTGGATCCCCAGTATTCTTCATCCACTCAAAAGTGTCATAGCAGCTATGATATGGAAACGGGTCGCCCGCGAAACCGATATCTATCGAGGAGACTCCTGCATAGTCCTGGAAAGCAACATAGTCGCTTCCAGCACCCAAACCAGGAAGGGATTTGTCGCCCCAGTCGTCTCGCAGGGTGCCGTTTCCTGAAGGGCTTTGTATTCTTTCGAGGACATTGAGGAGCGGTTGTTGGGTGAGAGGTGATCCAGCTGCACGGAATTCTCTACCTGATACTGCAATATCGAGGTTGATATATCCCATGCCGTGTAGACGAAGGTCGTCGATATTATCTTCCACATATTCACTATGAGGTGCTCGTCAGGAGGTGTAGAGGCCATGACCAATGGAGAGACTCACGTTGACCCAATCAGATTATACTCCTCCGCATCCCAATTGGCGAATATTATACTCCTCTGAGGTCTCCAGCCCATTTCCAACAGCTTCCCAAACAACCTAGCAACCTCCAACATCACTGCAGTTCCGGAATTGGGATCACTAGCACCAAAACACCATGCATCCCTATGATTTCCCACCACAACACGCTTCGTACGATCGTCGGAGCCCAGGATGTATCCAAGGACATTCCGGATGGGATGCCGTTCATCTTCGACTTGATCATTTTCCAGTTTGACCACAACAGGCGAGTCATTGATTGAGCCCGTCCACCATTCTTCGACGCCTCGCGTGTCTCCCCTCCATGACTCATCAACTTCAGACCCTTTACCCTTCAGCGACAGCAGAAGATACTTAGCATTATCCCAAGACTGAAGCGTGTGAGAGTTAGCAAAATCGCTCAACGTGCCAATTAACAAGGACAAGGGCTTACCAAAGGCAACGAAGGGATCCCGACAAGCCCAGGATTGTGCTCGAGCGGAATCCTCTCATAACCCGGCTTGCTTGGTACCCCCGGGGTCAATACATCCCCAACCAGGAAACTCGTCAAGCTCACAGAACCCCTCTGCACAAAGCCCTCGGGCAGATCCCACCCCTCGGTCTTCGGATCAGAAAACTCAATCACCGCTGCCGCACCTCGTTCCTCAGCGGCTTTTATCTTGAGAGCCCTATCCATCTGTGTCCCACCGTATCTAACCAGGATGATTGAGCCTGTCAAGTTGAACCCTTGTGACTCGAGTTTGTCAAAATCGGCACGGGCTCCATAGTTGGCATAAATCAAGGGACCCGTAGCACTACCAGTTTTAGAATAGCCATGGAAGACAAGTGTATTTTCACGATCGCCGTTTGCCTTTGGCTCTTCAAGGTCAGCTTCCCACGGTGGGTCGATGATCGCAAGCTTTCTCCCGCCGGGTTTGGGGAAATTAAGGTAAACACTGTATCTGTAAATTTGGGAAAGGCAGATTTGTTAGGACATTCCGCCACCGACTCAAAAATATGAGAGTTGAATGACATACTCGTCGAGCCCTACACTCTCAAGCCCAAAACTCCTGAACTTCCCTTCAACATACTTGGCTAGCACAAAGTCCCCCTCAGTCCCTGCAGTATGGTCGAAACGGCTCAAGTACTCTAAGTAATGTTCGATATTATCCTTCTCAATCGAATCCCTTATGAAGTCCTTAAGGGCATTTATGTCGAACTCGATCGTCCCACCAGCCCCCGGCGGTGGATTCAAAGTAACTGAATCCGACGCAAGCAACGCATAAACCACGATCAGGCCGATAATAACACCTATAAATCTATACAATGGAACGAAGCCTTCACCAAAACATGGTAGATCCGGTATTCGGATACAGGAGAACCACCGGAAGGGATTAATTCTCCAGTGATGGGGTATTGATATAGCAGAGAGTGAGTCTGTTATTGAAGATATGCGTTTCGATATATGCATCCGAAGTCTCCCTCCTCCCCCACGCCTTCGTTGACCCTCCTCCCCCTCCTCAGGCTCCAGAATCTCCATCTCCACCATCGCCCGCTCAAGACTCTCCCTACTTGACCGCGCGGAATCTCCGAATTCCTCCAGAAACGAGCTCTCCAGAGAACTCCTCGCAGTTTCGACAGTCGGCTGCCGGTACCGGCCATGCGAGGAGGCCAAGAGGTGTGACGCCTCTTCGTTGGTATGTGGATTGTCACCGACATCGCTATGGGCTCGGGAAGATGTCGCCTCTTCGTAAGTTGGGATTGGAAGAGAGCTCCCAAGCATGGAGCGTTTTTCGTCGCTCATGCGAGCGGTGTAGCCTTTTAGGCTGCCTAATGAGTGGAAAGTAAGGTTCAAATGGGTTTCTCGTTATTACTGAAGGAATGGAGGGCTAAAGATAGATGCTGTCATAGACAACTCATTAAATGAGTAAGGCGAGGAACTATAGTGCGTATAGTAAGTACTCTGGTACGAAAGGAGAGAAGGATTATGGTAGTGGTAGCGTTAACGGCTGCAGTGATGGATCTGCCGAACCGGATAGAGACGATAAGCTTTGTAAAAGTGAGGGTTGTAGCTCTGAAGAAGCGGGAAGAGTTCTGAAGGATAGACAGACTTCAGTCCCTCGCTGCATACAGCTCTGCCTGGGGAGGGAGGGGGATAGAGGGGAGCGATTCTCGAGACAGTTATCAGGGACACACTTCTAAAGTTGCAATCGCGTTCCCAGCCCATACCATATATTCGTAATCAAAGGGGGTATCCAGAAGCTTGGCTTACCGCCTGCCCACATCTGGAAATTGGTGAGCCGCAGTCGAGAAAGACATTGAAAGCTTCCATACAGACCCCCAAGTCTCCGATAGATCAACCCAATCCTAACACAACGGTACATGATCTCCCTGCAGACATCGATAGCTTCATGCAACGGTTCGCTCCCACGCAAACCACTCTCCCGTGGTCCACAACAGATCATCGCAAACCCAAAAAATGTGATATTTAATAATATTATGGTAGGGTTCTATCAACGGTTTCCAACTTATATTAAATTTTGGAGGTATCATACAAGTATGATAATATTATAATACGGCAACACAGCACAAACTCTTAAGGCTCTCAGTCCACAATAAACTACCTCGCACACAACTACCAAACCATTATTAAATTGTTTAACTACTCTGAGCTTCTCTTCCAGAAAAACTCTCATCTGTGGCTGCCATCCAACCTATCGAGAGGCGGGAGATACAAATATCAAATATACAAACAGGACACCGATGACCAATGCCCAGATGTTTCGCCTTTGGTAATAAAAAAACCCTCCACCTTGCCATTGACCCCTTCCCGAGCGGAATATAAAAATATAAAAATAATATAAGAAATATAAAAATAAAATAAAATGCAAAGCTCGTGCTCACTTCGTCTTCCTGATCCATGGACATAAAATAAGGAAAGGTATCAAAGCTACATGTATGATTAAAGAAAAAAGGATAAAAAAAGATGGTATGAAAGCGCCAGCTTGACAGGCGAACCGAGGAACCTACAGGATGCTGGCGGAGAAAAACAACGAGAAAAGGAGAAAAGGAGAAAAGGAGAAAAGGTAGGAAAGGAAAGAAAAAGAAAAAGCAAGGAAAATTTGGTAGCATGCGAAGTTAATCCTCGCATCCTTCTATCCTTACCAAAGTCGTGGCCCACGCTGAAGAATGCTCAGAGAAAAAATACATCAAGTCATGAAAACAATGCGATAAGGGACAATCAAATGAAATGGTGGTAATGATAACGATACAAAGATTTTTTTACCTATTAGTACACGGTGAGAACATTGGGAATTAGACTCGTGCTCTCTTCCCCCTTGTTCTCCTTGGGCTCTCAAGCGTGGCAGACTCGTCCTCCAGACCTCGCTTTCTTCGCAAGTTCCCCCTGGCCGTCGCGATGGCAGGTTCATCTCCACCCTCGCCAGCATCGAAGATGGACTTTCGCTTAGACGCAGTCTTGTCCCCTAGATTAAAGACGCTGCTGCGTCCGCTGTCATCCTCAGAGTCGGGTGTCAGACGTGAGATATCACGCCTGGTAGCAAGTTCTTTCTGCTTGCCCTTTGCGGCAAGAGCTTCGGTGAACGAGGTAGCCGGCTGTGAGGAAGCAGACTCTTCAACATCCGTCTCCGCCTCCTCTTGAACAGGGATCTCAAGCTTCTTGGGGGATTTTGGTGGAAACAGCAGGCGTGGCTTGATAGCAGATCGTTCAAGGCTAATCTCATCATCTTCTCCATCATCCAGATCACTTGGAAGACGTTCATTTGGATCTTCCATTTCGGTGAATTTTTTGAAGATTTTCTTGCCTCGACTATAGGCGAGTTAGCAAGGAGCTAATCACACAAAATATAGGATGGTGAGCCTTACAAAACGTATACCATACCATCCTCTCTGTCCTCAGCTGCCCCTAAGGACTCTGCCTTTTTCTTTTTGATCCTCTGTCTTTTGGAGGTGACAGACTCTTCTCCCGGCCTAGTAATAAATGGGTTGTCTGGATCATCATCATGTTTCGGGATGCGAGCATTAGAGTCTGTAAATATGCTTATTGAGTCTGAAACAGGTCGTTCATCGCCCAACAGATCCAATAACCCCATTCCACCCTTTCTCTGCCTAGGAGAAGACTTTTTGAAAAGCGTTCTCCGAGTACAGGACAGCGAGGCCGAAGAAGCCTTAGATTTAGATGACGAAGGAAATAGAACCCTCGCTGAACCAACAATCTCTTCTAAGTCGAGGTGTTTTCGTTTGCGGGAAGGGGTCTTTGCAGGCGTAGGCAATCCAAATCCTCCCGGATTCAACAAGGTTTTTCTATTCTTCCCCAGAATCTTCTCAATTCCATCATCCTGTTCCCCCCTCCCCGCTTTCCCCTCTTTGTCTCCATCACTATCGACTTCAGATGACGATGCTCCTACCGGCTCTTCGATTGCAAATGTAGCCCGCTTTTTACCCTTGACGGTACGTGTTTGTTCGGGCGAGCGGGGTGCTAGAGGTGAGGAAGGAGGTGGAGAAAGTGTCGCAGTGGAATAGCTAGATGCTGAAGAAGCCCCCTTTCGCTTGCCAGTACGCTGAGGTTCAGGTGAGGAAAACATAGGACCATGACGAGGGGCAGGAGGAGTCTTGGGCCGTCCACGAGAACGAAGTCTTGGAGGAGTGTTCATGATGAGGATGAAGTTGTGAGATTAGTGTGGTTGTTTGTTATTGTTGTTGTCGCAGTAACACCTGATGCTGGGAAGCGAATGAAATCGAGAATGAGCGAAGAACTGCAGCCCCTTATCTCGGATATGGAATCGCAATGGTAATGTGTCAGAAAAAAAAAAAAAAGGGAAAAAAAAAACTCAAGAGCGTGGCAGTTTGAGGCAGAACAAAGAAACAATGCGGCGTAACGATAAAAATGATGCGAGCACGGGCAAATGTTTCCTCTTTCTTTCGGTAGAATGGTTTTTGGGGGGGAGCGGAGAGAGTGCGTGGGAATGAGAAAAACAAGAGGCTAGGAGATGGAGGGTGTTGGCTCTTGTCCCGAGGCCACAGCAACGGCCGTTGCTCTAGCCACAGCGGCTCGCGTGTTTCAGGCAACGCGCTCCTTGGTTTGGTTGCCCGTGACGAGTTCTGTCCTTGACCTGGGATGTTCTCTGGTAGCAACCAGTTGACAATTCGAAGGTAGATTAAAAGGTTCGCTTGAACGCCGTCTTCTGGGATGTGCTAATTCTATTGATGTATCTCGGGGTCTTGCTAAGAAAAAAACGTGACAAGAATGGTTTGCGTACCGAGTGATTAGCCGTGACGAGGAGGTTTGGCGCGTTCGCGTTCGTGTCACATTAACACTGACCAACAACGAAAGTGCCCATCGAAGAAACCGGCGGTTTAGCCAAAATGCAACTAATAAAAACGGTATGCTCTTCATTAACAATTAACCTGGTTCTTTCCTGATACTTAGAAATAAAGTCCGCAATACTCTACGTTTTCAGCGGTTTGGAGTATCATACAGTGTCTTTTTTGGCACACGCGTGCTAGGCTCGGTGACTAAAAATGATCGACCACGAGTATCATACATGCTGTTTTCAAAAGTATCCGGATGCCTTGGCGCCAAGACTTGAGTATTTAGGTGTGAATTTGGGCGGCTTGGCGCCCAGGCATCCGGGATACTTTTGAAAACAGCGAGTAAAGTCAAAGTCATTGACTGCATGCGCTTAAGCACCAATCTGCTAGCCGATTAATCTACGGCTGCTCGCCTCGATAAATGGTGGCTGGCCAACAGACATATGTGAGGGTCTTGAGATCCATGCGATCAGGATTGTGGGTGGGGCTAGGGTTTCATATGAGGTGTACTCGTACCGAAAGCATAAATTTATCTCCCAGCAGCGCGCTAATTGTAAAGTATAGTTACCCATATTGGTGGCCAATGATATAGCGCATCACCGGAAAAGAGTTCACTATCTTAGTGGTTAATACAGACCACGGCAGTTCCACCACTGACGTGATTCCCGAGAAACAAGCATCGACCGGGACTGGACTCGCTAGGTTGATACTCTGGTCATCTACGTGAAATGATAGTGATATAATAGGCCAGAAGAGGCAGAACCTCTATGGGTACAATAGAGACCATGGCGATAGGGAGTTATTGTAAGACACTCGGAGCATCAGTATCTCGAATGGTTAGTATTTTTTTATCTTTTCGGAAGCGGATTGGCGTCCGGGGTGACCCTCCTCCGCTCTACTACTACTCTAGTAGGTTTTTAGGGGCTTATTGCGAATGTTTGCGAAATCTTCTGGTCGAGGCGTGGTGCATATAACAAGGGGAGGTTTTAGCTAACCTCATGTTGGTGAGTGCGTGTGGAAAATCGCGAAATCAGTGCCATACGGGTACGGTACCGTAGTGGGGTTGACAGTGGGGCAACCCCTGTCTTGGCTGTTACGCCCTAAGTTAAACATCAATTCTCGACAAAGTTTAATTTTCCGCATCAACAACAAAAAGTCCGGTTCGTCCCCACCACCACCGCCATTCTCCCCATAATGTCTAACGAAGAGCCACCTCTCCATCTCTCGGACCTACAAATTGACGATGGAGAGAAAGAAAAACCCGTCCGATCTGCGGCCGTAGAGCAAGACGTGCGCGAGGAAGCTCTCCGTGCGGAACTAGCCGGTGTACAACAAATCAATTCCGTCATCGAAGGAGTGGTATCGTCCTTAGAAAAAGCAAAGGAGAATATGGAGGTGAGTTTTGAATTCCCAATCTCTGTGAGCTGGGGTTAACTGTTGTAATTGGCTGATGCGGTAGACTGTCTCCACCACCGTTGCATCCGCAAATACTCTCCTTGACTTGTGGATTCGTATCTTGAGCCAGACGGAGCATACACAACGGCTACTGCTCTCCGGGCATTGGGAGGGTGCCACACAGGACTTGAATGATATCGAAGCGGAGGCAGCGGCTAAGGTTCAAGAAGCCGAACGGAGACGGGAGGAAGAGAGGGAGCGTGCTGCTGCGAGAGAAAGGGAAGCTGTGGCTGCAGAAGCTAGGAGAGCGGCAGCTGAGAGAAAGCCTACTAGAGGGGGGAGGAGAGCTGGTAGGTTGGGAACTGGTAGGAGTGGGAGTTCCAGTGGGTCTAGGATCGGGGCTCCGCCTCCCTCCTCCTCCTCTTCCTCTGGTAGTGGAACGGGGAGGGGGGCTAGGGGTGGAAGAGGGACTAGCGGAGGATCTGGCATTGGACGAGGCCTCCCGAGAAGAGGAGTTAGATGAGGGGGAATAACTAGATGGTGCGGAGGACTTTTGAACAAATCCACAGATTGGGGGCGGAGTTCTATCGGTTGCTCCTTCGTAGGAAATGGTCTGTTTTCATGCTCGAGGGTCTCGTTTTTTTTATATGGGGATAGGTTGGTTAAGGGTAATGTGGGACTGGTTGGTCGAATCAGAGGGAGGTATCTGCCTTAAATGAACACTTCAATCAAAAGTGCACGATTATTCAACTCCCTCCAGATATTCACCTAATCCCTCATACTTAGCCGTTAATACAGTTTGTGGGGGGGGCATTGAGCACATATGGATCACCCAGGCAGTGTTTGTCTATTGATATTATGGTAACCTTCAGGGCCCTTGTTGGGCTGTGGAAGATTGTAGTGCAGGGTGGCGGGCTTGGTATCAGGTTTCCAGTTTGCTTTTAGTCTTCTCCTGCAGAAAATCTAATCCCAGACTCTCAGTATTGTGCCGTATCATATCCTAAGGTCTTTCGTTTTGCTCTTCCGTTACTTTGGGGGTTAGTTTTTTAGTCTAGTTTGGGGCCTATGGCTGCTCTTAGATTTTTTACTATCCAGGTATACATACCACGTTGTGCTAGATAGTCCAGTGGTAGTATCTACTGAGGCTAAATCAACAAAGTGATCATTCCGTCAAAGATAGAGTCACAACAACGTGCACCTATTTTGTGCCGAGAAATGGCAACAGGATCCGACCCTGCGTCCCCACCACGCCTTCGGCACACTTTTGGAGGGCTTTGGTTTTGCGTTTTCCAGCTGTGGACATTACCTAAATCCGGGCTCATATCAACGTCAGTGCAAGAAACAGATGTAACCGGATGCACAATTGGCGTGCCGGTGTTGGACCCGTAGTCCATTATCGAGGACTACCTACTGTTGATGGGTTGGGCTAGATGGCGGATGGTGCGGGGCCGCTTTAACTGTTTTACTTACTAATAATCCACAATATATTGGTGATCTTGAATAATTACAAAGAGGCGGGGATTCCGGCTTCCCTTCCCCTATAAGCCCTGCTCTCTGCTCGCAAGACCCGCTGAGGTCCCCAGTTTCTTTTTCTGCGCCGGCCCGGTTAATGGGTTCTGGTAAGTTAACTGCATATGCATTACCATACTGTAACGTACCATGCCGTATTGTCTTGTAGCTTATCTAAACACATCCTTCGAAACATAGCTGCAAACAGTCAGAGCCGAGTGATGCATGATGAATACCTGCCTACTCGCCCCTGGGCAGCCTGCATAGCCATGCAGACCGCGACCATAACTAATTACGATCCACCATGCCACAAGACTTCTTGATTCTAAGCGCTAGAAAACCAAAATATTCATAACAATGTTAGGGTTCCGTTTAGTCTCTCTCTATCCACGGCTACTCAATCACTGACAGGTGACGACACTACCGCACTGTACTGTACATCTAGTCGGGTACGCAGTCTCGTCAGCGGCTATCCTCGCGCCCACTCTTTCGCCATGGCGGATCACTCTCGTTATTGCTCGTGAAATTCCCGAGGTATTATACTAGCCCCTACGGCAAAACACGGGACGCACAATAGTTACTATATTATGATATAATGAGTTACTATACATTCCTGAGTAGGAGGCTTGGGTATCTATTCAATAATGCCTCACGATCGATTAAAGCTTTGTGTCCTCGCCATTTCCCCAAGCTGCATTTATACGGGGTAGTGAGTGGGCACAATGAGTTCGGGTCAACGCCGGGGGTGAGTAAGAACGGCAACCTATGTAAATCATAGACTTAAGCTCCAGTACTGTATCAGCACAGATTCAGTATCACACCCATGGCAACTACCCCACCATAGCGTACAGTCTACGTAAAATTGCCTATGACCATTATTTAATCCTCCAACTCTCCCCCCCCCCCCCACTTTCACCATGATCCCAACAATCAATCGACGTCAGGAAAGAAAAAAAGCATACACAATTAACATCGGCGATGGACCAAAAGCTCTTCTACCCCTCGTCCCGGGCGACGATTCTGCACCACTACGTATTTAGTCCCACTCCCCTCGTTAGAGAAATCCTTGTACCCCGGCTAATCAATCTACTGAGTGTGATACCATATGTAGTCACCGCACCTAATAGCAGTCGAGCACCCAGCAGCCATAAACGGCAATATGAAGAATACACTGTTGTTCGTCGGCGGGCTCGGGGCTGGAATTCATACAATTCCTTATGTGAGTCCGCTGATCGACGCGGTTACCGGGGCGGGCTGGAGTTTGGTGGAGGTGCTGCTTTCGAGCTCGTACAAGGGGTGGGGGATTGGGTCTATCGCTCAGTAGATTTGCCCTGAGGCGTATGATTGGAGGGAGGGAGAGAAAGAGGGGTTTGCTAATGAATTTAGAGATGCAGAGGAGATATCGGCTTGCGTAGGGTATTTCCGAACAATTAGGGGCGGGAAGTTAGTGCTTATGGGCCATTCCACTGGTGCGCTATGTACCCCCAGGGGGAATTATCGGGGGTGCGCTAACGAGTGGATAGGTTGTCAAGATGCCCTAGAATATCTAACTAAGCACTCGGCCGTCATAGACGGCGTTATATTCCAAGCTGGTGGTAGATACTCCCCCATCCCTCCTCCTTCCTCCCCCTCACCACTGACCCCACTACAGTATCCGACCGCGAATCCGCAACCCTAAGCCAATCCCCAGACCACCTCTCCGCGAGCCTAACCCATGCCCGCTCGCTAATCGACAGTGCTCGCGGTGCCGAGATTATCCCCTCGCACTTCCGCTCTCCGGGATACGCAGACACTCCCGTGTGCGCCCAGCGTTGGTGGGACCTGAACGCCTTCGCTGGGGCTGACGATTACTTCTCTAGCGACTTGAACGAGGAGATGCTGACTCGTACATTTGGGATGATCATGCGTAACACCAATGTCCTGTTCCTCTTTTCCGCTATGGACCAGTTCGTGCCTGCATGGGTGGACAAGGAGTACCTGCTCAAGCGGTGGTACCTGGCCTGCGCTTTGGGTGGCGCGGTGGTGGACAAAATTGAGAGTGGGGTTATTAGCGGGGCTAATCATAATTTTGAGGGGGTGGATGCTGGCGTACTGGCAGACATGATTGGGAGAGTTGTTAGGTTTTTGGGAAAATTTTAGCTTATTGTACTGTATGATATAACCTTGGTTCTTGTGGCCGGAAGGTACCTAGTTAGGTCACGGGCGCCGCTTCCCCACATCACTCGTTCTATTCGCTTTTTGTTTCTCAGTATCAACATTCCCTGCTCATCAAAGCGAGTGATAGCTTGTGAGGCAGGGGCCAACACTAGTATCATAATCTCATGGTGGTTTATGTGCGAGCAGTAGCATCGCGTTTTACTAATAAGAGGTTTCCGCCTTCGGGGAACTAGAATTTAGATAATCGGCCCGCAGCACTTTAAGAACTTTCCTGGGACCATTTGATAGAATCACAAGAACCCCTCTCTGATATCACCCAATTAGAACAATTAATATTGTAATCTCAACATTGTATTGGTCCCCTGATTGCTATAGAAACCCTTTCCTAAGATTCGGCAAAAAAAAGAAGAAGCTAGCTACAGGGGGTAACAGCTTAATTTGCTTTTTTCTTCTTGTCTCAATACCGGTGAGTTCCTTACAATTGATTCGCAGTATTGAAATCGGAGAGAGCTTCCTTGACACGGGCGCCCATGGTCTTTTCACCCTCACGGACCCAGACACGGGGACTATTCCAGTGCGGTTAGCTAGGCCCTTGTTGGTGAGAGAAATGAGCGCCTTACTCAAAGTACTTCTTGTTTGGCTTGTCTTCACCCTCAGGGTTTCCAACCTGAGACGCGATAAAATCCTTCTTGTTGAGGACATAATCGCGAATGCCGGTCAAATAGGCGTATCTAGAGAGCGATTTTTAGCACCGCCTTGCGAAGGGGGGGTGGAACGGGAGGGGGGCATGTGTATTGATTGAAGGGCTTACTGGAGATCAGTGTCCAAGTTAACCTTAACAACACCATGTGAGATGCCGGCAGTAAACTCCTGCTTGCTGCTACCAGAACCCCCGTGGAAGACCAGGAAGAGGGGCTTGTCTTCCTTGCTGTTGATCTTCTCTTTGGCATAGGCTTGATGCTTTCCGAGGAGCTCAGGATGCAGTTTAACGTTTCCGGGCTTGTACACACCATGGACATTTCCGAAAGCCGCGGCGATAGAAAAGTAGGGAGAAACAGAGGAAAGAGCTTCGTAAACCTCATAGATATCTTCGGGCTGGGTGTAAAGGGAGCTGTTATCGACATCGGTGTTGTCAACACCGTCCTCCTCACCTCCGGTGATACCAATTTCCTATAAATGTGTGAGCGCGTGAGCAATAGGGCCATAATTGTGTCTCAGAGTATACCATCTCGAGCCACTGCTTCATGGGAGCGGCACGCTGCAAGTACTTTTTGGTAGTAGCGATGTTCCATTCCTTGTCCTCCTCAGACAAGTCAATCATGTGGGAAGAGAAGAGAGGCTCTCCGTGCTCGGCAAAGTACTTCTCATCGGCATCGAGCATGCCGTCTAACCAGGGGAGGAGCTTCTTGGCGCAGTGGTCGGTATGGAGGACGACCGGAATACCGTAGACAGGGGCAACTGAACGGATATAATTGGCACCAGCAATTGCACCATTGATAGATGCAAACTGATCGGTATTCGAGACACCCTTTACAGTAGGGTCGTTAGTAGAGGCTGAGAGGAATGATAGGGAGCAAATACCTTCCCGGCGAAGTAGGCCGCACCGCCCTGGGACATTTGCAAAATCAAAGGAGACTTTGCATCCCTAGCTGCTTCAAGAGAAGCAACAACAGTTGAAGAAGAAGTAACATTCTGCGATGCTATCAGTCAGACAATTTGTTAAAAACGAGCAATGAATCCTCAGGACCTACAATGGCAGGAATAGCAAACTTGTGTTCCTTAGCGTATTTAAAAAGCTGTTTGTTTGAAACCAAAACGTCAGAAGTTTGTAATGATTGATTGTCAAGGTTATCCCACTGTTTTTCGGAAACGGAAAAATGTTGATGCGGCAGAGGGCGGGCCTCACATTCAAAACGTCATCCCCAACAATGACACCGGACTTTCTAGAAAGGACATCGAGGGCACCCATGTTGACAGATTGATTGATCTGGGATACTAATTGTCGTATGATTATGTTAGCACTGACAGTTGTGAATTTTTGCTCACGCACTCGCAGAGGCTTTTTGATCTGTTGGAGGGGGGATGCGAGCAATATCCACCTTAAAAGTACATGTACACAGAGTAAAATAAAGATGGAAAAGGGAAGAGAGAGGGGAAATGTAATGGGAGAGAAGAGTAAAACTTACTGGAGATAGGTTGAACTTCAGTTTAAGTGATAGAAGAAAGATCTCAAGGCTAAGGATGTTGGCTGAGCGGAGGGAGGGAGAGATTAAGATGACAAGGGAGGAAACAAATGTTGGTGGGAAGATGCTGTTCCTTTTGTATCATAACTGGGGGAAGGGCTTGGAACCCCGTTTGTGAGGAATGGTGGGGCGATGGTTTGTTTCACGTTAAATGCTAGAATTACTACTGGATAAGTTTATTTACATTAAGAGGCGGTAGTGAGCGCGAATTCTTGAAGAGATATGAAAAGAAAAGAAAAAAGAGAGAATCCAACCCTTGCCCGCAGACTATGTACGTAAACCGTCTCATCCCATTTTTTCCACTCAGCTTATTTCTTCTGCGTGGGCGGCGGGATGAGCGTACCGTATCTCGGCGGGGGAAGGAGGGGTCGATGCCATGTGAGTTAGTCTCACCCTGATAAACGTAACATTTCATCCTAAAATCTCTCCCCCACTCCTGGATACTGCATAAGGCGAGATCTGTGCGGTTGCGTGATACCGGTATGTAGTAGTTGCAGTATTCGGCAACAGCGTCAATCCCGAGAAAATCAACGGAGGCAACGGCACACAACCTTTGTACAAATAATTTAGGATATCTTAGGCACATATACACTTATCAGATAGCTTTCAGTCTCCACAATGTGGGGCACAAAACGGAAAGCGGAGCGAACCAGGCTTCGTAAGGAAAATAGGAATGAAGATTATCCCAGTAGACCTGATCACCGTTCCCCGGGACCACCTATTGTTTTTTATGCCTCCTCTTGCTTCACAACCATGACTTTCCGCCTTACAAAGTCATTTGCTCCCTTCATACTAATCTCGAAATCAAAGGTTCCTAGTGACTTAAGCTTGTCCCCCTCTACGCCCTTACCCGCAAACTTAATATTTTCAGGACCAACCACGATTCGTGATCCCTGTTTTCCATTCGCTACGGCAATATTCCTCACAGCAGTTGCGATATCGGTGAGTGTAACTGAACCGTGAATAGCAGGCTCGTTCGGGGCGATCGTAGAGCGGGAGAACATGAGATTCGGAGGAATAAATGAGTCAAGGAGCGCAATTGTTTGCGTAGGCTGGCAGCAACGGATCAGCACAGTTTAACAATGATCTCCCAATGCGATTGAACACACCGTAAGCAATTCAATCGCAACCTTAGGCTTCTTCTTCTGGACCCCAGTGTTCATGAACATGGGATCACGCTGCTTCAGGGTCCCCGCCGGCATGCTCTTCAGCATATGTCTAGTAACATAGTCTGCTACCCCCTGGGGAAACCTGAATACGATTCAAATGAGCCAAGGAACCTGGACAGCTCGGGTGTCAAGATGCCCCGAGTGCAAGGAGGAATTGAATTCGAACGGGGAGCCAAAGTATACCATTCCTCTACGATCGTTAGCAGAAGCTCAAATAATGGCAAGGGTCGATGCCGGCATACTCCTCATTCTTCCTCTTGGGATTTGTAGGACAGTCCCTGTGAATTGTTAGTTGATCCCCTCCTATGCCTGGGGCCATCCACCTTGTAGTTGTACCTTGCTTGCCAAACTTCGGGACATCCCTCGTCAATTGGACTGTAATTGTAGGAACCTTCCGGGTTCTTTTCTTGCCTCGAATTTGATGGAGTGCTCCTCCAGCTAAACGACGAATGCACGTTGGGCACGAAGGTATACTAAAAAATCCCATCGTGATGGTGTGAGTGGGAGGAGGGGGAGAAGTAGGAGATGATTTTGCGCTTAGCACAGGTTTGGACGATGTATGGAGCGTTCTACCGAGAACTTTCAGAGCCTCCTCCGCTCCACAAGCCCAAAATGATAGACCGCTCCTTTTACTAAAAATGCCCTCATGTAGCACTTTAAGGTCAGGTGGAGATTCCCCAGAGAATATTCTTTACAAAGTTCCATACATGAACCAGCACTTTGCCATTTCTTGTGTGTGTACTGTAAAGAGCCTCATTGAAGGAGTTATGACATCCGAGATAGTCTCGAACGGGATTTCAAACTCCCGGCGAAGTATTCACCCTTTGTCAATTTGGTCCCGCCTACCACCATAACCATCACTTCCTCCCCCAAATGGCGAACCAGCCAAACAAAGGTGGCTGACAAAGGCTAATGTTCTCTTGTCCGGACTGGTGGATAGATATTTTCATCATGTCAGAGTCCACCCTCGAATCCCCCTCCTTCATTTTTGCCCTCGCCCCCTACCCTCTCCCCCGCAAAACCTGCCCTGTCAGATCTTTGCCCCTCCAGACTCCTGCTGCCCGGACCAAGACCCTTAGTGGGAAAAAAATAATCAAAAAATCATTCGTGTCTGCACTCCCGTGCCAACCCTATAACAGCTGCCTCCTCTATTAGTCCCAGACTAAATTCTATGGAGCGGTGATGAAACTCGCCTCATTCGTTTGGTTCTCTTCCCTATAGATCCTGTCACCTTAGGACCCGGGAAACCACAGGTGAAAGTCTTCCCGAAAACATCCAAGGCGAAATAACAGTTATTATGATGATGCCTACTTCAGGGGATAAGCAGCTCACGCTCGCATACGCAGCCGGGGCCTCTTTGGCTGCAGTCACCTTGGTCTATGTCTTTGGCCCAACTTGGCTCATTGATTCCTCCAATAACTCTTCAAGTCAGCGACGAAAAGGGGTGGTTGGTTTGGTCAACACTGCCAATGATTGCTTTGTATGCACTACGGAAAAATCACTCCTGTGAAGCGCCTAGCTAACCAGGCGAAACAGATAAACTCAATATTACAAGCGTTGGCCGGTCTTGGGGAGCTAAGAGCTTACCTCGTCCAGCAGACGAGAAACGCAAAGGCTAATAGGGAATTAATTGGCTTAACAGTTGATCGCAAGCCATTCCTAACTGCAGCCTTAAAAGATATACTTGATGGTGGGTCTCGTAGAAATTAGTCGGCACAACTAGTACCTGGACTAACCACATCCCTAGGCCTCAATGAACGGCCTATACGCAAGAAGACAATATCCGCCCGTCCTTTCTTGAATGTTCTAGAACGAGTTTTTCAGCAGCAAATATCACGGAGCCAACAAGATGCCCACGAGTTCTTGCAGGTCGTTGTGGAAACGCTGGCTGAGGAGTACCACCAACAAAAGAAAAGGAGTCAAGAAGCTATGAGGCTACGCATAGAAAATGAGAAAGTTTTACAGGGCGCTGATGAGAAATTTAAGGATGACAGAGAGGAGGGATCTGAGGAACCCCAAGAGAGAGATGGCTTAGTAATTAAAGTGGAGGATCTGGACAAAAAGCAGGAAGACAAAAGGGAGTCTGAGGAGGGCGGTATGCCAATGGAAGGGAAATTAGAATCTGAGATTGAATGCTTGAAATGCCATTTCAAACCAAAATGTTCGATCTCTACATTTGTGGTGCTCACGCTGCCCGTTCCTCAGAAGGTATCTTCCCATCAGCTCGCCTATTTATCCATGCCATGCTAATTGTTTTCTTTAGACTAGCACTACCCTCTCTAATTGCATAGACGGAGTCTTGTCCACAGAGCGCATAGACGACTTCACATGCGCCAGGTGCAGACTCCAACATGCCCTCGGGACCTACTCTCGCAGGCTAGAAACCGCATCTTCAGACTCTCTAAAGAAAGAGTTAACTTCTATCATTTCAAAACTCCAACAAGCCATCGAGACGGATCCCGAGAAGACCCCTGAGGGCATCGAGCTCCCATCTTCTCGCCTCACTCCCAAATCTCGAATTGCCCGACGCACCCGCATGTCCTACTACCCCACCATCATAACCTTCCACCTTTCCCGCTCAATCTACGACGCCCATTCGTCCTCCCGCAAAAACAGCGCAAGGGTCTCCTTCCCAGAGGAGCTAAAAATGGGCGGTCTCCTGGACCGGAAGAAGTACAAGCTCCTCTGCATGATAACCCATAAGGGCAGTCACGACAGTGGGCATTACGAATGCTTTAGGCGGCAGGTCGTGCATAGAGCCCCATACTCGACGCCCACGCCCGTGCCATCCTCACCTCCCACGCCGATCCCATCAAGCCCGAAAACCGGGTCGGCCGTTAGGTTGGTACCAGTGGACACGAAGGAATCAACGAACGAAAGCCTAGCTCCTTCCCTAGAAACTCAGACTTTAGGCGTTCCCTCGCCGTCGCCAGATTCATCTTCATCTTCCTCCACATCGTCAGATTCCTCCTCAGGCCCAGACGGAAATTTCACACCTCCCTCTTCAATATCTACCCGTCCAAACGGAGATTCAAGCCCCACAGGGCTGACCGATTCAGACGTTGCCGAGTCTCCTATCCCTGCTTCCTCTTCTTGCTTACCCCCCCCTGCTCCCGCATCTAGTCCTGCTCCACCATCAATCAAGGCCCCAACGGTGACAAAGAGGCTCAAGAAAAGGCACGGCAATGACAAGTGGTGGAGAATAAGTGATGAGAAGGTAAAAGAGGCGGCGACCCCGGATGTGCTCGGGATGCAGAAGGAAGTATATTTATTGTTTTACCAACGGAACTGTGAGGAATAAATAAGAGGCGCCATGGGCTATATTATTTCCTTCCCCCCCTCCTCTTCTTCGTTTGTACCAATCCTGTTTTGTAGTGAGCATGTATGTATATAGTCACGTTGTGCCACAGGGTTCCTGAGCTTGAAGGCTTTTAAAGAGGATGGTGTTGGCAATATTGTTTGCTATTGAGTATGCGATTGAATGTAGCTATTATATTCGGATACCCTTCATCCAGCCATCCTTTATCATAGGTCTACAGATACACATTAAGTTTTAGGAAACCGCTGGTTAGGCATCAAGGTCGAGTAGACTCCATCCTTTTCTCCTTTTTTACCATCCTTTCCTTTGCGATGGCTCGCATTGATGGAGCTTTGGAAAGGTCACTTATACAATCAAGTGGCAGCATAAGGCCACATCCTGAGGCATCAACATCGGTCCTTCCATCCCACCAATTTCGTTGCATGTACATGGGCTTTGCAATGGCAATAACCACAGACTTTTCAGTGCCGACTCTGAAAAGCGCAAAACGAGAAACCAGGTAGAAGGAAGCAAAAGAAACAGATCCCCAAGGCCCTGTAATAAGGAAATGGAAAGAAAAACTACTCCTGAACTGACATCAGAAAATTTACATATCAAGCAACAAGGTAATTTGCTACGGCAATCGTCAAACCGCCAGTCGATTACAAGCTAAATTGAAGGGAAAGCCGTCAGCCACAATAGATCTGGTCAAAAAAAGCTTGGTGGGTTTTTGAACTTACGTCCCGCAATTGGTAACTGCTGTCGATCGATCTATGAGGCCTTTGAGCGGGTTCTTCCAGAAATCGTCTCTGCGGTACTAGCCTCCGGCTTTGCCGCCTCATCTCGTTTCTTGGCTTCCTTCTCCGACTTCTTCGGACGACCCGGACCTCTCTTCTTTGGTGGAGAAGCAGTATCATCCCCACCATTGCTTGCCCCACTATTTCCCCCCTCGGCACCCTCAGCAAGCTTTGGTTTCTTAGCTTCCTTTCCAGCATCCTTCTCGGCTTCGGCTAATTCCTGCGCAGCGGGTTTCTCCTCGCCCTCCACACGATCCCTTTTCTCGCCTATCTCGACTTCCTTCTTCTCCCCATTTGCGTTATTCGGCTCTGCGGCCTCGGCAGCAGTTGAAGATGCAGCCGAATCATTGGTAATGTCGGCCGACCCCTTCGTGAGCTCGCTAGCTCGCTTGACGACGTCATTTCCGTCGCGCGTGGCATGAACTGCAGGATTCTTTGGGTCAGCGTTCTTGCGGACGGAGGAGGTAGAAGACCCACCTTCATCGCCCTCTTTAAGGTTCTTGTCAGCCATTGTTCGATGTGCTTTTGTGGAGGATAGCGGCGATGTGTGATATGGAGATGCGAAGGTCCTTGATATGGGTATGCTTGATCGGAAACCACTGCTGATGGGGAATTGCTTTACTAGAAACAACAGGGCTAGAGTAGGAGAGGTCGGTAATTTTTTAACAGAAAAAATAAAAATTGGGGAACGAGGTTGGAAGGGAACGGAAGCTGGAAGGGGGATGCTTTTAAATGAGTGCCTCTGTGAGTGTGAGGAAGGAATACGACACCAGGTAAAGACTAATAAGCAATGACGGAACCAGACACTCCAACAGCAGCCTGGGGTGTGTGAGGGAAGATGAGCGCTCATCATTGATCGCGGCTTGCTTACTTGCTTGCTTCTTGCTCGCCTGCTTGCTTGCAGCCCATCCATCCCTCCATCCCTCCCTTCATCCCTCCACCCATCCACCCCATCCACCCATCTCCCTACACCACCTCCCAGCAAAGGTTAAAAGGCAAGGTAAGGTACTGTACTGGGCTAAACAGGAATAGTCGCAAAAACGGGGGAGAAAATTATCCACTACCGGCGGTCATCATTCCACTTCTCTACGAGCACTTAACTTTCAACTTGATGGGGAAATAAAAAAAACAAATAGACGCAATCATATTGTATCAAAAGTCACCGAAATGGAAAAAATTTACCCTGTCGGCCCACATATCGTACCCACAAGCACAGCAACCAAATTATTAGAAATGTGAGTGGGTGGGTTGGTTGTGGTTGGTGGGTGAGGTAAGGCGACTACCTGACATATGGATTCCTACTTACAGTTGGATGGCTGGGTAGACTGTGGGAGGGGTATGTAGGAGATGCCAGGAGACTCTTTTTTGGAATAGGAAAGGGCAAAAAATAAGAAAATAAGCAGAGGGGAAAAGAAAAAAGCATGGCTTTTCTTTCTTTCTTTCTTTTTCTTCTCACATCGACTCAATTGCTTCGCAGAGCAAGAAATGAATAAATAAATAAAGAACGACACCAAAATGAGTGGAGAAGGCTTCGCTCATACATACAAGATATAATATTATAATATTGTATGCAGCAAGTAAAACAACTTCCAACCGGGAAGCTGGCATACGGGCGGGTTACATTAATAGCCTATCGTACTTCTCTCCTCTCTTTCTCTCTTTCCATACCCTTCCGAAGTGTCAAACCCCCTCAGGATAATACTAAATGCGAACATGGACCCGATGCGTTACCAGTAACATACAAAAAAGTATTTCCCACATACCGTATGGAGGGTATCCCAACCAGGCAAGCTCTCCAAAAAAGGAAAGAAGAAGAAGAAGGGGAAAAAGAGAGAAGAAAAAGAAAGGAAAAAAGAAAGTGAAGAAAGAATCCCCCTACAGCGGTACCGGTAGGCTCAGGTATGGTTGCCGGCACCTTTGAACCTACATACCGTACGGTATACCCTCAATCGCCGGTGGATATTTTAACTCGCAACGAACTGTTGAACAATACCTACAAATAGAACCCATTAAACCCCCCCCCTCCCTTCTGTAAAATATTCCCAATTGGCCGCTGGAACGCACCTGCAGAGTGGCTTTCTCTTTGGTCTTCTAGTTGGGGATGTCGTGGCCCTCGAGGTTTGCGCTGGTATGGAGAGGAGGAAAAGTGAGGTTTGTAAGGTACTTGGTGAGTAATTAGTAAAGAGACTTCCTGATTAGGTATAGTTCACGATCATCTTACCATAGAAACTATTTGGTTTTGATGAGAGACCTAAGGCTAGTCCTAAAATACCGACACTATCGGTAAAGCTAGGACTTGTGGCAGAGACAGAGATGGAAAGCCTCATGATGCTCTATGATACTATACGAGTATGATACAAGACCGGCGGATCCAGTATTATGATAACCCCACCTTGGCTTTGGCTGGTAGGCTCGGGCATCAAGCTCCACGACACACACCCGCTGATTGGTTGTCCGCACGTCCCCATTAAGCCAACATACATCTCCCATAAGATAATTAGATATGGTATGATACAGTATCATACCCGTTAAATTAACCCTCAGGTTTGGGCTGGAATGTAATAAAGCTGAATATTATGATAAAGCTGAATATAATAAAGCTGAATATAATAAAGCTGAATATAATAAAGCTCCGTATGATAATATGGTAACGCTCTCGTGGGCTATCATATCCATAGATCCATCACCAAAAAGCACTCCTTAGAAATCCAGCCGCAGCCGCAGCTATCCTGTCGTATCATCGTATTATCATAACCCAGCCCACAGTACAATGTCCAAACCTACTCTCTCATCGCCTATGAAAGGTGATTAAATTTCACAATACCCCGAATTTGTTTCCAAACCAAAGGGAGTAAAACTTATGCCATTCCATAAACTGTTATCTCCTAGTCGCTTAAGCTAGTCAACCTTTCTTCGTTCATCCGCCTATCCCAAAACGATCCCGATCCCGACCCCCCAACCCCCTTCTCCCCCCCACCGACACAACCCTTTTTTTGTCGTGTTGCAGCTGACAGCGCGGTTGGTGGGTACGTTAGCAGGCAACCCCAGATTTACCAAACCGATTGCACATTTGCCGAGGGCTGGTACCTACTATACCCTTACCCGACCCATGATCGATCCGGCGTCCGTCCGCGCGCGCGTATCGCATGTGTGTTTGAAGATTCGGAAACGGAGGGATTGATTTAGCATTTCTATACCCTTACCCGAC
>Ga0307509_10000784_pt1 | contig 54456 bp, 60 predicted proteins | sample 10_EM_MG_FD_202245 | JGI IMG/M metagenome (GOLD analysis project Ga0307509, IMG submission 202245) | Populus trichocarpa ectomycorrhiza microbial communities from riparian zone in the Pacific Northwest, United States - 10_EM | ecosystem: Host-associated > Plants > Roots > Unclassified | place... | reverse complement strand
GCGTCGAGCCCAGAAACCTCCTGGTGTCAGATTCAGGATCGGATGTGTAGTTGTAGTGGAGAATTATGCAGGATGCCTGGGAATATGGATGTTAAGGGTGATGATGAGAGAAGAGAATATTGAGGGTAATGATGAGAGAACAGTGTGTCGCGTCGCATGTGAGGCTAAGTGCCGAGAAACCAAGATGAACTATGCCAAGAAATACTCAGGGGTACCCCTGAAGCGAGCATCTCTCAGTGGTAAATCATGATGAGCAATGGTGTTGATGGACGAGTCTGGATGCACTGGAGGCAGAGTTGCTTTGACTAATATGTCAGGACGGAATATGGTGTATTGGTTTGGCTCCAGATGCATGGAATTTGAGCGGGCGTTGCCAGACAACGCAGGACGCACAGGACGCAGGGGACGCAGATTCAACGTCGCGTGCGTCAGGACGCAACGGCGCCGTATCTGACGCAGGGTAATTCTTTGCTGATGAGTCCTCCAGTCGACCACAAAAGTCGTCTCGGAGGTCTGTGTAACATTCCCTTAATTCTCTTGACCTTATGCAAATGTTCTTCTGAAAGGTTACCCTGCCTAACAGAGTACCCAAGGCTACTCAACTATTCCCTAGACTTTGCCCTAGGTTAACCAGCCATTTGTATCCAAGACCATACCACCTCTGGTTACCACTCGGTATACCATTTGGGCTAAGGTGGTAGTTATTGTAGCTACCTATTGTAGGGTCGTTACAGTACCTAGAACCGTGGGATGAGCCTAGTTGTGCGTTGGCCTCGATAGAAACAATTAATAAATGAAATTCACAACAAAAATAAAAAAGAAAACAAAGGTCACAGTAGTTAGAGCTCTTCACACAACCATCTAAGTACTTTCTTACATTATACTTTTACCTTTGTCTCTTGCTTGAGTGCAACCAACTTAGCTCTTAGCGTCAAAGCAACTACAACCCTTGTAAGACAAGGGACCTCTCACATCTTTGTCGCAGAAAGATAAAGATCAAGAACGAAGACTATAAGATAGTCGAAGGCTCAACAAAGACTATCAGATAGTCTAAGTACGAATGAGAACTATAAGATAGTTCAACATCCCCACATAAGCGATTTATTACCTGTTGCATAAATAACCACCACTGGCTAGGATTGTTACATCATGCTAACAATATCATTCAGCCTCATTTATATACCTTGTAGTACTACCTCCCTTTGTTTAGCTGAACAAACTCTTATTATATTTACATCCAACAGGACAATACTTCTACTCATCATTCCTGTATTGCCCAGTATACTATAAGAGAGCTTTGCCTTGAAAACTAGCTTATATCTTTCCCTACCAGCTCTTCAAACATGACTCTGATTGAAGGTATCTAGTGCCTTCTCAATTATTCTTTCTTGAATTTTATCTCAGGTCTGATAACCATTTCTGATCTACATACTATCATCCTTTACGAATAACAGAATATCTCTCCTATAGATATTCAATATCTTACAATCCTAATATTTTTGTATTTCTCTACTTTTGAAAGCCAATGTCCACCATACATAGTTTTGAGTATTCTACTTTTCATTGGCATTTTATAACTCTTATCTCTATTTTAGTTATCACTTTTATTATTCTTATCCCTATAGTATTCCTATCCAAGTGATTAATTCTATTCTTTCTTTTTTTTCTTTTTCTTCTTCTTCTGGGTTCCTCCGACACTATTTCCCCCTTACATATTCTAGTATCCTTATTCAGGCTTGTAATCTCATGTAAAAGTATACTTAGTAAAGATTTTTGAATTCTATAGTATGAGTTTATTAGCTTCTATTCTCAACTTTCTCTTTGAATCCGAAATCATATTCTCTCATTTGGTGCAATATACATGATTTTTAAGTTGTCTGATAATACAGCTATTCTTTTCAGTCAACTTTATCCCTTGATTCTTCCTATTTCTGTTTTGCAACTCTTAGTTTCCAACTTTTGTAGACAGCCCCTTGTACTCTACATAGATAGCTAGATAGCCAAGGCAAGATAATATTAATTTTGAGATTAATGTACGAAAGTCAGGTCTTTGCTGGTATACACTCATATGAAGGAACAAAGGCAGATCAATTGACGATAGAGATAAAATAGATGAATGTAGACATGAATAGTTAACAAACTCTCCTTCAGGTAATATCAATATTGTAATCAAGGCAGGGCTTAATTAAAAAACCTTCCAATATGTCATAAAGACAACAATCTTGTGCTACTCCCTCTCATATTAGCCTCTTCTCTGCAACCCAGTTCACTAAGCCTTCGCTTACTCTTATTGAAAGAACCTGTTTTGAGTATATGAGTCCTAATAGTATAATCTAGAAAGATTCAGTGTCCACTTCACATTCGTCTAGTGAATACTCACAGTTTAGTTCCTCTGGCTGAAATTATGCCAATTGACTCTCTCCTTTATATTTCATGAGTTGGCTATACCACTTGCTATCCAATACTATACCAAGGGCAGCAATTACTTCATGATTGTCTTCAATCCTAGTCATATATCAATAAACTTCAATGAGCAAGCTCTGAAGTACTTTACATTGTTGACTCTCACAAGTAGAAATTATAGGCCGGTGTTTGGTAGCAGTGGCTGGCTACGTTTTATCATCTTTTTTTTTTCCATCAAAAAACAACCAAACAAAAATGCTTATTGGAAGTGATCATCCGGCTTGAAACCAGGCGATTGTTTTTCCCCACCATAAGTAGGTTTGTACTCGAATCAATGGATAAATAATCAGACGGACAGGGGTTTTTTCAGTCCGGGCGCTCGATCCTGTACAGGTAAAAAATGATTTAATTTGGCAGGCATAATGCCAGGAAGGGTAAGAAGCTTTGACATCCTGACCCTCATATCCATCTCATCACTTACCTATACCGGAGTATAGTGCCCAAAACCTAAACGGGGCCTGTCTTGGCGAAATTTCAAAAAGTTGAAAATGCTGAATAAGCATTAGGTACTTATCCAAATGGGGTATAGAGTGTTACTAATGTAGGTTAGTTGTATGATTGCAAGAAAAGAATTAGAAAAAAAATTCAATTCTTGTACAAGGAAAGTTTAATTGAGGGTAGAAGTAAAGCATAAGTGAATGTTTTCACTCTTATACATACAAGTACAGGTATTGTGATTGTTGTTTTCATAGTAAATACTCTTGGCATTTGTTTTTCTTATTCCATTTTCCTTTATAAACTTTCCTTTTATAGTTTAGCTGCTTCTAATCCCTGCAAAATCCTGCCAAAATCCTTGTTCACATCCCTGCTCTTAGTGCCTTGGCGTTCAAAATTTCGCCTCTGTCACCCAGGCTCACTCATCTTCTTTCTCTATCTCCTCCTCTCTACCCTTACTTTTTCCTCTTTTTTCACCTTAACTCTCTTTATTGGCTTCCCAACTCTGCTGCAAAGGATTTATTTTTCACAAGTACAGGGGTTGGTTGTCCCCTGAATTAGTTCTCATTGTCACGCACTATAATACTATCTGGAACGGTGTTGTCAGTGGCTCTAAAATCTGCGCCTTTGTCTATCAGCGTTACCCGGCCCTACTCTTGCAACCCAACAGCCCTGCCGTTGTGCCTTGGATGCCTTAGCAACCACGCGAACGCGTAAAGCGTGTTCAGAAGATTGGACCTGGTTTAACCCCACGCTCATCTTCACTCTCTCTTGCTACAGTCTAATCCTTAGCCACACAAATAAATATATCATGGGTAAGAGTACTCCCATCAAGCTCCTCCACGCAGCCTACGCTGACCTGATCCTTAGATTACGGTGATAACTACGGCGGAGGAGGAGGAGGTTATACCTCATACGGGGGTGGCGGGGGATTAGGTGCAGGAGGATTCTCTACCAACTATGGTGGTTCGCAGGGTGGGAGTCAAGCTAGTCCAGGTGGAAGTGCTTCACGCGGAGTAAGTGACTTAGATTATATATCGCAAAGCTCATCAGTCTAAATCAAATTAACATCTTCAGGGTCGTTCTGCGAGCACTCTTCGTCCTGTCACAATCAAACAGGTGCTTGAGGCCACCCAACCTCATCCTGAAGCTGAATTTAAGATCGATGACGTTGAGCTAACTCAAGTAAGATACACACGATCCTTAATGCGCTGTCTATTCTTGAACATATAACTAAATAACGTCCGTCATTAGCTCACGCTTGTTGCACAAATTCGCGGCGTTAGTGAGCAAGCAACGAACCATACCTATAAAATGGACGATGGCACCGGCTCCCTGGAGGTCAAGCAATGGGTTGAAGCCACCGCTATTCCTGATGGACCTTCTCAAAAACTTCAGCCGAACCAATATGTCCGAGTCCTAGGTACCCTCAAAGCCTTCGGCGGCAAGCGCTACCTTAATGCTCATCACATACGCCCTATCATGGATTTCAACGAAATACACTACCACCTTCTAGAGACTACGGCAATTCATTTGCACATGACAAAAGGCCCCCCCGAGCAATTTGGGCAAACGACCGGTGGAGTGGGTCACCAAATGCATGGCCAAGGACACGGGCGTGATGTTGCGATGGGCGGCATGAGTGCGCCAGTCGGAGGTGGGGCGGGCTCTCGCTACTACCCACCCAATGCTAGTCTCCATTCTAGGAGGATCCTCGATGCGGTCATGTCCAAACCGCAGCACACAGATGGTACACATGTCAACACCATCGCGCAAATGTCTGGTTTATCCTTGGGTGAGGTTGAAAAGGCTGTCTATGAATTGACCGAAGCCGGGATTGCGTATACGACGTTAGATGATAGTCATATCATGATAGCGGAACCACAAAACTAAGTTACCATGGCTTCTCTACTCTTTATCAGCATTGGCCGGCGATAATTTTGTTATACTTTCTTTTTTTACATTTTCGTTTTTCGTTTTTTCCAAGTTACGATCGGGTAGTGATGAAAAAAATATCTAATGTCACTGGCCTGAGAAAAAATTCATCACAACCAAAGCAAGGTAGTGTGATGACGTAATCTACGGGGAAACTGCTCACGACCAACGAACCAATCACAACCAGCCCCGCAGAAGCTAAACCCCTACTTGGTTATCACAAGAAATACAAGTAGTTCCGAAGTATGTAGAATTAGACAATCTACCAGCCATCTATCTTCTGTATGGTGTGGGGGTTGAAAAGAAGAAAAAATCCAAATCATATTCCCAAATGAATAACTTACCGGTAGACTGATTGTACTCGAGTACAGTCTAAGCTTTAGACTACTCCTAGTAGCAGGGTGCATCTACTTGGCTGGCCGTCTTTACCCCCATTCATTGCCGACTTTCAAAATTATGTCCATGAATAGGAATAGGTACTCGAGTAAGACAAACTGTCCATTTGACCACATGACATCTTCCCAATGAATTAGTTCCCTAGTGCTATCTCCCGCAACCTATAATACCTTATTTCGACTATTTGAGCAATTCGGTTTCTCCGTCAGTCGTGTGTGAGCCCAAAAATCAACGAGATTTGGAAAATAACCTTCCCCAGCCAGAAATAAATAGTGTGTAAACCTCTGAGCTGCCAATATCATTAGAACTATGAAGACTAGTTGATAGTTTTTCTAAGGCTAAGAGATCAGGATATACCTTTTTCAGCTCGTACAAATTGTTGTAATCTTTAATATTGAAGCTCAAAAGAGTTGTTTCTTCTGTGTAAAGTACCTGATATAATACGAGGGCTGCGAGTTATGAGATTGTGAACTTTTTCCTGTATAATATCCCTCAATACATACTAAAATGTCGATAAGGATTGTTTGGATTAATCAATAGCTATGCCTCCACCTATCCCTACAATCACGTTTGAACGGATCACCTTGGGTGAAATATATTGGCTCTAACTTAGCTGGATTATATTAGAGGTTTAGGTTAAGATCAGCCGAGGTACAACTTCCAGCTAGTGTACTAGTATCATACATGACATGCCTATGGCCTACTGTACCCTGAAGTTTTGAGTCATTTGGGTCAATTTCGTGATTTCAATTACTGGTACACGTCTTGACTAGGATCCGCTCATTGGGTGACTTCCGGGTAGCTCACGTTATTGTGAAGCTATGGTAATACCATAAGGAGTACCGGTAGAGGGGAATGTCGTATGTGAGAATTTTGTCACAGTGTTACCGGTATACTGGGACCATAACTGGACCGGAGATTTAATAACGTGCTGGTGGACTGCCAAGAGAAAGAAGAAAAAAAAGAATAGCAGAGCCGCTGAGCTGAATGGGCCCCTGGCAGAAGCAAATGCTCGCTGCTCATCCGGATTCGCCACCTCTGCACACGACTCCTTTCTTGAATTTCATCGCCAAATTATCTTGCTCCCGTTTCGGACCTCCAAGGCTTTTAGTTGATATTCTAACTCCAGTCGCTCTTTTGCCTTCCGCTCGCCGGCGGTTCTTCCGTAGGATGGAGAAACCCATCGGCTCCGAGCCGTTAAGTGTCTATCTCCCGCTGCCATATCGAGTCCTCCTGGTGACCATTTTAGGTCTGCCATGCCCTCAATAACCCACCTTATTATGATCGACCTCGTGACTGATTAGATTTCTTGAAAGAAAACAGGAATATGGCTGTTTGGCCTTAATCTACACTATTTCCAGGTCGTCCGGATCGACCCCTCGCCGATGCTACGGTACACTCGTGGCTCCTCCGAGCCTCCGCTTCACAACTCAGTTTACCAGGTCGCCTCTTTATTGGCGCTGTTGTTTGGGGCGAACATCATGGCCTTTTGGGTTTTTACTGTTGGGAATGAGGAGGCGGTCAAAAACTTGCAGATTCTGCCTGCACTACTATTTCTTGCAGTCGTTGGTGTATTTCTATGGCCGTTTGGAGGCTGGCACCAGAGGGGCCGCTGGAGGTTTTTAAGGTAAGTCACCTTTGGCTATGCTATCGTGGAAGCTTTTCCCATGTTGGATGGCCTACGGGCAGTAATTTAAGCCACAGGAAGCTAATTGGGTTAAATAGGATGCTTCGCCGGGTCATTATCGGTGGGGTCCACCCAGACCTTCGGTTTGCCGATGTACTTCTCGCTGATGCCTTGACCTCGTATGCAAAGGTTCTTGGGGACTTTGCGGTGTGCGTCTGTATGTTCTTCAGTGGATATTCTTCGACAAACCCCATCCCAAACCGTTCTGCCGGTGGGAGATACCTTATGCCTCTCGCCATAAGTATACCCTACTTGATACGGTTACGGCAATGTTTGATCGAGTATGTTCGAGCCCGCAGGAAGGGCTTCCCGTCGGCAGAGCGACGGCTCCATCTCTACAATTCTGCAAAATACGCCTCGGCGTTCCCGGTAATCCTGTGCAGTGCGCTGCAGCGTGGATACAACACCGACGAGCCACACATATTCTCACGGCCAACTCTCTCGAGACTGTGGCTACTTGCTGTGGTGATCAACTCGCTGTTTTCGTTCTATTGGGATGTCGCAAGAGATTGGGAATTGACCCTGTTCTCTTCTCGCCGTTCCTCGGGCGAACATCCATACGGGCTGAGACCAAACCGGCACTTCGTAAATAAGGAGCTCTACTACGGTGCCATCATTATTGATTTCTTGCTCAGGGGGACCTGGAGTGTCAAGCTCAGTCCTCATTTAGACTACATCAACGAAATGGAGGGAGGGATATTCCTTCTGGAACTCCTAGAGATCTTTAGGAGATGGGTGTGGACCTTTTTCAGGGTCGAGAAAGAGTGGGTTATGACTCGCGGCAGCGGGACATTGGGGTTAGTAGAGGGCGGCGATGGCGTATTGTTGACTGATTTTGGCAAACTTGATGAGGATTAGAGTGGAAGATTCTTTTGTATTCGCCGGTATAGAATTGTGCGGTTGGGGAAGATAAGGAAGGGATGGTTGCGTTGGCGTATCACTTGTTTTAGTTTCATACTTCATTCTTAGGTTTTGTCGGATAACGGGGCCAACCTGGTATAAAAGACAAAGGTGTCATTACTTATTGTGTAATACTTTATAGAGAATCTAGGTTTGATTCATGGTGTGTTGGGTTGGGTTTTGGAGAGCGGGTCTGTCGATTAGCTTAGGCCACTTTGGCATACCGTGGCCAATTATGTTTCGGAGGTGTGAAAATCTTTCTGTTGAAGGGTACAATGATCTAGCTTCGGCTTTGGTTCTCGACGAGTCCCTAAAACATGTTTCTTACCTACCTTTGGAGGGGCGTGTTCCAACAGGCGTTGGGGTTGTGATATCTGGATGATGGCATATGATTCGACGTTTGTATGGGTTTAAAACACTCTTTTCCTTTTGCAAAGAAACAAGTACTGTGGAATTTTATGCTCGTATTTGTGTGTTGCTTTGATCTGTATGGGTCATTCACAATAGCTGGGCGTCACCAAAGGTCACTCGCCAATCTGTGTGTTGGGCAGCGTGAGTGATGCTGGCAGAAGACTAATCAGTATTAGCAAAAGAGAGGTACTAATTGACTATGTATTGATAATTTGCACCGGAGGCTAGCGACAGAAACGGATGGAAAAAGAACTACGAATTTCGCTCTCTAGACAAAAATTGGTTATCCATCAAGAATTACTCCACAATGGAGCTCTTTTCAAACAAGCTTTATACTATCAATATTTCATTTAACCCTCTAGTCCCTTCCTTGCCATTCGGGGTTCTATTTTTTCACGGAATGTGGGTTAGTGTTGCTTTTGATAGTTCGGGGGCGTGCGGGGGGTTATTGCTGACCTTTTTGAGAATGACTAATCCCTCGAGATTGTTGCTCAAAGAGATATATTCGTCGTCCTCCAGTTCCGCCCTCTCACCATACGCTAGCAATACCGGTGTGTTCTGTGTTTGCCAACCGGTGATAGTTTTTGGTCGACCCGCTTGACCGACTACGTCCACCGCTTGACCGACTCGTACGTTTACGGGCAGGGGCTGGAGATCCTCGTCTAGTGTAATCAGGAAACGGGGATGCATCGCTGTAACGAGGAAGTACAACAAGTAGTGTGATGACTCAAGGATGACTAGAAAGTGCCGAGTTAACACTAATCGCAGGAGTAGTGGTCAGGGGAGGCCATATCAGGGATACGTACAGCTCTTAGCGTCAATCAGGCTCACCAATACCGTTAATAAACCAGCAGTTGCGACTCTGCTCAGTACACTTCGGTCGTTGTGGAATGGATTTAAGCTCAGAGTTCCCTTGCCCATGTGCAATAGACCCTGTGCTATCCTGACCATGAAAAGTGAATTGTGGTCCCGGTGGTAGTAGCTCGCCAACTGTCGCAGGAGTTGTGCTAAACGTGCATTATTTGTTCCTGCACCAACCAATCCCATGGCAAAGATCGCGTTCACCGCAACATCGATATCGTTATCGTGTGAGTAGCGAGAGAGGGTGTCATAGACTTTGATCTGGGGGTTTGATGCGCTAAGAAGACCCATTGCTAGGGGAACGGTTTTGCGGATAATTCCATCTCCGTAGTGCATAAGATGGCCGAATTGTCTTAAAGCCATTTCAGCACCAATGTCTTCTCCCATAGCAATGAGTGCCAATCCTAGTACCGCATAAGACTGGAACAGGTCCTCGCCCTTCTTTTCGTCTTCCGAGGTATCAATATGTTCGTTGCAAAGGTGTAACATGCTTTGGTATTTCAGCACGTTACCGGTTCCAGCATAAGCACAAGCGTCCACCAAAACCCCACCATGCTTGGCAATAGGGTGCTCAATAGCCTTCAAGGTTTCTAAAGTGACATCCGCATCATCTTGCCGTCCCACAAATAAAAGAGCCAGGCCCAGCGCAAGGAACCGGCCCCATTTATCTTTCAATGAAGGATCGTCTCCTTCTGCCCGCTCCATTAGCGTCTGTATAATCGCGCTGGATATATCACCATTGCTTGACCCAACAAATATCAGGCCAAGGGACAAGGCGGCCATGGCAGAGACCTGTAGCGTGATGGAGGAATCACCGATAATCGGTAGGAGGTATTCCAGGAATTCGGCTCGCTGTGACCCAGCATAGGCGAGCCCAAGACCCATAATCGCACACACCCTAATTGGAACGCTCTTGCTTTCAAGGTAGCTATCCTCGCAGAGAAGAGCCATGGCAGGCTCTGGCTCGGTTCGGATTCCGCAGTTGAGAATTCCAATAGCGAGAGCAGCCCCGGCCTTGATATTTTCCTCCTCTTGATACATGTACTTGTCGACAACATCCAATCCGGCAACGTTCCACTGATACAACATACCGATACTTGCGGTTGCGCTAAGCATCCCCGAGTCTTTATTTTTGTAAACCCAGCTGTTGCTCTCATCCTCCACCAACATCAACTTATCTGTTCCAAATCCAGCATTAACAAGGCTGTTTACAAAGCTGTTCGCAAGATTCTGTTTAGCGGAGTCTGCACTTGCTCCGGGGCCACGGGAATTCTCTAGATGTGATTTGTAAATATCTTCGGGGGTCTTAGGATCGAGGATATTGAGCTCCTTCCCGAGAGCCGCAAAGTGCTCCGATAACCGTGTATTGTTAAGTGCCTCATTTATGTCCTGATCCGAGGTATCCAATGAGATTTGTTGTCGGGCAACGAGGAATGCAAGCTGTTTCTTGAGCATGGGATCCTCCGCGGCATCAAGATCCTCCCTTATTAGGTCTACATCGTTAAGACGAATAGCAAGAGTAATAGCTTGTGCTAGCTTATTGTATTTGCGGTATATGGAATGCGCTGTCTCGAGGGTTGTCTTGTCATCGGGAGGAGACAGGAGTGGCACCATGCTATCCAAAACGTCAGCAAAAACTCAACCTAGACCTTTTTTCTTCCAATTCCAGCCTCGAAACCGCACCTGATCATGTATAGCCCTACTCTCTGATAGGTATTCTCGTCTAAGAAAGGCGGAAGCTTGTCGATTATCTCTAGTTCTAATAGTAAATCAACAGCATCTGCTTCCGCATTATGCTTGAGAAAGAACGGGATGAGAGACATTGTTAGGTTGGTCAGGTCCTCTGTATCTGCTTCCTTTTCTTGGCGCGAAGTGAACTCTGCGCCGATCTCCAATGCCAGATGTCGGACATATTCGTGACCCCACGAGCCAGGGTCTTCCATAGGAGCCAACAGTCTATACTTGAGCGAATCCAACCGGTTCTCATCTGCGTAAGTCATCCCGAGAACGGAAAGAACATCGGCCATGGCAACCTGTTGGTAATTAGCCTATAGCCATAGCCATAGCCATCACGCCAGGAGTTGTAGACAAACCTTATTTTCGCCTGCCGGCCATTGCTCATAAAGGTCCGTAAGGGACTTGTAATGGGGGCGCAGAAATTTCAAAGGTTTGGGAACAGCTGTCATAGAGGAAGTTGATGTTCGGATAAAGGTTTTGATAGCTTCCAACGCAGGTTTGTAGAGTTCGGTATTGGGTTCCTAGGGAATCAAATGGTTATCGATCAAGTCACTGGTGATGGAGGATGAGGTTAGACGAACCTTTAACCGTTCGACCAGCATTTCGAGCTCTGATTTCAGCTGTTGATCTTCCTCCGAAAGCTCTTCTATATCTTCCATTAGTTTCATCAACTTGAAAGGCGTTATTATCAGAAAAGAGCCCGACCTTCTTGGGGCTCATCCTTTTTTCCTTTCTTTGCTCCATTCCCATTCTTATCCTGTGTTTCCTTAGAGGCATCACCATCCTTCTTTTCGGGAGTATCTACGGCCTTCCCTTTGCCTTTGTCAAGTTTGGCCGACTTTTCGTTCTCCTTTGCCATAGCGGTGCAGAGTTAACGTCAGTCGATGGAGGAGAAGGTAGGAGAGAAAACGGGAATATTTTAGTTGATGGGATTCGTAGTGGGAGGATGGATGGAGGGAGGCCGTAGTATTCCAATTTATTTCTTGGCTTCTTCCATCTTAGTAAGGTTTTGATCTTTGAGCAACCCTCTCAGCACACAGGGCAGCTCCAACAAACACAACACACTTCATCAGGACCCATTCCCCAAACCCGAATTCGACGTTTTGAAGGATCGTAGATGTTACAAATCGGTTGAAAGCTATTATTTCAAGTTCCAACTCTCCTATTGCTCTCCCTATAGGATCCAACTGGATCCCGATAAGGATACTGCCGAAGGCTGTACTAGTCAGCATTATTTCATGCAGGAATGGTGGCTCCCCCTTTGGATCCCCGCGACCTCCGCGATCGCCCATGGAAACGCCGTTCCTCTTCCGTCTCCGCCCCATACTTCCGCCTTCCTCGACGCAGCCGTCGCGCAACTTATATCTGCTGGACTGTTGTAGTGTTTGTGCTTTATTTCCTTCTAAATTCGGCAACGCAATGGTCACATGTGCCAGATCCGAGATCTTTCTACAACAGGGGTAGCGATATTCCGGTTCGATACTCTCAATTATATGCTAGCCTTTCAAAGATTACGGGCGGCGGAAACAGAATTTGGAATAGGAATGTACTATTCGCAGCAGGGAATCTAGATGCGGCTAGCAAGCTTGCCGGAATTGCCTGCGAGATGTCTACCTATGGGAGGAGCAATGTCCATTTCGCACTGATAGGGGATAACGACATGGATATAGAGGTCTTTCGGGAGCTCAATGGAATTGCAGAAGACAATACTGACTGCAGGGCAAACTTTCACGATGCCCGTGCTGATTTTGCGAGCTTGATGTCGGTGGAGCGAAAGAAACTTGTTGTCAGAACGGCGCTCAGGCATCTCAGAGACTTTATGCACCCTCAGGCGCTAATAATGTCAGCGGAGCACGAGGATAGCTGGTTCAGTGCCGCTATAACAGATGTGGCGAAGAAATTACAGATACCCACAATTGAGCTCCCATGGGACGCCGCAGATAGTTTGAGATGGATTACAAGGTTGGACAGTGGCTCTTTAAGCGGTAAGTTGCATGTATGCTTCCTACAGGCCTCTCTCTACCTCCCTTTTCGCGCGAAATGGGTTGGCTTACGAAATTTGGGTTTATCTCTCCAGCATGGCATAAACCCACCTTCGAGATAGTTATACATGCAGACAAACACTCTGGAAACTTGGAACGTCTACTTAAGTCTTTAGAATCGGCATCCTATCCGACTACTCGCCACCGACCTAAGAGCTTAACTGTTATCCTCAATCCTTCCGTCCCTCTCCATCCATTCACCAAGTCATTCCTTTCAAGTTATTCTTTCCCCTCCCCAAGCAGAACATTCATTAGACGACCTCTCACCGCCCCTAAGAACCCGCTCGAGTCCGCGAAGCAGTACATTGAATCCTTCTATCCAGCTAGTGACGACACATCCGTCCTGGTTCTTGACTCCAATGCCGAGGTTTCAAAGTGGTACTATCATTATCTCCTATTCACAACTCTCGAATACAAGTATTCCTCCTACCAGTATTACGATACTGCTTCGCTCTTTGGTGTTTCACTTGAAGAGCCACCTTCGTATCTGAATGGAAGTAGTCCCTTCGACGTGCCTACCCCACCAAAAGGAAACCAACCATCACCATTTCTGTACCCGGTACCGAATACCCGAGCAGCGCTATTCTTTCCAAAGTACTGGAGCGAATTCCACGCTTACTTCTCAAAAAACCTGCTTCACCCCCACAGATCATCAGCGTCCGAGAACGATACCGAGCCGGTACCTTTTCCATTGAGTGATGTGGCAGCAGATTCTTGGGTAGCCCCAATTTTGGATATCATTCGAGCGCGGAGCTATGTAATGCTTTATCCGGCGTTCGCCTACGAGTCGCTCGCGATTGTGCACCATGAACAACCATCCTACACTCGCTCGCCCCGGAAAGGGAAAAAGAAAGTCGTCAAAGAGAAACCTCTCGATGAGAAACCTCTCATGGAGAAAAATAACCTCTTGGACTCACTCCCGAATGGTGATCTGCCGGTATACAGTAGACTGCCCTTGGTAGATTGGTGGGGGAGGCCTGCGCTCTGGGATTGGCTAGAGGTGGACGCGCTTTATTACAGAAAGTACATCTCGAATTGCAAGGTGGAGGATACTGGGTTGCCATGGATGGTTCACAATGTTGACGACATATTTTGTGATCCCGACGGAAATAGTTTGGATTGAGTGTTTGGGTTAGTTTGAAGAATGGAAAGGAGGGAAGATTTTATAGATAATGTGAGCGACGTAGGCGCGTACGGAACTATTGGCGTTATTTGGTTAAGAAACGTTTTTGCATTCTGATGTCACAGCTTGGTCTTTGTTAGCCCCCCTTGATACTGTTACTCACGTTTGTACATTCTTTTTTGCTTGAGTGTCGAGATAGTCTTGTAATAGGCTTGATGCGTGATCTAGTTTGAGGAGTTTCAACCAGCGCTTCTAACTGTCTAATCGGACGGCGCTAGGGCTACCTATTCGAATAATCTAATCTTTTGTTCTGTTTCCGGAATTTTGTAGGATCACGAATAGAAAGTGCGCGTTCCTACAAGTATGTAACGACTATGGATTGGACTTTTTATATCCTTCCTCATTGTGATTGTTTAGTTGCATTTTCATGTTTCCGCTTGTGCAGCTTAATGGGAACTGGACACCCAAGCTGAGAATCCCCATCCTAAGAGCCCGCCCCTAGCTTGGCCGCCTGTGTCGACGCGCAATTACAGTTTTTCACCAAGACTTGTTACCGTATAGTACCAGCGTGCAAAGAACCCAGCTTAGTATATCTGCCAATTCTGGTCATCTGTAGCTGAGTGCCGTCTACCCCGTCTAGGATAGCGCCGAGGTAGTCGCTCATCTATGGAGGAGACTGGCCTCGCCCTTTGTTCCCCTCACCCCCTGCCTTAGAGTAGACTGCTAGAAACACTAGTTTCCATCCTTCACAATCATCACGCACACCCTTTCAACAATTGAGCCACCTGGGGACAAATTTGTCTGCCAGCTCCTGTAGCGACTTATCAATCATCATGGCTCTTATATATATACACTGCTAACCCCTAGCACAATGAGGCCTTAATACAACATACTGCTCGGGTATGTTTGATCACTCACAAAGAAAACATCAAAAGCCCGTTCCTCTCAATACGGGGGTGTGTTGGACGAAAAAAGCGAGCCCACGATTCTGCGCACTGGGGGAGTAAGAAGAGGACCCAGATCTCTCGCCTTAACCGCTCCATCTCACGATGCCGTATAGATGTTGGAGCTACCAGTCCCTACCACGACTCGGAGCTCCGTTGGGTTTTTCCGCAATTATTATCTACCTAGGTTTCACGAGTGACGTATCATGAAAATAGCTATCACCCAGAGTCACTCGTGTTTTATCAGGGGATCTGTGTTCATAGTTGGTCACTCGAGGAATTGGTCATACACTAACCACTTGGAAGTTAAAAGCAATGTCCTAAATGAGGTTATCATAGCCGTGAATATCTTAGTATGGCACTCCGCGCGTGGGGAGATTTAGTCGTTAAAGCTACCGGTGATCAATGTTTATAATTTCTCTGCCTCTGGGATATAAAACACATTCAGTGTTTGTTGTCTAACGTCCCAAACGATCCTTCATTCCTCAATTAGTTTAAGTTAAAGGGGGGAAATGTAAAAAAAAAGGAAAACATGAAGAGAGAGAGGCAAGTTAAGTGTATGAAGGAAAAAGGAAGAAGAATAAAAGCGTTGGTTAGATTTTGCTCTCCGTCAGCAGAAGAAAGCAGGTATGGTATGATAAAAATTCTAGAGAGAAACTATAAAGTAGAGATATATCGGGAATTATAGATAGGTGACGAAGATTGAGAGCTATAGAGAAGAGGGAGGATAATTCAAGTATTGGGGAAAAAAGAGAATGTGTGTAGGAGGGGAAAGAGTCATTGTGCCCAATGGTGGGCATGAATACCATCCCGTTTTAAGTCTCTATTGTGCTGTGTCTTAATTGGTTGTCCCTATGCGTCTTTTCTTCTCAAAGCGTGATCTGATCGAATAACACAATTGGGCCTTAACTTATTTGCTAGGTTAGTATAGTGTGCTCGGATCTTATTTTAACACCGTGTATTTATCATGGCCCTCAGTCCGGCATCTCCCAACCTTGCCTTTGACTAGGCACTATCTGCACCCCGATTTTCTGGAAAAAGAATATATTTACAACGAAGTAAATAGGGAGAGCATAGCTTCCTAGAGTGGAAATGGCTAAAACATCTATAGCTTTCAGGACCCATGGCTCCTTTCCCAAGATAAATGAAGCAAAAGAAATATTTCATTCTTCTCTGCTACCCCGCCGATCGCCAACCTGAAGGTCTAGAGTCGGGTCTACCACCTCGTAGCAGGACTGGTAAGCCCCATAGCCCTATTGATGAGGGCTAGCTTCTCCAATCTCCCAGTCCCCATAGGGCAGGATTTGAGGAATTCTCAGTTTTCCTGCCCTACATGACGGATCGTTCAATAATAACTCATTATGAGCGGGAATTGAACTCCTGGGCTCCTGCTAATTGCGACAGGAGTATTAACCACTGCGCCAGCTAGGTATTTCATGTAAGGCCAACTTTGGAACAAATACTTATCCCCCTGAAAGCTGGATTTTGGGAAGCCACACATACCGAGCGATACTAATATCGTACTATTGAACCATCTCTCGGAATTGTTCGCCTGTAAACTTACCGTATTCTCCCCCAAAAATACCCCCCGAGGCATAAGTAGTTACTGTACTGGTAAAGACGTAAGATCCAATACTGTATTAGTTTCAGCAAAGTCCAGGGTTCTGCCAGAGCCCGTCTGAGAATTCCGCTATTCCAGGTAAGTATCCCAAGGCCGGCAAACACACTCACACACTGAGTGACTCAACTGCAAAAATACTTATCTTTTACTACGGTGGGTATAGGGGGTTGTGTGTCCCACTTTCAGGTGTGCCGTTGCCAGTATTGGAACAAGGAGATTGTCTAGGAGTAATGACAAGAGTGGCCTCCTGTAGCTAACGACAGAATACCGGTTCCTATAGCTTGGCTATATTCTAGCTAATGTTTGCCAATATGCTGTATATGCCTTTTTACGAATTTCAAAATGCAGTGTGAAGAGAGCCCAATAGTTTATGATTGGAAAGAAACGGTGCCCTAATTGTTTCTCCCTCCCTCCAAGGCTCACCTTGTGCCCACCCTAAGCACTCTTTTCCATACGTGCCCCCTTCGAAATCTTTCCCTGCACAAAGCCAAAGCCCGACTACCTTCCATTACTGATATTACCGCCTCAGCTTCTCCTAAGATGGGGAGATTACAGGGTCAGCAAATAGTGGCTAGTGTGTATAAATTCGAATTCTTTAGGACATATTTGCCACTAATACTTACAGTGTGACTCTCCTCACTAGCACGGGAATACCTAATCACTACTGCCTACTTATCATCAGTCTTACTCTGACTCCTGCAAGCCCAAGGATAACATGCCATACCCAGTTGTAGTTGGCACATATGTGTTTTTTTCCTCCTTTACAGCTACGGCTCCCTCGTGCTAACCGTTGGTCTCCCGGGGGCCAGCGCAGCCTTCACCCACTGCTCACATAACGGAGAGTAGGTATTACTGACAAGTTGTTAAAGCTGATTACAGCCAGTGAGCTAGCACAAGATCTTGGATTAATGTGCCCCAGCTGGCCCTCCAGAAACCGACATATATAAATTAGTAAGCATAAGCCTCCCCTGAGCGCGGCGTTATGTTGAACCTTTCCTAGGCATAGTCTTCTACGCTAACTCTGGCTACGGCCGGCCCTTTTCAATTTAGCCCTGGAGCCTAGGACTTGATGTTGTATGCTTGCCCTACAATTGCCAGGGAGTTCAGCTCCCACCAGATCTACTGATGTAGATGTAGCAGCCCAACTCGAATTTTTTTGGTTGAATGGAGAAAATAAATACTTCCCCCTTGTATCATACTAATTTACACGAAACGATTTATTCTACTACGCCACTCTTGTGAATGCATAATCTGTGGCTGCGCCTCAAACTCATTTATGCCCACAAGCCACAATCGCCATTAAGGAAAAAACACCCAAAATTGCGACTTCTTAGGAATTCAAGGCGGCAAAAGAAACAGAGTAAGCCAGCCAGCCACGCCGCGCTCGAGAAACCTCGCCGAATAAACGATTCAGCTAAATAGTGCCTCCATACTCCGGATCTGAGTATCGAGTGACTACCCGTGACCACGTGGCACCCGCAAACCTACACTCCCACCAAGAATTTACAGTTAATGATAGTATTACATGATGTTTAGCTTTCCACTTGGCGGGTCGGAAGCGCCTCCGTCACAGCCTCCGTCACCTGGGCGGGAAGATCTAAAACCTACTTGTATGATACTGTACCTCTTTCTTGGAAAGTTTTTTTTTTTTGTTTATAGACCCTGATCACGAGAAGAAACACGGGTTCCATGGAGTTAACTTAGGAATTGGACAAGGCAGGGAGGAAGAAGGATGAGAAGCCTGATGCACACATCTGCCGTACCTTCTTCTTCTTCCCAGGAGAGGCAGCTCCAACTCCAACGCCCTAGCACATGGTCCGATTATTAGAGTTCTCACGGTACTTTGTCTACTGCAGCCTCCCGCTGCTCTAAATTGCAGCCCAATTCGGGAATCCATTCCCGGCTGCAATGTTTCAGGAAGAGCACATGAGAGCCAAACAAAACAGAACGTGCAATTCATGGATCATCACTCGATGGAAAGCACGCAGGCAGCCGGCCGGCAGGAACTTAAGGCTCAGTAACAGAAAAATCAGGGCTGTTCTCGAGGAATTTAACCTACTGCGAGGGTGTCATCATCCATCCTATATGCAATGAGCATGGCTTCTTACTCACTTGCTTATCCCAAATACACTCACTCCACCCTCAAAGATGTGATACCAGGCACGGGGCTACCTACGCAGACTACTAGACTATCACGGTACCTCTAAGTGCCCCCCCCCCCCCGCGGCAGGGACAAAAAGCTCAAGTCATATCTAGGGGAGATAATCCGTGGCTACCACCCCCCAGCATCTGACATCATATAGGGCTATCTGCCTATCTGGGGTGCCTCGCGGGCCTTACATACTACTTTAGGTGAATTGGAAGGGGAGGAAGGAAGGAAAAAAATAAAAAAATAGTGCTCGTGGCATCACATGAGGAAGGGTGGGGGGGGAACACCAACAGTTAGTGAGTGGCTGACCTCATAACAGACCGGATATTCTCGGGTGTTGGAAAGCGCGTATTCTCGCCTAACTACTCGTACTTACTGTATTATTTTTTGTTTCAAGATCGGTCACAGGATTGGGTGGATATGGGTTTGATGTTGGAACTACCGAGAAAAAAGTTGGTATGTCCCAAATTTTGTCACTAAATCTCTTTTAAGAAATAATTGATAAAAAAGTCACAAATCCTGGATATATGCACGAGTGATGTGTTGTGGTCTACATTGTTCGTGCATATGCACCCTATTGTACTCCACGGCGCCTAAGGCTAACATTTCAATTACAATCATAGATGGCAATAAGACAGAGAATGATGCATGCTACAGTAGCCGACCGCTTGTGAGGCCTAGAAATGCCCTTTTCAGCAAAGAGTAATACGTGATATTCAATATGTACAACGGCGTGCCAAAATTTCTGGCACCCCAGTTGGTACTGTAACACAGAAGGGTTATACTACTATACCAACCGGGAAGTTAGAACCTTTGGCACACGGACGTAGGTGGCAGCTAACTTTCAATGGATAATCCACAAATATAGAATATAGAATCGAAAAGGCACACATTCGAGGGAATCCCGTAGAACTTTTGATCACTAGCGCTATCTATTGAATACTGTGCTCCTAAGATAGCACTCAGCTTTCTCTCTCCTTCTTCTTATATCCGATAAACCGCTGCAGATTAAACAGTGCATCGTCTGCTCTCAGTCGATCCTCTGGAAACTTGTTTTTATCGATTTTCTTAATCTAAATTCATCCAAGGCGTCAGAGATATCCTGTGGAATAGATTAGGGAAGGAGAGGGCGGGATGCCTACAGCCACCCTGACCCCAGACACTGCTCTTGAGAGGTGATCAAGGAAGGCATTCTTTACAAACACAGGTTCGTCATAATCGAATTCTGCATCGGCATATATATCGAATATAGCATTGAGGGCCTCGACCAAGGGGTTTACTGGGGTACCTGCGCCGCCAGCAATCAAAGTCATAAGGAAAACACCAATTTCCTATTGGTCAGGTTAGACATATCTTGATAGGGAAGATGGGTAAGGTGAATACCTGATTGACATCAATTCTCCCTTGGGCAAGGCCAAGGCACCCAAGAACGCCAACGCATTTCGTTCGCAATTCATCGGTATTCGCCGCATGATAGAGGCTAACGAATGCCCTGTGTTCTCCTTGTGAAACGTCCAAGTTTCCCCTGAGAGATTTCGAGACTGCCCAAGCAAGGCCAGTTACCGCTTCCGCGAGCTCCACATCTGCAGTATTAGAAACGAGGACAGGCGTAACACAGCTCTGCCATATCTCGTGACCCAGTTTCTGCCACCTCTCCCACAAGCCTGACCCTTCGGAAAGTGTCGCATCAACAGTCCAAGCAATATTGTTTAGTACGCTCAATGCTCGCGTGTGGATGGGTAATGAACCGCCGGCCCCCGATTTTACAATCGATAGGAGCACCGGCCCAGTAGTTGTAATCAAATAGTGCAGCACTGTTCCTTCGGCCGAGCCTGGGGATTCTTGGTTACTCTCATCACCCACCACCATTTCCATGTCTGCTCGTAGTGACTCATCTAGCTCCTCGGGGGCAACTACATCTTTTCCATCTTCGCTCATAAGATCTGCGTCACCGCCCTGGTCTGCGACTAAGGCTTCCTCCGGAACACCATCTGTTGCCTCTGTTGCCATAGAAGCCAGTATTTCTAGAACAAGTTGCTTGAAGATAAGGTCCTTTTGTTCGTCATAGGTAGGAGACGCGGGAGGTTCTGATTTGAGAAAATTAGTCAAAATCGGTACGATGTTGACATCAGAGATCTCTTGACCAGTAGCCACATCGGTCCCTTTTAGTGCGAGTGATATATTATGGAGGGAACCTGGGTCATATAGTTATGCTTAGTCAAATGCATGTAATATTATTAGAGAACGACTGGCCCATACCACAAACATAGAGACTCTTTAAGCTGGGGGTTGACTGATCACGGAGTTTCAATAATAAAGGAACGTAGCCGCGGCGGTCCGAAACAATAGACTCGACAAAATCGTCGCTTTCCTCAGTGAGAGCGTAGAGGCATTGGGCTACCGTTTCATGCAAACTTTCTAGTTTTTCCGAGGGTTCGCCGAGAATTTCCATAAGAAGCGGTAAGATCTCCAGTTTGACTATTGCCTCTACCACCACCTCGCTTGTCTCACTAAACAAAGGACTCAGCATCGACCAACAAATTAAGCGCTCAATAGTCAGGACTACCTAAGGCCAGCGATAAGGCCAATAACATTTTCAGCATATAACCACAGAATCTTTTGTTCTGTGCTACTGAGGGATCCTGGGCTGGTGCGCAGAGAGTTTAACATAGACGAGATCTACAAAATAATTAGCCTTGCGAATATAACTGGTTTTAATGTCTCATACCTTTTGCAAGGCGCTTGAAACTGGGGTCAAAATATTTTTCCGGTACATGAAGATGCTCTGGTCATAACCTTCATCCACTGAGATGTTTCTGAGAGCGCCCCAGGCGTGCACAACAACCTCTTGCGAGGAATCATTGAGCATCTCTTCCATCAATCTTTGTACCACTCTCTCGCGGAGAAGTAATTGGCGACAAGCGTCATCTTGGAGTAGATTGTTTATCGCTGATACGGCTTCCGCTCGTTCTTTAGGCGAGGAAGATGAGAGGTTTTTGACAACAGGCAAGATCTTGGACTCCCGGAGAGCGTTATTGGCCGCCTTCTCCGCAGAGCTCGGTGGCCTGGAAGCAGTAAGGCTACCTTTTCTCTTGCCATCCTTTCTCCGAGGGTTATCGGCCTTGCCCATGGTTTTTGAGTTGAAAGCGAAATTGATATCGCGGAGTTCTGCGAAGAATTTTGGCTTTAGGCACTTTTCCAAAGGCGAAAAAAGAACTGTGGGAAACGCCAAAGTCACGTGCTGAAAGGACGACCACCTCCTTGTCGGAGTATTACGTAATCTATACAAAGTATCGTACTGATTGCCAAGCTCGGCTAACTCACACGAACTATGGGAAAAAGGAAAAGTAGATATTCACGGCAAGAACCTACTCGAGTACAGGCTAAGTTTCTCAAAGGTTCACACAAGTAAACAGAATAAAAAAAAAGGAGGAATGCCTACCAATTCCTGCCCTAAATCGTGTTTGCGTTCGTCCGCCTTTTCGCACAGAAGAGTGTCGAGGATCGATGTCGACAATATAGCCTACTTACTTGAGAAGCCGGAGGAGGAACAGCAGTCCCGTGAAACTTTTCACCCACAAACACTCCTCATGATAGTCACCCTCTCAAACCCTACCTAATGCTATCATACCTATGTATGTACGAGTATGATATAATGCAGCCGTGATGCCTACACAAATGTGGGTATTAACAACAAAACACACAAACCCAATCATCTCAGAGTGTGATGCCGGTAACTGAAGTTTAACGTTCAAGCCGGGTAACACTCCCAATCATGGGAGGCGGCCCATGATCCATGTCGTGTTCGCGCGTCAAGCTCTGATAGCTGAGTTGTCCGCGTGTGCGTGTGTGTGTGTGTGGCAACCCCCGCCTTCCTGTCTTTCTCAGAGTTTCCCTTTACTTTTCTACTCTCTACTTCTCAACTCAACCCCGATGGCTTCTGCGGACCCAAGAGGTTCTAAGAGAAAAGCAGACGATGCAGACACCCCTTCTCCTGCTTCTGCTGCTCCTCAGCTTCCCCGGAGAATAAAGGTGCTCCTTTGCCGTGCCTTATCGGGCTCCTTGCTGTGTGGCTTGTGCTGACTCGGCCTCTGTTTATGCACAGCCTCTAGACCAGGTAGTTGTTAATAAGATAGCTGCTGGTGAAATCATCGTGGCCCCAGTCCATGCGCTGAAAGAGCTTATCGAGAACTCCGTGGATGCGGGATCCTCCGGCATCGATATACTAGTGAAAGAAGGCGGGCTGAAGCTTCTCCAAATCTCAGACAATGGTCATGGAATTGACGTGAGCAGCGCCCTGGGCACTATAGAGGCGGAATTCGCTCATGACAGCCGATTGGTTAAATTAATTTTAGGAAAATGACTTGCCCATTCTATGTGAAAGGTTTACAACTTCGAAATTACAGTCATTTGAGGATCTTCAGTCTATTGGAACCTATGGTTTCCGGGGCGAGGCTTTAGCGAGCATAAGTCACATTGCCCATCTGACCATCACGACTAGAACAGCAAACTCGCCTATTGGTTTAAGGTATGTGAAATTTGGACACTTTTAAACGCTCAATCAATTAACCTTGTTCAAAAACTATAGAGCAACCTACTCAGATTCAAAGTTAATTACTCCAAAACCGGGTCAACCTGCGAATCCAAAGCCGGTGCACCGCAACAAGGGAACACAAATCACTGTGCGTTCCCCTTCTCTAATGCACTACATCGCCCTCTACCCGTAGCTTGATGACATTTCTGAAGTGGGCTGGCTCTGCATACCGCACATAAATATGCGATATGCATTCAGATCTAGCCTGACATGCTTCACCAATGCTTGAGATCGGTGTTCGGGCATCATGAGTTGGTTATATATCAAACCGCATGAACTCTAACATCATTTATAGGTCGAAGATCTCTTCTATAATGTACCTAGTCGGCGTCGAGCATTCCGCAGTCCCTCGGAAGAATATACCAAGATTCTTGATTTAGTTGGTAGATACGCCGTGCATTGCGGAGGTGTTGCTTTTAGTTGTAAGAAGGTAGCATCTTCCTTGAAACTTCTTCAAGTCAAGTTCTAAATTATCCTCTTAGTATGGTGATGCAGATGTGGGCGTATCTACTACGGCAGGGGCTACGACCACTGATCGTATCCGGCGAATTCACGGCAATGCTGTCGCGAATGAACTCTTACCATTTGAAGTTTCAGACGATTACCTTGGATTCAAAGCGAAGGGGATGCTAAGTAACGCCAATTATCATGTCAAGAAAACGACGCTCCTTCTTTTCATCAACAGTGATCTAACCCCTCTTGGCTATAGACCTAAGCAAGGCACTGGTTCTAACTTCCCGGACAGATCGCTCCGTAGATTCTTCTTCCATCAGGAAAGGGATTGAATCCACATACGCACCGTTTCTTCCAAAAGGCGGCCATCCGTTTGCATATCTGTCCCTGGATATTGAGCCTCACCGGGTGGACGTCAACGTACATCCTACCAAGCGGGAAGTTAACTTCCTTCACGAGGAAGAAATCGTGCAAAAAATATGCGAATCGCTACAAGAGAAGCTGGCGGCAGTTGACACCTCTAGGTCCTATGCACTGACACAGGCACTTCTTCCATCAGCCAAAGCCGTTCCGAGCACCTCAGGACAGAAGGCCGCTGCAAGATCGGCAAGTAGAGCGGAAGAAAGCACACAACCACTCGTTCCGAAACCCAAAAAAGCTTATGATTATAATATGGTGAGAGCCGACACACGTGATCGAAAAATCACGACCATGCTGCAGCCGAAATCTCAAAAAGAAGATGGGGGAACCACAGAGGGCGACGAATACGAATATGATGACAACCGCCAATGGACTTCTGTCAAGTATCAGACCATAAAGAAACTAAGGAAGGCAGTATGGGATACCAAGCATAAGGATCTCTGCGAGTTATTTCACAACCATACCTTTGTCGGAATAGTTGATGAGCAAAGGCGTTTGGCGGCAGTGCAGCACGGTCTGAAGCTCTATCTCATCGATTATGCAGCTGTTGCCTTTGAACTGTTCTACCAGATTGGGCTTTCAGACTTTTCAAATTATGGCACCATCCGTCTCAACCCTCCTTTAGCATTGAAGGATATTCTGGAAATCGCCATTGAGGATGAAAAGAAGAGAGCGGAAGACGCCAACTCGGACCCTAGCAATGAATTCGATTGGGAAAGTGCTTATAAGGTAAAATATTCATGAGCCACGAGACCGGTTATTATTTCGCGCTAATCCAAATGCTTTTTTTCTTCTTGTCTAGATTGTGGATACCCTCGTCAGCAGGAGGGATTTACTAAAGGAATATTTCTCAATGGAAATCACCGAACAGGGTGAATTAGTAAGTATTCCGCTTTTGCTTAAGGGCTACATGCCCAGTCTTGGAAAGCTGCCCTCGTTCATTCTCCGGCTTGGACCCAATGTGAGACAATTTCCACCCCCTCTCTGTGCAAACCGAGCAGAACTGATAAATCGTTGGACCAGGTGGATTGGTATTCGGAACTCGAATGCTTCGACACGTTTTTACGGGAGCTAGCCTTGTTCTATGTTCCAGAAATACTGCCAAAGGTTGACACGAGCCCTGACTCGCCGAATAACAACGAAGAGGAAGAAGGCGGCGGAGGCGGTTGGAAGGATGTTGCCGCGCTTACAAAGAGGAAAGACGAGCTGAACCGAACAGTTGAAACAATACTATTCCCTGCTTTCAAGAAGAGGCTAATCGCGCCACCATCTCTGCTTCAAGGCGTCACCGAGATTGCCAACCTAAGGGGCCTATATAAAATTTTCGAAAGGTCGTGTTGAACGGGGGGTGGGTTAAATCATTCGAATCAAAAAAAAGCCAGGGGAGGGGGGGGGTCGGAGGCAGAGGAGAGAGGATGATGCCGGGATAAATTTTTCGCTCACTCGCTCGTTCGCCGCATGACTCAGAAGCCACCATTAGTACTCGAGTATGCCACACCATATGTGCTGAAATGTGTTTTCCTTTCCCTTCCATTTTCTTGCTTGCTGTGTGTGCGATCACAATTGCAGTCTGCAGTAGAGGTACTCGTGAGCGCGAACGCGGGCATACAGATAGTGGATAATAGGATAGAATTATTGTAATTGATCTATATAATAATTTTCTTGCCCTGCCTGCACGCTTGCCCCCCCGTCGCTCGCAACGGTTGAGCTGTGCGTGTGAAATGGCAGGCAAAAGTTCTCTAACTAATCGTATTCCTCTTTAAAATGAAAAAAGAAAAAATGCCGGGCACCCATGCCAGTCTATATCCAATGTCTAAACCGGACCAAGGTATAATAATGCTTGAAAGGAAAGGAAAGGAAAAAGGCGTAAAGGAAAAGAAAAAAAAACAAATAGCATCCCAGTTTTTTGAACAAACCCGCCAGAGACAGAAAAAGGAAAAGGAACCATTAAAAAAAAATCATTAAGGAGAAAAAAAAGTAAGTGGTGTAAAGGGGGCGATAATAAACGAAAAATAAAAATAACACAAAAACTCCAAGTCCTTTATAATTATACGGTAATCGAAACAAAGGAAAAGCATTAAAGTGAAGAGAAGAAAGAAAAAAAAGGTTGTCAAAACACCAACAGAAACGAAAGGGGAAAGAAGAAAAAAACTCCCGCGAGAAGAACACCTTTTCATGAATGTCGCCGCCCGATGCAAATCATCCATCCATCCTAATCTTGTCGTTGTTCTACCCTTTTTGCCAAAGTCCATAATTACATACGCCATAGGTTTGTCGCTCCTTCAAGTCGAATGGGGGGATTCCGTAAGGACACTGAAGAGGTGGAGGCGGAGAAGGTGTTGTGGTGAATAAGTTGAGAAGTAAAGTAGCGAATTTTGTCGATTGAGTCCGGTCTATGCATCTATGCAGAGAGGACTCGACCAACACCAGTCGCCACCGACATTTTGCGACCCGAGGAGCAATTCTCTCGTCGGCGATCCATTGAGGGGCGGACCATGATGTCGAGAGGAGCAGGATTGCTGCAGTTGGGACCGAGTACTATATGTCGCTGTTTCACGAATCCAAGTTTCTGGTACATGGCTACGTTTCTGGGATGACTGCTTTCGAGATAGCATGGTTTACCACCTTCTGCGTCGAGCTAAGAGGAGAGAAAAAGTCAGCATCAAATGTTCAATAGTCAATGACCTAAGGACTTGTGGAAGCGCAAGGAATGGGTGGGATAGTTGGGATGAACATGATAGGGCCATATAACTCTCAACCCCTCCCCCCTCCTCCTTCACGCAAAGTAGCGTACAAGGCGGAGTGAAGTGAAGCGCGGTGACTGTGGGTGGTGGGGGGCTGCGATGTAGGTGAGAAAGCAACAAGAGAGCGTTGTGGAATAATCCAGTGCTCTCTTGCCCACTCTCTACCCAACCAGAGCACGATGGAAAAAATTGAGCTACACACCTTTTTTGTCACGTATTCGATGAGTTTTCTAGCGTAACCCCTCCCTCTCGCATTGGGAACGACACCGACATAGACCAGGTACCTGCCGAATGATTAGAGATGATCCTGTGCAACATAACTCCTTCTAGAAGGGTGCAGAGCTTACCATGTGTCACTATCTTGCGCCCCCATAACTGACTCTCTGTTTGGGAAAAAAGAATGCAAGTCAGTAAACCATTCTCAACAAGCACATGTATTATGTTCCCCAATGCCGCACATAGCCGACCTTCCCATTTTATTGGCCAGGGCGACCCTAGAGCCAATTTATGAGGAGAACAAAGCAAAGGGGCAGAAATGGATAATAAAAATAAAAATAAAAAATGACATCTCACGAGCAAAGAAAATGAACGGAGAAAAAAAGAAAGGAAAAAAAAGAGGTTTGGTGAAACCGAGGATGGGGGAGTAGCTTACTTGGTGCGATGCAGGATCTCCATGAACTCGTCGAAATACCGCCTCTTTCCCTCTTTGGTCAATTTGTACCACAGCCTCCACATACCACTCCGGAAGATTGTGAACCAGTCATCCATGTTTTGTCCCGGCGGCATCCTAGACCCGGAAATCAGCGTTAGCGAATTGCTTTTTTTATTTTCAAATCGTTGCCGTTGGTGGACACAGCCCACTGTGCAGCAAAAAGAAGGGCAATGGAAGGAATGGTGGAAAGGGGAGCCTCGTAATGATAATGATTCATGCATGTATTTTGTATGTAGGTCTTACCATAATGCTACGCCTTCGTGGTTCTCCCCTATACTCAGGACAAGACCGTTGTAGCAGTGTGCTGCAACGATGTATTCCAGAATCTCGTTGTGTAATGGGTAGAGCTCTTCCCTGCTCTTTCCGCCATTGTCGGGGGTATCGAGAAAGTAGAATGCAACGTCGTCCTTGAAGAAAGCTTCAGCGAGGGTGTCGGCTGCCGCCTTGCAGTCCTCAATTCCGAGTACTCGTACCTCATCCGAGGCATATGAAGGTAATGTTAACGTTGTTGTTGTTGTAGTTGTTGTAGACATGGTTGTATGTGTATTGGGGGGGGGGGGGTGAGAGGAGGCTCTTCCGTCAAGGAAAGACTAATCAAGTTGTAGATTGTTTGTAGGGAGGGTTGGATAAGATGAAGTAGGATAGTGTAGTAGTAGTAGTAGTAGTAGTAGTAGTGCGGAGGGAACCTTTATAAGTAGGTAGGAGGTAGGTAGGCAGGTAAGGTAGGTGTAGGTAAGGTAGGTTATGTATGTTGGTGATGGACTGTAGGGGAGGCGTAGGAGGTGTTATTTATTGCGCTTGGTACCCGTGACGAGGGATGGTTCCCTTTAATTCTTTTCGACGGGAAAAAGTTCTTTTTCCTGTTTTTTTCTTTTCTTTTCTTTTTTTTCGTTTCTTCCGATGAGCTAATGAACGAAAGACAAATGGTTGGGACCCGTTACAGGGAAGAGGGGTTTGGGACGGGTGGGTATTCAATATGGAGGTAGGGGGGGGGGGAGGAAGGAGATGGAGAGAGAGAAACCGGCGGTCCTGAGTTAGGGGGTGGAAGGGGAGGGAGGGAAGGGGGGGGGGGTATAAATAAAATCAAACGGAGAGTCAACTCGCTCTTGAGACAAGGACAAGGTGTATGTGAGCCCCAAGCCGCTGCTAATCGTCATAATATAAAGCAGAAAGGCAGAGTAGCGTAGCGTAGCGCCGCCTGCTGAAAAGGCTGAAAAAGTTGTGGAAAAGCGTTAAAGCTACAGGGTACAGTTAGAGTGAGGGAGTGTGTCGTTGGGATTCGCCTTCATTTGTTTGCTTCCCAGGTTAACAATGCGATAGGGTTGGTGGTTGGCTTTTCCATTATTATTATTGTTATTTGTTATTTATCTTTTGCTCGTGGGGTATATACTAGCAACAATGGGGATACTAAACGCTCTCTCTCTCTCTCTCCTTGGTCACCGTTTCAAGGGAGTTACTTCGCCTACGGTGATACTTTTTGTTTCCAGCTTGTTTACAAGTGAATATCGTACAAGTACCGTACTGTAAATAGTAGCTTACAGTAGAAGAAACAATACCGCTGATCGTTGGTTGTTGCTTCATCTCTACCACACTATGTTTTAGATTTGTCCATGGGTTGCTTTAGCTACTGTAGCTACTCTATGGTACAGTGCAGCACTTTCTTTTCTTTTTTTTCCTGTTATTTTCTTTTTTATATATATACTTGGTTTTTGTTATTTTCTTTTTTCCATCTTTCTTTCTTTCTTCCTTTCCATCTCTTCGCTGCGGCGGCGGCGAGAAGGCTGGCTGCGTCAGATCCAATTTCAACCGGGCAAATGTGCTCTGAGCTCTTTCCAATTCTCTTTCTCCGTGTAAACATCCCCCCCCCCATCCCTCTCTCTCCTTCCATATCATATCATATCATCCCATCCCATCCCATCCCATCCATCCCTCCGCCCCGGGCTCCGGTAGTCCCCCGTATGTACGACAAGCAACCACAGCTCAGGTCGTATAAAATATATACCTATATATAATTATATATACACAAGTACATACACTATGTATATAATAATAATTATTATTATATAAAAAATATATAAAAAATATATTCCAAAAGAGCAGAGTAGAGTAGAGTAGAATTCACACAAAACACACTAAGCCAAACCTATCCCATCACTCTGTCCTATTCTCCCACTTCTCATTCCTGCCTTCCCGGTCACCGGCGTTCCACCGCACGAGCAGCCGGTACCATACAGTACGAGTACAGTACCTAACTCTCTCTCTACTCGAGTATGTTTCTGCTCTCTGACCTCTCCTCCACCTCCACCTCCACCTCCACCTCCACCGCAAGCTTGCTTTCGCGCCCTCCCTCCCTCCGGTCTTTGTGCCTGCCTTCGTCCAATGCTGCTGCTGCCCTACCGTACCAGACATACATACATACATACAGTGACACCCTACCCTACCCTACCCCCCCCTACCTACCCCTTCCTTCCCCTTCACTCGAGTCTATGGTCACCACGGTAATATTAAAATAATAATAATAATAATTATAATAAATAAAAACTCACCTAAGGCACAAACGCCAGTCTCCCAGTCATCCATCGTTATATAAACCACTTTGCATTGGTTTTACTCGTATCATGCCATCATCATCATCATCTTTCGGGTGACCCGAACCTTTTTTTTTTCCTTTTTCTTGTTTTTTACCTCAAACCTTTGCGGGCATTGCCCTCTTTTTTTTTCCCCACTTCGCCCACCATCACCACCATCCATCCAATCAATAATAATCATTACCATCATGATAACTGATTCCTCTTTATTCATCGAGATTTCCCTTTTCAAAAAAAGAAAAGAAAAGAAAAAAAACGGTACATGAAATAAAAATAAAATATAGGAAACTTTATTACACTGCAGCTCTTTTCCCCACCACCATCGCTAATACTAGCTACACACCCACCCACAAGTTCTTCTAGAACATAAGATAGAACATGAAGAAAGAAGGAAAGAAAGAAAGAAAGAGGGAACGGAAGGAAGGGAAGGGAAGGGAAAGGGAAAACAAAAAATCATACCCGTAGTTCCAAGTTCGAACTTCCCACCCACCCACCTACCCAATGCTTCCTTCCTTCCTTCCTTCCTTCCTACAGTTGCAGCTTGCTTGCTTGCTTACCGGCTACTGTGCTGTACTGTACTCGTTCCAGCGCAAGAGAAGCATCAGTCGACATTCGAGAAGGAAGGAACGCAGGACGTTCAATGACGCAGTTCCCACCCACGACAACCGATTAATGAATGAATGAATGAATGAATGAATAAAGCTGCAGATTGGAAATGTATGCGCCCGTAAAACTGTAACGTACTGTACTCGTACTTGTTACGAGTACTGTACTGTGCCGGCACACACACACACACACACACACCCTCGGATCAGAAGGACTAGGAAAAGAAAAGAAAAGAAAAGGAATTGTTCTTTTGTTCTTCTGCTGCTTCTTTGTGTCCTTCCGTTCTATTCTGTTCGTAATCAAAGCAAAGCATAAAGTGACAGCCAAAACATCTATGAATGATCAATCATACCTCCCCCCTCTTTTCCTACCCTTTTTCCCCCTGGATCCTCCGCATCGCATCGCATCGCATCGCATCAGCATCACATCACATCACATCACATCAAATCACATCCCCATCCCATCCACTCACTTTCCTGTACAAAGTTATGATAACTCGTATTATACATTTACTTATTATATTGCGTGCGGTATCCTCCTTCCACTTCCACCACCACCAGCTCAACAAGGAGGAGGAGGAGGAAGAAGAAGAAGAAAAGAAACTTAAAACCTATCCAAACAAGTTACGATATAACCTCTCTCCCACGCTTCTCTTGCAGTTTCCCCAGTGCAAGCAGGGATCCCATCCCAGGGCCAATCAGGATTTATGGTCCTCTGACTTTATCATCACTTTGTACTCGCACAGTACTCGTAAGCTGCAGAAGGCGAACGGACGGACTGCGGACACCGCGGTGGGGCTTTCCCGCACACTTCTTCTCTCTTTCTCGCTCGCTCAACTCAAACTCCACTCTACTCTACTGTACCGTACGTACTTACTCATGATCCCAGCAACAAATGGCTGGCTAGTACTGTAAGCGCGATACCGGTATAAGGGTTGTGAGTCGTTTAACTAAAGTCAACTACCGGTAAAAATAAAAAAAAAACTAAAACTCGAGTTAAATGCCGGCAACGGTAGCGGTTATCGTATCGTATCGTACATACAGTAGGCGACGAAGGAAAAAAAGAAGGCATGAAAGAAGGAGGGAGGGAGGGAGAGAAACTATTACGGTATCTTGCCTTAGGGCTCGGCCGAATGCGTGGCCTAAGGTTTTTGTGGCTTATCGTTTCTTGTTCCTCGCTTTGATCGCGTGGGATCATAATATGAGACTTGTTAATTTAATTGCTTTGCTCTGATTTGCTTTGCTTTGCTTGATGGGGCTGGAGGGGGGGGCTGCTTGCTTGGTTGCTGAGCAAAGGTTCCCTCTTTCTTACCTGCATGACTAAACATGAGCCGCCTCCGATATTGCAAATTGTGAAACGAATGGCGGAGCAGCAGCAGCAAAGCTGTGGACTGTATGATACACAGCACAGTATCATGCTCTCGAGTGTAGTAGGTAGGTAGGTATGATAGGTAGGATACGCCAAGGCGCCGTAAGGTAAGGTGGAATCAGCAATCTAGACAATCAATCAATCAATCAATCAATCAACAACTGCGCTTGCTCCCTTCCCTGTCATGCCCTCCCTCTCCTGGTCATCGCCCATGTACGTACCTGTGCCTATACCTATATTCTCCTTCCGCCAATCTCGAGTCCCTGGTAAACAATAACATAACCGCAATTGCCTTGCATAAAAAAGATAGGCAAAGCAAAGGGCCAGATAGAGTAATACGAAAACAACCACAATTGCAATAATAATAGCAAAAAATAGTTTCTACAATATTACGAAGGGATGTGTCCCAAATTCTCCGCTGACCCCATTGTTTACCAGAGCGATTGTTAGCTGAGACTCCCTCCCCCCCTCCCAGCAAACAAAAAAAGAAAGAAAAGAAAAGAAAAGAAAGACCCGGATGCCCGGTATTCACTCGGTGATCCCACTGACCTAAAATAGACCTCCCCATGGCATCTCCGATTTACCAGCCCATCCATCCTTTTCTCTCGGAGCTGTTTCGATATTCGAACATTTTTTCCTTGAGGGAATTAAAAAAAAACACGGAAGAAAAAAGGATAGATCATAGGGTTGCGGGCAATTTGCCAAATAATAGGGATATGCTAGGAGTGATGATCCAGCCCCAAAGTCGAAGCAAAGACAAAGCAAATGAAACAAAAACAGCGAGCGAGGTCCGACACCATGGGCATCTAATTGTCTTGCATCTTGACTGGACACAGAGCGGCAGTCTAAGATCCAATGAATGAATCCGGCCTGGTGGGGCGCAAGGTGGGCAGGCAAGGTCCGTAAACCGTTACTCGAGTACTCGAGTACCAGGACGGGTTGAAGGGGGGGAGGGGACGGAGAAGAGCACAGATTGTCGGTACGATACGCGCAGCCAGACGACGACTGGACTAGGATCACATCGAGAGAAACGAGGCCGCACATCCTCAACTCTCCGACTCCATTCCATAATAAAACAAATGTGCCAGTGCTCAAAGTCACAGCGTAAAACGAAAACGAATAAAGCGAGGCAAGGGGTGAAGAAGTGGAAAAACAAAGGAAATAAAAAAAAGGCGAGAAAGCCTCAAAGCCAAAAGGAAAAAAAAAGGGGTCAGTGAAGCAAAATAAGAAAAGAAAAAACAAGGGCAAAGACCCAAAAAACCACGTTATTCAGTCCTGAAACGAAACACGACAGGCTTACTGTCTAAGGCGAGTTTACTCATTCTAGGGTACCGACGGCAGACCTAGAAAAAGAAGTCTGGTAGCATTTGATAGTCTCATGATTCACGTCAGATGCTGAAATTGAGCGCGAGGCTGGGCAAGAGACGATTCGGCCAGTGGAAGGAAGCTCGGAGGAAATCAGCGAGTGAGTGGGAGAGAAGAGGGAGAAGCCATGAAAGAACTGGGTCCAATTTCGAAGGGAACCGCCTTCTTGGGACACAGAAACACAAGAACAGTCTGACCGTTCTGCCCGCCATCCCCTTATCGTAAAAGTGTGGGGTGTGAGGGTAGGGGACCCTTGATACACTGTAACACCCATCCTCGAATGCGATGAATTGTCCTCTCTCTCTCCGGGGGAAATCCTTTCTTCCTTCATGATTTCGCTTTTCTTTTTCTTCTTCCTTTTTCCTTTTTGATGTCCGTTCCCCAGGCTATAGTAGGCGATTTTATTTTATTTTATTTTTCCCAGACAATCGTTTTTCCCCTTCCTCCCCATCCCGTAATCCTTCTTCCGCCCCCCCCTGGATCCCCGGCACCGCAACGAAGCGAAAGCCACCGGAAGAATCAATCAATTCATTGGAACATTCGACATACCGCTCGTTCTAACCACCCACACCACGGACCCTCCCCCTCCTCGCCCCCCCGGCGTGGGTGCGAGAAAATCGCTAACCACGGCATCCTTCTCTCGGCAGCATGGAATATTCCTGTAGAATGAGGATTTCCAGGAACCAATTGAACTCACCACCACCCAAGCCCAAAAGGGGAAGAGGGAGGTGGGGGAAAATTGATGGGTGGATGGGAACGAAAAAAAGAAGCAGGAAAAAGTAATTATGGTAATCGAGGTGTGAGGAATCGGCAGTGAAGGAAGCATATGATAATCATCAACGCGAACTTCTTCTCCCCTTCTCGTACGAGGACTACAGTTACCGCACTCCACCGTGCGTGTTTCTCTGTACGTCAAACCCACAGTAGCAGTGCTCGAGCAGATTAGGACAAGGCTAGGGGGTGGTAGGGAGCAGGGAAAACGCTCGTGATGATGAGGGCACGAGCAACCGGAGGAGGAGGGAGGGAAAGCAATAGTGGTAGGTATCATAGGTAGGTATCATAGGCAGCAGAACGCACACTTTCGCTCAACTCTTCCTGCGCAAGCACGGTGACGGTGGCACTAGAGGACTGCTTTTCCCCTGATAGACGCAACTACACACAATGATCATTAACTCACTGCGCAAGCCAGGTTTGATAGACCCAATTGCTGATCACCACGGGTCTGTCTCAGATCATCTTAATCGCTGCGGTTTTCTTCTTATCGATTCAGGTCCCAGCTAGCAAGGACGAAGTCAGCCCCAAACCAGTGAGATTAAGGCAAAAAACGAACGGGGGGGCGAAGGAGTCCAGTACTCGTACCAGTACTGCCGCTGCGCTACTGTGCAATGCCCTACCGGTACTAGGGGCGCTGCTGTTCAGTAGGAGGGTGGTGATGAAAAGGGTTAGAGAGGGGGGCTGACAGCAACGGCCTAACTCTTGTCCCTACCAGTACAGTATGATACTCCTCTTTCCCTCCTCCTGCACGGAGTCAGGTTTTATTTGACTGCGGACCCTTAAGCAATCAGCAATTAGGTCGTTAGGGAACCAGTTCTTTCGGAAAATCAACCGAGACTGGGGCTCGCGACCCGGGTCCAAAGAGGGGTGAGAGAAAGGAAAAAGTTAGGGTACAGCACTGGTACTCGGCTTTGTGGGAGAGGGGGGTGAACGAGGATTGACTTACTGCACCAAGAGAAATGGCAATTTTGGGTCCTTTCGAAAACCCTTCCCCCAACCAATCGTGGGATCGACTGCGCTGCACTTTAATTGACCTATTGAATTTGATTGGCTGCGAGCTGTATCGAATCGGACCCAATTGACCAATTTAGCACCAGTACGAGTACCCTCAATACCTACAATACTTTCTCTCTCTCTCTTTTTTTCCCCTTGGCCCCATTCCCCTCTCTCTTGACTGATTTCCCCTTTCCCTTTTCCTTTTGCAGCCGCACTACAACCCCACCCCCCCTCCCACATCATGTCCCTGGTGATGGATGCAACGAGCCTGCAAGTAACGGGATTGGCTGAGCCCGTGTTAACAAGCTTCTCCCACGTGACCATTCTTCCGACTTGTTAGAGTTTGTTGGTTTTGCTTCTTTCTCCTAGAGTATCAGAGTACGTACCTGTATGATAACCGCACAACGCAACTACTCTACCTAGCCCTATTTTATCGTGCCCTAGGGTACCAGGGCGCTTGAGATGAACTCTCTCTCTCACCACCACCAAAATCCAACAAGAACGAACGGGGGCTCCAACAAGAACAACAAAACAACAAACTCTGGATGGAGATACTTAAAATTGGCTCCTCTTCGGTTCTGTGAACTTATCCGTTCCCTATAAAAGGTGGTATTATACTTTTGTTTTTTCTTTTTCCTCTTTTTCATCTCTATGGGTTACTAAGCAAAAAACCAGATGAACCGTACTTTGTAGGATGAGTATTTGGTAATATCCTCCGGCAGCATATGCCATCTACAACCCGTTAACAAAACAAAAAGAAAAACGTGTGTCTGTGAGAGTGATATCATTATTATTAGGAACTGTTAGCCGTCCGTCTATCTATCTATCTAGACTACAGTATCTATCTATCTACCGTTCGTTATATAGCACGGCATAGTGCAAGTAAGATCAGTATGAATACAAATAGCATCATAACCGTTAAGTCGCTTAATTAAGGATAGATGGATTATATAGATAATCACATCACAAAACATCACATCACATCACATCACACAAAATCACCCCTCCCAACCCCCCACCCCTGCCAAGCATCGCACATTTTATCATACAAACAAACACAATTCCAGCTCAAACAACTTTCATAACCTTTTTTTTCTCCTTCCCTTCCCTTCCCTTCCCTTCCCTTCCTCAATTCGTTTCGGAACAAACGAAATGATGTATCGTACTATAAATTGATTAATTGAATCCCGGTCAGTACCTTCTGCTGTGCTCTTCCCTCCCTCGGGTCCTATGTATGATGCCTCAATCCCTTTCCGGAAACACTTAATAACTTGCAGATATCCATTCACTCGCTCTCCGTCGTATTATAGTATTATATATCATAGCTGGCTAAATCTATGGCAAGGAGATGCGAGAAGGAAGGAAGGAAAGAAAGAAAGAAAGAAAGAAAAGAAATTCCATTGTGATAATAATAATAAATTTTACTCCAGGACAAGCAAGCAAGAAAGAAAGAAAGCAAACAAGCAAACACCAACTTTTTCCCCTTCCTCTACCCCCACCACACACCAAGACCACCGGTCAGTCAGTCAGTCAGTCAGCCGGTTCAATCAATCCAGAAATAAAGATGATGAGGCTCCCTTTTTCCACACACACACACTTACTTTCATTCATTCATTCACTCATTCTTTCCTTCCAATGATTGGTCGCTCGCTATTCTCGTGATGGCCAACTTAACCGGGTAGAAACTCACATATGAGAGGGGGAGTAAAGTAATAGTAGTACTATACGTACGGGTAAGACGAAGCGAACTGTCAATTGTTGTCGTGGAGGAAGGGAGAGGGAGCAGGAAGGGGTGGGGGAAGGACCCTAGGGACATAATTATGAAAAAAAAAAAAAAAAGTCCCGAGTAACAACACTTCATGTATCGTAACTTGGTACTTGTATTGTGCTATGCCGGTACTGTACGGTAACTGTACTTTGTACACCACCACCACCATACTATGGATAAGGCGAATACACTAAAATTTAAATTTTTTTTGACATGTTCCCCAGGTTCTCTTCTCCCATTCTCCCCTCCCCCTCCTCCGTAAGGGGGGGTAGAATTGGAAAACTGGGGATGTGAAAGAGATGAGAAGGGGAATTGCAAGATAAGGTCAAGAGGGGAAAAAAAAAACCAAAAAACCATTCATTGTGCCATTGGGTTGCATCTCTCAAGGGTTTGCCCTTGTTTCTTCGCTTCCTTCTTTTCTTCCTTCCTTCCTTTCCGACTCTTTGCATTTTCCGCTTAGGTAAAGAGCCGATCACCCATGCTCAGTATGAACCGGGTATAATACCATAATGCTCTACGAGAACTATGCTCGTGCAGCATAGTATGATACTTGCACCGCACATTATAGCACGACACCTCTGGCGTCTTCTCACCAGGTGCATGGATGTATTTTACACTACATTAATGTATCTTATTACTATTTTTTTCACCTTCTCCCCAACTACTGGATTATCGCACGCTTCCTCGATTTCCCTCTACATGCCCCTGAGGTTTATGCTGGCGTGCTAGATTGCATTCCACCATAATATTTAATCAAAGGTCTCGAAGTTTCTTAGCCAATTGGAAGTCCAAACAAACACCATCCATCGTGAACCATGAAAAGCATACCGATATGGTTTAGCATGATGCGGAAAAACAAGATACTGCACTAATGGGATGACAGCTTGCGGGATTTAGGAGTGTAGAACCTCGGGCATTCATATTTCCCGATAATTTCTTTAGCTACACCACTATGAAAGCACATCTTCGGGCGACCGAGATAGGAGAGAAAAACGCATCAACTTATGCGCCAGCTTGCAGAATTGAGCAAAAGAAATCACAAATCTCCTGCCCAAAATTTCAGTGCCTAGCAACACCATTCCCTTACAGAAAAAAACCTCGCACCTTGGTATCGTCGACTGCCACCATCCAAACAAATGAAACCTATGACCACCGACCAAGCCTCAATCACGGACGTGAAACCATCCCGCCATTCCACGTCATGTGGTCCATCCATGTACAAAACAGCATGAGATTGCACAGAAACAAAGGAAAAAATATAGCACGAAAAAAGTTGAGAAAAAAAGAGCGAGCAATGAAAAAGAAAGCCTGAAAAACAACCCACCAAATGGTACATGTACCAAACGCCTACCTAACCCACCCAATAGGAAAGAAAAGAGAACCGTATTTTCTGTGCACGATGATTTTTCATTTTTTGGAAACATAAGCCCTGGGAAGCACGGCAGAGCATGCTGGTTTTTAGAACGAATGGGCAGGCACCATGCTAGAGCTCAAGCCCTCCGTAACTATCTCCCGGATCAGAAAAGCTTCCAGACGAAGTCTTCCCAAGGGAGCACGGAAGGGAGACGAAGACAATTGGGCTGTTGGTATCATTTGTTTCCGTCTTGGATTCGGAATCATCATCCCCATCTTCTTGGACAGTCTCCAATTGGTCGATGGCAGTCGAGGGTCTCCAATGAGGAGCTTCCCAATCCCCAGGCTTAGGCTTACCAGAACCAGATTGGGGGACTGCCGGACTATAACGACTGTTAATAAACTTATGTTATACGAGCGGACTAGGGAATCATACAAAGTTAAAGTGTTGCCAGGGCCGCTAGTGGGCCAAACCCTGTTAGACTGTGCATTATGGTGTGGAATAGAGGAGTAGCAGCTATTGACAATGCTATTATATTCGTTCGAACGGAACTGCCTCTTCTTGGTGGTAGTAGCTTTGAGACGTTTTTGGGCACTGGTGTCGGCGTAGCGGACTTGTAGCGGGATTTGTTCCTCGCCAACAAGCTTCCCATGGAAATTACGAATGATCTCGTCGCAGATTGAACGATCCTCAAATCTAGTCTCATCAGATGGTGCCGCATCCTCCTATAATGAGTCGGAGCTACCTTGCAAATCCTACACCACGACTATTCCCCTCCGGATCTCTCAAGATCCTATTAGAAACAACAGTGTACCCTGAAAAAATATCTTGCATAGTCTAGATTTTGAATCAGCATCTGCCTACTTCGCTCGGTCACTCGATCACTCACTTTTTCATTCATGGAACGAGGAAGGTTCGACACATAGACATTTGTAGAGTTAGGGTCAGCCAATGTCTTAAGACGAGCATTAAACGATTCCTAGATTAACAGGTCAGTAAACAACTAAAGCAAACAACTCAGGAAGGTGAGGTACCCTGGCAAATCCAGCTTCATATTTCGAGCTAACTAGCCCACGGATGCAGTCCTCAGCTTCATCGGTATTTTCGTAGCGGGCAAAGCCGTACCTAGGAAAATCCTCAGTAAGAAGCACAAGTGGCAAAGGGAAGTTCGTTCTATTACCCTTTACACGTTCCATGATCGGTGTCCATGATTGCCTTGTGAGACACAACCGTGCCAAAACGACAGGTCATCTCATAAAGTTTATCATCGTCGGTATCTGGAGGCAATCCACGGATGTAAACATTGGTCGTATGGGTAGGATTATCCAGAGCCTGATTGACACTCCTCGCCGATTCAGGGGAGAAGAGAGCTGGAATTGGGGTTGGGAGTGGAGGGCCAGCTAATAGAAGCGCTTCGACGGATTTTTTCTCGTGTGGAGTAACCGGCTGTCCATAGACAACATCGTTACTGCCACTATTAGAGACCACCATAGGATGGGTTTCTTCAACAATGATTGGCCCTGCATCGGTCTGTGCAGAGGCCATGAAAGGCGTTGTCGGACTCTCGGAAGCCGCTGAGGAAGACCAAGAACTACGTCGTTGCTCTAATTGAGGGACTGGATTGGCAGCTAGTGCCTGAGCACCTCCGTGGTAGTTATTAGTATGAGGAGGGGTTGGTGGAAGTAATTGAGTGCCATAAAACTCTGGACCAGGAGTTACCTGGTATCCATACGGAACTCCCGAGTGAGGAGGAGTAGGAGGTGGAGAATTGGCGTATCCTGGCTGAGGATAAACTGCTATGGCTCCTGGAACGGGCCAGCTAGGGTGAGGGTAATAGTAATAAGATAGCTGGTCAGGCCCGTGATTGTACACAGGTCTATAATTAGGGTTTGGAGCACCTATAGGATAAAATTGAGGATGAGGGCCCATAGGGCCAGGATATGGCATTCCACCTGGCATCATCTGTCCGTAATGGGGCGGTTGGACGGGAACCTGATGAGGATGCCCAGGAACATGACGATAAGTGTTTTTTGAATGAGCCATGTAAGGAGTATTCGCGTGCTGTTTATAAGCTTCGGGCGTGTTCCCAGAAGAGCTGGAAAGCACAGTTTTTTGGCTGGTTGCCATTATTCTTGTATTTTTCCAAGTTAGTGATTAGATAAGAGATGAGGGCAGCTCGAAGGGTTGCTAACCTCGTAGAGTAAATTGTTAAGAGCTTAAATTGAGCAGGAGAAATCCACCTGTATCCCGAGCTTTAGCAGGACTGTTTCTTATCAGCATATCTGAAGGAAATGGTATTTGGTTCGGCAAAACCTACTAAAAGTAAGATGAATTGAAAGAGGAAGAGATGTTTTTTCGTGCAAATTTCAGAGCTGATGAAGAAGTGTTGAAAAGAAAGTGCGAGATAGTAATCGACTATCCCGCTGCAAGAACAAAAGCTCAAGCAAAGGAAAGGCGAGAGATGTATCCCGTCCGAGACAATTAGATGAAAGATGATGAATTGTATGAGATGAAAGTAGAAGGGTTGTGATAGGATGCACGAGGGGAAAGGAGATGGCTTGAAGGATGACTGGGGATTGGAGCAAAAGAAATAAGCTGGTAAACTTCGGGGGAGTGGCGGGGTTTTAAAGAAACTTGCCACAACAGGATAGGAGAAGAGAGGGAAAGGAGGGATAGAACAGACAGGGTAGAATCAGCAAGGTGGGTTTGTGCTGTGTGCTGAGGAGGGTTTGCGTGGGTGTGATTAAGCAAAGGTCAGTACCGTACCGTACGCAAGTAACGGTGGGTGGGTGGATGGGACGGAAAGAGAGAAAGAGAGAGAACGAGCAGCCCGTAACTAATAGTTTCAAAGAGCCAGACTACGGGTGCGGGTGTAAATCCTCACACCACACTGGCGGATTTGCGGCTGGTGTCCGGGAAGGCTTCAGTGGATCCGCTAGATTGGTCTGCGGTCTTTGTGATTCGAGAGCTAAAAATGATATATTCTCCCTTGTACCGATACTTGTATGGTACGCCTTGGGTGAACAAAAATGAGAAAAAACAAAAGTACCACAGCTCCAAGGAGAAAAATCCCCCGACTCGGCTGCTTCTGCCTGGTGACACGCAGCTACTGCAAACCACAGTCCACAGTCACGGTTAAGTACCAAACCTCTTCGATGATTGCCAGTAGTGACTATTCTTTGAAATATCTAATCATTGGGAGGTTTGTCTTAAATCAAACAATCGAGTACCAACGAAATTTCCTTGCTTTCCAAAACACTCACTGATTCAACCTTTTTGCTCAGTATTTGATCCCAGCTAGCTGAATTGAACCTTTCGGTGCAAATTCCAATGAATCCTAGGCACGCAGAACGAGCCAGTGGCGTTGGGAATGGCAGTATCTTGGGCTCAACTCATCTATTGGTCTTGGTTATCTCTTCCAGTGATTGCTCCCCCACACCCACCCATCGCTTGGACGCGATACAATTGATAGTACCTGAATACGCCGTTCACACCACCTAATCTGTCGACCGAAACACTGGCGGGGCTGTCTCGGGCCGAGCACTTCTGCGTTATTGACAAAAAATAAATCTAGGGGACTTGTACGAAAAGGTTGCTGCTTCGGAGAGAGACTTTGTCGGTGGTACAGTACAATGCGATACCGTACAGTACTATTGCAGTACATACCGGTATTAGAAATACAAGCTGCGGTTGATTCACTCGTTCAATCCCATCCGCGGAACTATGTAGCGAGGCCGACGGAAGCAGAAAGGTACCCGACAGTTTTCCTGTTTACGACCTGAAGAATAGTGCAGGAAAAACAAACTCGGTGTTCTCATCTGACAGCAAATCGACGCAGATGTCTAGGATTCCCTGCAAGTCTCTGCGAGCACTCAGAGGGGAATTGAGGCGAAGCCAGAAGATTAGGGTAACAGCACCGGTATTATGCCCACTGCGAATATGCCGATAGGTTGGATAGCTCTTTTTGTTTCGGCTCGAGGGTGGGGTATGCACTGATAGACGTGTGGTTGAAGATGTCAAACCCAATAACTAATTGCTTTTTCCTCCCGCCAGATACCCATAGCTTCAGGGATCAGCACCGAGGGAGGGCGTCTCTCAGTACACAGGCGGTTACGCGACGCAGGGAAGATAGTGTAAAATCAGAAATAAAACTCCTCTCTCTACCACAGTACCGTACCTCGCAAGATTTGCTAGAAGGTGCCGAGGGGGATGTAGCTTCCGGTATGACGGACGCGGCTTTCCTCGGGCTGTTAACTGTTAACTGTTACAGCATTATCCTGCACTGTACAAGGAACAATCCTGTTCTTGTGCAATGTTTGTGCGAGGGACATATTGCGCAAGGTCAGAACACAGCAGCTGACCAACTAGTAGGTTGAGCCAGGTTACGGACCGAGGCTCGACGGCATTGGTTGGAAGGGGCCATGGATAAAGAGTACGGTACTCAAGTACATCCAGGAACGGGGGACAATGCACGGCCATTGAAACTCCATAGAAATCATGTTTCAGCTTCAATATCTCTGGTGGAGGGTATGTGAGAGAGCGATCTTACAAAGCTCGATTCCCTCCAATGGATGCCCCTAATACCAAGATAAATTTTCTGTGCACACAGTGCTAAAATAACCCGATTCCGTCAAGGAAAGTTTCTTCCAACCCCATCAACATGGCCATGCATACTGCACTCTGTCGCAGATATGGACCCCATACATACATACCACCACCTCTCCGAAGTCTCGATTTGGCGTTGTGAGAAAAAAAGTTTCATTTTGGCAGCTCTTGCTCCATGTCAGGGCTGCCTAAACTAAGGTGAAGTGTTTACCAAAGGAATCTCCCCTTTTCGATGAGGTTACTCCAGACTAGCGAGGGATGATCTTGGCGATTTAACAATTTGTTTGGTATAAAGTCGGCTAGTCCAATTCCCCGCGTTAGGGGTGGCGCCCCCACGCAACGGCAGCCTGGATTTTGGACCCAACACGGACGCGAGTCGCTTTCCGCGACAGCGCTAAGCAAAGATTCAGTACTAGTACACATCATAACTCCCTACAATTTCATGATTTCGATCGCATTAGGACTGCAAGTATCACATAATAAGGAGGAAACCGATAAATTCTGTACGGTGCCGATTCATCGGCTTATAATCACTTGCATTCCCTCTTTTCCGGCGTTTTATTCAGACAAACTTAGGGGCTAAGGGAAAGATCTACTTCCATCTCATTGCCAGAATCTTAGAGGAGCGAAGAAGCAAAAAATGGAACAATTTGTTTGGGCGACAAACTCCGTGCTCTGGGCAATTATTGCGAGTCTGCAAGCCATTTTCACCCATATCACGTGGAAGGGTAGGAATGTTTTTGCCTCAGTTACAAAACCAGATCCCGGGGTTTTGAGGCTGGCAAGCCTGCGACAGGGAGTGGATCGCTTAATCGCATTTTGGGACGTGCGCATAAGCTCGCCCAACCCGACCGCATGGGCCAGTTGAAGATCCCGGACATAACATTTTGTTCACGGATGTCTTAGCTGCTGATTGTCGAGGAAATTCTCGGACAAGGAGTGGAGTAGGCGGAAAAGTACCCTTGCTTCTGCCTCTCGCTGCACGAAGCCCTGAATGTTATGAATGAACTAGGGGAAAGGGAGGGGGGCTGCTCCCGTGTATACGTCCAGTTATATAGCTCGAAATTCGGCAAATTTGCTCAGAACAAAGAGCGGTGAAGGGGATGAACCCCCAAACATATTCCGCACGGCGTGGGGTGGATACTCCTCATGGTGGCCTCAAAAAGCCTTGGTGGAGAAGCGTATCGTACGCCCGTAAAATACTGATGCTACTGACACTATGAGGGTCACGAGAGAGAGAGGAGACTTGCTATATCCAAGCCAGCGGCAAAAAAGAAAAGTAAAGAAATAGGGCGGGCCAAAAGGGTAAGCGGGGACAATCTCAAGGAAGGGCAGTCCTGTTGACACGAGAAGCTTACTGCCTACCCGGCCTTTCGGGATCGGGTTACTCTTTGATGTGAGCAGAAAAAGCAACAACCGAAAATTCATGGAGGAAGCCTCAACCGGCGCCCTGTCAGAGCTTGGGGCTTCATGCCCTCGCAATCCCGTCCTGGGCATCATGACTGATTCTGGGCAAAGTTCTCCCCAGCTTCCCAGATTTTCGTAAATTCTTGACAAAATTCATAGAATCAAACCGTGTGTGCTCGGTGTTTCGGTATCTGGTCACCGAAGAATCCCTCTGATAAGACAGGGAGGAGGCAAATTTTCTCCCTTCGCTTTTTTTTAAATTGGTTTTAGTAAAATCAAACCTATCACTACTGACCAGGATGAGGACCTTGCCGCTGGAGTGCGGCACCTCCGATTGTGTATTATAAGGTGTGGGAGCACAAGAATCTGAAATGAGCCCAACCTTGTTGTACCGAACCCGAGAGCCTAGCGTGGGGAATCTAAATAAGTGGTAGCGGGTAGGGGAACAGCGGGCTGGTATTAATACCGTATCATCAGTGCCCGTAATCTATCATAGGCTGTCACTCATGCAATGAACAATTGAATACCTGTAGGGAGAGCACGGCACCGTGCCCGACACTCCAACAAAAATACCGGTAGAGCTTTTTAGTTTATGAATTGCCGGTGTGTGGCCTAGAACAAATAACTTGAGGGAGGGGAGACTGGGTTTCAGTTTTGGTTATTGACCGCTCTTGGAATTTGCGGTAGCCCAAGTCAAGGTACTCAAATAACGATACGCCTTCTTGTACTTCCAAGTGCTCCATCTACGGTATACACGAAACAGCAGTCGAATTGTGGGGAGGGAAGTGGTGGGGCAGTGTGAGTTACAAGTCGGCGATATTTCTATAGTCACGAGGACTATTTCAGGGGGGAGCTGCCTACCGTATTTCATTTTGTACCAAGTATAAGCAGAACTCTTCAAATACCTTACTGCACGGTGCAGAAAAAAAAAAGACAGCATTATGATACCTGTCAATATTCGGAATCCTTCAGGAGGGACTCGTCCCAAGCAACAAGTGCCCGGAAACAGGAGGGTATATTTTGTATGGGGGCACAGATACGCACAGATATTTTACCATATTGTATATCTCTAATCCCTGTTTCCGGGTACTGCTTGCCTGGGACGAGTACAAGTACGACCCATGAGAGTGAAACATTCGGGTTACTGGGTGTGAGATTCGCCAAGGGACCAGGCCCATCCATAATATTATCATGCTTGCACCACTCATCAAGCACTTTCCTCCCCCCCCCCTTCGGTTCACCTCTCCCTTCCCCTCCAAACCTCCTATTTTTCTCCTAATCGTTTGAAATTGTTTCCGAGAGGAAGAAGGGAACCTCATACCTAACAAAACTAGTCTCGCTCAAAAAAAGGAATCAAACTTCGGAAAAGCCATCCAAAAGAAAGAGGAAAAAAAGGTCGGAGTGGGGAAACCGTTCGTGCCCGACGCATTTTTTTCTTTTCCTCACACCAGCCCGGTGGGCTGTTCCCCTTCCCTCCCTCCCTTCCACCACCGACCCCAACAGTGCGGTTCATGGGAGGTAAGGAGCTGGGGACGACGGGGCCAGCAAGCTTGCTTTTTTTCTTCTTCTTTCCACTCTTCCCACCCATCCAACCCCCTCCCTTACCTTTTTTTTTTGCCTGTCTTTCATATCTCTCTCCCGCTTTTCTTTTCTTTTCTTTTCTTTCTAACTTCGGCACCCGTTTGCCCGTCTGCCAGAAATGGAGATGTGTGGGTCCTTTCCTTCCTCCTCCTCTCCTTTCCCTCATTTAATCTTGACTTTTTGGGACAATTACGACACAGTGGTAATGATGATGACGATGATGATGATGGTGATAATGATATAATAATAATAATAACGATAATAAAAAGTCAGGTCTAGTCCATGACACTGGTAGAAGTTGATATATCGTTTACCGAACCGCACAGAGTACCTTGCTCACAGAATTGACGGGTGGGAATGAAGGAACGAGAGGGGCAAAGGAGATATGCAGCACCTCCCTGGCTGTGTAGCGTGGGGTCACGCAGATGGAGGAGGAGGCAAGGAATGAAGGAAGGGAGGGGTATGGGAGGGGAGGGGGGTGTCCATGCCAGTCTGGAGTAGACAAGCTCACTGCCGGTACTGCCATATATCACACAAAAAGTACCCTATCCTTTATCATATCACACTGCACCTTCAAACTCCCCCCCTCCTTCTCAAGAAAGTCAACCCAAACCGAACTACTCTAACGAATTGTGACTGATCCAAGGACCCCTTCCACCAACCCTCCAGATCTGGGGATACTATTTTTGTACTGAATAGTCTATCCCTCGATCCAGGGAAGGGCAGACATTGTCCTGCCCTCCCCTGCCTCTATTCGTTCACAAACCCAGCCACGTTATGCATGTTGTGCGAAATCCGGTTAGGGCTTTGGGAGAGATGGTTAGATCATGTCGTACCTGCGGCATCTCGGTTCTTGGTCCTTGATTGATGGTTTTTCTTGACAGCCTCTTTCATGCATCTACCTCATCTCATGTGTGCCTTGTCTTGTCTTGCCTCTTCCTCCTCCCTTACTTCTTTGGATGTGATACTTGTGATACCGGTATTAGATAACATCGATTAGTTGCGCTTACTGGTCAGCTCTAATAGCACAGGCACAAACCCACAATACCTATCGATAAGTGCAGTAAACGCTCAGAGCATACCCCTCTCCCCCTCTCCTCCCCCTCCCCCTCTCACTCTTCCCCGCTTGCTCGTTTGTCCCCGATAAGAGTGCGCTTACCCCTCCACCCTTGAAAAAAGAAAGAGGGAAAAAAGGAAAGGGAGAAACCATAATTCTGACATGCCAACCACTTTATTATCATGATCCGACGGATTAAGGTTGGCGACTGGGGCACATTAACTAGCCAGCTAGCTAAACTATTACTCGAGTACCTGCCGTACCATCGTTAGCACCGCGCCGGGCCGATCTCATACCAGCAGCAGCATATCATAGCTAGCCGGTAAAACTAGTAATTACGGTGATCAGGACCCTACATAAACATATCTGTACAGCGCTTAACCAATATCTGGTATTATAGTATTAGTACGATTATCCATCCTCTGGGAGGGTTTTACACGATTATCCTAACCCTCCTTCCCCACACAAGGTCTCTTGTGTCGCATTGTATGATATGATATCGTACTGTACCGTAGTGTAAATCCTAATATCATTCATACCCTCTCCCTCCAACATTTCCACCCCCTTGGCCCGCCACAGTACTGTACAGCAAGCCGTAAATCATGATGATGATGATGAATGGGGCCTTGCTAGCCAGGGTTTGTACCATACTGTACTGTACTAGTAGCACAGCATGTACCGTACCGTACACCAGTCTTCCGGCACGGGGAGAACGGAGGGGGTGGGGGCATACTTGTAGAGGTAAATATGATACCGTACTATACCGGTACTTGTATTTACCGGGCCTTTGGGAGGGGAGGAAGGGTGGGGTGGGGAGGTGGACTTTCTCGGGATTTGCTTATTTGCCTCTGATTGATTGTTTGATTGTTTGCAACAGGTACGGTACTGTACTACCGTATTCGAGTGCAGTTTTACCGGTTACTGGTTACAGTACTGAGTATTATATCATACTTGACGGAAGAAGAAGAGAAAGAAAAGAAAAAAAGAAAAAAATGTACGATAGGCCTACCGTAACTGTGCGCCGTGCCGTACGATACAGCTCAAGAGAGAGAAAAAGGATGGGAAGGAAAGGATGGGAAGGGAAGGGGAAGTAATTGTACTGTGTAACGGCGCGCCGAAGTCGGTACCGGTATCCTGTACGATACTGCCCGAATTGGTGGAGAGCGCGGGTTGTCCCGAAACTCAAGTGGACTCCTAATTGCCACTAAAAGTCGGAGTCTGTGTTCCGCTACTGGTTATCTTTTCCATCATCCGTAGCTATGGTACTAGTACTGCAGAGTAAGCTTATTATAAGAGGTTGTTCGGCTCTGAGTGGGCTCGGGTTGCGCTTTGGCGTTTACAAGTACCATAGGGACGGTCTATGCTCTCGGAATCGGCAAGCACAGTACAAGAATAAGAACCGAATGGGTGGGCGGGGATCATCACGAGGTCAAGAATCTTATGATATTATTATAGATTGAGCGGACATGTGTGTTCAAACCATTTCAGAAAAAACCCGTCGCCCTATCGTTTCCCCACACCTTCTAAAGTACTCCGCAAACGTTTAAATGGTACTACGTCGCCCCACACTCCCCACCGACCAAACAAATAACTGCCCCTCGACAAGAGTTACCAAAATAAGGACCAAACAAGAATATTCACTTGCAGCGAATAAAGCACGCAGAGCACCTATTGGAGGTAAAGGAAAAGGGTTACCAGCACGCAGAAAGAAACAGAGGGAAATTTGAACACCATCGTAATCTATCCCTATTGGCACAGGAATGAAAGATATGAAATGAAGGCCACAAGAGGAAATCTCAAATAAGCGCTAAAAAACAAGAAGTAAAAGAGAAGCATGGAAACGTCAGGAAATATCTGCACCAGTGTGTCGAGGCCATTTCTAGTCAACTACGACCAAACATCCTCCTGCCAAGGTGTATTAGCAGTCTGTTACGGAAAGGAAAGGAAAGGAACGGTGGAGGAGCAGAAGGAAAGAAGCCTGGTTAGCTGCGCATCGCGTGCTATATCGACACAGGGCCCAGGAACACCTTAAATAGGCAATGAAAGGGAAGAAGCAAACTTACTTGGTAGAGATTGCTAGATCTTAGTCTCTTGACAATTTCCTCCCCTTGAGTCTCTGTCAGACTCCTCTCCTGAGCGATAATGTTTCCAAGAGAAGTATTGACCTCTCTGGCCATGTGGGCAGCATCACCGCAAACATAGAAGTAGCCGCCTTGAACCAAAAGCTCATTAACTTCTTTAGCGTGCTCTTTTAGCCTATGTTGCACATAGACCTTCTCAGGTCCATCACGTGAGAAAGCGGTGATGAGCGAGAAGGAATCACCGAGTTTTGCAGCGTATTCCTATGTTGGATTGACAGGGTTAGTGAGGTGGATACTGTGTGAGGCGCCAAGTACACTAACCTTCCATTCTTCTTGGTACAAGAAATCCTCAGAAGCCCTCCTGCAGCCGAAGAACAGCAACGTCTTTCCAATCTTCTCACCCTTCTCGGCAAGCGCTGCACGCTCCTGAACGAAAGCTCTGAAGGGTGCTACACCAGTACCAGGACCAATCATGATAACAGGCTTGGAGGGATCGCTAGGAAGTCTGAAGTTTGATGCTCGGGTATGGACAGGAACATGGATACCGTCATATTTGTTCCTAGGGCCGGTGATCGCGTAGGAAAGTCCATGTGGGTCGGGTTCGGGGTCTCCATGTTGTTTCTGTTTAAGGGCGAGAAGGTAGTTTGAGGCAACGCCCTTTAGAATATGCGAAGCTCCGGGAACTTTGATAGATTCAACGACACAGGTGATTGAAATAAGTCTCGGTTGGACCAACGAAGAGGATGAGATTGAGTAATAACGTGGTTGAATACGATTTAATCCCTCAATCATCAGGGAGAAAGGGACGCTTGACCAAACCTCGCCAGGTGCGTTAAGCTCCAAAACCTGCGCAATGTTGAGATATCGAGAATGAACTGTCTCCTGAAAGTAGTCTTTGTCACCACCGAGTCTTGTGAGTTCATCTTTGGCGGCAGGGGTTGGGGCGAAAGCGGCAAGAGACGCAAGAAATTGACGAGAGACAGGAGCACAGATCTCGAGATGATAACGGGCGATAGCGTCATAGGTGGTAGGTGTTGGAAACGGAACCTTCGCGGTAGAATCAATTCCAGTAACGTCGACAACACCATCCATTTTCCCTTCAAGACCGAGGACTTTCAAGAACCTATCAACCTCTATACCAGCGTTGGTAGGCCAAACAGCGATATGATCACCGGTAGTGTAAGAAAGATTGGTATCGGTAAGATCAATTTCCATATGCAAGCAATTTCTATCCTTGACAGTGAAGATCTCACGGGAAGACTTGATCGGCGCAATGAATGGATTGCTGGCTCCATAGGGTCCCTTAGAAGCTCCTTCGAGGTGATTCTTGTTGGGTTCGCCGAGGTAGACAGTGTCGTCTTGAGTCGAAAGATCCGTGCGTTCGGTAATCGAAAAAACAGGTTCATAGACAGCCTCTCTCTCCTCTAAACCCATCTCCTCCTGAAGTGCTTTCCACATGGGCTCCTTCCAGGCCAAAAAATCCTCTTCCATAGTACCAGCACCATCATCGCCTTCGCCAATGGTACCAATCTGTTTAGCACCCAATTTCAAGAGTGTTGCGGTTAGACGGCGGACGACAGCGTTAAAATGTTCGTAAGTGTTGTTGCCTAATCCAAAGCCAATGAATTTGAGATTGCTCAAGCGATCGCCCTCGGTAAAATTAACGTCATCACCCATGATGAATTCGTAGAAATCCACAGCGTTGTCAGTCGGTTCACCTTCACCATATGTAGCCATGACGAAAACTGCAACCTTGTCTTCCGGAAGGGTGTCCAAATTCTCGTAGTCGAATTCCTCAAGGTTCGCAATCATAGTTTTCAACCCAAATCTAGCACTGCCTTCTTTTGCCAATCTCGAAGCATAATCTTCAGCCGTCCCAGTCTGCGAACCGTAAAAGATAACCATATTCTTATCAGATTCTTCCATCGTCTTAACAATATCTCTGGTTTTGCTGCCCTTGGTGGCCGCGCCATTCGTCTTGGAGCCTCCGTAGATTCCAGCGGTAACATCTCTTTCTACAGCCCATAGTGAACCCTTGGTGAAGTATGCGACAGTGCCGAGAAGCAGAGCCGCGAGGACAAGAATGTCCAACGTGTCTAGTTGGGTGGCCATAATTCTTGACTCCTGCAACGGCAAGGAATTGATTGTTAGTGGGGGTGAAAGTCGGAAGAGACGACAACAGAAGTACGGGGTAGCGCCAATAAAAAAGAGAAAAGGAATGAAGGAAAGGCAGGAAGAAATAGAAGGAAAAGGAAAGGAAAGGAGAGGTGGATAGGGCAGGCAGGGGAAGATGATAAATGAACGACCACAAGGGTTAAGGGTATCGGAACGACCGACAGCCGATGAGGCCAAGGCAACAAACACAACAAATGGAAGGAACAAAGATCTCAATCCGCCTTCTACTCTGCGCAACCAAATTTCTATGGAAAAGGAAAAAAAGGGGAGGAATAGGATTAACACAGAAGCTGGGGAGAAATAAAGAAGGTGAGGAAGATGGGGGGAGGGGAATAGAAAATGATCAACCCGCAGGCAGATCTGCGGCTAGAAAGGACAGCGTTGCAACAGTCCGGAACCAAAAAACGTCCTAGTGCCCGCTCCTTCCCCGCCGCCTGGCCCTACCCTCTTGGAACTCAGAAATTATGCAGGTTAAAGGGAAATAGAATACAGTAAAATGGCGAGAGAGATGAAATGAAAATGACAGGAAAATTAAATCTCTTACGGAGGGGGAATGCGGCATCCGAGAAAACGCGAAGTACCGAGGCCTATAATAAAATAATTGGAATTCTTACATCTCGTTTAGCCCTAGCCTTCAGCCGGCCTAGCAGGAATCCTGTATTTAGTAGAACTTGTGACTTGTCCATCAGAAAGGGTCTTTCTGTGCTGGATAGGCTTAAAACCGAGATAGGGCTCTACCGGTTGTAAGAATGGGTCCATACATGCGGGGGGTGGGGCACAAGAATTACCCTAAATTACCCTCGGTAGCAACGACTATTAGATCGTTCCGCCCTCTCGAATGACCGACTTGCTGGATTCTTGTTGTACGAAGGAATACAATGAAGGGAAAAGATCACGAAAAAAAAAGCAACTGTGTGGTGCGAATACAGTAGCTCAGCGGGTGGGTATAAACAGATAAAGATGGAACTGATGAGAGTAAGGGGACGCCGGGGTGTGCTTGAAAGATAATAATTGGGGGGGGGTACTGAAAAGCTAAGACCTCGAAGTTGGGAAGATCTACAGATTTATAGAAGCTCGAATGGTATCAATCAATATGCCAGTAAACCCGCATATATATCAACTATATATCAAAATGTGGAGCACCAAGTCCGCCACGGGCCCTATGGAAGTCTCTACAGATGCTAGACACAGTCCGTCAGTGCGGTCATACAAACCGGGCTCTTGGGGCTAATGGTGACCGAGTAAAGCTTCGGACTGTGGGACCCTTACAGACATGATTAGACGAGGCGCAGGGAGATACTCGAGTACATTCGTGTCTCAGGACCGACGAACTTCTAGAAAACTATTGCTATAAATCCGTGGCTGGTCTGTAGGGAAAGAGAAAGATCAATGTAACTCCGATAATAGCTTCCTCTGAGAGGTCGGACAAAGTATGATACTATTCGCATTTGAGAATGTCTCGGAAAAGAATACTACCTGTAACGGCCCGGGAATAATAATATGTGTTAGTAATCATTTCCGAGCTGCTACAACAACGCTGTTTAGCTTTGAAGTTTTCGAAAAAACGGTTGTGATTCAAGGGAATCTACTCTACGACTTACATTTATACCACTTGGCTAGTTATATCCAATGCTTTAGAATACCGATCCATCTCCCGGCCAGACTGCTGGTGGATTTCATCAGCGGCTTTTGCAGCCGGACACTACCGGTAGCTCGGCACCTGCAATCGAGCCACAGTCAAGTATTCGTATTCGAGTTGGAAGTAAGTACTCATAACTCCCGATGCTTATCGGTCCCTAAGCATCGCGGCAGGATCGCCGTTTCCCAGCGCAGCATACCGCAGTCAGCCCCCTTTTCCCAGCGCACCGTCGCTTGGCTATTCAGTCTCAACAAATTCAAAAAAAAAACCCCCTTCGGCACAATATTGTAATATCTCAATCAGTGATAAGTACGCCCTGATAAAATGGCGGTGGGGCGGCTTTGCATGAGTACAGTACAATCCCGCTTGAACCATTTTGCGGGGCGTCGGGCGATCCTGTGGCGCAGTTACCCTCCCCTCGGTTTTGCGTCCGCCAGCCTCCGAAGCGTAATCAATGCCTCTTGAATCTGGTATAGTACAGTATCGTAATGCAAGGTAGTACCGGTATGGTAAAGACTTTGATGGTATATACGGCGGGGTTCTCTACTACTGTGTGGATTTGGTTACTCCAAAGTGCAAAGACGGCGACGAGACCACTGAGTCCATCAGGGTGCACGAAACTAATAGTAGCGAAAGGGGACCACTCTGGACATTTTCTCCATTTCGCTCCGAAACAAACCAGTCCATAGTTAGTATACTTTATTGGAGGAGAGTCAGACCTTTCAATAGTGGGTCCCGATTTCCCAAGACACCCGACGGAAGCCAGCATCTCCGTTGTTGCTGTCGTCGTGCTAGGTGTGTAAGAGGCTAGACTACGGAGCTCGGTAGATCTTAACTCCAGCGGGGTGTATCATATGCTATCCTACAGGATTCCATGAATTTTCAAGGGCTTATCGGTATATCCGAAAAATGGCCTGCGGGGGGCTAGGGTTCTCCCGGAGAAACAAGGGGTGAAGGGAACACCACATATTGACTTCCCGAACCACTGTTGTGTCACTCACTTATGTTTTCCTGCAGTCGCGTCCCAGCCCAGTACCCCCCAGCCAGAAAATGTGCGGATAGTTCAGGCTAGGATGCTATACTCGAGTAGAAGCTCCCCAATACCGGTATCGCTATATTACGAACGTCGCCGAATGTGGGGATTGATCCTACGGAGGTACAGCCCATAAGTATTGTATATTTCACTAGCAGGGGGTGTTTGTGCTAGCAAGGGTAAAGGGGTGGATTAGGTAGCTATCATACCCCATTCGCTCCGCTTATACCCAATTCGTTATTCTTACCCAACGCTAGCCAAACACCCCTGCTAGTAAAATATACAATACTTATGGGCTGTACCTCCGTACAGTACTAGGGGCAGGTATAAAGTCCTCGCACACACCAAATGCTACGCGAGATCAAGCGAGAAAAATATCAATTTCATTGAACACTCTCAAGTCACGTTAAAAAAACAGAAAAGTAAGAATAG
>Ga0307509_10000783_pt1 | contig 54491 bp, 67 predicted proteins | sample 10_EM_MG_FD_202245 | JGI IMG/M metagenome (GOLD analysis project Ga0307509, IMG submission 202245) | Populus trichocarpa ectomycorrhiza microbial communities from riparian zone in the Pacific Northwest, United States - 10_EM | ecosystem: Host-associated > Plants > Roots > Unclassified | place... | reverse complement strand
GCGTCCCGTCACGACCAAACCATTTGGCTCACGGATGTTGTTACACGCCGTCCCCGTCTTATCGCCTCCACAGCCGTTCGTAGCCAATTGATGTGCTCCTAGTGTCCTTGCGTGGCGTTTCCACGCGCTCCCCACTCACATAGTCCATGACCACGGTATGGATCCCAACGCTATCCACACGGCTACGGAGCTGGAGGTTTGGTGCTGGCAAGATCGCTGCGAGTTGCTATAAGCATAGGTGAACTCCAGCAACACGCCACGCCTTACTTCCCCTTCCCCCCGCTCAACGGTCCCCTTGAAAATCGCGATGGGCGGAAAGCCTGGAACGGGGCGTTCTGTTGGCTTTCACCTTAACTAGATTGACCCTACGATCCGATCCCCTCAAAGGAGTCGGCGAGGTGGAGATGAACTCCACGGCTGCGTCTATGGTGCGGGTCACTTAGAGACCACTACTTTCTGACAGTGGCCAAATCGGCCTGGGGAACATATCTGGGCGCTAATACCCCTTGTCGCCGCGTCAGCGACGCCGCTCCTGGGATGGTAGACCTTTGAGTGTGTGGAAATGTATATATTTCAGTCTCTTGGAGTAATTTACGGGTGCAGGTGAGTGACTGGTATGGGCCTACCACGAAACTTTAGGGCGCCTGTCGTGCGAATCTCCTTCCAAATATGGTAATTTTGTGGACATGGCCAAATCCATGAGAGTCCGAAAAAATAACTTGGAAAGGAAGCGGTTTTAGGAATTTCTGTCTGACAGATCTCTTCTGTGGACGAAAAGGAGACAATCTGTCAGATTAGACTGTTTACAAGTGAATTGTGTGAGGACTTTTTTCCGTTGGGATCAGTTGTCACAAAGTAGTGGTCTCTAAGTGACCCGCACCATAGTTCCTTGTGAAAGTGTCCACCGACAGCGATTGGGTGTGACACCTCTCGGAAGGATGTGGGGGGGGGTACATCTGTACCGGACGACCGCCCCCCACGGTTTGGTATAAACCCCTGCACATCATGGTGGTTGAAGGTGTTTGGAATTCCCACGCTCAAAACGCCAAGATCCCCTAACCTCAACGAGGGTGCAGTTTTGGATGGAAAAAAACCTTGAGGGAGTAGATTACACTTCCAAGGGGTGACAGTAAGGTAACGACTATAGGGTGATACAAGGTGTGTGATGGTCGAATTTCTACACGCGCGCTTAGTACGCGCGAGCTAAGGGTTGTCCGATCCATGAACAGATACAGGTACATCAGGCAGTGTGTGTTGTTGACGGTCACCGGGTCATCAGTTTGTATGTGGACCAACCACCGATCACAGCAATGGCTGCAAGGCAGGCGATGATCGCGGAGAACCACCCGTATCCCTGAATGGATGCGGTGAGGGGGCGCTTTCTCGATAAAACCTTCCGTGCTCACCGGTACGTCTTGACCAGGAACGTGGACATTCATACCCCAGAGACCGGTGACCAAGTTCATGGGGATGAGTACCGTACCCAGCGCGGTCAACTTCGACAAAACGTCGTTGATCTGGTTGTTAGCGTCCGTCATCTCGATCGAGATTTGGGCGAGGTAGTTGGAATGAGAACGGGAAAGAATCTTCTCGTAGTGGTTTAAACTCTGGGTCATCGTGATCAAGTGGTCTTGGATGTCGGAGAGATAAAGTCCCTGGAAGTAATTTCTTAGGAACAACGAAATTTGGAGATAAACAGAACATACGATGTCGGAGGTAGGTGCCACCCTCCAGTTCTCGTTACACCGCTTTGCTAACCCCTTGACGACATCGGCCTTGTTACCCATGAGTCGCAACAGGCCCATGACCTTTTTTCGGCAGGTCCCAATCCTGTCACCCCCCTTCAGTTGTTGGGAAGCAGTTCATGTTTTAGGTCACGCACCTTCTCAACATGTCGCTCTGTTCAGCGTCCTTCAGAATCAACACCAACTCGTCGATACTGTCGACTTCGTATTCGATGCTTTGAATCAGGGGACCGAACGCATCGGTGATATCATCGATGAGAGCGTAGGAGATCCAATCCGAAGTGACGTTGATATAATCCTTGAGCTGTTTTATCCGCCTTCTCACGTTTTGCGGGTGTGGTGTTGGACGGAAATGAAACTAAAACACCTTGTGCGTAAGACTTACGCTGGGTGTTCGAGAGAAAATCACGTACAGAGAGAGTTCCTTCCCTGAACACTACCACGTACATGTTGATGGGATCTAGGTGAGTTGGGCTGTATGGGTCCTGGTCGAAACTTCGGAAACAGACGAAATAGTAGTTGCGAAATAGCTCAATCTTCTCGCGCGCTTCTTCCATCTGAATATCCTCGGTTGTCAAGGGATGGATACCGAAAACCTGAAAAACACATTGACCCTTTGCGAGATTATTCGGTCAAAACGCCGTCACTTACGTGACTCAGCAACTTCATCTCCTCGTCAGTCGGCGACATAACATCTAACCACCATGTCGCCGTCTCTGGGTCTGGATCCCCGTTTCCCTTCTTCACCTGATCTCCCAACCCCATCCGAACGGCAAAGTCTGCCGGAGCGCCGTTGGTACTTCCATTTCCGTTTGTCCCCGGCGAGGCGGAACCGGATTGGGGAGCACCCGAGCGCAACTCTGGAGGGAGGATGCCAGTAAACAATTCTTCGAACGACTGCCCTTCGGCGGGCAGCTCGCTCAAGCTCCTTGAGTGAATCGTCTTGGATAACGCGTTGGAATAAAAGGAGAAACGGTACGGTCCGTCGTGACCGCCTCGAGTACCACCCGGAATATTTTCAGACGATGAGAGGAGGCTTCCTTCCGGGATCTCGGGCATGCTGATCCGGGTCGACATTGGAGGTCTCCCTGAGGAATTGTTGATGGCCTGCTCGAATAGAGCCATCTTCCCTCTTCGTGTATTACCAGCACTCGAACTGAGTTTGCGCTCTCGGGTTCGCCGAGGGGGGAGCGTGAATCCAGTCGGGGTACTGATCGTCGCATCGGTGGTAGCACCATCGCCTTCCGCTTCCTGGGAGGGGCGGACACGGCTCGTCGGTACCGGAATTGATGTTTGGGTAGTGGGTATGCCCAACCGGACTTTCTCGGTGGTGGCGAATTCCTCCATGACAGAAAAATCCCATCTCGGGTGAGGGTGCTGCATTGACATGGGTCGGTACATGGGTAACTCCCCCATGGACGGAACAGGCTCCAAACCCGTCGGTTCCATGTCGAGGTCACGATGATCAGGGCCTCGTGATACCATATGTGAATCGTCATGTTCTTGGTGGCCGAGATGAACAGGGGGTGAGAGAAGGTCTATTCGGGAAGGATTCTCGCCTGAGTCCCTCCTCGTTGGTTCACCGTAGTCCAGTTGCTCGTCGTTCACTGACCTCTCCGGTTCCGGGAACGGATAATGGGGTTCTGATGGAAGCGAATATCGGTTGTAGGTCGGCGTGAGTTCGTCCGACCGTCTCCGCGCAATTATCGGGGGAACTGGGCGGCGTTGGTTGATGGTAGCGCTCCGAACCCTCGACAGTTGCATTGCCATATCAGCGTCCATGGCCCTTTGTCGTTCGCGTACATCGGGATCATGGGGGTTCGTATGTGAACGGTTGAAGGTCGGTGAGTGTCTTGAACCCAACGAGAGGGAAAGCCCTTCAACGTCTGGATCAGCATCTTGGGTGCTGTTGGCTCGGTGACGAACGGGTGAGTGGGAGGGGATGCGGATGGAGATAGGGGAACTGGAAAGAATGGGAGATTCGCTGAGACCAGGAGCCATTGTCGAACTTTTGGGCAGAAGTGCCTACAAAACTTCTGCGGTTTTCTGCAAGCCGTGAACCGATAAACGTTCAATGTATGTTCCGGTCCACATGGCAAGGCGAAAACGTGACTAACCGGAGCGAAGAGTGGTCGAGCAGCCCTGGTCAAGGGGGGCGTGGACAAAGCCTCGCGGGAGGATGTAATTGCGGTCAGAGGGATTTGTGATGAGGTTGGCTCAAACTTCGATCAGTCATTGAATTTACTGTGGTTACGTCACAGAATACCCCAGGAGAAAACATACGGACGACGAAGAAGAAAAAAGTATCAAGGGCGATCATAAACATAACAGTACAAGAAAAGAAAGCGATACGGCTATTGGTACCGACGAGCAAGTTATGAATTCCTGTAAATTAGCCTTTGCGGCGAAGGAGGTGTCATGGGGGGTAGCCGTGTCTGGTTGGTTGGAGCAGAGACGGAGGAAGGGTAAGACGTAATCGAAGGTCGTCGTTCGCGCGGAGACGGCCGAGGTTCCGTAGAAGTTGGAGAAACAATCATCGCGAGGGACGGGGAAAGGGTCGGAGGATGACGGGGAGGAGGTACAGGGGACACTGAAGGGGGTGGGGGAAGGGTGACGCCGCCTCCGGTCAAACGACGTTTCGGAGATGGTTGCATCGACGATGGGCTAGGGAGCAATCGATCGTCATGTCCAGGTGTAGTGTCCTCGTACTTCCGTTTTACAGGAATTCGAATAACGTCCCTATTGACCAAGGGAGGTAGGATAGGGGATGTCCGGCCCCGTCCGTCATCGCGGACATCGCGTTCTCGATCTCTACTGGGGCCGGGGATCCCATTAGAAACAAACTTGCGGTCAATGTACTCCTTGGTAGAAGTGGCATCGTAGTAGCTAACCGGGGATCGCGAACGGTCTACATCAATGGGGCCTTCGTCCTCTCTTCGTTTTAATCCTCGCCTGTCGTAGTCACCGTGGAATGGCGGAGGTGGTCGAGGCTCAGCCATAGGCTCTTCGTCATATTTGCGTTTCAAAGAAATGGGTGGTGTTGGCATGCCCCTGGGAGGATCCCTCAACTCGCGCCCAGGCAAGGGTAGCAAGGGGGGAGATGCTGGAGCAGAAGTGGAAGGGGCTCCGGTCGGAGGTGAAGCGGCAGTGGCAGCATTACTCCATCTGCTGGACCACGGAGGCGGGGGAGGCACGTATCTATTCTGCTCGGGTGACTGGGATTGATGATGGTGAGGAGAAGGAGGGATAGAGTGGCGTAATGTTCGATCATCGACAACGGAAAGGGGTCTAGTGGAGGAGGCAGGTTCCTGCGGGGAGGTATCTCCAGGCGTGTACTTGACCAGTTCGACGAAAAGAGTTTGCGTGTAAGGGCGGGGAAGCTTCTTGTATATGACGACCTTGGAGGAGGAAGACAGCATGCTCTCGGTATCGATGTAGGTATCCATATCTGGTGGATCTAAAGATCCAGTCGGTATATGAACTCAGTGAATAGGCAAGGAGAGCACTCACCAACACTGCGCACTCGAACCTCTGAATAGGGATACTTTTTGTTCTTCCTCAAGCAGCAGAGAGGGCAGGTGAAAACATTCTTGGATGGATCCGCGTGGTTGTTCGGGAAGAAGACACACCCGCTGTGATAGAACCTCTGGCAGGATTCACATTGGACCTTGGGATAGTTGATTAGGTACTCCGTGCGACCACGGCAAATACACCTGGTCCCATCCGTCCAGTCCTTGTCATAGTCCTGGCCGAAAGTAAGCTTGGGACGCTTGCGCTTCCTATTCTTGGGCGGAACAGGTTGAGTGGCAAGGAGCCGGTGCAACCCCGCAAGATCAAGTCCGTAAGAGACGCTCTCCGAATGGCCAACGACGAACTGAACTGTGTAGAGTTTGCGCATATAGTGCTTGACTCGCGGTAACAGCTCCGAACGTTGGTTGGAAGGATGGGATGCGAAGCTCAGGAACTGGCCAACCTGCTGCACGAGCCGATCGACGCGGAATACTATGGTCTCCACCTGCTTCCACTCGGGGGAATACGTGCGGGAGATCAAGGGAGCCTCGTTAGCGACCTCAATAAGGTGACAGTAATGCCAGTTTCGGTCCTTATGGATGGATCCATTCCAATGGTGGTGGTCGCAGAATGGGCAGGAACCACCACTGCTGGCACATGCTCCATGGAACCTTGCGAAGCAGTGGTCGCATTGGACCGCGTCAGATACGGTTCCCGGCGCAGGAGGTCGGACGGGCGTGATGCAGATACAGCTGAGGTATTCATCCGTGGGAGGAGTGTCGTCATTGATCTGCGTCCCCAGCATGATATCATCGTAAAGCTTGGCAATCTGAGCTGGAGTCTGTCGGCGGTGGTTCCAAGGCAGACGTTCGACCCAACGGTAATGATCCGCTAGCCTCCTCTCGAACTTCTCGAAATTGGGCATGGTGAACATGGTGAGGTGTTCCTTCGCGTAGGTCTTCCACTGCTGGAACATGTTGAACACGTCGCCGTCGGATTCGGCGTGCTGATACACCCCTCTCATCACCATTTCGCACCTGGACTCCAAATCGAGCGCAAAGTCTGTCGTCCTCCTGAGGTCGTTGATCGAGGGGATGTTGAAACCTCCCTCGGCACGTGTGACCAACTTCATAGCGTCTTGAGGTTTGACTTTGACAACTCCGGGCTCGCGGTGGAGGATGGCATCCGCCTGTCTCTGGTACTCCTTCGCCCGGCCGTGGAAGCCCATGATGCGATCCAAGAGGGCACCATCAACGGGAACGTTCGACTCCGTCTTTGCAAACTCCTCGAGATCGTCCATATTCTTGACCCGCTGGGCGATCAAGGCCTTGGCTCCATCCTCCCAACTCGACCCTGCTGCTTGCTTCGCATTGAGGACCTTCATGTGTCGGCTGTCTGCTGGAAGACCGCAGGCCCGAGCCCTCGCGACGAGGTTCCGAACGTCATCCATCAACATTCCAGCCTCCCAGTCGTCGATATCCTTCATTAGGCGATCCCTCAACACAATCTGCTCCACCTCGAACAGTTCTTGGATGTACACGTTCAGCGAAGAGGCGGTGATGCCCAAGTTCTCGCAGTCCTGGACGAAACCTGGTCGCGACCGTTCTTCCTCTGAGGTGGCGAGGAAGTGGCGTGCCTTCGCCTTGACCTCCTCCGCATCCTTCGCAAGAGTCCGCAGGGCATCCAACTCGGGGCCGTCGAACCCCAGTCCGTCAACTTCCCTCAGCAAGGCATAGACATCCTCCAGTCCCCGCTCCGGCCTGTCGTACGGTTCATCCAGCACTCCAGGTTTAATGATATCCCCGGGACGCGCGGACTTTCGAGCTCTCTTCCTACTCGCCTTGCGTAAGAACATGTTGGCCTGTTCGACCCACTCGTTTCCACGAGAGACACATCTCCGGAGAACCTGCAGCTCAGGCATCGGGTGGCTGATACGTTCTCCTTCTGCAAGAATAGCGCGGAGAGAGCGAAGCTGTGGCCGAGGGGTGGATGAGAGCAAGTTCATGAGTTTCGACCTCCACGCCTCTGGAACCCGGGCCCTGTCGGAGACCTTGATGAGGATCTCGGTCAGTTCCTCGTCCGAGAATCGCTTCCTCAGCACGCGGCTGGAGAGAGAACATTTGCAAAGCTTCTCGGGGTGATCCATGCAGGTGACCTGAGTCGTGCACTGGCAGGTGATCTGGGACAGATAGAGGAAGACCTTGCACACGGAGCACTGATACTGGTCCTCCGGGCGATCCTCCTCGATGAGAATCTCGCCAAACTTGGAGCCGCGGGCGCGTCTCCTGAGTGCGAACTCCCGGTCAATCATCTCCTTGAAACTGTCGTTCAACCTAGGGTGGGTATGATGTTAGTTGTGGCGTAGATTTTAACGATCAGATCGGCGAGAAGTCACGGACCAAAGCGCAGTTTTGATCGAATTTGACTGTTGGGTCACAGTGACCAAGAGCTCGTCGTGCGAGAAGACTGGCATTTTTCCATGCTCTTGATATCGGCGTGCGCAGTCGAGACCGAAAGGTAGCCAATCTGGAGGCGCAAAGTTGACAGCCTCATTGAAGTTGAGCTACGTGAGAGGAGACGTCAGGAATCGAGAGGAAATAAGATGGCTTCGAACGCAGCCGCACCCCGTGGTTAAATCCGGCGTGATAGGCCTTCGGGTAGGTGATGACAAATTCGCCGGCCCTCTGGTTACAAGCATAGACGCGAACACCGGCATCTGTAAGTCTCTTTGGACTCAAAAGTGTCACCAGTTGGAAGAGAAGGTCGGGTTGCGCTTCGAACAAGTCGGGAGCTTCCTTCCGAATGGCATCTTCGAACAACTCGGCATCATCCCCCGGTACACCATACCAGGTCTTCGTTTCTCCCCAATGCACTGAAGGGGGATGAGACAGAGAACTCCTGAAACATAACCAAGCACATACTAAAATTAATGCTATACGTGTAGTGGTCCTGGACGCGTCGTGAGAAACGGTCTGGGGTAGCTGTAAGGGAATGCTCACCTCGTTGTGCCAGCAGAAGGTAGAAAAGGCCATTCCGACATACGTCCAAGGGACAGTCATCCCGGAGATGTCGGATTTGATGAAACGAAGGAGGGAATCAGCAAGAATGGGAATGTTATTCAAGTTCCAAGGATCCTTCGAGTACTGGTTCATGGGGTGTGTCTCGAGTGTGGGCATAGCACTACGAGGTGGCGCGTCAGAGCTGAATGGACTCTCCACGTCTGCCTCCTACCTTCCATGAGTGGTAGAATGAACGTCAGCGCCGTACTCAACCTCTACAGTCTCTTTCTGCGAAGAGACGAGCCTCCAAAACTCCTTCTCCACGTCATCTTCGGAAACAACGAGATCCTTCCCGATCCTCGTCTTGATCGAGTCGTCCTCAATGTGGTCACCCGGCGGGTGGGCGGCGAACCACATACGGCGGAACTCCTTATCCCGAGCCTGGAAGCTGGATAGACTATGTTCTTCGCCTTCGTCGAATCCATAATCGCCTCCGGTCCCGAATAGACAAGTATGACAGAACCACTGCCCCTTGGGGATGACACTCAACGGCGGGTCCAAACAAAAGGTGTGGTATCCTGGCAAGAACTTAACCGAGTTGTTGATAGCGTGCTTGCTTATGACTCACCGCAGTCGCAGCCGTCACAAAGCAGCATCTGGAGTCCGCGGTCGGTCTTGTGACAGACTTCGCATTGAGTCTGGGGCTGTCTCATTAACGCGGGTTAATAAGCCCGGATGGACAAGACTTTACCTCAGCTGAGGAAGTACCGTTTCTCGGCTTCCCGTTGACGGCGGTTCCAGACGAACCTTCACCGTTCTCATCCTTCCTTCTCTTGCCTTTCACAGTCTCTGAGTTTCCTTCGGGGTCATGAGGGTCCCGTTCATCGGGAGGATCAGAAAGCGTGCTGGAAGCCGAACTAAGCGGGCTCAGAGGTGGCGAGTTATCATCATACACGCTCGCGCCTTCCTCCTTGACGGTGAGTTCGACATCCCTCTCCTTGTGCCTGGATGCGCTCGAGGCGCTTGAGCGTGATTTCCCACGTGTGCTCATCAGTGTCATGGACGTGTTCGGATTGATGTTGGATTCGCGACCGAGATCAGGGGAGGAGACCCGCTTGTCAACCTTGGAAATGGAAGGGTTGTTCCGGACCCTTTCACAAAAGTGTTCGTATGGGAGAATGACTCGTGTGTAGGAGTTCTTGATTTGGGTCGAGAGACCGGGGATACCTGAAAAGCCGAGAAGGCGTCCGAGGTCCGCCCACTTCTTGCCTTTGTTGACCTCGGAGGTGGGTGAATAAAGAGAGGAAGAGAGGTAGGGTGAAAGATAACATACCACGTCATAGCCACCGAGCTTATGGACCTCTTTTCTGAGCAGCCAGAGATCGAGAGACTTGTTGTTTATGGTTGGTACGGAAACGCGGGGATTACCCTGCTGTTTGTGAAATCGGTATAACTGCTCGAGGAAATTGACTTTGGCTCGCGACGAGGCCTCGATGGAGTTTAGGCACTGGAGCCTTGTCTTGAAACGGAATATCTGTGAACCGGGAAATTGTGTGAGGCCGAGGGCGCGACGCGAGAATGTGGCAGGGACGGATACCTCGGTATCTGTCGTGAAGGGCATCTTCCACGACTCTGGTGGGACAATCTTGCAAATTCCATAGTTCTTTGCGTGTTCTGATATGGATCGAATGTAAGCCAGGGGGTCCTTGAATTCCTCCATGGTTGGGTGGTAGGTAGGGCAATCCTCCAAACCGAAGGGGCGAGGGTGTTTCCTCGGAGGAGGGTTGCAAGGGCTCGTTGTCTTTACCGAGGTCATGTCCAACACGGGTGAAACGGCGATGGGTGGCCCGGGGTCGTCGAAAGTTCTGAGACCCGTGACCTGATAGGATGATTGGGACCTGTCGTCAGAGGAGGTCGCCTGAATCTGCATTGCGGCGAGAGCGTCGGTCTTGGACTTTCGTGGAGCCCGCTTGGGGGTGGTGGTAGATTGAGGGGAGGTGGATTTTGGCTGGGGGTCCTGATCCTGGATCGGCGTAGCGCCTTCGACGGGAATGGCGAGGCAGGAGTAGAAGGCCGAGGCCTGCCTACCAGAGAAATCCGAAGACATTTCAGCGGCCGAGAGCGACGGCTGAGCGTCGTCTGGTGGTCGGTTTGATTTTCTCCCCTTGGCTGGGAGAGTGGAAGATTCACGCATGAGTTTGGGAAGCGACAGAGATTTGAATGCGGAGGCGCGGTAGCCTGCGTCGGTCTTTTAATTTATTCCCACAATTCCACGCTTCCAAACTCCGCGAATGTAGACAACTCGAAATAAAAACCGGCCAGCGGAAAATCCGATTCTTTTCAAAATCCAGTCCTGGCCTGCGAAATGGCTTCGGAACTTTCGTTCAGCCTCGTTTTGGCCCGTTGCAGTCACCAGTCGTGCCACCGTCTCCCACCGTGCCCGATCCTCATGTCCGGGAGCCTTACCCACCCCGAAGCGCCGAGCCAGGGTCCAGCGGGCTATCCCCTCCTCTCATCATCTCCCCCACCATCCTCGTGTGACCGCGCCGGAGCGCCTCCGTCATTTGAAGACGAAACCCTGGTCGGACTCGACTGACCCCCCCCAGTTCCCGTGGGCGGGAGCATCAGAAGCGTGGTGATCATCGCAATGATCGATCAACCTCACAACGTTCCCAGTCGAACCGTCTAAAGTGTAACCACCACGTAAACACTCCGGTCAATTCATCCCTCACTCATCTCCCTTCGGCGTCCCGAAACACACCCCAGCTAACTTACCGCTTCTCACCAGACCCTCTCAACCTCTCTACCAAACAGTTTCTCGCCCAGGCGATCTGACACCCGATCACTACTTTTACCTACGTGTCACGTGCACACGTCCCATCAAACTGGGCCGGCCAGGTCAGCGCTTCAGCCCCCTCTAACGATTTCAAGACAAAGGTTGGTAACAGGCAACTCTATCCTCGATAGTTTTACGCAGAAAACAGTACAAACCGACGCTGGTTCCTTAATTTCCCGATAATTTCCCAGGAGCAGCCCGTGACATCGTGGTAGTGTGCGGATACGCCACCCATGAATCATAACATGCTGAGTGCGCTGCTCGGTCTAATAACTGCCATTACGATCTTCGCATGTTTCCGGGCGAGCACCCAGATACCTGGCCGGTTGTCGCCCCAGGGTTGTCGGATGTCATATATGTCTCCGTCATACATCCTCCAAAACGGTTTCAACGCCTCCTGGACGAGCTTGAGCGGAAGATATTCACTTTGGCTCTATCGCGAAGTAGGCTGGGACAATAACCAGGTCCGTTACTCGCAAGTCGCCAACGAATTATTCATAAACTCAACACACCACAGCCATCTGGAGCGCCTGTACTCTTCATTCCGGGAAACGCAGGTTCGTCTCACCAAGTACGTTCCATCGCATCCTCTGCTACACGACAGTATTTCTCCTCCCCGTACGTCATATCCCCCGACTTTTCCTCCCGCTCCCCAACAAGTGAACCGCTGGATATATTTGCCGTCGAATTCAACGAAGACCTCTCCGCCTTCCACGGACCCACACTCCTCTCGGAGCGTGCCTATGTCTCGGATGCAATCCGCTATATCCTCTCACTATACCCTCCCAATACACCAATCGTGGTTATGGGCCACTCGATGGGGGGGGTGGTAGCCACTTCCCTCCTCCCGTCCCCAGATATCTCTGTCATTATCACCATGTCGACTCCTCACACCCTCCCCCCTGCCCGTTTCGATTACCGCATAGAAGGCATATACTCCACCAATCACGGACACCTCACCTCCGATCCTACGCCGATCGTCTCGATCTGCGGGGGCGCGACTGACACGATGGTCCCCTCCGAATCCTGTGTCCTCCCAGAACCCAGTTCCCCGAACATTTTTCGAAAGACGATATTTTCTTCTGGTATGGAGAGGTGTTGGACCGGGGTCGGACATAGGGAGATGGTTTGGTGCCACCAGACCCGCTGGCAAGTTGCCAGGGCGGCGCTGGAGCTCTCGGCCCTGACCCCTTCACCATCTACCCCCCTTGCTCGGGCACTCACCCTAGACGCGTGGTTACGAAACGGGCGCGAATCCCCTCCTATCCTCGACCGTTCCGTTCCGTCTGCCGACGGCGCGCGGATCGGGATCATCCCAGAATCCGAAACAAATTCTTCTTCGGCTCTAACACTGAGGCTCGTTAACCCAGCCTTCCGTGGATCAAAGGTGTTTTACCTGCGCCTGCCGAAGACACCGGAGGGTGGGGGATTGAGCGGTGACCGGAACAGTCTACTGGTCTACCTTGCAGGGGGAACGATCGGGCCCGTATCATCTTTCAGGCCGGGTTCATTACGAGCTTCGATCTTCAGATGTTCCGGTCCTGGAGAATTTTCGGCGAAACAATGCGCTCCGTTGCAACCTACGACATTGAACTTGCTTCCGGTGACTCGCCCCCATCAGGAATTTCCGGTTCCGGGAGCCGGGAGCGACGAGACGGAGGGGATCGTGTTCTTCAAAGGAAAGATTCCGGCCGACTCTGCTGATTCCTGGGTCGCCATAAAGGTCGATGGGGCGAGCGGCGAGGGTTGGGTTATTGGCGGCTTTACCAGCGACTCATTCCGCGTTCGCTCAGACGCCAGTTCATCCAGTTTGTGTGACCAAATCAACCAGCCCCTCTTGATCCTCACATCCGCGCCGTCTAGGTCTACTGTTTCATCCGGCCTCAATCTCTCTCCCAAGGCCATCGTCTAGCCACACACCCCTCGAAACCGAAATAACTTTCGCGGGTTTGCTGGCGAACGTGTTGTTGGTCTACCGCCTCACACCGAAATTTACATCGCGCTCATGCAAAGGCAAGTCTGGGTTATCCCCTCTAATTTCGACCTACGATATACTGACGATGACCAGACACATTACTCCCACCCCTTCTTATTCACACTACCCCCGTTGAATCGCATTACCACCGTATTCACCCATATACATACCGCCAAGTCCTTCTTCATTCTCATGCCTCGGCACCTTACATTCACACTTCTTCTTCCGATAAGGGGTTAAACTTGACGCTGTACACTTCCGGCGAGCCGGAGGCGTGTTACCCAGAGTCGATCACCATAACTATCGATTGGTGGACGTCTGTCGGGAGATGGGGGTACAGGTATTGGCCAGCGTTGGCAACCTGGTCCATCGGAATCGCGTCACTCGTAATCTGGCAAGGGTTACGCGTGGTGGTTAATGAGACCGGTGAGAAATCCTGAGTATTCAATGTCCCGGCATACGTACTCAATACAAGAACCATACACTAGGGGCATCCCTTCCAACGCTCGGCCAAGCCCTCTCCACGTTCATTAAATCCCTCCTTCCTCGTCTCACCTTAATCTCCTTCTTAGTGGCCACTCTCCCCCTCCCTACCTCCGCGTACCTCGGACTCTCTGGCGAGCCGCTCTTCACCCTCCTCGCTCCAATCCTTGTACTGCTCTCCACCGGTCTCGTCATCATAACCTTCTGGCTCCTCTCTATCCTCGCCTACCTCGCTGCAGCCATCACCTCAGCCGTAGGGCGGATCGTGGGCGGGAGGGACGGCGAGCGCGAACCCCCAATGCGAACGCGCAGGTTGAGAACGACGATATGTTCGATTACAATCGCTTTCCTGTTAATTTTCTTCCTCGTACCATGGCAGGTCGCTTTCCTTGGCAGCTACCTGATACTCTTCCACACCACCGTCTCTTCCCTCTGTTCTGCTCACTCATGGAGGAGGATCTCACACAAATACAAAGATTCATCATTTAGCGCACACCCGCCCTCTCCATCATTTCCTCCTTTCCCTCCTTCCCGTCCAAACCATCACGCTCGGGCGGAAAGCCACCTATCCAATCAGATTCACAACCACACTCTCCTCACCTACTTGCTACTTTTGACAACGCTCCTTCTCCCACTTTCTGCCCCCGTGCTGGCTGTTTGGGTGCGCACGCTCTTGACGGCGGGTTACACTACCCCATTCGACGGCGACCACAACTTCTTGTACGTTGCCCCTTGGCTATTGGTTGCCGACTGGACCTGGACCTGCGTGAGGAAACAGGGAAGTATCAAGATTTTTGAAACCGAATCGTGAGTCTGTTGTTTCCCCAGATCAGCAACCGCACTGATCGAATGTTAAACTCCCCTAGTGTAATTCAGAAGGCCGCTGTGACCTGGGCGCTCGTCTCCATTGCGTTCATTGCGTTCGTGTATGGTCCCAGATACACATACCTCATCTCCAACTTCACGAGCGTTGCACTTGCGATCATCTTCTGTGTCTGTGTTGGTCGACGGTATTGGAGGGTGGAATGAGAATCACGCGTTTCACGCACGGACATTTGTACAACCAATTCATTCGTGCATGAATGCATTTCTTCTTTCGATTTGCTTCTTACTATTGGCGAAGAGAAAAAGCTCCGATATAAGGGACAGCCCAAGCGTACTAAGAGTGGAATAATGAGGGAAAATGGTAATTGCGGTGGATGGTGTCAAAACTAATGAGGAACAGGAACCGAGATGCAAATGATGAGAAGGAAAGCAGACACGACGAATAAAATCCAATCGCGAGGAACAGGTGGAGACGTTTACTCCTCGCCTGCGGCACCGTCGTCTTCCTTGTTCTCGGTCTTGTCTGCCGAACTTGGTCAGTAAACTGATCGTGTGAGCTAACTAATGGAGATTACATACCAGAATCCTGCATGTCCGATGTCCAGAGGGTAAGGTTATCACGCAACAACTGCATGATGAGGGTCGAGTCCTTGTAGCTCTCTTCCGAGAGGGTGTCGAGCTCAGCAATGGCGTCATCGAACGCCTGCTTAGCGAGGTGGCAAGCACGATCGGGGGAGTTGAGGATCTCGTAGTAGAAGACGGAGAAGTTGAGGGCAAGGCCAAGACGGATGGGGTGTGTGGGTGGGAGTTCGGTGACGGCAACGTCAGAGGCAGCCTTGTAAGCCTCGAGGGACTTGTCGGCGGACTCCTTTCGCTTATCGCCGGTGGCGAACTCGGCGAGGTAACGGTGGTAATCACCCTTCATCTTGTGATAGAAGACCTTGGATTCGCCGGTGGCGGCGGATGGGATCAGGTGCTTGTCAAGAACCTCGAGGATATCCTCGCAGATTTTGGCAAGCTCCGATTCGATCTTCTCCCGGTAGCCCTTGATCATGGTGACCTGGGCCTCATTTCCCTTCGATTCCTCCTTCTGCTCGATAGAGGAGACGATCCTCCACGAAGCGCGGCGAGCACCGATAACGTTCTTGTATGCGACGGAGAGGAGGTTGCGCTCCTCAACGGTAAGCTCCTGGTCAGAGGAAGCCACGCGCTTCATGTTCTCAACCATCTCTGGAGAACGGTGGTGAGACCGTGTCAATGGGCGCGACGGGGTGGACAGGACGAACCTTCATATCGTTCGGCCTGCTCAGCGAGCTTGGCAAGGTAGACAGAGTCTTCACGGGTTTGAGACATCTGAGAGGAGGGGGTTGGTGAGGGAGTGACACGCTGGCGACGCGTCAGGATACTCACTGTCAAAGTGTGGGGAAAGTGATTGATTGAGATCTGTATAGAGAGCGAGAGATGACGGGTGAGAAACGGCTGAACGCGGTGGGGAACGTAGCAGACGATGAGCTCACTGGGAGAGGACGAGTGGGGGGTTGCGAGGGGAGATTGTTGTGGATAGAAAGAGAGAGGCGAGCACGGTTAAGGAGAAAGTTTAAAGACGGTTGGGCAGAGGGTTCGGCTGGGTTGAGGGTTACGACCAAACAAGAACAAACATTCTACCAAAGAAGGCAAATCGCAGCGTCGGAGCGTTCCGTTCCTGGCCAACCCATCTTTGTCCTCCACTCCTCCAAATGGACAGCGGTGGGTTTCGGCTCCGCCCGGGTATTCCGTACACTCGTGGGACTAAATTCCTTATCGGGAACTGGTCCATCTCTCGAGTCTCCACCCTCGGTCCAGGCTTCATCTGAAAATTTCACATCATAATCATATCATGTTCTACACTACCCAACACTCGTCAAGCTCGTATCAATACCGTTCGTATACAGAGTGGATCATAACAGATACATCGTGAACTGGCCAACGATAATTAACAAACCCACAAGAATGAAACGCATAGGCGAGAAACAAACATTGGATCATCTACATACAGATCAATCAGATGAATATGGCACAAGAGACCGCAAGGCGAGAAAAGGCGGGGCCTACGCAGCTCCACCGCAGAGTCTATTATCAACATCAATCATGCTCTCCAACTCCTCGACCTTTGCTGCGGATACGTTGGCGATGGCCCGTATTCTTTGGCTGGGCTGGCCAAGTACGCCGGGTCCAAGGCCTCATTCGGATCGTACGGCTTGTACGACGATCGGTTGCTCGACAAACTGCTTGCAACTGACGGCTGCTTCTTCAGCCTTGGCTGGACGCTCAGTCCGTCTCCAAGAGACATAGTGGACGAGAGTGGGGAAAGGGGTTTGCCCGGATGCAAGGGTGTCACCCCTGCATTCATGCTCAAGCTCCTGTTGTGCGCTGGTGAGCTGCCTTGCCTCGGTGCTTGTGACACGGAGATCGATGGAACAGATACGTGTGGGGAATGACTGGGACGGGGAGATGGCATGCTCGGGGATGTAGGATACGGAGACCCAGACCTGCTGACAGATTCGTGTCTCACCCGTCGTTTGTCCCGAGGATCTCTCTCCAGAGGAGACAATTGAGTTGGGGACACGGAACGAAGTGGCCCAGGCCTATCGTAGCCGACGGCTGGACTGCCGGTTCGGAGTGGCACCATACGCGGAGATTGTTGTTGATAAGGCGAAGGTTGGGACGAAGCGTGTGGACTCAACATCCCAGGAGCGGGGCTCTGCCCCGACTGACTACCGTAACCATCCGAGTCGGTCTAGCAGACGGCGGTGCGGTCCCACTCGTAAGCGATTTATTTGCGTCACATCACAACAAGAAAACGCACGGGAGGCTGGACCCCAATTCCGATATTGCTTGAGCCTGTGGAATTCCGCGGGAAACTGTGCGGTGTGAGACCGTTCGAAGGGTTCAATGGTGCGGGTGTGGTCAGATTCTGCGGGTGTCGTCTGGGTGGGCTATACGTGTTTTGAATCTATTCACAGTGAGACCGAACACTTCGAACGATAGAAAGGAAGAACACATACTGGAGGCTCATTTACCGTTGATCTCCTCCAACTGTCAACCAGATCAGGATCCGAGTACCTCAACTCGTCCGCCAGCCTTTGTAGGCTGTGCATCGAACGGTGGTCACCCCCACCAGGCCCACTCTTGTGCGGGTGACTCCTAATAACATCCATTAACGGGACTGGCTCCGCTTCTTCTGGTGGGCTTCTAATCGTGAAGTTCGTCGTCGGCGAATACCCGTAGTCTGTCTCCAGCGCAGGGGTCCGAACGTTTTCCGTTCGAGACCTACCTGCGCTAATCGGAGGTGTGGCCTCGACACTTCCCTCCTGGATCACGCTCAACTTCCGGCGAGCATCCTCGGACAAATCTGGTTCGGTCGCCGTGATATCGAATTGTGAGAACGTTGTTGAAAGGGGGCTGGGAGGCGTGGGGGAGCTTCGAGAATAACCGGGTACTGGCACGGTTACGTTGGGAACGTCCGATGGATGCCTAGCGTGACGAGAAGTACCGAAGACCCTGTTGAGGCGGTTCTGGATTCCGGAAGCGGTAGTCCAGCTCCTTCCCGAAGAACTTGATGGTGGCCTGACCACTCTATCAAACTCGTGAGGGGGCGGGATTACCATGTGCGAGCCATCTCCGGACCTAGGGATCCAACCATCGGGTGGTATGGGTGGTTCCGGGTGGGCAGCAGGGAAATTGTTGTGAACGGGTATTGGGAAGGTTTCATCCGTGGGTGAGCGGCCGGCCCAAGTAGTTGGCCGGTTAGGCCCAAGGTTGAGGTGGTGGGAAGCGGCTTGAGACTGCCTCGGGGCGTTGGACGTCAGCTCGACATCGCGGGCAACGTTCCGTGACATGTATAGCGGCCGATTGCGAATAGTGGAGATTCCATCGTCCGTGATAGATTGTTCGTCATCGAACACGTTCCGAAGGGTGTCATCAAACGGCTCATCCATGAGAAGTTTTCGACTTGAGATCGCGTCCACAGTGCGATCGTTGGAGAATTCGATGGTCTTGGTACCAACGTAGCCCATCTGTGCGTGACGCATGCCTTCAATATAGCCCATCTTTCTGCCTTCTTCCCTAGCGAGATAGACGATGTGATCCTCGCGGTACTTCCTAGCCGTGTCCCGCGCTTCGGTAGCTTCAGCGGCAGCGTCGTCCCTTTCGTCCTCGACCTTGCGTACGACGTCCTGGGCTCTGTAGATCTCCTGCTGAGCATGTTCCAGCTGCAGCTTGTACAACCCCAGCTCTGCGCTCAACTTGGCCGCCTCCCCCTGGGCCTGAACCCTTGCTTCGTTAACCGCGGTGAACCTCCGTGCGATCTCCAGTACCCTCCCCTCTGCCTCGGTCACCCGTCGGGTCTCAGAGTCCAATCGTTCGAAAGCTGTTTGGAGGAGTTTCTGCATTTGTTTCGTTTCATACTCCTCGTGTATTAGCAGTCGAACCAATTGTTTGGTTGTTCGTTCAGAATGGACCCGTTCCCGATCCCTCTGGAAGCGTTCGGGGACCTTTGAGCTCCGTTTGCTACCGTGAACCCGATCGAGCGCAAGGCCATTGGAGGTCGTAGTCGTGGTTATAGTGGAGGTTCTGTCAGTCCCCCGGTGCCGCCTGTGCCCCGAGGAAGATGAAGAGGGGGTCTGAGAGGTGGGTGTGGGGGAGCGAAAGTCGTCATCATTTCTATGTGGCAGGTCATGTAACGAGGGGAGTGATTAGTGGACACGCCGGCGTCGAAAAGTGATCATCTGTGACACACCTGAGGGAATCCGTCGAAATCGATGGACCGGACATGGGAGGGCCTCGTCAGAGAGGAAAGGCCGAAATCGCGGGGGAGGACTTGGCAGCCGCCAGGAGGGCCCGGGTTTGTATTATATGGGGATATATGGAGCCGTCGGTTGTGGGAATCGATATGCGATGTTCCTTCCTCCTCCCTGGGGACTGTACAGGGGAACTCTTGCCGTGCTTAGGATGGGAGACGGTGGGGGGTCGCGCCTCGAATCATCCCGGATGAACGCGTTTTTCAACGGGACGTATCGCCACCGACGGAAATTCGATCCCAACACTACGGAGTCATATCCGGAATATTCAGTGTACTATTAGAGCCCCTCGCTACCCTTCCGACATTTGATTCCGGTAGTTACGAGGGTTTCACCAACGGACGTCATCGCCCTACGCCCCGCCCATACACTTCCCCACATCGACCCTCAAACGCGCGCATCATCTGGCCTGAAACCTGTCCAAAGAATTTGGCCGAGATAGCAGCGTGAAGGGGGTTCGCAAACGCAAAGGTGATATCGTACTTGACGAGAGTAGATTCCTTACCCCCAGTGGGACTCGTAACGGGCTCAAATTTCCAGGTGGTTTCAAGGGTTTTGAACAGTGGTGTGGAGGAGGATGCGACAGCCTTACAAGAGGGAGAACGGTGTCAAATCACAAGGGTCGGCGCACCACATGGGCTAAGACTCACTTTTACCGAACTGGAAGGGGAACAGATGACCTTGCTCACGTAGCTCTCAGTAAAGGACAGGAAGCCAACAGTTAGCTCCGCATCCATGCTGAACGCATCAGGTGTATCGAGGCGCTTCAGCGGCTCCCTTCGACTGAGCACCTTTGAGCCGGTACAGAACGGGATAAATTTATTGTAAGAGTCCACATCTGCCACGACCTCATATAACTGCTGTCGGCTATAACTGCAGGAGACCAGTTAGAAACAAAAATATGAGAGGTGGGATTCCGGGTGGCGTACGGTAGGACCTGCTGGGTATTGTACGTCTGTTTCGTGTCCCCGGAAGTCGACCCCGGGAACGGAGAGAACGAGGAGAGATCAGGTATTCCAAAGAATGTCCTCAACTGCCATGGCGGACGACGGGCGACGCGTCGACAGCCCCAGCCCGGAACCACTTGCATCCAGGTTTGACCGCAGCACCTGCACGAAGTGAGTGTACTGTACTTGTTTATCTTTGTTTGGCCCCGCCAAAATCGAGCCCCCGCGACCGCAGCATTACTCAATTCATAGGATCATCAGGACGCAAAAATGGTCGGAACGAACTATGTTACCACGGGAGGTCGGGAAAAAATAGACGCGATGGTTTGCAGGTAGGTCATCAATGGCTGCGCGAACATCTTCTGATGCGCGGTTCATAGGGAACTTGCAACGTTCACAGGATTCGCAGTACCAAGCCGTCAAAGGGTAAGATTCGACGTCCTGGCACAGGGTATAAAAAGCTCTGTACCATCTGTGACGGTACTTGAGGTCCCCCGACCGGAATCGTTCCATCCCGGGACACCGTGCACCACCACCGTCCCGCCAAAGGATCACCGTCACCTCCCGGTTAGGGCGTGTGTCCAGTACCTCGCTCCGGAGTCTTGTCCGTCGTGATAAGGCGGCAGCCACGGTAACGGTGAAGGGATTCAGCCGTCATACTTTTTAGCCTCGCCGTCTCTCGACCTCCATCAGCAGGATTGGATTCCTCTTTCAACAACGCCTTGTTCTGGACTTTAGTATGCGGGTTGTGGTGCAGGTACGAACGTCTTGGTTTGATTGAATGTTTTTGTTCTAGCCCATACATTGCGTGAGATGGATTTTGTGTCTTTCTCCACCGCCGGTAAGCTTACGAGTTCACGTGGCGCTCCCCAACCTATCACGTCGAGCGGCCTCCACCTTCTTTGACGCTGTGCCCTGGACCTCGTCTTCGACGACCGACACGTTTCAGGCGCGGTTATCTGGCAACAGCGGTCGCCAACTGCCACCGGTAATATGGTGGCCTCGCCTCATCGACGATGCACCCTCCTGCCACCTGGATCCCAGAATTGCCCCTCCGGAGATCCAAGTCCTGAGGTCGATTGGAGATCAATGATTCCCAAGCCTAACCACGCGTTCACCTTTGCATTCCCGCATTCCCCGCCTTGATCCACCGATTCGTAACCCATGATGGCCCAATTGGAGTCCGCAAACCGCGAAACGGCCTCCGTTATCGCCACATGGGCGCACTTGAATGGGCGCACTTGATCATCTATATCGATAGAAGGCGCGGGGAGTGGAGTTTAGTCCTCGCTCATTATATCTTAACCCCGTCCTGGGACGGTGTTCCACACTGATCAACTCTCCGAGTTCCGATATAAATGCTCACAGTCATGGACCAACAGACCCACCGAGGTCCCGCACCCTCCTCCGTTCTTTCGCCATGCTTTCCAACCTCAGTGGGGCTCTCTCTCTCTCGTCGCCGCTACGTTGGTCAGCCTCGCGCAGGCGGCCCCCCTCGACTTCGGAATTTCTTCCTTCAGTTACGGAAACGAGACCTTCAACACGTATTATCGAGTTTTCGGCCGCGAGGGCGGTTCGAAGACCCCTCTTGTCGTCCTGCACGGCGGTCCAGGAATGTCCTATGATTACTTGCAAACCCTCCGCGACTTGTCCGGTCGACCGATCCTCTTCTACGACCAAATCGGGGGCGGGCGGTCCACCCACTTGCAAGGCAAACCCTCCTCGTTCTGGACCATCGACTTGTTCGTCAAACAACTCGAAAGCCTCATCGCCCATTTCTGCTTGAAGGAGTACGATGTGTTGGGTCATTCGTGGGGCGGAATATTGGCTTCCGAGTTTTCGGTCAGCCAGCCGAAGGGTTTGAAGAAGCTCGTGCTATCGAACTCGCCCCCTTCCACTCAATTGTGGGGTCAATCGCAGCTCGAACTGATCTCGGCATTCCCTTCCCAGGTCCAGCAATCTCTGGTGGACGGCTGGGGCGACCCCTACCACAAAGAGGCGTTGCTGCAGTATTTCAGCGTCCACGGCAATACTCTCAACCCTTGGCCACAAGGTCTCAACGTCTCCTTCGACTACTTGTTCACTGACCCAACTGCTGATGTCGAGATGTGGTACGTGATCGTTGATTGGTTTCCATACTCACGCACACTAAAATAAAATTTGAAATCTTGCAGGACCGGCCCGCTCCAAGAATGGACCATAGTTGATCGACTCTCTAAAATCCAGGTCCCGACCTTGGTGGCGAATGGGGGTGAAAACGACATTACGAAAGATTATGTCATCCAGCCCCCCCTCGATGGCATTCCGAACGTTCAACACCACAAATTCGAGGGTTCCACCCACACGCCGTTCTTGGAGGAGCGACTCGCATACGTAGAGGTTGTCGGAAAGTTCTTGGATTGTTAAGCTTCCAGGTTGGTCCACACACCCAAACCATAATTTATATCAGGGGTGTGTCTATTTATTACTCTTCCCAACGCGTACGCTCGATAAATACGGTAGTACATCATCCTGTCTTAGGAGAATAATACGTGCTGTACAATATCTTTCCTATCATAGCGGTCTTCAATTCGGCAGGCCGCTCTACAAAGAATAGAGCCCAATTCTTTGTTTACCTTTTGGTCGTATTGGGGCTCGGCACCCCGGACGGCGTACGATACTGGAGCCAGATTCCCTGCGCGTAACGCATTCACACCACCAAATCACTGAAAAAATCGATAGCATATCCCCCCGCAGGGTGTGTGTTGCTGACGACCGTACAGACCGAAAAACGAACGGAACGGCAAGATTGCCGGCTTGGTCTGGTCGATGTGCGGACCGGTCGTTGTCCTGGGTGCCAGGTCCCAGCACAATCGAGTTCGGCCTCGGCAGTTACCCACCCCCGTTGTCACCCACAGAAATCGGCGACCCACCCCGATATGGATCGCGGGTCGCTGCTGGCATGCTTGATCGCAGCGTGCGAACCGGTGGATGCCTGGCTGCCGGACCCCAATGGTAAGCGACAAACTGGTGCTCTATTCCTTGGGAGAACGATTTATCGAACTGACAACCGCAGTGAGACCGGGGTGAGGAATGATGTGATCAGCCTTTGTGATCTGGGCGTCTACGGGAAAGGATCCTCACCCGATGTCACCATCTCCTCAGCTGAGAATACTGGGGAATTTTTTCCTCCGGTTGATATCAGATTTCAGGTGTTGATTCGCTAGTCTTGAAACATTTGTTGGCATTCTACATCTCCATCATACAGGGGAAGCGAGCTGCAAACTCTGCCACCGCACAATCCGGTTCCGTACCTGCCCATATGCGCCACGGGAAAAGATGCTGCCCCTCATTACTGCATGTTAATCAGCATCCACGGTCCATCCACCGGAGGTTCCGCGGATGCGGCGGGACCTGTTGATAAGTACCTCAAGGACACTCAACCCCCGTATGCTGATTCCACCTCGCTGTAAACCTGACGTAGCCTTTCTGGGCAGTGTAGAATTCCGCTTGACCCTCGGCATCGCACATCACCGCGATTGATTGAGGCAGAAGGGCAAGATACGGCTCCGTCGCTTCCTCCCAGCATCCCCGTCACCCAAAATAATCCACAACCATGGCCGAACCCCAGTCGCAAGTGCTGGTCTCCTAACCCTCGAGGCCCCATCTTCTGGGCCATAGATAATGACAAAATTCTGGAAGGACGGCAGTACATATGTCTTTTTTTTCTCCCGGTGCTCCATCCGACACCCAGAGAAACCGGCCTTCCGCGCTGACCTGTACGTGGTCCCTTCGGTGTTACGATCGCTAAAACCCCCTTCACAGGGTATCTCCGGTCTTCAACAAGTTTGCGCTCTCCAGCCGTCACCCGACCAAACCCGTGTTCAGGATGGAGGCTCTGACGTTTTGATGTCTTGCTCCCTGAACCATATATTTCGTTCGACCATGGACGGAGGGGTCGTTCCCGCGAGAAGCCGCCGTTCGCTTGTTCCTACCCGTGCGGTGTTACTCCTCCTCCTCCTTGGTGTATTGATGTCGCGACTGGTGACGCGTCATAAAGAGCCAGCTCCCTTGACCCCACTCTGGTCATCCATCCCTGGATTACATCGCGGGTACCCTTCGCCATTGGTCGATTTTTCGTTAACTTGTTTCTATACCCCCTCTCCTTCTTTGCCCTGGCGACTGCAGGGGCCAAACTGGTTATATCCCATTCACCCACCAGGGTTCGCAATACCAGACCTGGTACATCACTTATACCCCCCCACGATCCGCTCCGTCCCATCGCCCTCTCCTCGTCCTGCATTGTGGGCCGGGATTTTCGTACGACTATGTGGACTCGATTCAAGACCTCTCCCCCACCTGTCCCGTCATCTTCTACGATAAAATAGGCAACGGCCGCTCCACCCACCCTGATACCCAAACCGACACGTTTTGGACCTCTTGGAGAGGGATGCTGGGAGCGGAGGACGCAGTGGCGCACCTCCCGGGGCTCAACAAACTTGTTTTGTCGGACTCATTGGCAGCGATGCCACTGTGGACACGGCCGCGCAGACCTGAACGTGTCCATTAAAACGTGTGGTTCGCTCCCGCTTCTGTATTGAACCCCACGGGGAACTGATAACGGTTGTCACCGCTTTGATAGGGCACCTGCCCTCTCCAGTTGGACAATAGTTGACGGACTGAAGGACATCCGGGTTCCCACCCTAGTGATCAACGGCGTTCACGATATCGCGCAAGGCTTCGTAATCCAACCATTCCTGGACAACATACACAATGTCGTCCACGTCAAGTTCCAACACTCGAGCCACACTCCGATGTGGGAGGAGCGGGATCTTTGCATGGTCACGGTCGCCAAGTTTTTGGCTTGAGGATGCCGGCGGGTTTCCTGGACCCCCTTTTTCGGGGGTCTAGCCCCAGCCTCCCAGTGTATACCCTTGGTTGGAACCGGTTTGCGAGATTATCTTATCGCGTTTGCTGTGTAATAATAAAATTGTCACAGCCCCACCCCGCACACAAACGATGCACCCGCTCGGGGCTCGACGTTGTCATGATGGTAAACCGAGGAACATTTGACACGGCCAGGAAGGAACTAGAACCAACCGCTCCATATCATTATCGCGACCCATCTACTTCTGGTGCGAATCAGATATGATGCCCGATGCTTTGGGCTCTTGGCAGGAACCCTAAAAATCTTACATATCATGATGGTGTAATCCCTCGGCCTCCCCACTGGGCCCAGACCGAGGGTCGTGGCGTGGCAGGACTCTCCTCGTGGCTCACGTCGGGTTTTGGGTTATTTACGCCCAAGAAAAATCGGGTGGGCATTACACGTTGCATCAGGAATTGAGTGATGGCATTTTCAGTTCCTCCGACCTGCATTGGATAAGGTTTGGCTTGCAGCCGCGCCTCTCGATTACTTGCAGCTTAAATTCAATTGTTCGAGACTAAAAAAACGTTCCATTTTTGAGGTACCCCCGTTTGCATCCGACGGTTGCCAAATGCACGATCGTTTCCCAAGACTCGACTCGGGCCGAGACAACGTCTCCGCAAATCCAATTGCAAAAAAGGGTACCGTCAGGATGTTATAGCTCCCTGGCGCCAACCTGTACGGGGTAGTGAATCTTTCTTCCTTGTTCCAGGATTTACGGAAGTGATCGATGAATGGCCGGGGGGTGGAGATTTGTTGTCACGGGGTGGTAGGGAGGGCACGCATCGTGCTTGGGGTCACTTGTGGGGTTGGAGGAGAAACGGGAATTCACTCGTGTAGGTGCAGTGGCGAAAATAAGGACCAAAACAAACGAATCGGATTCGCAAATGATCGTAAAATACTATCCGACACATAAGTTTCCAGTCTTGTCGCTCTGGAACAAAACATGTGGCCACCTGCAATACCCCGGAGAACGCGATTAGAGGTTGGTGCAAGGGTCACATGTAAACCTAAAAATGCGGAGACAGAATGATCAGTTACGTGTCGTGAGCCGAATGGAAAACACACGCAGAAGTGATGAGAAGGGCAGTGGGGATGGAAGACGACGAGTGGATGCTATGGTGTTGCGCGGGATAGGGGAAGCTTACCATGAAAGCAAAAATCGAATCCCCCTCTTAGACGTCCAGCTCAGCGGCACAGGCCCACGACACCCTTTCTTGCAAGGCTGAATAACGGTCTCAGTGAAGGCGTACGACCTATGGAGTCTCAGCGGAACGACAAACTCGAGCTGGGAATAGGCGCACTCACCACGATTCTCGGCGTACTCGCATCCCAAAGAGAGACCGGTAGGCAACCTCACAAGAACCGCGATGGAGCGTCGACACTGTGAAGCTGACCCTTTAAGTCAAGAGACGCGGTAGCCGGATGATACCAGTTCTGTCGGCACGGTGGTCAGTTGCTTTGTAGAATGGAGAGAATGTAGTGCACCATGGGTGGGGAAGCGAGAGAGGGTCCCGAGGAAATCGAGAGGATACCCCCGGGAATTTATACCGTCTCTGGCGGAGTACCCCAGCGGGAGGTGGGCTGATGGATCGGATGAGATTACGATCAAACAGCCGGGACCCAGATCTTCGGGTGTCAGAATTTGGGGTGATAACCTCTGCTATTGGGGAGCACCACCTCGTGCGGTTGTGTGTCAAAAATCATCGCCGACCGCGAAATTTTCATTTCATAACCCGTCGGAGCACGGATTGTCGTCCAGTGGTCATACGATGGATAGAGTTAAGATGGCTTATCGATCACGACGACAGGTGAAGAAAAGGAGGGTCTTTTCATTTGGGGGTGCGCGCCCCGCCTTCCGGTCAGGTACATGCTTGCAGGACCTCATTGTCGCAGGGGAGATTTAGATGTCGATGAATTGCAAAAGACCGGAGAAGGCCTAGTCAATATTGTACAGAGTAACAGGAAAAATCGTCCTCATTGAAAGAACCGTGGATTATGCGCTAAAACACAGTGAGATCACTCCGAAGCGCAGTCCCTCGCAATCTGTGTTCGTGGATAAGCCGTTGGAGCGACGGTAGGTGATGTGGGCACTTACATGCCCTTCCTGGTGGCACTTGTAGCAGATTCGCCCCTTGGATATAGCCACGGGCTCAAGGCCGTTAGGGCTGGCAAGGCAATCTCTTCGGTAATATGAGCATTGGGTGACAGGGCAAAAGTAGATGGTCTCACTTTGCGAGGTGGTTTGGCCCCCGACACCTGAAACAGATGACTGGGGGCAACGTAGAAGTGTTGAGCCTACCCTGAGGGGGTGCCCGGGATGCGTAATTCATACCACCGGGACCAGAGAGAGGGCACAAGCGTGCAATATGGCCAAGTCGGCCGCATTGCTGTGGCTGGATGAGGGTTACCCAATTACGTCATGGGCAAGAACACCTACGTAGCACTTCTGGTTGCTGGTCTGGCCTTGAATTCTCAAGGTAGGGCAATCGGACTGGATATGGCCAATGCCTCCGCACGAAAAGCACTGTTTATGAGCCAAGGTACGGGGCAACGGGCAGGACGGAGATTCGTGACCTAGACGACGTCGGTTAATCCAGAGGGCCAGTCGTCGCAAATTGAACAAAAATGTACCCGGCTTCTTGCAGTTGAAGCAGAGCCTTTCCTCCGCACAGTCGGCGCTACGCGACGGTCAAAAGCCGAAAGGGGTGCAAGGAGTGATAACTTACGCAAGGTGGCCAACTCCATCAATTAAACCACGTCAGCCTACGCACGAATGATGTAGAACGGAGCCGACGCACCATTACCGCACTTGTAACAAGCCTTCCTAGCTCCAAACATCCTTACAAATGACTTTCACTCTTCTGCGGGGTCGGAAGTGTGAGCTCGGTCGGACCGGGGCAAAATACGGGCGCGTACCCTTCTTCCCACTTCCGCTGACCGCGAACTTTACTGTTCCGCTCCGTTCGTGAGATGAGAATTCGTGAGAAGGAATCGAGGTAGCTTTGCCGGCCAATGTCATTGAAATCTACCCGACCTGCCCTAAACCGGGCGGGGCCTGCCGTGGTCGGACACTGGATCACATGACACCCGATGAGTGGGTCCCCGTGCATCCCAGCATTTTCCCCAATTTCCGACTCTTGGATGGATGGGATTGCCGCAATTCTGGTAACTTGGCAAGGCGGCGTGTCGTCCAGATTTCTTGAGGGTTTTTGAGGCGACGCTACGCGTGTTCACCCCGAGGAAGAGCCACGCTGCAACCTTGCGGGTTCTCGCTATCATCACGACGTGGATGACCAATCATGCATCATGTACTTCCTTTCGCAGCTAATCTGCAGACGACACTCACGACTTCCCCCCTACCACAATGTCGACCGAAGACCCCCCAAAGTCCATTGATCTCTCTCACCACTTGTCTGACGTGTCTAAGGCTCGTCTACCTTCGCCCTTAAAGGCTCTGGCGAAGTACATGTCAATTCCAGGGTTGATTCCGTTGGCTGGAGGTTCGTGGTGGCAGCTGAGTCGGGGTCGATTCTCCATACACTAACTTTCGCCTCTCGCGCCTTCGCAGGCATGCCACATCCGTCGTACTTCCCATTCTCCGCCGTCCACGTTGACGCACTGGTTGCGAACTCGTTCGCTCCGATCACGTTGGAGGAACGTCAATCTGGTACATTCTCCTGGTTATGGAACATATTTGGATCAAAGGAGAAGACCACCCCCTTCACCGTCAAGAAGTATCCCGAGCACCCCGGAGACATCAACCTCGCTGCGTCGCTTCAGTATGATACCGCACAGGGTTCCATTCAATTGCGCGAGATCACCAAAGCGTTCACCGAGCGTGTATATCAACCCGCTTACCAGGACTGGGAAATCCTCATGCACACGGGAAATAGCGACGGGTGAGCATTTGACCACCCGCCATTCCCTTGGGTATTGACCGAGGCTCGAACTCCAGGTGGTCGAGGATTGTAACAACGTTCGCCAATCCCGGAGATTGGATCCTTGCCGAGGAGTGGACTTACCCGTCAGCCTTCGCCAATGCTCAGCCATGGGGCATCAAGTTCGCTCCTGTCGCCGTTGACGGGGAAGGGCTCAGCGCAGTCGATCTCCGCAGGGTCCTGGCTGAGTGGAATGAGGTCGAGAGGGGTGGCAAGCGGTTCGCCTATCCCTTAATTCTGTGAATCGTGGACTCAACGCCACATCTCAGACCTCATGTTCTCTATACCATTCCCGTCGGCCAGAATCCTACCGGTGCTGTGAGTTGACCCCAGACCCTGCGTTGACTTCACACCCATGCGCTTTGCCATAGACCGCAGGCGCAATACGGAAGCGAGAGGTTTACGAGGTCTGCGTTGAGTTTGGTAAGCCTCCCGATTGATCCTCGAACGATTTCTGATGGAGATTCCGCGATAGATGTGATAATCATCGAAGACGATCCATACTACTTCCTCCAAATGCCCCAGTACACCCCAAAGGAAACGCGCGCTACTCGCGCTTCGCCGTTCGCCACAGATGGGGAAAATTATCTGCGAAGCCTCGTTCCCAGCTATGTCAAGTAAATGAAACCTAGTACCAGCGCGCTAGAGTGTACTGATCATTGTCACAGGTTCGATTGGCAGGGCAGAGTGGTTCGCTTGGACACTTTTTCCAAGGTACGCGCTTTGGGGTAACCGAAAATGCCTGTGCTCATCTGGGTTATCTGATGTAGACCGTCGCTCCAGGCGTTCGCCTGGGCTGGTTTACCTGTAACCCTATCTTCGCCGAGAGGCTGCTTCGACAGGGTGAAACGTCAACTCAAGCCCCTTGCGGTCTCGGCCAAGCATTGGTAGCCCAGCTGCTCATTACCTGGAAGCCTGATGGGTATATCCGCTGGTTGCGAGGACTCGGCCAGCAGTATACCGACCGCCGTGATCACTTCGTCGATTTGTTGAATGCAAAGTTCCACATCCGCACTTCCGTATCGGAACACGACCTCTGGAAAGGGAGCACCGTTTATGATGCCTACCCTAAGGCCGGAGGTCTTAGTGAGAAGTACGGTTCCTTCGGACGGACCAAGCATTTCTCGTTTGTAGCTCCTTCCGCCGGAATGTTCATATGGGTGAGTGCCTCGCGCGTCCCGCCGGCAATTCGGGTTAACACCCCTACAGTTGAAGTTTTACTTCGACTCTCATCCGGAGTTCGGTAAGAAGTCTGCCGAGACGTTGGAGATTCAACTTTGGGAAGAGTTCGCAAAGGGTGGGGTGCTCATCGCTCCCGGTTGGTTTTTCTCCGCGGACCAGGAGACGATTCCGGACGGGAAGTATGAAGGCCACTACAGGATCTCTTTCAGCACAGCCACAGTAAGAGTTTGCCTTCTCCGGAGTTGTAATCACCTGACCCGCATCCCACAGTTCCCGGAGATGGAGAAGGCCATCGATATCATCGCCAATGTCATGAAGGCGTTCCTCGACGGCCAATAGATGTCATGGGGATCATTAATTAGATCTCCGGTTGTTCGTCGCTTTTGTTCTCCCCCGACCTTTTACACCATGCAGTTGGATATCGGAAACGTGTGCAACATACAGTTCGTAAACATAGCAAAAAAGAACCTAACGGTAGCGGCGGAGGCTGAGAGTGTTGTGCCTTTTCCAGGTGGCCGACTTGGGGGTGTTGTTGTGGCGGTTGCCTTTTCCGAGACCACGGTTCTGTTTCCCGACACTGGTGAGACCACGAGCCTCCCTGCGCTTGTGTACAGGTTTGGCAATCCAGTTAATCCTTGGGTCGCGGCGAATCTGTACGCAAGCACCCCGTCAACGTCGGTTGAGAATGGAAGGCGTTCGAAACTTACGACTTTGTGATTGGGATCGACGAGGATGACCTCATAATATTTGTAGACACCGTCCTGGTTGATCCAGTACGAGTTCAGCACTCGCAGGTTGCCGCAACGCCTGCCAACGCGCTCTTCCGCAACACTCCTCAATCCTCGTTGGGGCTTAAGGTGGTTCACACCCTGATGGACGGGTTTGCCATAGGTGGCACCTGTGAGGCGTTTTAACACAGATCGGTAGACCGAGATTTGCGGAATACGGACCCTTAGGGACGTGCTTCTTGCGGTTACCCCTGCGGACGCGAACACGGTAGATAACGTATCCCTGCTTGGCTTTGTACCCCAACCTGCGGGCCTTGTCTGGGCGGGATGGGCGAGAAGCCCGATGGATAACGTTTAATTGACGGTACTCCCAGCATCTAGTTGTCGAGCATTTATTGAGTTATGGCTCCCTCGTCAGTTATCGCTCAGGCGCACCGGACGCGGAGGAGAAATCGGAGGACATCCGACTGTTTCTTTTTGTAGAGCTCACCGATGTACTTGTACGCGCCCATTCTTGCGGCGGAGTGCTATGAGGAGGCGCAGGTCATCAGTCGGCTACACGGAAATCGAACGGTGTGCGACGCTGCACTCACTTGAGATTAGGGTCGTCTGGAGCTCTTCGTTTACGGATGATCACTGGTGTTCGATGGCTGACCCTAACCCCACCCGGGTGGCTTACGACTGTACAGCCCTCGGAACTAGCCACGACGCATCATACCTGGTGCCTCTTGACTTGATCCGAAGAACCCGTCGATCACCGGAAACGTCAATCTGCGGGCGCATTCTTGTCTCGCAGTCGGTCTGCCATAGCCGTGGCAACGCGCTCTGATTTCTTGAGCAAACCTTGAACCTTGTAATTGTTGCGTGGCGCCTTTGGGCGCACTGTCATAACAATGAGGCCACCCGGTGGATGCTGCACTTCGCGCTCGGGCCAGGCGGTGGTCGGACAGTGCGCCAAGGACCCAATCCTGCCTTGGATTTAAGAAAGGTGAATCGGGTGGCATGCATCCCCCCCTCTCAGCAGAATGTCAGCTCGAACCAAATCTCGTGCCCGCCGCCGCAATTCGGTGCTGTCTTATTGTCTCTCATTCTCGGACAACATTCCTCATCCGCCCTAGGTCTCACTTAGCAAAAGTCCCGCGGAGGCTACTGGTCTCTATGGTGGCCTAGAGAAAGAACTCGGTAATGTTCTATCGTCTTTTTTTAACACACGGCTAATGCGGTTGCAGACACGATTCAAAGATTGAAGCTCTCGTGGATTGTGGGAGAGATGCAACCATCAGGAGACGTCTCCTTGGAGTTTGTGACAGCATATAAGATTATTTATCGCTCACTTCGCCAACATCTGGACCGCTTGAACCTGGGCGCAACTGGTGGGCTGGCGCCCCTAATCACCAAACTCGAAATACAGCGCGTTTGCGAAGACGGGGCTGCCTTCATTAATACGTGGCTCCTCCCCTTTGCCCGGTCGCCCGATGACCGCGTGTTCCTCTACAAATCGTGCGTTTATTTTCCCACAACAACGTTGCACAGCTCTCACTAGTAGCTCAGGGTGGCAGATTTCCGCAGGTACATTTGTATGGCGTATGGAATGGACAGCATCGAAGCGCGCCTGCACTCTTGCTTAGCCTTCAACGACTACATGGCGGCGTTTGGGATTGCTTCGGAGTGGTTGAACCCAGCAAACCCAAATCGGCTTGGTCTGACGTTGAATTTCGCGCTCTTTTACCATGAGGTACTTGGGCGGAATCAGCACGCCTGCCACCTTGCCAAGTTTGGGTTCGATGAAGCCGTCAGATTTATTGATGTATTTCCCGAGTACGAGGTTTCTGAGAACTCATTTTCGGCCCTAAACATTCTCAAGGGACACCTAATCTCGTGGACATCACGACCTTAGGGGTCCTCTTACTTAGTAGATTGCCTCCATCATTTCACTCCCACATATATTCACCGCCGCATTATTGATTCCATTCCATCATCGGCCCCACCCGGAGACGTGGCACATTGCCGTACAGCTGAGGTGATGACAGAGACCTAGCTATCCGAAGAATTAGCTGCGCACGTCATTACGGTACCCACCCCGCTGGAACGCAGTAATCGACCCCGCGGCTAGTATCTCATCCCGTCCCGGGAAACACATGTGAGATGAGACTTTAGCGGTGACCGCTCGATGTTGCCGGGGTGTTTTGAAACGGAACAAAGATACCCACAGAAACGGCAGGTATTATGCGGCGTCTGTATTGCGACCAGACCGCTGCCTTCTCAGCAACACGTGACGCGTGTGGTGTGGCAGACGAAGCAAGCGTGGGAATCCCTTTGTCCCTTCCTTTCTTCCACTCATTATCGTGGTGTGGCAGTGCGGCCGTAGCAACTGCCTAGACAACAGACTCTGTTTCTACAGGCTCCCATTGTCTACAGGGGATCATGCAGGTCATCACGACGCACAGAACCGGCTTCCGGCTTCTCAGGTTTGTACAAGACTTATCCGGATGAATGGCACACGCCTTCCATCCTATTCGGGATGTCGATCCCCTAATGGGCGATACTGCTAGATGCGGCCCCGGTCCTGTCAGAGGATAACCGGTTTTGGGCGAAGGTAGCGGGTCCTAGTAGTCCAATCCCCATAAGTCGGGTTCAAAGTTGGCGAGAGGCCGGATGACGGGGCAAGCGCCGTCACCTCCCCCGACTTCTGTTTCACCCGTGGGTGCGGAGTAGTTGCTTCTGGTTAAACCATCAGGGTGGTGCACATCGGACGCCAAAGACTATCCCCCGAGGACCACGGAGAATTCAACGGGAATGGGCCCGTTCCGGTGCTGCACTGCCCCTTCATGTGCTCCGGACTCGCTGGATGGGCGACGCCCACCCCACTTACTCGGGTGAGGGCCCGTCTCGCACGAACTCTCAGGGGTCACGCACAGCCGCGACTCCATCGCTGTTCCCACCCAAGTCTTCTGGGTTGACGCTCCCCGGTCCACCTTCTATGCATCTATGGAGAGTTCCATCGGACCATCCCCGCATGAGCTCCAATCTCTTCTCTTTTCTGTCAATCACTTGCGTGTGGCCGCCAGGGTCTCGTCTCCTTTTTCCCATCGACTCCGGTTCCGGGTGCATTCCGATCGCACTATACATGAGGCCGGGACGTCGATCTCGCTCTGCTAACCGCTTCCCAACTGACAACTTACTGGATCAGGGTTCAATAAGCGAACATGTTCGCCGTTTGGCTGCTGCGAAGCTTTCCATAAAACCTTTCACCCGCCGCACTGTAACGCCCGCCCCTGAGTATGGGGAATGAAACAGTCGTCACCTAATCGTTTCCCACCACCCCGATGACGAGTGGTCAAGCATAAAAGAACCCCCATATCCCGACCGGACTTTACCCTCCTGTGCACCTATCCCCCACCCCTACCTCAGAATGACCAAAACGTCCAGAAGTTCCTCCTCATCGACAACTCCCTATGACTTTCTGAGAAACTGCGAACGTATGCCCTAGAACCCATGTGTGATATATTTTTCAGCTAATGAGAGTATATAGCTCGGTTCGACTCTCACACCCAAATGCTCACGGATAACCATTACCGGCTATCCATCCCGGAGCGGGACTCGCTCAACCACACTCTTGATAGTTGTGGATGGGACCTGGCCCAATACATTCGTTCTGGGAGTTTCCGCGGCACCGCCTCCGCAGACGTAAACCGGGTCACCGACAAGTTGTTCCGGCTGATAGACCTCGCGTTACGGAAGGCAAGGCAGGAGGAAGTGGTAGAGTACCAAACACTGTAGGTTTTCCTCTTACCCGTAACGGAGGTGCGGATCTGACTCCTGGGCGCCGCGTACAGGGCGGGCGAGGTTTATGAGGCACTGTGGCTTGCATCAGGACAACAGTCGCTGGATCACAGATCTCGAGCGGCGGCAGCGTACCTGAGCGCGTTTTCGAGCGCGAACGGACACATGGACCGGCGCAGCGACGAGTACCGACACCTGTACACCAAGTGCGCGGTATTCTGTCCGAATGGGCGAGTATAGCATCGGTCGGGACGTTGTCGGTCGGGCCCGCAACGCCATTTGCGGACAAATGTACTATTATTTTAGAGGCTTGTTTCCGTTTATGACCCTGTACTTGTTCTCCTACCCGCCTTACAATTGACACATCACGTCAGTTTGCTGGAATGGGCAACCGTAGCGAGCGTGGGAACCCTATCCTCATTGTTCGTCAACTGGCCGTAAGAGTTTCACGTCGAAGCCACTTCTCGCTCTTTGTTCGCCCTTCTCAAAGGGGGGCGCAGATCTATTGCGCCTTGGCCTTACGCGAATCTTCAGGAAGTAGCATGCAATTGTGATTGCTTCCGTCTCAATGGCAAGCATACATGGGCCCTCCTTCCCTTTCACGAGGTGGCGTTTGGCTGGGACCTCACCAGACGGTATATCGCAGTTTATTCTCTTTTCCGCCTTTATAAGCTCACGGTTTATTCGCTAGTTGACCTAACACCAACGCTTTGAACGATACCCCCAACGCCACAGTCATGAACCCCGCTGCCACTGCCTTTGTCAACTGCGTAAACCCCAGGCCTCGTCGGACTCCAATGGTACGCACAATGCGTGTACACCGTTCTCCTAATCGCTTCCCGTACTGACATTCGCTTTCGCTTTGTAGTGGAACACACCGGCGAACCTGGAGAATGGTATCGATGATCCCAAGGACATCGGCAGGCTCTATGACCACCTCCACGAGTCTGATGGTGAGCAATGTCCCCGGCGCCAGCGTGATTTACCCTCTGACATTTCTATTCCCAGTGACCATCTTCAAATTGCAGGGCGACGTAGTAGGCATGCACGGACGTCTTACAGTGCGGGAACACTGTCAGCTGGCTGTGTCGTATAGGCGTATCCTTCTTAGCCACAGGACAGAGCTGCAGGCTTCAGCTCGAACCGGGTGTGAAGGCGTCTGTTCACGAGCTAGCATCGTGAACGAGATGCACAGGGTTTGCGCCGAGTTCTTGGAAACCGTCTCTCGACGACTTCTCCCCGTCTCCAAGACAGGCGAAGAGATCGTCTATTGCTGGACAATGTACGTCTGTTCTCGTAGTCCCGCGGTTGTCCGTCCCCCGGGCTGAACGGTTTCTCTTAGGGTCGCAGATTTCCATCGTTTGATGTATTCTTGTCTGATTGACTTCCCTGAGCATTCTGTTCACGCCAAAACGCACGCAAATGCGAGCCACGCCGCATACAACACGGCTCTCTCCCAGTCAACCAAGGATCTCTCTCCGATGGACCCTGTTCGTCTCGCCGTCTCCTACTCCTTCGCGATGTTCGCGAAGGACGTACTCAAGTCTCCCACGAAATCGTACCACCTCGTACAACGCGCTATCGAAGAAGCTGCTTCTTACACCGCAGCTCACCCTCACGAGAACTTCTCCCCCGAATCGCAGAAGGAGGTCCAGAAATTACGCAACAAGTTGGAATTATGGAGGAACGCCTCCACATCACCTTAGAATCATTCACTTCCCCCTAGACTCTACTCAATCACCGCCATTGCCGCACTTAATCTCGCTCATTTGTCTCGCTCATAAACTTCCCTCATCATAACCCCATCGTCTCATCGTCTGTAGCCATAGTTTTTCGAATGCTCTGTATCATGATTTGTAAACCGGTAGTAATGTCGATAATGAGTACTTGAATCTCCCCCCACAGCCTCCGGTGTGATCATACGGAAACGATTCTCCCGGGTGCTTCCCTCAGATTCAAGTCCGAGCTCGGAACGACAAAATCTCCCAAATGTTCATTACATTCTCCGGGACCGCAGCCATTAGTTACGGTGTATCACCGTTTGACCGACTGGGTGTTTGTTTATCGACCTGTTTATCGAAGTTGGCGTCCGTTTGCGGTCGTTGCCTGGACTACATTCACTCCTGCAATCAGCAACGACCGTGGCGACCACGGACAACTGGTCTCTTAGGAGGCATCACGCCAGGACCCGTGCTCGAATCCAAGGTTGGCGTTCGTGCTCATAGAACGGAAGAATCTCGTCAAGATCTTGCCTATTGTTCCGAATCCATTATTCACCCGTGGACGATACATTTACCTCTTGCCATCTCCGGACAAGGTTATCATCCGACGTGTTCCTCCAATGGAAGCAAACGGCGGCTACTCACTGACCCATCGGGGGAAACCCGGTCCCCACGGCGACGTGGAGAAGCCCACGATCGGTCCTTGCGATAATGGCGGATTGTTGCACGACTCGGTACGCGGGGGCCGCGCCGCCACGGTCGAGAAGCCCAAGTAAATTGACGCTTCTCTTTGACCGAGGTATATCTATTAGCTGTTCGAGACATAGACTTTTGGAATCAGTTTCACGCATTGAACTTGGTGCCGATGAGATGGTCACGCGATAACCACGCGATGTATTGACCAGAAGGCCATTTAACTCGCTGCCAGACGTCCCCTTTCACCACAATCGCACGAGGGTGAGGATCGAAATATGATGCCACGGCAGGAATGGTCGGGAAGTGGATCAAGAGCCACAGATCGTCTCCCGACAGACAGCACGGGGTTCTCCCGACGAGCCCGATTCTTGCGCCAGAGTTAAAGGGATCAACGCCCTTGTTTTTCGTTAGGAATTCCACATAACCCCCGAGTGGGACGAGGCAAGCGGATTTTAAGGAGGTGGCGATGCGAAGGATGTGTCCGTGAGAAATACGCCATAGAGCGCAGGGGGTCATGGTCCGTTTACGCAATCTCAGGAAAAAAGGCGGTGGCGCTAAGAGGGATTTAATTGGATTGAATCTATGAGGATATCTACTAGGTCGCGGACTTGCCCTGAGGGATGCTTGGTTAACTCGGGAAACAAACGGAGGGTAAACAGTATACCTTCACCAGGTTGTATACGCTGTACACGATTCCGACGCATCCGACGCTGAAGGCGGAATAGTAGACGCCTTGGACAAACGTGAGTTGAAACCGGGCCCGGCATCACGTTTTCCGAGAACCTACCCAAGTAGAGGCCGGACCGTGGCATCCTGTAGTGGAGGGGCTTTTTGGAAGCCTGGATTCGTGAAGAAACCAAAAAGTCAGCCACCGGAAGTTTGACCCGTCACGCAATTCGACCGACCCGCACCTGGATGTACTTCTGTTTCTCGAGGACTCGGTTGGGCTCTGGGCGCGAAAATTTGGAATAAATATTTTTGAGCGGTGACGAAGAACTTTGTAACACGCACTGTTAACGACAGCAGAGAAGACCATTGTAGATTGAGGGTCAATGACGGCGGAGTAGGTTAAGGAAGAAGAGTGGGATCCGAGCCTTGCCGATCACGTGCAAGACCCTGACCTTGGCTTGGACACGACCACGATGGCCACAGACCGCGTCCGCGTCAGAGTGCGTCTCACATTCCGGCTTTCGGTTTTTGTCGTGTAGTTGAATACGAAAAGTCTTCTCGAGCAGGGTCTAAGCATTTATCGTCCGATTATCTACGGGAACACAGCCAGCGTTCTCACCCCGCAAGAGAGAGAATCGGCTCCTGAGACCCACACCCATAGGTGGACCGTCGCCGTACGTAGCGCGGCCTCCCTCCCAGACTCTGATATCGTCGGAGGTGCCGACGACTTGGCGTATTTCATCAAACGCGTAACGTTCAAGCTCCACGACACATACCAAAACGCCGTCCGAAGTAAGTGGGAAAGCAAGAGCCGCTCGCGCTTTACCATGATCGTGGAAACGAGGAATAACCGCTCGCGATCACTTAGATGTCGACAAACCGCCTTTCGAGGTTTCGGAAACCGGATGGGGGGAGTTCGAAATCAATATCCGGATATCCTTCATCCAAGAGTCTGGCGAGAAACAGATAACGCTCTATCACCATCTCAAACTCCACCCTTGGGCAGAAGGTGAGGGTTCAGTCCCTCCCCCTATCGAGCAGGCGATAAAGTTAGGACCGGTTCACTCGTGGCAATACGACGAGATCGTCTTCACCGACCCCTTCCAGTCGTTCCTGAGCATCCTCACAGCCAATCCTCCGACCCCTCTTCACAGGACAAGCAAGAAGCCCGTACCATACAACACCGCCAATCCTTCTTCCCTGGAAGCTTCCAGAGGTGGCGTCCCAGAATTCACACAATTGATGGAAAAGGAAGAAGCCGAGAGGCTGGAAGCGGCAAAGAAGGCAGTGGTTATGGAACAAGAACGGTTGCGACTCCGTTTGCACGAAAGGGAGAAGGAGTTGGAACTCTTGAAACAACAATTGGGCGAGGTGTAGAACGAGATACACGCTGTATGGGCAAAACCTGTACTTTACGGTCCGAGAAAAAGGCGATCGCAGTCAAAGAATCAATTGATCATCGTTTACGACGGGGTGCCTCGCCTTCTCTATCCTGCAAGCGGTTGAATCCACCGGTCAGCGCCTTGATTAGAAGAGGCCCGGTTAGATCTTGCCCAGTGGACTGGACAGTATCCACTATATCCTATACGACAAGATTGATGTGTGAGTTATGAGCGAATCACACACGAAAGGGACCTACCCTGGGGTTTTTTTCTTCACTCTGCTGGAGTTTGATGCCCCGATCCAGTTCTTCCAGGAATTTCGCCGCTTCCTTATCATTACCAACCTGGAGGAACTGTATCCCGACCTAAGATGGGTGAAAGGGGTCAGTCGGTCACTCTCTGGGGTGGGAGATTCGAGGTGGATCAAGTACCTGGTCATTAGGGAAATCATTATTTTGAAGGAAATTGGCTGCCTCGATGATCCCTTCTTCTGGGCTATCGGCTGGTTTGCGAAAGGGGGAAAGGTGTTCAACATCCATATGCGCTCGAAGTGGACGACAGGGAGGCTTACAGGCGGCGCCGTCAGTTATTACGATGAAATACCTCTTCTTCGCTCCCAGACGACCTGCACGAGTGGATACCTGTTTCCTGTACGCGAGCAAGAGCGTTTCGAGCACGTCTCCCGTCGGGGTATGGCTTTGCGGCTGTAGCTCCCCGACTGATTTCCGAAGCCTGGTCAGGTCGGACCTGGTCTGGAAAGAATCAGCGAGTCGATTTATCCCCGAGGCAGAGGAACACTGTACCTTTACTGTCCTGCCAGCCCTACGATTGTTCAGGAGGTGGACGTCTATCCCGTTTGTGTCGTATTGTGCTCCCACGACCACTAACGTTCCGAGCGCGTCCCATGCCTAGAATTCGAGCGAAAACGTCAGCTACCTCCAACCACGACGGTGACACGTATGGGGTGGGGGCGGAGATCCATCGCTTACCTGATCCCATCGGGAGATTGTAGAACCTTTATCAGTGTTCCTCATACTCCAAGAGTCGTCCAGAATAATGACGATATCATAATACTTCAGCTGCAGGAGGGGATCCTCTCCCTGGGAATTTATGATCCGGCTGGAGGTGGGAAAATAAGCCGTATTCTCGTAGGGCTCCTGTGGCGCGGGCATCTTGGAATCCGTCGCCCAGTCGTTGTGATCAGGACCCTTCTTTGGACTATACGCTGGTGGCGCATCGTCGCAGGGAGGGTAGCTCTGAGCGGACCACTTGGGAACAGAAGGATCGGATGAGTCTGGACCGTAGGCGTAGTGGACCTTGGAGCTCCCAGGGCTCGGAGGGGGGCGATAGTTCGCCTGAGGTCGTGATGAGTTGTTACTCGAAGATGAGGTGGAAGGAAGAGTGAAGAATTTTCCGAAGCCCATTACTGCTGTTTGTTTGGGATTGTGGGGTGAGAGGAGAACGGAGGTGGCCAAACCCACTCCAGTGGCCGTGTTTCTTTTATGCGAACCAGAGGGGTTCATGGTTTGTCAGAGAGTGCATGTGATCGAATTGGACTCGGCGAAGGCACGGCCTGTCTATAGATAGTAATTGGAGTATTCCGTCGACCCACCGCCTAATCGGGGGACCCTTCCGCGTGGCTGTGGGCATGGACTACAGTAAGCAGAAAAGCACCATTCCACCCCCTCTTCCTCAGAGCACAGCTTCTGGAACCCATGCCTCCCTTCTTGGGGAATTGGCCATGCGAGTACACGGCTACCTCGTCCAGATCACCGTTCCTTCCATGTCGGTTGCGGTTTCTGGGGGAAAAAAGTACATACCGGATCTTCGACTTACGTGTGGAACCCGGAGGTTCTGGGGCGCCCCCGAGCCGCAAGCGACCAAACTCGAAGGCGCCGAGACAAGCGCGACCATCTAGTGTGCCATACAATGATGCTCAGCACAGATTTTGGGAGCATGCCCGCCCCCCAATTGTGTCCCACGGCCCAGGATGCCACACCATGATGTCCCAAAGCGATAGTTATGGACAGTGCTGGCAATAATGAGCCCCGCACGTAAGCAGAAGGTCCTTATCGAAGAACGAGCGATCGACGTGCAAACAACTGTAGTGTAGGGGGCTGTGCGGAAGAATGTGGTCGCTGCTCGCCCTTGCACAGATAACAGGTACTAGAGTGAGTTAACCAACACGCTCTGGGTCAAGTACCATGGCACAGCACCCTGGGTGGTACTCAAAAAACAGCCTGAGGAGTCGGGAGGTATCGCCTGGCCCTGGTCTATATTTTCCGTTTACTCCTTGGCTATTGGGATTTGAGAAACCCCGGACCGTGGATCCACGACGGCGTTTTAATTTTGCCTTCAGTATTTCGCGTACTCCCGTTCATTTCTGGGGCAGTGCCATGGCTGCGCAAGCTCTACCTCGTCTCGGTTCACGGTTCCATTGACGTCACTCATCGGTCGGTTCAGTGAATAGGCCGAGTAACGCCCAGAAAACCAGGCAGTGAACGTGCTTTGCAATTTTAACTTTACAGAACGCTTCGAGAGAAAAAGGAAACAGGTACAGACAGGAACAAACAAGTACAAGAATGGCAAGCATAAACAATTTAGAGTAAATCCTTGGATTGAGTACATCGACGGCCGAGTGGTGGTGTAATATTACATGGGTATACGGGGCCGAAAGCGGTGGTGTCGAGGGGAGGGGGGCTAGGCAGGCTTGGGTTTGTCGGTGGACCTGTCGACCTTGCGGTTGATACCTCCCAGGAGGAGTTTGGCCAAACGGGCGGCGGTCACCTCGCCGACAGTGTACGGTTCAGTATCAACCATATCCTAGAAGGGTTGAGTCGTCGTAAAAACCGCTAATTCAAAAGACTCCTTACCCGGATCGAGTGCTTCTCCTTGAGATCGTTGTCAAGTGTCTCGAGGAATGTCCTTGCATGGCTGTCCGAACCGATCTGAATGAATTGAATTCCGAGCTGAAGATATGCAGATTAGAGGTGTTCTGCAAGGTTAGGCACGAGCAACGCACTTGGGTAAGGGTTGCACCCGCTTTATCCAACCGCCGAGCAATTTGAACGATGGCACTCTCAGCGTCATCAGCTGTTTGTCCCCCACCAGTCAGGCTCGCTTCGCGTTGACTGACTGACTGAGATAACTCACTAGCTCGCCCATCAGTAATGACGAGAAAATTAGTCTTCTTCTGGTCCTTCCCCTTGTCGAGCCTCCTCAGTAATTTGTGGGTGACCCTCTCCAGACACTCTCCTATAGGGGTAGGACCGCTGGGCGAGACTGCATCGAACAGTTCTACCACTTCACGTTCAGTCTGACGAGTCAAGCTGCGTCAGAAAACCCTTATCTTTCCAGAACGATAGAGTCGCACTGTGAACCGCTTTACCTTGAGATGTTCTCCCTTACTGTTGTGATTGAGGAAATGGATGTCGATCCCGTTCTTGTCGTATATGGAGGCGACGACTGCGAGCATCGACAATGCCCTGCATGCCTACAACAGAAGACGGCAAGAGTCGGCAATCGGTTCGATCAGAGATTCGCGGGGGATCATATACATACCTGAGGCCACAGGTGGCCCATGCTTCCCGAGTCGTCAAGGATTATGACCGTGTCATAATCCCTGAGAATTTGCATCTCGTCTTCCTTGATCCCAGCGTCGCGAAATTCTTCGGGGAAAGCGTAGGGCGGCGGTGGGTCGTTCAAGACCTCGGGGTCTTGAGGTGTAGAGGAGAACATTTTCTCCATCTTTGAGCGGAATTCCTTTCCAAAGACCATGGTGGGCGCGGTGTGAAGTTAACGAGAGGGTGTGTAGGTGAGAGGGTAGAGGTAGGGGTATGGAGTTGAACGTCTTAAACAAACGCCAACTTCCCGCGATTTATAACGGCGGGTGAGACAAAAGGTCCGCGCGCGTCCGCGATCATGGCTGTGCCCGCGTGTCTCACTGTAGTGCATTCCCTTTTGAGCTTCCTTGTCAATTCTACTGGGGCGCTGTAGCAAGGCCAAGGGCACGGGCAAGAAATACAGCTTTATTCGCCCAATCCGCGAGCACTGCTGACTGGGGCAGTCTGCCACGGTTTGACTCCTTGCCTACAACCCTAGTGCTGAGGACGCACTGCATCATTGTAGAGAGAGCTATGGACTCGTATTGGGTACACATGTGGACGAAGTGAAGAGGTCGCAGAATCAGTGAGGAACCTCCAAGCCCTCGATACCTACACCTTGGTTCTGGCGACACTCTTCAATAACACACCCTCCAACTTCGCGATCGTCAGAGGTGTACCGTCACACAGCTCGATGCTGACGAGATCCTTCGTGATGGTCAACAAGCTAGAAACTGGAGAGGACCCGGGGCCGTACTGTTATGTTATGCTTCACAGGTAGATCTTCCTCCAGCCGTCGAAGGAATCCGGTGGCTGTGCGGTCGTTGCCGACCTGGACGAGCCGAATCCTCAACTGTCGTACGTGTTAGTATGACATCCTGGAGCAGCACTCAGTAGCGGTTGCCCACCTGTGGCTTGGGCCGCTCCAGTTCATCTAGCCTCTTGGATATATTGACCAGGGCACTCTCAAGGTCATCCGCTGAAAGTATGTGAGGGGCAAGGAATTGACATGCTCCGTGCGGGCTCACATGGCGCACCGTTGGAGACGACCAAGATGTCCCGTTTTCTTTTTTCGCTCCCCACAGTACAGGACCCCTGCACATGCTGATAAAAGAGATCGTTCAACCGAGCCCCGACCGGTTGCCCATAGTACAGGGTCGTCTCTTTGAACAGTTTCCTGGTTTCTGACTTGGTCTGTCGCATTGTGGGTTTGGTCTCAGCATGAACGGAAGCCACTTGACCGAAGGAGACCTCTCTGACCTTAAGGTTCATACCCTCTCGTTTTTGCTGGTTCAGGAAATGGACGTCGATCCCCCGCTTGTTGCACTTGTAGACTTTTGTGACGAGCTCTTCCATCACCCCGCTCACCTAAAATGCTTGAGCATAAAACACACTGGGGGTTGATCCAACACCGCACCTCGCCCCATCTACCTTTCTTCAACATCCGCGTAGAATCGTCAACGAGGATTACGACGTCGTGGTCATCGAGTTTGCAGAAGTCGGTCGATCCGCGTTTGCCGTTCACACGATTGAGAAAACCCAGCAGACCCATGGATGGATACAGCTAGCGGTCTCTTCGAGAAGGGGTATGGGTGGCGAGGGTTACGTTCATCCGCCCAAGAATTTTATATGCCAAGGTCCGAAAGTGCTCGTGCCAGGCCGCCCCGTATCCCAGTAGGGACCAGCGACCGGTCTGTACACTGCTGACACGCCAACCCAAAGTAAAACATCAGGTGCCCGAGCCCATTATTGTTGCAAACTTTTGCAAAAACGTCCAACACAGTAAAACCAAGGGTATGCTGATCCCAGAAAAGCCTGGCCGCGACTCGGCCGTGCTTGTGAAAGTCGGTTCAGAATGATGGATGGCTGTGCAATTCTGCCACAATGCGACACCCCAGTGCGGGGAAAGGCGTTACTATTGTACTGAGATGACTCGAAGGTTATGGGGGGTGCTACTCGTCATCGCCGATGACGCGGACGGTTCATCTGTCTGTCCACCTTTCGGTTGATGGCCCCTGCGAGGATCTTCACCAGTTGATCGGCAGTGAGGTTCACACCATTGTAGGGCACAGTATCGACAATATCCTGTGAAGATCGGTTGGGTCGTTTGGCGGAGCGTGGGGGAGGGAAATCGGACTCACGCGCGACGCTTTATCTTCAGTATTGCCCTTTAGCGTATCGTCGAGTTCCCTCAAAAATTCAGTCGCTCCAGGATCGTCTCCGATTTGGACAAACTGTATTCCAACCTAGGGCGTCTGTGTCAGATTCTGGGGGGAAGCGTGGAGGAAATCGCGACGAGAACCTGAGAAGCGGGGGCGCTCAACTCGTCCAACTTTTCGGTGGTGTCCTTGATCGTGGAGTAGACTCTAGGTATGTCGACTGAGATTCGGAAAGGCGAGTACGGAGTTAAAACCCCGGATCCTCTTTCATGTAATGCGGGCCGACTCACACTTATCCGGAATCCCATCTGTGATCGCGATGATCAGGCAGCGCTTCGGAGTCGATGTTGCGTTCTCCAATCTCTGGAGATATTGAGTACAGATGTCACCCAGACGGCTACCAAGTGGGGTCGATCCAGACGTTGAGACGCCCCTGAATAGCTGTTTAACCTCCTCCCTGTTCTACCATCGAAGTTAGACTACGCCCTCAGGGGTCGCGACGATCCAGACACACCTTGACATTGCCCCATGAAAGCTCGTTCAGGAATCGGATTTCAATACCATTGTCGTCGTACATGGCCGCTACTTCAACCACCTGCTTCATAACTTTTTTCGCCTGGCACGTGGACTATCAGTTCCTGCGGTGATCGTGCAAAGAAACACATTCCATACCTGCGCCCACCGCGCGCCCTTCATACTTGGGGAGTCGTCCATGAGAACGATAACATCGTAATCGACGAGTTGTTTCAAGATATCTTCTGAAGGATGGTGGAGCGGTGGCACTGGTTCTGGGACTGGTTTTCGTTCCCGGGATCGAAATAGAGACCGCATACTAGTGCTGATGATCGTGGATGAGTAAGTTGGGTGAAGCGCGCAGAAAAGAGTAGAGAATTTTCCTCAGGGCCTATTTATACGAGGGAGAGGGTATGGCCTCCTGTTCCGTGGAAGGCCATGTAAACGCGTAGTGTAGATCATCTCCTGAGGGCCGTGCCGCTGCTTACTCAGAGCAAGAAAGGGGGCCATGGCGGAAAGACGGGACGGCGCGGGCCATAGGCCATTTACAGATATGAGGGATGGCACGCACCCGCATTAAATTTCAAACCACATAAGTGCACCAATTCCCACCAAACGGTATAGGGCTCAATCCGGACGTAGAACTTGGTTTCGGTTGTACCCCCGTTTTTCTGAAGGATTTCCGACTTCCAACGGTCTTCTCAACCCCACGGTCGCGGACTAGTTTGGTACACCTATGCGGTGTCGGAGGGGGGAAGATCCCAGGTGCTCAAGCTCAAGTCACGTATTACCCATGCTGTGGTGTTAGTGATCGAGTGGGGCGGTGACGTCCAGGGCGTACGTGACAAACCATCGCCGACGACCCATTACCTCTACAGAAGCGGATGAGGCGATACAAGTTTGAAGAGCAGTCAGCGCAGGGTCACTTCAGCAGGAACGGTTCGAATTCTAACTTAGAAGACGACACGATCTTCCGAGCAATGCTACCGCGCGACCCTATGGCACCGCCCCCGCGGAGGGACCGGAGGACGTTAGGAGCCCCATAGATTGCCACGGAAGGACGTTTCCTCCGGGCGTCATGCGGAAGGCTCTCCGTCTCTAGCGAACGACCATGCTACGCGGTATGCCGATAAACAGAAAAAGGGTGGGTTGGCCGTAACCGAAAAACCCTCGTAACTTGGAAAATTTGACCGACCAGCGCTTTGATGACCAAAATCCGATTCTCGGTCCTCCCTATGGTAGGAAAACATGAGCAGTAGCCCGTGATGCATGGTAGGTTATCTCAAAAGCCGAAACTCTGTTCCGGAGCCGAGTCACTTTCGTTCGACTACTGTAAGTGAATGTTATCGACAACCTCTCATCGCAAGTCGGTTGACGACCCTCTCAGTCGCGTGCCACGGTGGTCAGGGGGGGGGGACCAAGGACGATTGCACAGGGATGGTGACATGGATACACAGCTCGGGTGCATGGCGATGCAGGGAAGTCTAGCAAGTTCCGGGAACTCTGCTGATCAATCCCTGGTGACAATCACGGAGCCGTGGGTGGGGCGAGCCAAAACCCCAGGCAACTGATTATGTGAGACCTGCTGTGACCAGAACTTCCGGATATACATCTTGTAAAAGCTAAAATCCTCGTGCCGTTCGCTCCTGCGCCGTCGACGTTAAGCTTGGGGAAGATCTTCGGATGCCCTGGCCCCACGGTGAATTCCGCGACAGACCATGCTATTTTCGCAGTGTGGGTTGAGGAGACCAATCAGTACATTTGTCGGTCGTTTCTGAACGGGTGGGTTCTGAGCTCGACACATTCCGTCGGTTGAATACTCCCAGAGAATGATTTGGGCCCGAGAGGGGGAATCCTCCCTTTCCAAACTTGGAGACAAAAAGGTGCAAATGCCGGGCCTCACTTGTCAAGCTACTCACCGACACATGCCGGTGCGTCTCGCGACCACCCCGCTCACGCCAAGGGTGCGGTTGTGACTTTGATAGTTCACGAGGACGCCATCGTACATCGGCCCGCGCGATCTCGGATAACGCTATCGCAGCAATCTCACCTCTATCGTTCGTTCGAACGGCTGCGAGAGCCAACGGCTTGGCTCTCTGCTGGGTAAGCAGCGGTTAATTTGCTCCCGCACGAGGGCGAGAAGCCTCCACTGTTTGTCGGACAACACGGGGATCCCGATGGGACGCGTGTTCGCCGGGGCGACAGGTTACCCCCGAGACCTCTCGGCATGCACACCGCGCACCTGCAAGTTTGGGTGGGTCACATTCATGAGCGCTTGACGCGACCGTCGGGGACTGCAGCCTGACATGTGAACTAAGCCGAAACGTTTAGGTGCCGGACGGACTCCTGACGCCCGATATGGGGTGAATCTTCAAGCAATGCGCCCCACCAACGCTTTGTGATATGGCCAAAGGGGTGGTCTGTCGTTTCCCCGAGTGATACCATGGCGCTGCACGCGTTATGTGAAAACACAGGATCTATAAATGGCCCAGACGTGAGACAGCCCGACCGTGGTGGGCGGGTGCAGGGGTGCAGGAGGTATTATTGGCCTCCAGATTCAAAAGCGCCGCAGGTGGGAGATCGTGGGAAAAAAGCACTCGCATCCCGTTTGAACTTCGTAGTGGATCGGTGTTTACCAACACCGCAGGTTTTGCCGGTATCTCTTCCACAGCTCACAAACACCGGTACAAACTCGCCGGTTAGAACTCTCGACCGTCAAAATTACCCGGCTCTGGGAGCGAGGGTGACAATATACCTTCAGGCTTTGCCAGAGCGTAGCTCAGCCGACTCACTCTGCTGTCGATTGAGTATTCGAAGAATCACGGTTACAGCTACTGTTGCAGATGTAGCTGTCCACTGAGCTATAAATTATCCTTGCCATCTTCCGGCTCATTCAGCCCATCGGTGTGTTACTCGTTGGACTGTAACTCATTCAATTCATTATAAAAATAGGACATTGCCGCATCAAAGTCACAGCGGCCTCGCGGCCCCACCGTTTGGTCGGTGACGAAAGAGACTCCCACCGAAAGACTGTCCGACTAAATAAAATCGATCAGTCAGTCAACAACTGTATCTGTGGCAGTGGCCGTAACAGCGATTCAGTGAATCCCTAATGTCAGGGAAGTCTGGAGGTTCCCACCCTCGTCTGGCCCATATCAGCGTTGAGGGGGTTTGGTGACGCCGAATTCATCCTCTTTCTCTCTCTCAAACTCGTCGACTCAAATGCTGGAAGTTTGCGTCGTTGGTTTCGGAGGTGGGAGGACCACAACATCGACACGATACGCGCATGGGTCTCACGTCATCTAAACTGGTGGTTGTCGGATATTTATAGCCGTGGGTTCGTTTTACGCCTTCGCGCTAGAAAGGTCTGGCCAGGCGAGGGTTACGGCCGTTTGTCGGTGAGCAGTGAATATTCGATTCGGTCCCATTCTCTTGGGAAATGCTATGTGCGGTCTCCTGACGGGATCTACCTAGGTCTAACTACGGAACACTGAAAGGTCTGTCATTCTTTGTCTTGCACTACTACTTTTTTGGAATCACGTTGACGTGGGCCTCGGATTGACCGATTGAAATTGTTGGGAATGAAGATCATGGGTTGAACGTTCGCTCCGACGCCCTTGGGAAGCACGAGTCGTGGCGACCGTACAGAGGTCGGTTTCCAGCCCAAACGGTTGTTTCGTACGGACTGATCTCCCTGTTGTGGTGCGACCAGTTGTAGCATCGACTGAAGAGGCCGCAGACAGACAGTACCGTTTCGTCGTCTGCACGTTCAAGTAAGCAATGGCCTCACTACCTCCCCCGCCCGTGGAGTATCGACGGCTTTTCAGGTGCCTCCCGGACGTGATATCCACTCCAGATCTCATGGGTCCCTTGCTCAACCACGGTGATTCCTTCGTCCTCATTCAGAATGGTATAGGGGTCGAAGGAGCGCTCCGACGCCAGCTTCCGACGGCTACGATAATTTCCGGCTGCGCTTGGGTTGGTGCAGCCACCGCAGAAAGGGGGAGGTCGCTGGTACAGCGCGGTCCTGTATGTACTCCATTCAGTGTACGATTCTTTTTGTTTGACCGAGCCGCAGGAACAACTTATACTGGGAGTTCACCCCCTCCCCGACGGGAAATCTGAACAAGAGTCAATAAAACTCTTGGTCGATCTCCTCCGTAAGGGAGGCGCAAACCCTGAACCAGAATCCGACATTGTAGCCCAGCGTTGGAGGAAGGTCCTATGGTGGGTTTTAAATTTGTGACTGACGTTCGATCTCTCACCGGCTTGAAACCCAGGAACGCGGCGTATTCAAGCTTATGCACGATTTCGCGGGTCACTCTGGAAGAGCTCTTATCGGAGCCGCACCTCGAGTTCGTGAATGCTACGGTCAGGGAGATTATGGGCGAGATTGTCCTTGTCGCTCGGGCGAGCGGTATCTCCACTACCAGCTTGGAAGATGAGGCCGTCGATGCCATGCGACGGACGAAGCCCAGCTGCTTTAAGCCATCGATGCTGCTCGATCTTGAAGCTAATAGGCCCTTGGAGGTGGAGGTCATCCTGGGCGAGGTCGTCAGGAAAGCGGTGGAAGTTGGTGTGCCAGCCCCAAGGTGATTTCCCTCCGTATATATGTCGAGCTTCCCTCACCACACACATGCCCTCTCGTACTTCAGGCTACAACTTCTCTACGCGTCTCTCAAAGCCATTCAGTGCAAGTTATTGGAACCAAAAGTGGCGAATTAGGATCGTGGTCGTAAGTTATTCAATAAGGCGAGACGTATGTACCAATTGGTGGATAATTTATTTTCTCGTGTCCCATCGATATGCATGTTACTTGAAAGGTTATTTATATCCAACCAGGCAGTGCGCTTGATTATCCAGAGTCATCTGTCGGACCCGATTCGAGGGTGTGATACGGCGAATGATGGATGAGGGGTGGGCGGGTTTGGTACCTTGAGGCAGCATCCGCTTGACATTTCATACTACCCGGCCAGCTCACCAGGAGGACGAGCCGACACACCAAATTCGATGGAAAACAAATTCAGTTATTATAAACACAGAAAGACCTCTGTACGATAACGTGCACACATATTTACATCAGATTCGAGCCAGTACTACCATAGCAAAAAACCGTAAGGGACCACTCGCCTTCCAAGGGTGTCTCCACCTAAACCTATGACACCAGCTCCACCCCAAGAACGGTGGTCCCAATCATAATCACGAACGAAAACAAATAAGAAACGGCAGGCAACCATTCAAAGCCGAGAGAGCCCAAACTCATGCGTGATGTATGCTACAAGGGGTTAGGAAGGGGGATGTCGCGCGTTGGATGTATGTACATGATCTATACGTGAGATAGGTGAGAAGGTTCCGTATGTGCATGTGAGGGATGGAGAGTGAGGAATGAGTAACTGGATGCGTTGAGGATGTGTGGGGGAAGAGGGATGATAACGAAGGAGAGGAACAGCGGTCGTCGGCGCCTCAGTCGGCCGATGATTGAGTTACGAGAGAAAGAGAAAAACAGTCACTGAGGGGGATCGAGGAGCAGTCATGAATGGCAACGGGACGGCATACGAGAAAAGAGACAGACAGCTGTTGGACGGAAGCGAAGCGAGTGCATGCAGGGAACCGATTGTTCAAACCTCATATCGGACTTGGTCGAACACCCCACCTGGCAACCCTCTCTTCAGCCCTCGTCTCTTGATCAAACCTTAATCCCGTACTCCCCGCGGTATTCCCAGCGAGCAACCAGCTCGTCCACCACCCCCACCCATTCGCATCGTCACTATCATCATCGAAACTTTGGTTTCTGGAATGGGAGTTGGGTGGGGTCCGGCTACCAGACCTCCTCCGTTTCTTCTTCTCCCGGTTGAACTGTTCATCAGGCCCACCAGGTTTGGAGTTTGCGTATGATTCCGGTAACGCGGCAAAGCTCACCCGGTTGGGCGTACTCCGTCCGCTGCCGTTACTTGACCCACCGGATCCACCGCCGAAGAAACTTGGGATGTTGAGCAGGGAGTGTGAGGGAGATGGGCTGGGAGAGATCCTCGTGGGAGATAAGGTAGGTGACCGTAGGGAGGAATGTCGAGGGGGAGAGGGCGGTCTTGTTGATGAATAGTGCTTGTTCTTGGTCAGAAGTCTTGAAACAGAGGCTGTAGCATGGGAGGTACTGGTTCCCGGTAGCGAGGGAGGGGCCAAAAGTTTCGGCGGAGGACGCATCCTAGAACTTGAAGTGGAATTCGACCCTGCACGAACAGAGTGAGAAACCCAAAAGTTTACCACAAGGATTGCGCGCGTACCTGACCGCGCAGGCGACAGCTGTTTCTCTCTCTCTAAGGCCAGCGCCTGGTCATCCATGAAGATCTTCCTCAATGACGTCACAGCGAAGTTCAACTGCGTATCGCTTTCCGAAGAACTATTGGAAGGTTCCTCGATCGTCGGTGTCAGTGGTTTTGATGAGAGGACTGGGGAAGGCGACCGAGAGTCCAGCCGAGTCGTCCTGAGAGGAGTCAAAGATCTCCCCCTCGTTATCTTTGGTGTAGTTGGACTATTCGGAGTTTCTGAACGCGAAGGGCTGGTTTGCCTTGGCCTAATGCTCCCTGACCGTATCGGCGAGGTGGTCGAACCAAACGCCGGGGCCCGCGTGACCTTTTTGGATCCAAGCTGCGGTGAGGCGTATGACGACAGGATATCGTACGCCCGAATCATAGCAGACGACTCTGGCGTGCGGGTCTCCATGTCCTGTCCGTTACTAAAACTCGTCCGCCTCGACGAAGCAGGTGAGGGTGAAGGAGAAGGAGACCACGAGGCAGACTGAAACAGGTGGGGATGAGCCGGCTGGGGTGGGGATCTGATGCCGAGCGTAGGAGGTAATTTGATTGCGTCCTGGTTGACGTCGTCGGACCCGATATATACCGTCAAGGCTCGTGGTGCGGGGGAAACAAAATGGGCGCGGTCATGGGTGGAATAATTGAGATGACCCTCCGAGGCCGGGGTGACGACCGACAAAGGGGGTGAATTGTGGCCTCGCCGGCGCTCTGCCAGGGTTGGAGACAATGCGGACGAAGTTGGCAGGCTTTGGCTTATCTGGCTGGGACTTGGCTTAGTAGTCCCGGGTTCCGTCTCAGTTTGTTCCCCAAACAAGCTATCGACCCGCTTCCCGATCTCCTCCAGGTCGTCGATCCAATTCTTCTGTAGATCCTTGTTCTTCATTATCCGCTTTGATAAACCGGTAGCGCTTTGCTCCAAACTATCCTCCACGGGCGAGTCCGAAGACAAGACAGCGGTCATAGGAGACTTTGTGGTGAACGAAGACTGTAATAGGGTGTTTGAGATTTCGAGCGCGTGCACGCTCCGAGCCAACAAAGAATCGAGGTAGACGTCGCTACTGGTCGCCCTATGCTGTGGTGCGTCCGGCTTCCTCCTTGTCCTATGAGACGTCAAAGACGGAGACGGAGAATGATGTTGCTGAGGGAGTCTTCTTGTCTTCCGTGGTGAGGACTGGAAGGGGGACACATAGACTTGTGGCGAGGCCTGCCGCCGCTTATGAACCGGAAAGTCCTGATCAGATTCGTCGGCGTCGGCGTCTTCAGAGGATTCCGGGTAGTCTGGAGGTTTGTCGGCAAAGGGCGGGACCTGGTCGAAGCGGTTCCAGGCGAGATTCGTATGGGGTGGCGAGGAGTATAGGGGAAGTTGTGGAGGGATAGAGTCGGACGAGAGTCTGAGAGAAGCAGCCTTCCGCCTCGAGTATCTACGGTCGGGCATCTTTATCAAGGAGTGCGTGACTCCGGATGAGAGCGAGAGCGTGGTGGCCGAGAAGAAGTGAAGGGGTGAGTCAAGCAAAGTCTTACAAACTGATGGCCGGTGATGATCATAGCTGGGAATGACGCAGGCCAGGTGATGATAGGTAACCCAAATACATAAGAACCTACTAACGAGAGCCTAATAACTAGCAGTACACCACGCGAAACAACGCTAAAGATAGACAAACATGTAGAAGAGTATCAGTGCCCCAAAAAAACCCGCAAAGACGAGGGTAACAAATATCCTCCAGATGCTCGGTCCGTTGCAAGTGACGTTTATCGGAGGGGCCATCCCACCCACAGCCATAGGCGTCGTACTTCGAGAGTCCAGGTCCAGTTGCCGGGCCACATCCTTCCTCTGAAAATCCACCAGTCGATCCACAGCGTCTGGATCTCGTCCCATCACAACCCATCGCTGACTCTCCTCCTCCTTGATCTTCCTCGGTTTGTACACCGTACCCGTATACATCCCGTGTCTCCCCGCTTCATGCTGAACCTCCTCGATATCAGATCTCGGAGCGGTGAAGATGCTGGCGAGCGGTGTGCTCAACCGGACATTTCGGGCGAACGTGCGTAACGAGCTCGTGGGTCCGATCTTTGAAGCCTGTTGTAGTGGTGAGGCTGGCGATCCAACGAAATCGTTCTCGGTATAGTACGAGTCGTCTTCTATCTTGTAATATTCTTCGCTCATGATGGTCGGTGCCGGAGACGCGGTGCGCTCGCGTTTGGCACTCTTGGAACGTGAACGTGAGTCCCAATTACTTGGTCCCGGACGTGTCGAAGGTGGTGGTTGTGGTTGCGGTGTCTGTTGTTCTTCGGGGTGAGAGTTGAGGCGTGCGGAGCGTCGTGGAGAGGGTGTGGTGGTATCCGTGTTGCCATTGCTCGTGTCGTCGTCGTTGGGACATACTGCTCTCCCATTCACTCTTCTGTGTCCGGCCATCAGGGTCCCACAGCTGTGACACTGAGGTCTCTTCCTGGCGAGTGGTGGCGTGCCCGACATTGTGATAGTCGTAGTTTGTAGCGAGTCGTCGTGAATGAATAAATGCGGGGAGGCTTGTGTGCGTTCTGTCCAGCAAACTGAGAAAGCACATCTTTGTCGGTCTCGGCACCTACAACCACTCACAAGCGTCGTTTTTATATCCAAATCCTGCGATTTATTGGATCACGGTTATACAGAAACCAAGAGAGAGAGGTCTGATGCGGTCGTTGTGTGCAGTGATCCAAACCAGCTGACCCACGAAGGCGAGAAAGCGGAAGTAAACAAAGC
>Ga0307509_10000782_pt1 | contig 54518 bp, 42 predicted proteins | sample 10_EM_MG_FD_202245 | JGI IMG/M metagenome (GOLD analysis project Ga0307509, IMG submission 202245) | Populus trichocarpa ectomycorrhiza microbial communities from riparian zone in the Pacific Northwest, United States - 10_EM | ecosystem: Host-associated > Plants > Roots > Unclassified | place... | reverse complement strand
CAGTTGGCGGGACGGAGCAAGGAGCAAGCGAAAAGCTCCGGATATGGCGAAAATTGAGGTAGGTCAAACAGACCTCAGCAATGAGCGAGTGGGGCTTAAGAAACAGGTTTGGGTTATGCGAGAGGTACTCCTGCAGGGTGTAGTGGACGAGCCGGAAGGTAGATGAGGACTTCTCCACCGTGACGAGCCCCAGTGAGCAGGCTAGTAGTGTTTCTATCGCAGGAATATTCCGAATATTCAAGTCGACAGATCCTTCTTCAACACCCAAGGCATGGCATAACTCATCGACATGTAATGGCCGTTCTGTATGCGATACCCACATTAGAACTTCCATACCGAGTTTGGATCTACTTCTTTGCTGCGCTTTCACTCGCGATAAGGATGCTGCGTAAGCATCTCCCAAACTCTCCCCCCCGGTCATCTCATCGAGCTTCTTTCTTCTCCGATGGAGAGTAATCTCGCCCAAGATCGCATCAACGTTTAGAGCGACAAGAAGGAAACTAGACGCCACTGTTAGTGAATCTCACTTTGGACATGTATTCGGAATTATTCTTGATACTCTTGCTTACATTTCCGAGATCTTCTCCGGAATTATTCGCATAATATCCGCCCGCAATTCGTCATCCATTGCATTAGGATCAGTGTCACTATCCAGCCTCATCTCTAGATAGCTCTTAATATCCGCGTGGGTAGGACTGAGATGTATCCGAATTGCCTCGCTAAAAAATTTCACGATTTCGTCGTCGATATGAGGTCTCCCAGTAATGTATACTCGCGTGTTGGAGGAGGCGCGAATGATCTCTCGCAGTGAATCCAGGAGTTCCCGTCGGCTCTTCGGAGGGGATTCGTCCAAACCGTCGATACATATAAATACCTGTGATAACGATGCGATAGTCTTCTTCAGAATATCTAGCATATCAGAGAGTAGGAGCCCTTGGCCGCCAAACTTCTTTTTGGCTTTCTGGAAAGCCCTCCGTATATGCTCGGGGATCCCCCCTCTGCTAACAAGTTGCTTGAGCATGGCGCCCAGTATGTTGGTGGTGGACTGTTCCTGTTGGGCAAGGAAATCACAGTATAGTCCTACAACTGCAACGTCTTTATCGCCACCCTGGTCGCAAAGATTATCAATAACCAGGGAACTATTAATTTCTGATCGTGAGCGACACCTTCATCATCTTTCCCCAGACAAGAACTCTTGCTAAGTTACCTAACATATGTTTTCCCCACCCCCGGATTCCCGTAACAAAACAACACTTGCCCAAAGCAACCAACTTCTGCATCACGCCATTTCCTGAACTCGCTGGTTTCTAGCAGCCAGTTCCCCACACCACTGAATCTGTCGGCCCGAACACCTTGGTGCCGTTGCTGCGGCTCAAGTGGCGATAACCACTGTAGAATTTGGTGCCCCTCGGCATCGATCTCGGTAATAAAGTTGACAATATTGTTGAACGAGTTGGTATTGCTGGTGATATGTTGCTGCAGCCGAGACGACATTAACGCCATAGTCGACTATCTGAAGTTTTTACCCTTGTGAGAGTTAGAGAGGGACTGTGCGTAAAGAGAAACCTCCTTCACCCCCGCTCGAGGGTATCTCCATGACCTAAGAAAGAGGGGGTGGTAGGTTATAAGGTTTTGGCGTTACACAAGTATGAGCCCTTCCGATCGCTGCGGGCAATGGAGGATATTCCTCCCGAGCACGGAGTCATGAGGTCCAGCCCTTCCGCCCCGGAGCACCTACGGTACGCCACCCCTCGGGTACCAGCCTTCACTAATCCATAAAGTATTGTTGAGGGAACCGTTGGGAAACACCTAGTGTGCTTTGATATTTTTAAACTTGCACAGTTGTTTTTGTCATAGCTGGTTATCATGTTTGGTAGTTAAAAGGACGGCTCTGGGGACATGTACAAGTGGGAGACGACGAGGTCCGGAATTGTCCTGAAGGTGGGACTTGATCGGACAGTTCTTTTTATCTTTGTTTTCCTTTGATCTTCGGCCTATTGTGAGATCGACAAACCCTTCTGCCAAATACCCACGAAAGAACGCCGGTAACCGGAGAGCATCCGTCAGTATCCGGAGGCTTCAGAGCCAATATTGGTGTCACCCATTACCAAGACACCCCAGCACTTTATGAATTGGCGAGTTCTTGTAAGCGCCAAGAACCAGCCCTCTTTTTGGATGCAAGACTACCGATACGATATTACCCGCGGGGGCTGAGGAAATTCGTTAAGTCCGTTGTTTCCTAGCTAGTTGATTGTTTTTAAATTTTTATATAGTTTTAGTGGAGCTCGGAAGGCGGATATGGGCACATGGTCATAGCTGGCGGGGGTAACGGTGGTTGTCATGGGTGCTTTGGGTTGGTTACCAGTATATAGACCGATAGATAGGTGAACAGAGGAACGACGACGACCTCTGCAACAAAATTCAGTTAATGAGGATTTCTGGTATCGGAACCTTGTGTTTTTTTCTTCTCTTCAGGGGTGATTTTTTCGATTTTATCTAGAGACTTAAGAGTGACTGGTACTGTGAGCGGTGTTTGCCCATACCGGTTATCCTGTTTCTTCCCCGTCTTCGTTTGTCCCCTGACCCGGTGACTACACTTAGAGGAGACGATTTTCTGCCTTCACCAGGGACCCCCTCTCCCGTAACCTTTCGTCCTTCCAGTACTAGGATGTCTTATTTCCGGTCAAGTAAGATACCGGTATCGTATTACTGCGGATTTTGGCTTAAACAATGGATTGTAGTCGGCGCATGAAGCAGCTAGTGAGATACCATCTGAAGCCGAATCCCACTCTTCAATCGGACCGGAAATAGCAAAATTCCTGGGACGGACTTGGCGAATTTCCTCAGTTTTTGCGGTACTGCAGGCTAGTAGAAAGGCTAGAGGGGTACAAGCGCTAGGCAAGATGCCTTCGTAAATTTACATGGTGTGAACAACAGGGATGTCGAAGACATCGAGTTTTGTTGCATAGGAAAACACGGCAACATGGGATCACCTTTGTTTTCTTGTCCGGTGTTTTTGCTTCTCTTACTATCATACCACGAAAGGACTTGGCAATCCTAGACGAAAACATCTTGCCTACCGTAGTGTTTGTACCCCCACACTTCGATTTCTTCAATTGGCAGAAGGTAGTCAGCTAGACACTTTTGGAGTTTAGAACTAGGATACAGTATCCCAGAGGGTCGCGAGATTCTCGAGTTGCGAGAGTGGCGGCGCTCTTGGCCACTTGGCATGGATTTTCCCATGGTCAACCCTGCTTTCAAATTTTCTTGGATACTTTTCTTGTTTGCTCTTGGGATTGAAGTTTCTCTTTTGGGCTAAGCCTTGATTTAAGTGGAGGCCTGTACCCGTTTTTATGCTATGACTCTCGCAACTCGAGAATCTTGCGATCCTCTGGGATACTGTAGGTCGAATATTGGCATGCAAGCCATCCCGTGGCAGGGGGGGTCATATACTCCCCCTTATCGCTACTGGCACTATACTATGACATACTCACTGTACAGCCTCGTTCGCAAAGTTCTCGCTGATCGGGAGGTATCTTAGCAAAGGTCTGGGGACAACTCATGTACTGGTACAAGAATTTGCACTTCGGGTTTTCTACAGACACTTGTATCAGTACATTTTTTACTGCCAATATTTTTCCCTGGTACCTCTTGATCCGCGAGAACTTTGCGAACGAGGCTGTACCGCACTCCTCGAACCGAGGCTTGAATGCCCATGCATTTTAATAAACCCAGAATCCTGACCCCTTTCATCTCTGACCCCTTTCATCTCTCCCCGGTGCTTTCCCTACCAGCTGAACCCAGGGCCTGTTTTTTTCCCCGTCCATGTGAGCTACAAGGCTAACCGAGAATTCAGACAACTTTCCTAGCCCGAGTATTTGGAAGGTTGTACTATAGGAACTTGAGGTGAAACTAGAGAAAAAAATCTAGAGTTTTTCCCTTTTTCCCATTTCCCACATTTTTTTATACCGCAGCCATTTTTGCGCATACCAATACTCTCAGCGAGAATGTCCTGAGACAACGGGCGTAACCGGAATTCTCCCACATCATTCGACTATCATAATACCACAAGAACTCGAGCCAAACAGACAGCCAAAATCAAAAACCCTATTAGCGTATCCCGGGTCCCTAAAGAGAGGGAGGAACACAGATATACAGGCCGTATTAATAGTCAGTATAGTTGTGGTTGTGATTGTGGTTACTATTATACCGTATTGAGGTTATCATGATGGTGAATTTCGTAGGTGATTTGGTGGTTGCGCCCGTTGTCTCAGGACTGATTCTGGCCGCGAATAGCACATCAGGACAAATAAAAATTACTATTATCCATACCAGTATTGAATACACTGCGAGGTACCCTCTATCGCACTATATCTTTTAGAAAGATTTTGTGACACCAAATTCTAATTAGCACCCCACCCCGGTTCCGGGAATGAGGGGTTGGAGCCGCTCGGGAAATATTTGGTGGATATATTTGTTAATTTTGTTGTTCCTATTCATATGGTGTGAATCGTCTAAAGCGTGTACCAGTGGTGGTGTTGCCAAATGTAATGCTTTATGTAATTAGGGCTAGATTATTTAATAAGGCAAAAATCATTTCTGGAGGTCAGTTGTTCAAGTCTTGAACAAAGTTTACTTATTATGGTATTGTTTTTACAACAAATATTTCCATGGAAGTAATTCTCCACTTATTTAATAACAGTTCGATTTTAATTCCACGAAGAGTGTATTATAGCTTATATATCATTGGATTAAAGTACATTGCAGTCTAACAAGTTACATGACAATGTGACTGCCAGTTGTAGTTTCTAATCAGAAGATTTTCATACACCATGGACCCATATGGCTATATTCCGTCTGTCACTCAGGAGAGGATTGAGGTCATGGTAATAGTTGAAGCTATTGCCTATGGGTGCTCAATTGTTTAATTATTATTGTAATATTTCTTGAACAAATTTTACAAAATGTACAAAAAAAATAAACTGATGTCGAGACTTGAACAGCAGCCCTTGAGAAATGCTTTTTACTCTATTAGGGATCCTAACCCTGATTACATAAAGCATTACATTTTGCAACACCACTGGTACACGCTTTAGACGATTGGCACCATACCATACCCCAAATCCGGACTAGCAGGGAGAAAGGCTACCCTAAGGCCTAATAGACTCTCCCAATTAAAACTTTGCAAAAAAATACATATATATATTGGGGGGAGGGGTAGGCAACACCGCCACCGTGTGCCCATAGCACAGCCGGGAGGTTTTAACCCTATACTAGCAGGATCCCCGGGGGGTTCAAGACGGCCAGAGGATACTCAAGACCCTTAGGGGACGCATGGCGCAGTATATTTAAGAGGGGGATGCAACCCACCACCGGTGTGAACTCTTTTGTCATTAGACCTGCAATATCGAAAGAACGTAATACTCGTGACTTGAGTTTACACGTTCCCGGCTTTGTTAAAGAATTAACACCGGCGGAAACCCCCCCACCGATATAAAGTGCACTACTATCGCCTGAAATAGGAAATGCATAATTGTATGCCACATTGAAATATTACCTAATTACTTATTTGAACACGAGGGCATTTTAACACCCCCGGGTTTCTGTATCCGGAGGATTTTGGGTTGCGTGGATTCATCATGACAAGTGCGCTTGTGCTATTTCTGTATTCTACGAAAATAGATGCCGAGATCAACATGTGGCTGGCCACACTGCAACAAATCAGCAGATTGCCAGATATAATCAGTGCTTCAGGCATGCTCAGCCGAGCAGACAAAATCACCCATTCATCCCTGATGACTTCACCCCGACTCCTATCACAGCCGATCACTTGTCTCTCTTGAGTTCCAACTGTTCGTATATCGCCCCTTTTTCCTCTAAAATGCTTTTTTCAGCTCTCTGTCTGTTGAGAGCTCTCGGGTGGGAAGGAGTGGAGGCGAGTAGTTCCACAGGTTCAAAAGGAGAGCGGTCACCGGAGAAAGCGAAAGACTTGTTGCTTATTGAACAAGAAGAGGATTGGAAGAGAAAAAGAACTAAGAGAAGAGACAAAGAAGGAAGAAAGAAGAGGGGCGAAGATTTTGAGAGGGGATAGGGGGTGACGCAGATGGTCACGAGGTATCACTGTAGGTTTTAGCAGCAGAATTGTTGATTGATTAACCTATCTCAATAGAGAATGACAGACACAACTCTCATAGCCACCCTTCCCGCACATAGACATTGTACGCAACCAAGTGACAAGGAAGACAGTTCTAGGCTAGCGCATGAGAACAAAGAAAAACTAAAACAACAAAGGAAACAATAAAGTAGCATAACGCAACAGACCAGAAGAGAGCACGCCCGTGACTATAGTTTCTAACACTGTCTTATCAAACCGAATACCGGTTTGGGCTAAAGGTTTCCCCCTTTATCGTTCTTTTTGTCCATCCCATATGGTTTCTTTGATAGTCTTCGTTTTTCCTAATCCCTTATTGAGGGATCCCGGTTAATGGCTGAATTGAACCACTTCACTATATGCCGGCGCTACATCTCTCTTATTATTCAATTCGATAATGGTTCTCTCAATCAATTATCTTGGCCGTTAACTATTATAAATTTTCTGTTGAAACGATAGCGCATTGCTACACCAACTATTGCAGAAGATAGAATAATCTAACTATATACCGGATCCCCCAGAGAGCGAGAGAGATCGCAAAACTTAATTCTATTGTGGAAAGCTAGAGAGACCCACTATCTATTTGGAGAAATAGTAACATACGATGATAGTTAAAAAAGTGCCAAAGGAAACTATTCTGAAAACGAGAGAGAATGAAGGAGAGGATAATCGAATATTTGATCACATGATAGAGGAATGATAGGGGAGAAAAGATAAGTTTGGTCAGTTGAACGCCGGACAACTTTGAACTGAAACTAGAGAAGACAGACAAGCTCTGTCGTACTCGAAGCGGTAAAAAGTGTATTAGAAAGCACTATTTGACCCGGCGGACCGCAAATCAGATAAAGTACGGCACAATACGATACGAAATATCACTGAAGCTTGCAGTAAACTTAGGAGGTGCCACTATCTAGCCCCGTATAAGAAAACCCTTAGATCCGATTGAGGTGTAAGTGGGGGGACTCGGGGGGTTTGCATACGACGTACAGGGAACGAAAACAAATCCTAATTTGGGGTTTTGTGAAGATAATTGACCCGAGGGTTACAGGTAGGGGGATCGTGATCCAGTTTGGGTCCTCCTCGCTAGCGCCCCTTCACACATGCACGCAACCTCCCCATCATCTGCCGGAGCCTCATATTTAAGTCCTTCGCCCAACTATCCCCCGGTATCCGTGAGTTGGCCATCCCAAATCCTCTTGCTATAGGGAGGTTAAATTAATTAAGCCCTGCTAAGGCGTGGACCTCCCTGGCAAAGGACAAAATTACCTGGTATCAGATTTTATGGTGCAAGATACCCCCCCGGGGATTGCCGTTTGATCTTGTAATTTGCATTAAAGTATCACCGGTATAGGATACAGTAAGTACCTCATTACTCAAAAACCACTTGAGATCAAGGTTAGAAGTGTCAAAGTATATCGTGCGATTAATGGCGCAGCATCAGAACACCAGCGCCAGCCCCCCGCTTCAGGGCACCTGATGTTCTTGTACATAATTCTTTACCGCTCTTGCAAACATGATGGTTATGATAGTTGATTTTTGGCGCGAGCCCTCAACTCAGATTACCACTCTCAAGGTCCCCATTGCCTTGAGCTTCTGATACAGAGTGAAAAGCTTTCCAAGTAGCTGAGACCTACAAAACCCGCGAGGAAGGGTAAGCGGGAGGTGGAAGATTTACAGGCGATGGCACCATATATCGATCGTGATGTTCAAAGCAAGATGGCGGAGAGAAAAAAGTTATGGCCACTTTGGCATCACTAAGGAGAGGAGTTTATCTCACAATATAGCGAATCGGTAAGCGACGGAAGATAGGTGGGAGAAAGGAGAAGCAATAAATTAAACACTCTTAATGGCTCGCTATAAAACCATCTCCGTTAATTCCCACGGTACCTGCGCCCTCGCGCACGCGGTGTGTCTAACCTAATTTATGTCTATTCATAGAACTTCAATCCATCTCTCTTATAATACAAAACGGTTGCTGTCTAAGTTAGGCAATAATACAAGTGAATTAATGACAGACGGTGAATAGCCCAACCAAATGGGAATGAGAAACAGAAAGTGAGTCGGGGGGCATATACATGAAAAGAAAGGAGCATGGAAAGGTACAAATGGGCTACGGATATAGAGAAATTATTTAAACAAAGGCTGAGCAACATGACAAAGAGAAGGGGAAAGGAGGAAGGGTGATTAGGGGAACTAAAGCGACAACGAGGCATTCTAGGCGAATGATCCAAAGGTCCAACTTTTGCTGTAGCCTGTCAATCCAAGTGTAATGAACTGCTTGTGGTGAGCGTATGATAAGATTTTGTTCCGCTAAGTTTGTTCCCATGCGGGGATAGTAGGTCTGGTAGATGGCTTGGGAAGCGGGTGGTTTTATCCTTGGGTATTAAAACTTGCGGGCCTTTTTGGGAGGGGGTTCAGGCGGCTCGGGCGACAAGAGGGAAGAGATCTCCGGCCGCTTGGGGTGGAGCTCGGTTGATTGCAGGCTTGGTGCACATTCTAGATAATAATCCGGCTCCAATAGCAGCTCCGCAACTTTCTCGTCCTCAATTGCTGCCGCTGGCCAGAGCGGTTTTCCGCTCCATTTATCTAGTTCGCCGGGATTGACGTCGCTCCGTTCCAGCAGCATCCTTACGACCCCCTTGTGCCCGCTGTTGGCAGCACACAGGAGCGGTGATTGGCGAAATATGGAGTCAGGTATGTTGGGGTTGATGTCGTCCCGTTCCAGGAGTATCCTCATGACCCCTAGATGCCCATTTCTGGCAGCCTGCCAGAGCGGTGTTCGGCCATACATGGTGACAGGTGTGTTGGGGTTGACGTCGCTCCGGTCAAGCAGCATCCTCATAATCCCCACATGCTTATTCTTGGCGGCTAACGAGAGCGGTGTTTGGTTCTCGGTGTCGGCCGTGTTGGGATTGATGTCTTTCCGCTCAAGCAGCAGCCTTACGACCCCCTCATGTCCACTCTGAGCAGCCCACGAGAGCGGTGTTTGGCCATATTCGGTGTCGGCTGTGTTGGGATTGACGTCGCTCCGTTCAAGCAGTATCCTTACGATCCCTTCATACCCATTCCCCGTAGCCCACCAGAGCGGTGTTCGGCCATATTCAGTGTCAGCTGAATTAGGGTTGACGTCGTTCCGTTCGAGCAGCACCCTCATAACCCCCTCTTGTCCATTTTTGGCAGCCCACCAGAGCGGCGTTCGATTATATTTAGTATCGGCTGTGTCTGGATTAACGTCGTTCCGCTCAAGCAGCATCCTCATGACCGCCTCATTCTCATTCTGGGCAGCCCACCAGAGCGGTGTTCGATTATATTTAGTGTCAGCTATGTCGGGGTTGACGTCGTTCCGCTCAAGCAGCATCTCTACGGCCTGACGCCAACTCTGAGCGGCCAACGAGAGCGGTGTTAGGCCATACTCAGTATCGGCTGTATTGGGATTGACGTCATTCCGCTCAAGCAGCATCCTTAAAACCCCTTCATTCCCACTCTGAGCGGCCCACGAGAGCGGTGTTCGTCCATATTCAGTATCGGCTGTATTGGGATTGACGTCATTCCGCTCAAGGAGCATACTTACGACCCCCTCATGCCCCTTCTGAGCGGCCCACGAGAGCGGTGTCCGGCCATATTCAGTATCGGCTGTATTGGGATTGACGTCGTTCCGCTCAAGGAGCATCCTTACGGTCCCCTCACGCCCACTGTGAGCGGCCCACGAGAGCGGTGTTCGGCCATATTCAGTATCGGCTGTATTGGGATTGACGTCATTCCGCTCAAGCAGCATCCTTAAAACCCCCTCATTCCCCCTGTGAGCGGCCCACGAGAGCGGTGTCCGGCCATATTCAGTATCGGCTGTATTGGGATTGACGTCGTTCCGCTCAAGGAGCATCCTTACGGTCCCCTCATGCCCACTGTGAGCGGCCCACGAGAGCGGTGTTCGTCCATCTTCAGTATCAGCTGTATTGGGATTGACGTCATTCCGCTCAAGCAGCATCCTTAAAACCCCCTCATTCCCACTCTGAGCGGCCCACGAGAGTGGTGTCCGGCCATATTTAGTATCGGCTGTATCAGGATTGACGTCGTTCCGCTCAAGGAGCATCCTTACGACCCTCTCATGCCCCCTCTGAGCGGCAAGCGAGAGCCGAGTTCGTCCATATTCAGTATCAGCTGTATTGGGATTGACGTCATTCCGCTCAAGCATGCTTAAAACCCCCTCATTCCCACTCTGAGCGGCCCACGAGAGCGGTGTTCGTCCGTATTCGGTATCGGCTGTATCGGGATTGACGTCGTTCCGCTCAAGGAGCATCCTTACGACCCTCTCGTGCCCCCTCTGAGCGGCAAGCGAGAGCGGAGTTCGGCCATATTCAGTGCCGGCTGTATTGGGATTGACGTCATTCCGCTCAAGCAGCATCCTTACGACCCTCTCATGCCCCTTCTGAGCGGCCAGCGAGAGCGGTGTTCGACCATATTTAGTATCGGTTGTATTGGGATTGACATCGTTCCGCTCAAGGAGCATCCTTACGGTCCCCTCATGCCCACTGTGAGCGGCCCACGAGAGCGGTGTTCGTCCATCTTCAGTATCAGCTGTATTGGGATTGACGTCATTCCGCTCAAGCAGCATCCTTAAAACCCCCTCATTCCCACTCTGAGCGGCCCACGAGAGCGGTGTTCGACCATATTTAGTATCGGCTGTATCGGGATTGACGTCGTTCCGCTCAAGGAGCATCATCACGGCCCCCTCATGCCCACTCTGAGCGGCCAGCGAGAGCGGTGTTCGACCATATTTAGTATCGGCTGTATCAGGATTGACGTCATTCCGCTCAAGCAGCATCCTTAAAACCCCCTCATTCCCACTCTGAGCGGCCCACGAGAGTGGTGTTTGGCCATACTCAGTATCGGCTGTATTGGGATTGACGTCGTTCCGTCCCAGTAGTACCTTCACCACCCCTTCGTGCCCCCGCCGAACAGCCCACAGGAGTGCCGTGTTACCATGGATATCGGTTGCCTGCGCATCCCATTTGCCTTTCTCCAATAGAGCGGCTGTTATCTCCGCGCATCCGAAGTATGCGGCGCAGTGAAGCCCCGTAAATCCTCTCGGGATGCCCCTCCGATAAAAAGAACGGCCTCGAAGGCTCACATCATGCGATGGCAGTATCCCCGAAGATACGTGTTTCTCGTATCCATCGAGCAGTTCCAATGCAAGGGCTTTCACAATTTCAGTAGTTTCCCGCTTAGCATGTGTGCCCCAGTGACAAGAAGCATATCGGACAAAAGGGGCGGTTGGTGGGGAGAAATGAAGAGCAGGCGAGAAGTCCCGGATATGGCGAAAATTGAGGTAGGTCAAACAGACCTCAGCGATGAGCGAGTGGGGCTTAAGAAACAAGTTGGGGTTATGCAAGAGGTACTCTTGCAGGGTGTAGTGGACGAGCCTGAAGGTAGACGAGGACTTCTCCACCGTGACGAGCCCCAGTGAGCATGCGAGCAGTGTTTCTATAGCAGGAATATTCCGAATATTCAAGTCGACGGATCCTTCATCAACACCCAAGGCATGGCATAACTCATCGACACGTAATGGCCGCTCCGCATGCGATACCCACATTAGAACTTCCATACCGAGTTTAGATCTACTTCCTTGCTGCGCCTTCATTCGCGATAAGGTTGCTGCGTAAGCATCTCCCAAGCCCTCCCCTCTCGTCATCTCATCAAGTTTTTTTCTTCTCCGATGGAGAGTAATCTCGCCCAGGATCGCATCAATGTTTAGGGAAACGAGAAGGAAACTAGGCACCATAGTTAGTGAATCTCACCTTAGGCTTATACTGGGGACGTATTTAACATTCTCGGTTACCTCTCTGAGATCTTCTCCTGAATGATTCTCATTATATCAGCCCGCAACTTGTCATCCATTGCATTTGGATCAGTATCACCATCCAGCCTCATCTCCAGATAACTCTTAATATCTCCATGGGTAGGACTGAGAGGTATCCGGATCGCCTTGCCAAAACATTTCACGATTTCATCCTCGACATGAGGCCTCCCAGTAAGGAATACTCGCGTGTTTGAAGACACGCGAACGACTTCTCGCAGTGACTCTAGGAGCTCCCGTCGGTGCTTTGGAGGGGATTCGTCCAAAGCGTCTATACATATAAATACCCGCGGTAGCGATGTAATAGTCTTCTTCAGAATATCTACCGTATCAGGAAGTAGGAGTCCCTGGCCGCCAAACTTTCCCTTTGACCTCCGAAAAGCCTCCCGGATATGCTCGGGGATTCCCCCTCTACTGATGAGTTGCTTGAGCATAGCGCCTAGCATGTTGGTGGCGGACTGTTCCTGCTGAATAAGAAAATCGCAGTATAATCCCACAGCCGCAACGTCTTCACCGCCAGCTTGATCACAGAGACTATCAATAACCAGGGAACTATTATTTCCTGATCGTCAGCGATATCTACACACACTCTCTCTCTCTCCAGACAAGGATCCTTCCTACCTGACATAAGTTTTCCCCACCCCCGGATCTCCGCAACAGAACAATACAGACTCAACAAGGCCGCTCCCCACATCGCACCATTTCCTGAACTCACTGGTTTCTAGAACCCAGTTTCCTACTCCACCGAGTCGGTCCGCTCGCACACCTTGATGCCGTTGCTGTGGTTCGAGCGGCGACAGCCACCGCAAAATTTGGCGCCCTTCGTCGTCGATCTCTGTGATAAAGTTGACGATATTGTTGAATGAGTTGTTGTTATTGAACGAATTTAAATTGCCGGTGATCTGCTGCTGCCGAGACGACATCAGCGCCATAGTCTATTATCTGGATTCTTCGTTTGTAAGAGTTAGAGAGCGACTGTGTGCAGTGAGAATATGACTTCTCTCGCAGCTCGAGAGGATTTCTGGGACCTAAGAAAGAGGGGGTTGTAACATAAGGCTTTGACGTTACACATGTATGCCCTGGTCCAATCAAGCGGGGAATGCAGGATACCCACCGATGTTTTGGCACGAGGGTGGCACCAGTGCCACAACTCTACACCAGCGTGGATCATGAGGCCAGCCCCTTCGGCCCAGGAATACACGTGCAGGCAGGGGTTCGCTACACCACCTCATGTGTTCTGTGCCAGCCTTTTCCAATCAATAACGTATCCGAAGGCCTTTGATCCAAGACACCGCAGCTGTCATTCAATACCAAGCTGCTACTGTCTCTAGGGAGATATCTCCTTCACAAGCAATGATGGTAGATACCGAGTGCTCATTCTCCTGTCATCCAGCCGCCAAGATTAGTTACCTGCACGACAGTGGTCTTGCTTTATGTCATTGGCTTGGCTAGTCGAAACCAGTTAGAGCCTTTCTAGGAACAACTCTTTCCTCCGGTCCTTCATACATGACCCATTTCCCTCCTTTTCGAAATGGAGAGGAGGCCATTTTCCCAGCAGAAATGGTCGCCTAACGGAACGGTCACATTCTTATCAAATAGGCCCTTAGGTTTTGCTGTGATTAGATAAATATATGGAATTGAACTCCTATTGTGCAAACCTATTCCTTCGCTTACCGGTATTTCCTGCCGACTATCTACTCGAGTGAGAAATTCTTTAACATAGAATACGGTAGGTTCAGAGCGGTCGTTTATGCCCAGAATCCCTAGAGAATCACTAAAAATTGTAGGAAAATTCCATAAAAACACTAGCAGGGTTAAAGTAAATTCTTTAGTTTTTCGGTAATTTTTTTTTCAATTCCTTCGCATTGTTTGAGGGATAAAAAGATATGCCAGGGTGTGTATCATAAATATCTTGTCGTTCGTTGCAATGTGGGTTGACCGTGCAAAGGTTTCGCTTTCTCGATGGTAAATTCCTCAGTCGATGGTATCCAAAAAGGTTGACTACCAAGCGCATGGTATTCTAAAGGTTTGCTCCCCATCCTACCCTATTCCCGGCATACGGTAAATCTCGAATAATCGGGAACAAGGAAAGCACAGCGGAGGGACTCTCTCCCAGCTCTCGGTTAAGACAAATAAAAATAAAAGTTCTAACAGACCTTTTTGGGAGAGGCAACTCCAAAGTCCTAGCGAGTTCTTGCAGTGGTTCACCAATACGCGCCAAGTTATTGAGTACAGCCCAGTTCACTACTCACCTAGAATTCCATTTCATGTTCAGCAAACTAACCCCATGTCACCATCTCAATAGCCCTCTTAGATTACCCCCGCCTGTAAAGCCTTGCCTGCTCTCGCCTCACCATGATTTAATTTCTACTCCGGAGAAGGCGCCGTCCTGTGTGGGCCCTCTGCGAGGAATTATTTCCCTGGCCTGTGGCCGGGTATTGTATTATGAAAATTCGTTCATGCTCCCTTAATTAGGGCTCTTTTTTAGATGGGCAATATTTCGTTTTGGGATAGGGCGGAAATCCAACTTATATCAGGCTAGTTTGAGATATTCGTCTATATATGCGAAGAGATTTCCTTCGAATCTAAAGTAGTTCTTCGGTTGAGGCTTGAAATACGTACTTCAAAATTCGGTGATTTTGGCAACTCCGGAACCATTCCTCTATCGACACGGTAGATTGAGAAAGCCATCCTACAGCCGAGGCTTTCAACTGGATGCGGGTTCTTCTTTTGGTCACGGCTGTTTGGGACCGCTTGGTATTTCCGAGATTCGTCCGCAGCGTATATACCGTAGGGTCGGGAGAGTTCGTGCCATTCAAAACGTGCTCCAGAAATTCAACGATTTTCAAATTGGAAAGCTCCACAGCTATTGGGAAAGAAGAACCTCAAGATTAAAGAGAAGGTGATCAAGAACAGCTGTGAGGATTTTTTCTCTTCAGCTCATAATCTCACCAGTTGAGGAGCATTTCCAATTTGAAATGTCCAAGTTTTAGCCGGAATGGAAGGAATACATATAAGGGCAACATTCTCTCATTGCTGCGAGGACTTAGTTTAGATCCGAGAATATTCCCATGACTTTGCGTGTACTCGGGCGGGTTATTAAAAACCCGCAAACTACTTCTGCTGATCCCATACGATTCTCTATAGCGACAGGGGTTATGTTTTCCTGTTTTTAATGATAAGAGCACAGCCTTGTGCAGCACAGGAATTCCTGCATTCACAACCTATGGTACTCGTGAGCTTTCTCGTAAAGCCCTCTCCAATCTGTTAAGCTTGTCGTATAGGCTGCTCCGTTCGGGAAACACCCACGATGAGCAGACTGCTCTTACAAGGCACAGCGATCTCGATACCTTTGGACGGAGCCTGAAAATAGAAAACTATCCCTGGACCCCAGGAGGTAGATAAGCTTCTACAAGTCACACCATCCCAACTGCAAGCGCGCCAAAGGAGCAGCGGCGACGATGCGATGTAGCGCGAATACGAGCTCACCACATTAGCACCCGGTTTCCCCCACAACTTGCCCGCAACATTTGCCATACCTATGATAGCAAACTAAGTGACACCTTGCGCATTCTAGCCCACTCAATCGGCTCGTGAACCTAAGCGACACTAGTCTACAGAATTCCGCAAAAAAAAAATGTAAAAAAAACCCCCTATGACACCCCCAACCAATTACAACCCTAAAGTGACATTACCGTATAATTCCCCATCGGTGAAAAAAAAAGACCTACTATCATTCGCGCAGCTCTACCAGAGGAGAAAGAGGAGACTATTTCTTCGAAGCCATGATAACCCTACTACAGCCGCTGTATCTGCGCTCTTCCTTAAAAACCGCCAGCGGAATCAAGCTAGATTGCACGATGACTCTTGTACTGGTTGCTGAAATCGGGGGGGAATTGAGCAGGAAGTATAGGCCTTATTTGCTCCTTAACAAAGAGACGGAGAAGGATTGGATCTTAGAGCTAGATCTTGATACGGTGGAGAGGATTTCGAAGGAGAATCTGGAGGAGGGAGGGGGACTTTTGAAGATTCTGATGCTTTATGGGTCATTAAGGGAGAGGTATGTTCGCGGGTATTTGAGCGAGAAGGATTGTGGAGGCTGTGGGGTGCTAATGGAATCAGGAGGTCATATTCGAGGTTCATGGGGTGCGAAGCTTGTCGAATATTGCATCGCTTAGGTTTGACTTGAGAGTGTTTGACCCGAGAGTGTTTGACCTGAAGGAGGTACTGAAACGATGACTTTAGTCCAGGCAGATAGTATTCTCCGGTGAGCAATACTAACCCCAAAGCAAAGAGAAGAACCAACGGAAGTGAACGGGGAAATGATATCACTATCAGGAAACGAAACAGTACCGATGTGGGCAATCGCCGCTCGCACAGTAGGTAGAGTTAAGGAAACAATGACGATGATAAAAGAACCCGTAAAGAAAGTAGTAAACTATCGATCAAACACAAGATCGGAGTCGTCTATGAACATTTTGTTGCCTTTCCCGCGTGTCTTCGTTCTCTGTCTTGTCTGCGTTGCCTCGCCTCCTCCTTTTCAACCCACGATCCTAGCCCCGCCTTAGTAATCACTTACCCACTCCACCGCTTGAACTAACTAGCTACATAAGCTGCCCGCTATATAAAAAGAAAAAGTACAGGAAACAATTTAGAAAGATATAAGCAGGCCCTGTTTCCGCCCCACAGTACCAATGAAGGACAATGTCACAATGGACCATGAAAAAGTCCAGGGGTTACGGGGTTTGAGCGTTTGGAGAGACGGGCATGTATGGTATTCGCCTGAACAGCGTAGGACGGTGGTATGCCCACCTACCTCCCCCGGCCCCTACCCTCTACTAGCAAACTAAAGCCCTGCCAGACAGCAGTATTCAAAAACCAGATAGACTGGGATTCCCCTTTCCACGGGCCCCCTTCGCCCAATCCAATCCTGGACCCTCTCAATCATCCAAGTAAATGGCGGTAGCCAATCCTTCAATACTGTAAACTACCTACGAAGTTCTGGGCCAGTGGATGGGCATGTTTACGATACCAAACCAATCGAGCTTACCAAAAGCCTATACTCAATTTAGCGATAAATGGAGACTTTCCACTAGCGGGAACCAGGATAGACTTGTGGATTGCATGGAGGAGTTGGTTAAAGTATACTTGGGTTATGAGGCCGCATTTTGAGAGTTGGGGAGATATATTTAGTGAACTGGGGGGAGAGGGGGGTGGATGTGGAAAAAATGAGAGGGAAAGGGTCGAGAAGAAGGGGCGGGGGTGGAAGAGGTGAAGATGGGAGGGATGAATATTGTGAGGGCGACATAGAATTGGTGTATGATAGATTGGCAGGGGTTTGGTGTTGGGAGGGTGCTAGATATAATCTAATATCTTCGGTTTCCGGGGATAGATGAAAGAGATTATTTGGGGCAATAGAGGGTTCAGCCGGACAGTGCTAAGAGGTAATTGTGCTGTCGTCATAAGAAACAAGCTCATTCGCAATTGCAGCGCGACTATCGTGGTCTCAGTGTTTATATTTTGATAAAAGATGCACACACTGTTAGAAAAGGGTGTTGCTCAGCACCGTGTTCCACTCCGGGTATTCCTATAAAACCAAACAGCAAAGACTGGCGAGCCAGACTAGATTCCAAGACATGCGCAACAATAGTCACCATCTTACATAACTAAGAGAAGACTTGATTTGACACAGGTTAGCTAAACCTAGGCCATCCACCATAATATCTCCCTGGTAACTGACTCTCAAATTTAGCGCACAAAGCTGATAGCACGGTCATCTAAGCCCCTCTAATGGGACGGATAGGAATCTCCGCGGATACCAAAAAGTCACGCTCCCGCTCTCCACGAGACTGTAGTCAAACCTGCGAATGTCCGAAACATCCCTCCCCCCGGGTCTTCTATCCAAGATTCCCTGTCATTTGAGGCTCAATTTCACATTCCGTGTCCGTACTGAGACGACCTTACCGAGCTCGAATACGTTGTTGGCATTTGCACTACAAGCGTGGATGGTAGAAACCAAGATCAGCTGAGCATAAACTATGATAGCTTAACCGGCGAATACTCGATCGAACTTCCCCGGCAACACAAACCACCCATGCCATAATAGGTCATCACCGACTCGATAACCATCCCTTAGATTGCTAAACAAAACCTCGCAATGCACGGCATTATGGTACAACTCATCCCCAGCACCGCCTAATCCATTCCCGCTCAACCCGGAATAACCATAATCTGAACCCGGGGACATTTTCCATATTTCACAAGTGATATTCAGTGATTACTAATAATCTACATTACACAGCGGGCAACCTTGTCTGTTAAAACCTCTAGAAGGTTTCCCAAAAAGAGCGGTCGGCGTGATAGGTATTACTATACACCGGGGAGCAAACTCCTAGGAAGATAACTACTTGTGCTATATTTTATTCTGCTTTTTATCAAGATAGCTGTCTGGGCCCAGTTGCTTTCTTGACAAAATAGTAAGTGTGGAGGAGGGTGTAGGGGGATCCAAGAGCGTGAAGCGCATTCACTACCCAGTCTCTAAAGTTATTTAGAAGAGTATGGTTGCGTTATTCCGGTTTCGGAGTTTGGGTTTAGTGGGTTGGGATGCTTTGCCGGCTGTGATCGCCTACTCGTTGTTTGGTGTTGTTTGAGGTGGTCTAGGGTTAGCTTGGAGGGGTGGTGGTAATGCCTTGGGGCGGATGGAGGAATCATGGATTGCTGTTGATGTTAATCAGGGGCTTCCGGAGGCTAGTTACAGATACCCCGGGAGTAAGGCTTCTGTTGCTATGGAGAAGGTCCATGGCTCATTAGCGATAGGTACTCTCGGATACGTTGATGTTGTCGTCTAATGACTCGCGTACTTGTAATCTCTGGCATCTATTTCCAGCAACCTCAAGAGCATGAGAGTCCAAAACATGGTTCAGGGTGAGGCCGGCAGAGCCGAGGACTACAATGAGTGCGAGGCTTGGGCTAAGTTAGAGCTCACCAATCTTCATGATTCCCTCAGAGGCTCAAGCGCTAGTCTCGTTTGACAAGGCCGATGAGGGAAAAATATCCGAGGTCTAGGTTACCGGAAGTGGCGGGGTGATTTGCTTTGTTTCGCCAGTTTTTCTTTCTTTTTTTCGGGATCTTTCTCTTCATTGAGGTACAGTCACAGGCATATAGAACCCGAACACTTAAGTCCGAATTTTATATGGGCGGTCAGATACGCATAGATAATTTACTATACAAAAGTTTTATCTTTGTCGTTTCCTGTACCAAAGAATAGTTACATCGAGGATACTAGCCATGGAATTCGGGAAACATTTTTCCTCTGACAAAGAAAGCGAGTGTTTCGGAGGCAGATCACAGGTATACACAGGAACCCCCCTGTTCCTTGCTCTATAGATACCATGAGAGAGTACGATGATTGGATACCGATGTCCTTTTTTACCAAAGATAAAGTATCAGGCGCCTAAACTGTCTATTTCTGAAGAAGCAGTTAAAAGATCAAGAAGAAAGACTATTACCAGCCAGTTCCTATGGTCTAATGGCTTGGGAGACTGGTCGGCTAATTTGAAACAGGGACCATCATGAGATCGAATCCGGGGCAATTGAGTAGTCGAGCATTAAAAAAATGTTCGGGGAACCACTTTTTTGCCGTGGGGTAGGTCTAGGGTTGGAAATGCCCCTGGGTCAATTCCGGTCAAATGTGGTGGTGGGAGTGGTGGCTAGTGTTGTTATTTTTTTGTTAAATCCCTGGATTTATTATGGGAAAATCCCGGCAAGCACCCTAAAGTATGGCCTAGAAAACCCTAAAAACATGAAAAACTCCATCGCCACCTACATAAAACAAATAAACGATAATAACCTTATCACCTTCATCCATCATTCCCCATAAAGGGTACAAACAATTTATGACCTTAAATCACCATCTCTCGTAAAAGGAAAAACTCCCAACCTAACTGGAAAGTTTATCAAATTTTTCATCACATGCCCAGAAAACTCCTTCATCAACGCCTTTCCTAGTTTATCTCCTTTCCATAGCATAGACTCTCTACCTATGTTAAATATCTCTGGGTCCCTTTCATGTCTGATGCTTGCCAGTGCTGGACAGTCTGTAATAATGTGTCGAAATGTCTGGTCTGCCTGTCCGCATCGATCACAACGCGCGTCTTCGTCCTGGTTTTACCAGTCTTTCTGTGCCTTTAAGTAGCTCTCATATGCTTGCATCTGGTGTATTCAACCTGCCTTGAACTTCGGAGGAGTCATGAAGTACCAGCATTCCCTAAACGGTGGCTTGTATTCGTAGTATAGCGGGTGCTCCCATTCCACCCATTCTTTCTGTATCTTTTTCTCAATGCCCTCTTTGGCTTCAAACCAGGATTTCGCTACCTGCTCCGTTACTATTGAGAGTCAGTTTGGTTTCATCAGGAAGGGTCTCACTGTGTAGTTTCCCGCGGCAATTGCCCCCACCTCGTTGATTGGTAGGTGGACCTGGGCCGTCGTTGTGGCTGTTGAGTTCCACGTGTTAGGCCTCATTCCTACTTTATTCTTGTCAAACGCCAGTCCCCTATTTGTGGGGTATCTGTACTCCTCTACCAAAGGATACCCTCTAGGTAGCATCGCCGTGGCTATGTTGTTCTTTGGGACCGCCATGGTAATTTGAACGGCTGTCATTTCTCTGGCCTGTTTCATGTACAGCTTGATGGGTGCCAGGCACGCTTCCGCTGACACGACGGTCGTATTTGTTGCATAGAAGGAGTTTATAATCTAACCAAGAACCCTATTCCAGAATGTTTGCATCTTCTCTATCATTGTCACTGTCAGGTCGAATATCTCGGCCCTGCATAGCAATGTTGGTAAAATTATCCCTTTTGCTAGCTGCATTGCCTTATACGGGTTTAGGCCTTTGCCAGGCATTGAGAGTCTCTGTATTCGTACGAAAGCCGCCTGCGGAAGGGCAAGTCTCTTTCCGAAATGTGTTGACATTTCTCCGTTATCCGTAAGCCAGAATCCCAGCCACTTGACTGCTTTCCTGGCCGGTTGAATAACGTGTGATTGGAACATTACTGTACATTCCAACCTTTCACCCTTCTCCTTAGGTTTCCTCCAGTGCATCTGTTCGGTTTTTGTAATACTGAATGATAGCCCCAGACCAGCAGCTCTACTATTCATCGTCTGTAACCTATCTTCCAGTATTTTTGTGTTCCTGTACCAACTTGTTGACCCTACGGTGATCTGGAAGTCGTCCACGTATGATGATGTACTAAATATATCTGAGTGTTCTATGCCAGGGTGTAGTACCCTGACATACATCACAAACAGTAGGGGTGATAGCGGTGATCCTTGGGGAATCCCTCTGTTGACCTTGTTTAAGGTCCTAGGGCTACCCGGATAGGCCAGCACGATTTGTCTTGTATGTATAATGTTCGAGATCCAGTCCACTAAGTATCTTGGTACCTTTTCATTGGCTTCCAGTAGATCCAACAGCTTACTGTGGTTTACATTATCTGGAGCCCCCTTTTTACGTCCGGGAAAACTGTGGAAGTCTTCTTCCCGGTGAATTAGGATTTCCTTATCCAGTGTTTCAGCGACAGTGTGGCATCTACCGTCAACCTTTGAGGTAGGCGCCCGGTCTGATTGATGCAGTACATGTTTTCTTTATAAGCTATTGCCATTAGCCTTTTGTTGACCATTCATTCGACAATCTTCGAAACAGTTTGCATTAAGGTGATTACTCTAAAACTCGCACAGTCAGTGTAGTCCTTCTTTCCAGGTGTCGGTAGGATAATTCCGGTCGACTCTTTTAGCATAGGCGGGTGGATGCCCTATTCTAATATGTCCTCTGCTAACTTTGGTATTATCTTCTGTTCCATCCTGTCTATGTTTTTCCAAACTCCATACGGCACCTGGTCTGGCCCTGGGGCTGATTTGTTGCTACATTTTTCCAAAGTTTCTGAGACCTCACCGGCAGTCACACGGTCGCTATCCACGAGGTGTTTCCTAAGGAGTGGTCGGGGTGAAATCGGATCCTCACTTGAGGGGAAAAGATGCTCCATTATCTTTTGTGAGGTCTGGTTCGCACTATCGTTATGCCCTCCCGCTATCCTCATAGGTTGTCTTTGTTTTGTAAATTGGTGAGCCGTCTACAATTCATTCTTTGTCCCGTTTGCTAGGAAGTTGTTTCAGTGTTTTCTTTTCACCTTATCTATCCCTGATTTGTATGCTTTTTTTGCCTCATTTCTTTCTTCCATCCCGCTCCCATCACGCCTTACCCGCCGGGCAGCCGAGGTGTATACTCTTCTCAGTTCAGTGATGTCAGCCATCCAACATGCTTTGGACCACCTGGTTGGGCTTTTTTGCGGTGCCCAGTTTTTAACCATCTGGATCAGTCTGCCTAGGTTGTCTCCAAATCTCTCTTCTGCTCCTTCCGCTTTGGAAATTTCTTTGTATTCGTTTCCCTCAATCAAATATTGTTTTAGGGCCAATTCAATAACCAGGTTAGGTTCCCCTTTTTCGTCTTTCTATCATATCTTTTCCCACTCCGGTGATGCTCTAGCAAGTGCGCCCCCTCCTGAGTCTAGTTCTGTAACGATTATGATGTGGTCCGAACCTGATTTTTGGTATACATCCTTCCATTTTGACACCTTTGCAAGTAAGAGTTATTTGCCAAGGTATAGTCGATGACGGAGGGTCGATGTAATGTAGGGTTGTCTGGAATTCTTGTATATATTCCCGGCGTGTTGATTATGATATAACCCCGCAATGCCGCCAACCTCATGTAGTACTCTCACCTTCTTCTCTCCCCAGGCTTGAGGTATCTCATAGGGTCTGTGTTTGGGGTGTGAACGCTTAGGTCTCCTACTACTAGAGTAGGCTTGTTGGTTTCGGTAAAAATGCTTTCGGCGGTAACTGTGTGACCCCCTTCAACTGGTCTGTTATAGGTGTTGATTATTCCAAGAGATCAGTAATTGCCCAGCAAGCTTCCTCCTTTGCAAAAATCCTCAAGTACAAAATATCCTAGTCCCTAGGTACCATGACAAAAGAAATATCAAGTAACACTCTGAAGGAAACATAAGTACAAACTCGAACCTTGTCAGTATTTAAAGAAATACATTTGTAACCCGGCGCCCTTAGGGGTTCGCTGTTAAACAATGGTGGATCTTGTACACATATAAAGAAAATATCAAACCCCTTCATAATATGAAATAACGAAATAAATACACTATTGCTCCCTCTGCAATTGTGTTAAGCTATTTTTATTCTCCATCTTCGCGGTAGTGTGTTTTGAGTGCTATTTCCCCTGATACTGGCCTAACGGTCTAATCTTGAAGGGTATGCTCAGTCCGACTGTTTCCGGCAAGAGAGGCCTTCCGCAAATTGTACTTCTTCTTAGCCCCTTCTTTCACTCTCAACGTCTTGGGGCAGTTATTGTCTAAGGCGGAGTGTGGGCCTTCACATGCTGGATATTTGGCAGGGGTCATTAAACAGCAGCCCAGAATTATCCTTCTGTTGCCGCTACATGTTGTTTGGTGGCATTTATGCTCCCTGGGGGTATGCTCTTTGGAGCATATCGGGCAGATTTCTCTATGAGCTTTGCAGCCCGCTACCGGGTGCCCAAACTTCTAACATTTAGGGCACTGTGTAGTGATCGACGCTTGCCACATCACTGCTGATGTCTTGTATTTTCCCATAAACAGGACCGACGGCGTAACATTGTCGACCTCCACTTCTGGTACCCAAATAATGATTGAGGTCGCTTTCTTGTCCCTTCTGTCCTTCTCCTTTGGTTTCAGGAACTTTGCTCCAGCTATCTCAAATTTGTGTGTGACTTTGAAGGCCTTTTTGACTTCTTCTTCCAGGTCCTCATCGTTGTTCGGGATTGGGGTAAGCGACACTCCGTGAATTATAACATCCACATCAGTGGGTACTCTTCTAAACAGGAGGTACTTCGGCTCGTCTGGTCCATTGTTCAGTTCAGGGCTTCCGTAATCTTGTCGATGTATTTCGCATATTGCCCTGAGTCTGAACCAGTCAGGGCGGTCAGGGTAATCGTGCCGTTTGTTTTGTTGGAAAATACTTGAAGGTTGGTGGGTGCCTTGCATTCGCGGTCCGTTAGGACTGCCACCACAGCCAATGTGATCCTCGCTTCTTCTCTGGTCGGGTCGGCAAGGGGTTTTGCAGTAGTTCTGGTCGCAAATAGCGTCCGTTTGGCAACATTTGTGATTTGTTTGGGTTTTGGTCTATTGTGCTTTCCTGTCGGTTGGCTGATTGCCTGCTGTTCGTGCGTCTTTTTTGCTATTTTGGTTGTTTGTTGCTATGGTAGTGTGGGTCCCACCTTCACCTTTCTTTTTCCTTTGGCAGGGGTTGCTTTGGTGGCGTTTCCCGGCCCTTGTGCAGCTGCTCTTGCCTACGATTTAGCGGCTGGTTCCGATCGTTGTCTGGTTGTCGTTCCTGTGGGAGCTCCTTCAGGCTTGATGTCAGACACGGTCCTGATTAGATTTTGAACCGGGACCGTCAGCTCCTGGGCTTGTCGCGATAGGCTGACCCTCAAAGTTGTCATTGTGTATTCCACTTCGGTGTATCTATCCCAGGGGAACGAGGATAGTTGTTTCATGATGGGGTTTGTGGCACATCAGCAAAAAGCAAAGGTTACACAGGGACGCACCCCGTGCTCCCTGTGCATCCGGCGGTCCAGGCGCATAGAACGTAAACTAGCATCCGGGGTGTGCGGTCTTTTATTGGGTGCTTATGGACAGGGGTCCATGCCGCCCGAACGCACCAGACCAAACCAAGGACTCAGAAGGCACACGACGCAGAAAGGTTCTGCAGACGTAAAAAGGTTCTCCTGGCGCAACCCGATAGGATAGTAGAATAGTGGAAATACTCAAGTGTAACTGGCGATGATCGGATACCTCCTAAGACAACAACTCTATCTTCAAGGACTTGGAATGAGTTAGTGAAAGCTGTAGAGAATATCCAAATTGTCTGGAAAGATCCATCCAGTATTCCTCATGTTTACTTATTTCAGTCATTTAGATCCTGAAATAGGAATATATTTATTAAAGCTAGTCTACTAGTAGAAAACAGTAGCACTCGGTACCTAACAATTGGAAGGTACTTGCCCGGAGAACTAAAGTACAAAAGTATGGATAACCCTTAAACCAGCGGTTGGATAGAGTGCGTTGCATTCCCCTCGGAGAGGGGAATTGAATGGTATAGCTCTCGAAGGGTCCACATAGCTATAGAGGTCAGCAGGGTGAAAAAGGCAGATACCTCAGTGGGCAGAGCTCCGCCAGAGTCGGGAAGGGTCTCATTGGAGTCCGCTCGTCGAGGGGAATCGAATGATATAGGTCACTAAGTGTCTGCATGCCTGTAGCACCCAGTAGCCGACAATTTGGAAGTACTTGCCTGGGGAACTCAAGTACAAAAGTTTGGATAACGTTTCAACCAGCAGTCAGACAGCGTCGGGACAGGGTGCGTTGGAATCCGCTGGTCGAGGGGAATCGAATGGTATAGGTCTCGAAGCGTCCGCATGGCTATAGAGGTCAGCACGATGAAAGAGGCAGATACCTCAGTGGGCAGATGTCCGCTAGAGTCGGGAAGGGTCTCATTGGACTCCGTTCGCCGAGGGGAATCCAATGGTATAGGTCTCTAAGTGTCCGCATGCCTATAGCCCCCAGTAGCCGACAATTTGAAAGTAGTTGCCCGGGGAACTCAAGTACAAAGATTTGGATAACTTTTCAAACAGCAGTCGGACAGCGTCTGGACAGGGTGTGTTTGAATCCACCGGTTGAGGGGAATCGAGTGGTATAGGTTTCGAAGTGTCCGCATGGCTATAGCGGTCAGCTGGATGAAAAAGGCAGATGCCGCAGGGGGCAGATGTCCGCCAGAGTCGGAAAGGGTCTCATTGGAGTCCGCTCACCAAGGGGAATCCAATGGTATAGGTCTCGAAGCGTTTGTATGGCTATAGAGGTCAGCAGGAAGAAAAAGGCAGATACCTCACCTAGCACTGGCCGATGTCCACTAGAGTCTGGCAGGGCCTCATTGCAATCCCCTAGAGTCTGACAGGGCCTCATTGCAATCCGCTAGTGTCAGGAAGGGCGTCATTGGAATCCGCTAGAGTCAGGAAGGGCCTCATTGGAATCCGCTCGCTTAGCAATAATGAATAGTGTCACCCTGCATGGAAGAGCAGGCCCCTCTCGGAAGGTTGATAATATTCAATAGTTCCACTGATTTGATCATCAAGCCTGATTTGAGGTGTGCAAGAACTTTGAACCCTTTTGTGAGAGTTGTTAGTAGTAATCAAATAAGGGGTATGTTTTGGGTCGTTACCGGGACAATAGATGGTTCGTCATCCTATGTTTAGATCCTTTTTGGTCTGAACAGCCTTTACCTGGTGATAAAGTAGTCCGTTGTAAGTAGAGGCCCTCAGCCGCAGGGAGAGTTTCCCAATGCAGAGCCCTATGAGTCACTTACCTTAGTGTTCTTCGGAAGATTAGGGTGTGAAATAAACCATCCAGGTGCACTGGGCGGACAGGATGCGGGTTGTATTGCACCCAATGGACTAGGATGAAACCATTGTGCTGGGGCTATCCGTGGGTGGGCTGGGCCGACAGGATGCTCTAGACAGATTTCCTGCGTCCGGACGCAATGCCTATCTCTCTGGAGCAAACGCCTTTTTTCCTGATGCACTCAGACCGTCTGCTCGAAGGCAGTCCATCACAACTTGGCTAAGTTCCTTCGAACTTTCGTCAACATCGCCCGCCTCTTCCCCTTTTCTTCCTCTCTGACGAGTGGGAGTAGATAATGGGGAAGAGGGGTCATCTTTCACTTCCATCTCTTCCCTGGGGCATGCCATTTCCCAGGTTTGAAGCAGTTATTTTTCTTTAAAGAGGGGTATGTGCAAAATTCGTGGTGTGGAAAAAGGGCAATTTTTGTCCATGAGGTATGTAGGGTGGGTAAAGCATGTGGCGGTGGCTAGTGTTCTGCCCGCAACTTGTATATAGTGTGGATGGATGACTTGGTGCACTTTGTCTTGTAAAGATCAGGCTATACTCTAATGATCCCAATTCTCATTTCCACTATGCTAGCCACTACGAGCTGGAGCTCTCAAATCGTCGCCATAACTTCCAGAGAAGAAAAATTTCAGTCAGGATGCAAAATCTAATTTACTAAAAGGATCCACCAAACAGCCGAGACGAAAGGGGAAAGAGGAAAGGGCAAAAATAAAGCAAGCGTGCAGATAAAAATAAGACTGAAAGCAAAATTTCAAGCCCCTTTCCCTGCCCCACCTCGGATCCACGGCACTATAGAGAGAGTTCTGCCCTCCGGTTGGATTGAATGTTTCACTTATGGCCTTAGGGTGATGAATAGAGTCCATCTTCCTCCCCACATTCTGGCGGTGCAGAGATAGAATTTCTAGAGAAAATAATCAAAAATGAGCCCCAAATCTCTCAACAATTATCAGAAGGCTTTGCATAAGCTGAAACTATGTACCTCCAGATATTTTTTTAAAATTTTGGTATAAGAGAAGGAATACAAGAGTTAAGAGAGGGTGCCTTGCGAGCATTTTACTTAATATTTTTGATGTAAACAATCGCAGTAGTTGAGCGCACAAATAGGGGAGGCAAGGACAGGGCTTACATGTATCAAGAAACACCAAAGTGTGGATATCAGGAATGTTTTAGGGCAAGAACGGATGTATAGAGCATATGTGATGAAAGAGGGCTATCACATGTCAGAGTAGAGTTTCACTACTTAAGGTCAGCTGTAACTAGCAATCTTCATAGAGAATACATACCAGAACCTCTTCACCAAACAACACACAAGCACATGATTGATAGCACTTTCATCATTTTCTACATCAGTAAAATCTCTGCGACCCCTTCTACCCCATCCACCCAACCCACTTCTCTTGACCTCATCCTGTTCCTTCCTGTCTTGATCGAGTTATTAGGAGATCCATCCAACTTCTCACAGTACAGTTTTACCCCAAAGCTCCAGTTAGCTAACTGAAGAAACAATTGTTTTCAATCATTCTGCTACTAGTAGATATAATTCTTACTTTCATCATTGTATAAATTCCACAATTGCCTTTTGTGCCTTCATGGAAATGGGATCTATAACTAAAGAAAATATTCTGACTTTTCTTAAAATACTCCTAGTTACTAATAGGAAGCTGATCCATATCCAATCCAGGAAATCAGAGCATGTTGTTATATATCATGAAGGAACTCTTCTGATTCGGGATTTGATAAGTATGCTACAGGCATTTATTATTTTTAAAAATAATATATTCCTAATATTCTCCTACCTACATGCTATACCAGTGCTATATCATCTAATAAGACGTGTTTTCAGGCTAAGAGGTCAGGAGCACATGGGGAAATCTGCTGGCTGAAGCAAGGTATGTGTAGGCTTTCAGAATTTAGTGATTATATATATTTAACATATATATTATTTTTGAAAGAATGACTCAGTTTAAAGAAACTAACAATCTAGAGTATGCTACTTTGTAAGTATTCTAACTTATTTCTTATTCTAATATCCCAGAGGAACAACATGTTTATCAAATCATGATCACTTGTTGTGTAGGATGACAATTACTAATTTTGTTAAAGAATATTGAAATTACTAATGAAGTCATAATGCACTATCTTAACTTCTATAGTTGCTCAAAGGGAGAAAACAGATTCTGTAATGGAATTAGTACTTATAACAAGCAATTGGTGATCTTCAGTCTTATCAACCCTCATAAGAATATAGTTGTAACAACCCAATAGAACGGTACTAGCTACAGTGGACTAGACTCAAGCCCATATAGTACACTAAGAGGTAACAGAAGTGAGACTAGACCAGTATATTTAGTATACTACCGGTAGGCATGAGTTGGTACAAGTGTCTACAAAGTGACTTGGTGACATAGGGTTAGCGAGGGTAACCTTCAGGGGGTACATTCACGTAAAGCCAAGTAAACATAGTAAACTTTGTATGGGTCTCTGGGGTAACATTATATATGGTCACGCAGAGGCCCGAAGAGAATAAGGCCATAAGAGGGTGAAGTTACCCATGGTTGGAAACATTGCTACCCTACTCTGGGGTCCCTGTTATCTTACTCAGGAACCCCACTTACACTACCTTCATCAACAAAGTCAGCTAAGAACTTAGAAGAATTTTATTTCACTATTGTGGGACTCTTAGATGTTGATAGTACCACTTCATATAGCACGAAATGGTCCACCGAGGGAGTAGGAGTGGTCCGAACATCCTGTAACTTTGAGGGGATATACCTAACACCCACCCTCGGCCCCAGCCCTGGTACGGCACAACAGCACCGTACGGCTGTGTATTTGTGTGCTTTCTAGTAAAGTGCAATTTATTGGAACGCTCCTACAACACCGTATGAGTTGTGGCCACTGGCATCCATCCGACAAGAAGCGGTTCACCTGGATATATAAGAAGTGGGTAGCTGATCACCTCCTGAGGCGCGACCTGGTAAATGCTTGGGAACCCCCTAAGGGCATACGTTGACCTTTGGGTAGTAGAATGGTTAACTGTAGAGGGCTTGCGACTGACTGGGGAGGCTGCAAGGCTTCCAGGACAACCACTCCAATGCCAGTCGCAGACTACCCCGTGATGTGTAGCATCCATATGGGTTATTAGTGGACTCTGAAAGTGTGAGTCTTGTTACGATTTACGAGGGTCCAGTATGGTTGGCTGTGGGTAGTGCCATGCAGTCAAGCAACCGGAGATTTCTGATCAGGGAAGCATGCCATCAGGTTTAGAAGCTTCATATAGACATGTAGATTTGCTGATGGACTGCGTAGCTGGTATAGACAAAACTACCACTGGGCCAGTGAGTCCCAATGAATATTATATGTACAATGAGCATGTTGGTCAGCCACTAACAAGCTACCAATAGGAAGGAGTTTTCGCTCAGGCAAATGTAGTTGGAGAGACATCACCGGAAGCACATCCTATTTGTGGAGATAGTTAATATCCGGGTGGTCGGACTGGCTCCGGGTATGAACCTACTCTAGGCAGGTGAGTTGGACAGCCCTGAGCTGAGCAGGGTGCTCGCAAAAGGTCAGAATGGTTGATGGGTATCCTCTGGCATTACATTATTCTACTTAAACTAAAGCGAGAGACACCCTATTCTGATCACCAACTATCCTCAAGAGAACTTATTAAGTGAAGCTTTCAGGCTTAACGATATTACGTTTCACCACTTGATTGTACTTTAAATTATCTTTTATCATTTGGATCCTTACTTCTACTATGAGTTTTCACTATGGTCGCAATCTTAGTATCCGTCTTTCTACAGAGTGCTCCCATTACAATAGCGTACAGAATTTGTCCTGGTCTTAAGGCTGCATATATCTTTCCTCTCAAATTCCAAAATTTCTCAATCTAGTTTGATTATAGCAATTGAAATACTCCTATAAACAATGATACCAGATGAGAATAATGAATTTCTTACAAAACAGTTTTCTTCTTGAGTAGTCAATTTACAGATTGTGTAACTAATTCCTACTCCCAGGATACTTGAGGAATAAGTCTCACGGTCCCCTGGTGAGATACATGTTGGGATAACTTTGGTGTTCTTTCTTTGGTTACACGGTTGCTATGAGGGATTTCCATTGTAAAGGTTACGAAAAATTGTATGGTTTCCTTGGTTACGCGAATATGCGACTCATACTGGGGTATGAGTTGGATGGCAAAGGCTGTGCTAGGATTTCCGTGTATATAAGGGGGCTCTGCCCCCTATTTCCTTCCATCTTTCTCGTCCGCTCCACCTCCGGCCATTGAAATCTCAACACCATGAGATATCATCGTGAGAGTGCCTTCCGCCTCTGCTCTCTCTCGATGGCTTCTGCCTAGGAGTAGCATGCACCCGTCTCTCCCTTTCCTCTCTCTCGGGTCTTTGGCCTCCCCTCCCCTGGGGTTCTGGATTCCGTCTTTGTTTAAGCACGCTTGCGTTGATGTTTCTCCCCCTTACCCTTCACCTCGCGACGCCTCTTGCTTAATGACTTGCCCGGTCGGCGAGCCTCCTTCCATCGTCAATACACGGCCGCTAGTTTCGGGCTATCGGTGAAGTAGTTGCCCTGATGGCCCTGCTCTCTGGTATTGCACTCTATCCTGAGTTGCTCGGTCGGTACGGTTGGCATTCGAAAAATCGTTACCTCATCTCCGTCCTCCGTGTTCACACTTCTTGGTCTCTGGCGAGCCTTCCTTCTCCCGCTTCCCATGCGTTAGATCCGCTTGCACCGTACTGCTACATCCCAGCTGGCACCCTACTGCCTCCTCCTCCTTCCCTCTCCTCGGGTTTCCCTCTCGTCCGGGATCCTCTCCGGTAGTGACACTCTCTCTCCTGTAACAAGGAACCACGTGAAAGAAGCGGTAATTTTGTCCGGTCGGCCCTTGGTCTATCCGTTGTGGCTGGCATCCCCTCTGCTGAGTGGCTCTCCTCGCCAGGTGGCTCCCCTCGCGTTCTTCACCCGCTACTCGACTTACCCCATGGTCGCAACTCGTGTTAGTTACGGTATTCCATGGTATTGCACTGTCTCCTTGGATGTTCCTAAAGTCCGAAGCGCGCCAATTACCCGGCAGTCCGCCCATGTCAAGTCTTGCCTCTAAGCCGTTAGGCTCGGGGAGTTCCCTTAGGCACCAGGCAACTGTAGTTTTATCCTTACGCTCCGTCGGCCCTGGGCCGTAAGATTCTTTTCTTTTGTTTAGGGGGGCCTGCTGAAGGGTTTCTTTGCTCCGGTATATCTTTATATTGGTTTCCTTCGTGTTTGGCTTTCCTATGCTTTCCTTCCCATTAGTTTAGGCTGGTGGCTGGTGTGCGGTTAGGCCCATACCATAGGGTCTTGGGAGTACGGTTTTTGGTCTTCATGTTTGATTGCTTTCCTATGGGTGGGTGGTATTTGTTTGTCCCATGACGAGGTGAAGCGGGCGGTTGGATTGTTTCATAGTTTTGTTTCGGCCATAGCTAGCGCTTCATGCTGTTTCTTGTACTTAACAACGAATACATGATATAAAAAAAAAAAAAAAAAAAAAAAGCTCCATATTTCCTTGGTTTTTTTACGCTACCCGGTATTTCTTTCACAACTCCTGTACTTCAGAATATAACGCCTTCTATTCTGGTATCCAAGATCCACCCCCAGAACCCACGAACGCTTATCCTAATCTGCTATTACACGATCAACCTTGACCTGAGATTGTCATCTCCGAACCTTCACGCTAAACGAGTGTTATCCATCAGCAAAAAGCCATCCTACATCAGATATAGTCGTGTTGGGTCCTGACTCTCGTAGTGTAGACACTGCGTCCTGTGCGTCCTGTGCGTCCTGTACTCAGGTGCCATACCTGGTTGTGTCTGGCGCGTCCGGACAACCTTCTCCGTACTGGGTTCCCTCCGGACACATGCAACTAAGCAACCCTGCCTCCCATGCATCCAGACTTCAACCGCAACACCATCGCACATCAGGATTTACCACTACCCCTGAGTACTCTCCCAGCCCCATGGTGAGGAAGGGGTATATCTCGGCACAGAAAATATAGTTAGTGCTAGCGCCAGGTGAGAAAGCCATTGTACCCTTAATCTTAAATTTACGCTAAAGACCCCTGGGCCGAGTCACTGGCAGACTGGCACTCAGAGTTCTATTTTCAGAATATCATCTTTGAATGAGTGAAAATGCCAGCTCACTCCAGTCTGAAAGCGAGTGCTAAGCATAAGACTCTCTAGTGCCTGGTGGTTTCTCGGCACTTAGCCTCAAACTGGACACGACGCGACACTCTTTTCATCACCACACTCAACATCCACACTCGGGGGCCACAGCTGCAACACTCCACCACAGCCACAGAATCGATCCTGAATCCGACACCTGGAGGTTCCTGGGCTCGATGCCAGCTATCCAGCGGTATAAGATTCATTCCCAGAAGGCTATTATTCATGAAGTTACAGAGCTGAATGGGGTGGAATGCTGGCGATCCCAGAACTCGATTGCAGATTCCGCCACAACCGCTCCGCCGATTCTGGATCTGATTGCGGGAGGTTGTTGGCCTCGACGCCAGCTTCACAATGTTATAAGATACTTCCCCCCCGCGATCTTTATTCATGAAGTTACAGGGTCCCAGGTGGGGGTTGAGTCCCGGGTACGGGTTGAGTCCCGGGTAGGGGAGGGGTTGCTTATGAGTATCATGATCGGTCCTGTATATTAGAACAATAGAACACTAGAAGTAGTAAATTTAATACAGTGAGAGCATGAAATCTATTTCGACCCAGGTCAGGAAAAAGTAAAGGGGGGACCCTTCGCTTAATCCATGTAGATGTGGTCTGGCGTCAGGTGGATTCCTGAGTATTAGGTGCTGCGTCCGGTAGTGTCCCAAGTATTAGGTGCTGCGTCTGCTGCATCCTGAGGATTACATGCGGCGTCAGGTAGCATAAGGTGTGTGGTGTGGTAGGGTGGTTGCGTCCTGATTCGCGATTTGCCTTCTAGCGTCGGGTGCGTCAGACCCACAGAACGCACAGAATGCAAGGTATTATTTTTGCTAATGTCATTTAGGACCTTCCTATCATTGTGTGCCTTGGACTAACGTCCAGTGCCAAGACCCCGTTACAATAAGTTCAAGATTGTTGTATTCAGAAATAATATTTAGAGTTAAAATGAAAAAATCCTAGATTCCATATTTCACACTTCAGGAACTAGCAAATGGTATTTTGTTAACTCAGCTTCTCTGAGAGGATATCAATAGATTTGGTGTTACTAAGCTGCAAGAAGCATTACAAGCAATAACGTAGAATGATTTTGATCAGGATGTTAAAATTGGTTTGCTGTTAATAAAGAGAGAGTATTGGGCCTAGCCATTAAGATCTATAGCCAGGAAATTATAGGAGAATGCCAAAATCCTGATCTCAAGAGTTGTGAAAGGGTTAGTTTAATAATATAGCTTAATATTTAGCACCATTTGCACATGTAGCAATCTCATCTCTATTTATCAGATTACCTAAGTACAGTTTAGCACTTTCTACTCTTCTATCATATTTTGAATCAAACTCTCCTTTGCATTTCTTTTGGTTTTTTTGACAGCCAGATCTTTCCTAACCAAAGAATCAATATTCATATTCAAGGAAAATTGTGAATAATTAACACTCAATAGTTCACACTATTCATCTCTCCTGAATAGGTAATTTGAACAATATCCTGCTGGCCTTCATGCAACCTGGCATATGGATAACAATGGTCTATATGAAATTATATTAATAATATTTTCTCTAAATGTTTCAAGTTTTTCGTACTATAATACGTGATAAGACCAGCATAATCAAATTGTATTTATTGATCAGAACCTATTGCAAAATGGCAACACCTGCTGGTATATAAACATAGATGATTCATTTAAGATGAATGATCAACCTTGGCTCACAATTTCTTGACCTGTTTTCCGAGAACCACATACATATGAGTTCCCTATTCCAGTTTGTAGCCATAATTAAGATTATAAATTGAAATTGATGATAATTAGGATAATTGCGATTTGCTAGTAGTGGAATATTGTGAGATTGTTTCAAGACGGGACATATGATTTCAGATATTCATAAGAAATACTGGCTTGAGGAAGATTTTGCCTATTATATTACACTTTTACCCAAGACTAATACAATAATAAACCTTATCTAAAATAGATTTCTAAAGCCTGAGGCAGTACTGTACACTGTCTCTTTGATGATTACTCCTTGTCTATCAACTCAGATATACTTATTTCTTTGTTTTCTAGTCATTCATCCTCTACTAATATTATTGTTAAAAATATTATTGTGTTATCCAATTTTTGCCTGGTTGGAAATCACTTTATGGCTACTATCTTTCTTCTACCTTGCTTTAGCATACTAGACCAGTAGACTAGCTTTTTCACTAGCATTATGCTTAAGCTGTTCTTGCTAAAATGAGTCTTTAGGTAGCAGAATAAGCGGCTTATTTCTTTGTTCATACAGGGTCTTGGAATGTTGCCAGTGGTAGATTGCGTTGCAGTTGGTACTTATATAGGGAAAAAGGGGTTCAATCAACTAAGAAGGTTTATAGGAGTATAGCAATAGAACTTCTATTATATCACATACTAAACAGAGAATCATCCCAGCAACCTACTCAAATACAGTTAAAACAGTCACTCTTGTTCTCTCTTTCAAGCCATTAAACTAGTCACAACAATCCTACATTGTAAATTAACCTGCCCTGAGGATGATTCTTCCTAACAATTACCAGAACACAATACTCACATGAAAGGGCCAAGGTGAACACCAATTACCATGAGTAACTAAGTTTTCCCAGTTCCTGCTGGGTTGTATGGTGCTCCCTCAAGTCTTTGAAAGAAGGCTCTCACCTGTCAACCCCAATAAATATTTAGCAGTTTGTTGGATGCCCACACTTGTGAAGCACACCTATACCATGATACTCTTATTAGTATTCCAGCTTTGTGTTTGCGAATTCTGATTATTAGGCCCTGTTTGGCAGGCCAACTTTTGTAAGGTAACACCTTGCAGGTTGTGGTTTGTAAGGTTTTCCAAACTTCATTTTGTAAGGTGTGCCAAGCTGCAGTTTGTAAGATAGTTTTCCAAACAAGAGAAGGAACTTTTATAAGGTAGACGCTATACATGTATGGCTACTCGGGCTCAACCCTAAACAGGAGTGGAGAAAATAACATTATTAGAGTAGTAAATCGAGTTTATTAGGGCAAACCCCTATATTTACCAGTCACCAGCCTGTTTTCAAAACTTTCTTAAACCCTAAACTACGCTGCTTCCAAACCAAAGTTCATAAGGTTCCCAAACTCTACCTCTCAAACAATGTGCTGCCAAACACGGCTTACCTTACAAACTGCATTTTATAAGATAAACCTTACAAACCGCAATTTGTAAGGTGTTACCTTACAAAAGTTGGCCTGCCAAACAGGGCCTTAGTCTACTCAAGTATTAAGATTCTCGCACCCAGCATATTTCCTTGTTTTATTTTTGTTAAGATGAGATTCCCCTATTATTGGGGTTATAGGTACTAGTAATGTTTTCTGAAAGGTGATTTTGTCGATCTGTAACATGAGTCAGATTGACTGTTTCTCTAAGGGATGGGAATGGCAGCATTTAGATATAGGTTAGTGTCTCAGGCTCCTGAAAAGAAGAAAATCAGAGTGAATATATTTACGCTCTTAAGTGCAGGACCCCACTAGTCGACAACAATCACTGATGAGAAAACACACCTGAATACAGAAGTCACATGATTTGCAATTTATTCAAATTTCTCTCAAGCTAATTCACACACCTTTACTCAAAACTCACTCTTAGAGGGGAAATGAAATCTTTTAAGCAAAACACAAACCCAGCCTTGTACAGTTATCCAAGTATGTATGCACAGGCAATCCATCGCTTGTTGTCTTTCTTCTGTGGGCAGTGTAAACTCTAGCTCACCTTTGTTCAGCTCATGCCTAGAAAGAAAATTGACAGGAGCGAAAGATCATCACCTTGCGTAGACACGTTTCCCTTGGCGCTGACGGCTAATGAAACAACCATCCCTATTAGCGATCCGCTAGTGAACTATTCAGCTGGCACAAAAGACATGCACTACCTATTTTCTTACTCAAGCAAAGATCTATTATCAGCAATCCTCCACTAAAAGATTGTCAACTAGGATAGCTAAAATATCTAACCAAGTAAAGCTGAAATTTATTAACAGAAGTATGATAAAATCACCACCATTTGATGAGAAAGTGTGGCAATTGAGAATTATGGTCTGACATATAGCAATTTAGTATTGTTAAAATGAATAAGAGATTAAGAACGATGAGATGTATGGCAAACTTAAAGCTCTAGCAAAATTGTAAAGCGAAACAAGATTGTAAAGAGAACCTCCTGGCCATATAGATCCTTTTTCGCAGCTGGAAACCCCTGCAGCTCCTGCTTCTAATGTTGGTAATACAAGTGGTACCGAAAAGGTGAGTGCACACAAGCCTTCACGTTTCCCAAAAAACGACTGTTACTCCAATGAAAATGAAACTCTACACAAAAACCAATACACTACTCAAGCCCAAAGTAAGATATGTGAAAGATAGAAAAATAAAGAAAAGAGCACCACCTGGAATCATCCCCATGACAACAATTTTAGAGTTCGTTACGGGGTGGACGGGGCCCCGAAGAATGCAGGCCCCCGCCCATTTTCCCCGCCCCGCCCCGCTCAATCGCCTGGGACGGGTTGTCTTTTTCGGCATTCCCTACCCCTGTCCCCGCTCAGGCCCCTGCCCCACCCATACCAGAGACGGGTCCCTGTTAAAAATAGGTGGTAACAAACAGGGCCCCGTCTAGGGAATGAGTGCAGGTAGGCCCCGGATGGGGGCGGGGCGGGGATTACCGGAAAAATACCCCCCCGGCCCCATGTAAGGGCGGGTGTCAACACCTGCCCCCCCGCCCCTATAACGAACACTAAACAAATTACCAGAAGCATCCAGATTGGAAAAGACTCGATAAACCTCTCTATTTTCTCTTGTTGAATTCGATTCTACTCCATCTATGCTGCCTTCACCAGGCCGCCAATAGCGTTGGGTTATCTGTAACTGGTACAGGTACTATGGTTACTGATGGATTTCCTTTAGGATTGGTTTGGTTTCAGGATAAGAGCCTTGTGGCTGTAGCCTTGTTGTGCAGGAGTTATTGTTTAATCCATAGTTTGTTTTATGTTTGGTTTCGAGATAACAGGTTGTACCTCTCCCTGATTGTGTTTCGGAAGTATCATTTGATACTCCGGTTGTTTGAAGTTCTGTTTCAAGGGATTTATTGATACCTTGAATGTTTTACTTATTGTTTTATGGTATCGATTTGATACGATAGTTGTTTAGGATATGAGCTGTGCTCGTAGGAGTAAGGCTTTAGGAAAAGCCGGCTATGTATTTAAAAGCTGCATCTTCTGGACTTAGAAAGGGCCGACTCCGACAGACAGAGTTTTCAATATACTTGGTTGGATAGTTACCCCCTCAGCTGGCCACGATAGTGAGAAGCCACCAAACACTTCAAGACCTTAGCGATATAGTAAAAGTGTTTATCTAAGAACTATTCGGAGCCTCCGCTTGATCAATCCGCCAAGGACACTCTTTGGCTTGGATTTCAAGTGCACAACCCGGGGCGGTTTCTTAGAGGTTCTCAGTGTACCAAGAATCGATAAGGAAACATTACATTATCACTGATGTGATCGGAATCAGACTTTCAGCCAGTGTTTCAGAGTCTGCCAGATATTCTTGATAAGAGTCCGATCTAGGTAATAGCCAGGCCACTCTGAGCAGATGATGGTGTTGGACAACTTAAACTAACCACTATATGCGAAAATGTGAATATTAGAACCATTCTCAACTAGTGAGAACCGTTTAGCTGACCGTCCCGCCTCCTCCTACAACAGAAGAAACCCCGGAGTGCATCAGCAAAAAAATCTTTTGCTCCAGACGGATAGGCATTGCGTCCGTACGCAAGAAATCTGCCTGGAGCATCCTGTCCGCCTAGCGCACCCTCAGAGGGCCCCAGCACAAAGGTTGCATCCTTGTCCGTTGGGTGCAATACAACCCGCATCCTGTCCTCCCAGTGCACCCGGATGGGCCATTTCACACGCTAATCTCCCGAAGAACACCAAGGTAAGCGACCAGTAGGGGTTTGCATTGGGGATCTCTCCCTACCCCTGATCGCCTCTACTTACAACTGACTACTTCATCACTAGACAAAGGCGGTTCAGACGAAGAAGGAGCTTAACATAGGATGACTAACCATCTATTGTCCCGGTAACGACCTAAAATATACTCCTTATTTTATCACCACTAATAAGGCCCGGGCTCGCACAAGGCTTCTAAGTTCTTTCACACCTCACCTCAGGCTTCATGATTGAATCAGTGGAACTATGGAATAATATCAACCTTGGGGGACCGGCATGCTCTTCTGTCCAGGTTGACACTATTCATGACCGCTAGGCGAGCGGATTCCAATGAGGCCCTTCCTGACTCTAGCGGACATCTGCTAGTGCCCTATGAGGTATCTGCCTTTGTCTGCCTGCTGACCACTATAGCTATGCGGACTCTTCGAAACCTATACCATTCGATTCCCCTCTACCTGCGGATTCCAACGCACCCTGTCCCGACGCTGTCCGACCAGTGGTTGAATGGGTATCAATACTTTGGTACTTTAGTTCTGCGGGTAACTGCCTTCAAACCTTTGGCTACTGTGTGCTACAGGCATGCGAACACTTCAGGGCCGATACCATTCGATTCCCCTCGGCAAGCGGACTCCAATGAGACCCTTCCCGACTCTGGCGGACATCTGCCCGATGAGGTATCCCCCTTTTCCTCCCTGCTGACCTCTACAGCCATGCAGACTCTTCAAGACCTACACCATTCGATTCCCCTCGGCGAGCGGCCTCCAATGAGACCCTTCCAAACTCTGGCACACATCTGCCCGCTGAGATATCTGCCTTTTCCTTCCTGCTGACCACTATGGCCATGTGGACGCTTCGAGACCTATACCATTCGATTCCCCTCGGCGAGCGGACTCCAATGGGACCCTCCCCGACTCTGCCGGACATCTGCCCGCTGAGATATCAGCCTTTTACATCCTGCTGACCACTATAGCCATGCCGACGCTTCGAGACCTATACCATTCGATTCCCCTGGACCGGCGGATTCCAACCAAGCCTGTCCCGATGCTGTCCGACCGCTGGCCGTAGAGCTATCCACACATCTGTACTTGAGTTCCCAGGGTAAGTACTTTCAAATTGTTGGCTACTGAGTGCTACAGGAATGTGGACGCTTCGAGACCTATACCATTCGATTCCCCTTGGCGAGCGGGCTCCAATGGGACCCTTCCCGACTGTGGTGGACATCCACCAGCTGAGGTATCTCCCTTTTTCTCCCTGCTGACATCTATAGCCCTGCGCGCCTCGAAACATACACCATTCGATTCCCCTCAACCTGCGGATTCAAACGCACCATGTCCCGATGCTGTCCGACCCCTGGTTGAAGGGTTATCCAAACATTTGTACTTGAGTTCCTCGGGCAAGTACTTTCAAACTGTTGGCTACTGAGTGCTACAGGCATGCGGACACTTTGCGAGCTATACCATTTAATTCCCCTCGCCGAGGGGAATTCAACGCACTCTGTCCCGACGCTGTCCGACCACTGGTTGAAGGGTTATCCATTCCTTTGTACTTTAGTTCCCAGGCATCTACTTTCAACGTCTTGGCTACTGGGTGCTACAGGCATGAGGACACCCAGAGACCTATACCATTCGAATCCCCTCGGCGAGTGGAGTCCAATTAGGCCCTTCCCGACTCTGCTGGACATCTGCCCTCTGACATATCTGCCTTTTTCATCCTGCTGACTGCTATAGCCATGCGGACGCTCCGCAACCTATACCATTCGATTCCCCTCGGCAAGCGGACTCCAATGAGACCCTTCTCCATTCTGCCAGACCTCTGCCCGCTGAGACACCAGCCCCTTTAATCCTGCTGACCACTATAGCCATGCGGACACTTCGAGACCTACACCATTCGATTCCCCTCGACCGGCGGATTCCAACCAACCCTCTCCCAATGCTGTCCGACCGCTGGTTGAAGAGTTATCCACCCATTTGTACTTGAGTTCCACGGGGAGGAATTTTCAAATTGTTGGCTACTGCGTGCCACAGGCATGCGGACGCTTCGATACCTATACCATTCGATTCCCCTCAGCGAGCGGACTCCAATGAGACCCTTCCCGATTCTGCCAGACATCTGCCCCCCGAGATATCTGCATTTTTCAACCTGCTGACTGCTATAGCTATGGGGACGCTCCGAAACCTATACCATTCGATTCCCCTCAGCGAGCGGACTCCCATGAGACCTTTCCCAACTCTGGCGGACATCTGCCCGCTGTGGTATCTGACCTTTTCACCCTGCTGACCTCTATAGCTATGTGGATGCTTCGAGAGCTATACCATTCAATTCCCCTCACTGAGCCGAATCCAACGCACTCTGTCCGGACCCTGTCCAACCACTGGTTTAAGGGTTATCCATACTTTTGTACTTTAGTTCTCCGGCAAGTACTTTCAAATTGTTAGCTACCGAGTCCTACTGTTTTCTAAACTAGCTTTCATAAACATATTCCTGTTTTAGTACCTATATGACTCAAATAAGTAAACATGAGTAATACTACTAGTAGATGGATCTTTCCGGACAATTTCGATATTCTCCACAGTTTTCACTAAGTGATTCAAAGTCCTCGAAGGTACAGTTGTTGACTTAGGAGGTATCCAATGATAGCCAGTTCCACCTGAGTACTTCCACTATTCTACTATCCTAACGGGTTGCGTCTGGAGAACCATTCTGCGTCCAGAGAACCATTCTGCGTCCAGAGAACCATTCTGCGTCCAGAGAACCATTCTGCGTCGGGAGAACCTTTCTGTGTCTGGTACCTTCTGAGTCCTTAGTTGCGTCTGGTGCGTCCGGGTGGCATAGACCCCTGTCCCCAAGCATCCAATAAAAGACCGCACACCCAGGACACGAGTTTACGTTCTATGCACCTGGACCGCCAGACTCACAGGGAGCACAGGGTGTGTGTCCGGGTGTAACCTTATTTTTGTGCTGATGTGAGTACCTCCTCACAGAATTGCCCTGAATTTATCATTCCTAGGCCAGCCGAGCGTCAACACTCTTCTGGTTGTCTCTGGTGAATATGAATAATCTGGCTTGACAGGTCATGACTTATTGCAGCCCAGAAGATCATAGATGCTCTTGCCGCTTTGAAAGTTGCGTGAAGATATCGATCCTGGGCCTCAGTTCCTGGCTTCTGCCAGACCCTCTCATAGCCCCCATTCACATCAATCTCACCCTTGGCCTGCTCGCAATAGAACTTGTAGCACCAGTCCTCCAGTATCCAGTGCCCTCTATGTTGATACACTATCAAACTGTTCTGCCTGCTTCTTGCATTCAAAAAGCGATTATGGCGGGGAATTCGCAGGTGGAAGTCCAATTTTTAAGGAGCCTTTTGAATTGTTTGTAGGTGACAATTCAGCCTACATTCATTCGTGATTTCAGCTAAAGATGCTCGGGAATTGTTCTTAGCTGTTCAATTTAGCCTTCTGAACTCAAGGTGTCTATTGTTTGAGGTCTCCCGGCATGGGTACTTTTTTTCACAGTTGTTGTCGGTTTCTATTTAGCAACGATTTTGCCAACTGCTGAAGGTAAGATCATCATACCATCCGCAATTGCTCCATATGAATAACCCTCAGCCTGGAGCTGAATAATCTAAATACACTCTAATTTTGTGCTCCTTCTTTGAGGTCCATCATCATTTGGTCGCATTTTGTTGATATATATACTAGTAGGGCAGGTATGGTAGGGTTGTTTTTGTGTTGGCACTGACTGTGTGTACTCACCTTTTCGGTGGCACTTATAGTATTTAATTTCCCCAGTGCTTGTCAATTCATAAACTCTGCAGATGGTTTTTTCCTTCGCGCCAAGCGTTTCAAGAAAATTTAGGCCATGTATTTCCATGATACCAGGAGGCCTCTACTTGCACACTTTCCGTATTTTGTAGTACCAAATAACAAAAATGAAAGCATAGTGCAAGGTAAAAAGAGTCTACCTTCAGTTCGGGAAGGTGTAACTAATTGATCGAGTGGAAGGTAAAGATATCACTTCAGGGTGGTAGGCTGCAATAATCACTTTTTCAAGTTTTGAAAAGCTGGTTAGTTACAAAAAAATCCACAAATTAACTGGAGTGCCGGAATCAACAGCCAACGATATCTGGTTACATACTATTCAGAATGCCCAGAAACGTGAATTCAAGAACAGCAGGATGATATGAGCCTGTACCAATAGAAAACCCACTCTTGGGCCACAACAACAAATCATTTATTTTGGCTTAGCCATCTAGCTAGCCACTTAGAGTATATATTCAGTAGTTCAGAAAATATTATTCGCTATCTAACGACTTCTGCAGAACATTTTATGTGAAAAAATGTGTAAATCTGTGAATTATACTTTTTTCCATGTAAAATAAGCTTGCCTTTCTGGGATTTTATAGCATGAAATATTATATTGTAAAGTGAACTCCTTGTTACACTATTTCAGTTTGAAGTTGGTTGTATTTATTCGCCACTATCCTATTTCCAATCCTCGTGTTACATGCTACCAATACCCGTTGCTTATATAATACAAGTGATATTCCATGATGGGTGTATTGCAAGGAAAATACAATAGGAAATGTAATTAAAATTACAGTTTGCCTTTAGGTATTGATTCAATCATCAATTAAGAATAGTATAATATAGAATCCTGTTTCTTTGTCTATTAAATTTGATATTAATATACAACTCTAAAACAAGCTCAATTAGTAAGACAGGCAGAAGCAAGCAATCGGGTAATGTCAATATATCCAATTCATCTATAACTAATACATCTGGTAACGAAATGCAAGTGAAGGGTACTGAGAAGGTCCTGGGAACAGAGGAGAAGCTATTTACTAAGTTTCCACAGAGAAGGGGTTGTCCACCTGGATCTAAAAATAAAAAAGCACTTAAAAATATGTAATTATGCCTAATTCTAAAATCTACTTTCATAGAATAAAGGTATTAGTATTGTACTAAATTTTACATGTGTTTAATTAATATTTGAATTTTTCTTGAATGGGTAGTTGTGGTTTAAAGTTTGTCAGTTCATAAAACTGATGTTTTCTCCAAACTGTTTTGGTGGGTCATCTTGGTTGCCATGCACTTTCCCAGCTTGAACCATATTGCCCCATGCTGGAATTTCTATTGGTACAGGCTCATATTAGCTGGCCATTCTCCTTCAAGTTGCTAGAATTAATTTCAGCTAAGGTTTTAGACCTAAATTTTTGAAGCAGAAAACCGGCTGCACTTATGGAGAATGAAAAGCAATATCTCATTGCCTTTATGAATCCGAATATCATCACGGGGCAGATGAAGCCTGTTGATATCTGGCAGGAGGCAGGACTATCCCATGTATGCAATGGAACAGTTTTAATGCCTTGATCGAGCATGGACTTGGAGCCTGCCAGGAGGAATTTAAATTCATTCTTAGTCCAGAATGCAAAAGTATGTGCTTGGTGTGTTGTCAAATCAATTGAAAGAAAAGATGAAAAGGTATTATGGTATCCTGAGTATAACAAGATTCTTAAATTGTGAGAGCGGCAGCCCTGCTCACCTCAATTTGGGGATTCTTTTCCTGTCTCAGCAGTTTTTCTTAACATTTTATTAAATCTACTATAAGTCCAGAGCTTCATAACATATCTATGTTTACTTTGACACTTTGTCTCAAGGTTATAGTGTCTCTTTCAGGCTAAGTCTTGTTTTGCATGCAAGCCAACCGCAGTATCATTTTATCCAGCGACCAAACTTGCCATGCAGGAATCTTGTAACTTTACAGGATATGCTCAGAGAAAACATCAACTAACCTATTATTATCCTACTTGATAGATCTATTCTATAGATAGGGGAAGCTGAGGGACAGGAAAGGATTGGGCGAACTATGCACTTACTGATGAAATGTCTGTAGCGATTGGTGTTGTATTTGGGCTCAATCTTGTCTGGAGGGAGACAAGTGAGAAATGGCATGATGACTGTGTAGTGGCAAAAAACAAAACAAGAGGAAGCAGTTATGTGCTGTAGAATGGTGATGTGGGGATGGATGGAGCTCTTTTTTGTTTGAGTAGCAGAGACTTCAGAGAAGAGGCAGCATGCAACTCAGAAGATTGCAAGGCTGAATGAGAATTCGGTAAAAGAGGAGGAAAGGCGAAATACAGAATGGTGGAATTCAGAAGAGTGGAAGGTTTTATGGGAGTGAGAGCTGAGGTGAGCACACCAAGCCCGAGCAGAAGCTAAGGGGGCAGGGAAAATAGTAAAAACAAAGAAATTATAGATGGAGACAAAATATGAAATTAAAAAAATTAAACATGGAAAAGGGAGACAAGTTTATGCTGGCGGTATGTCTACCAGCTCTGTGTTCCCATCCTATGGTCGACTTGTCAGCAGCCCTTGCTAGTCAATCCTAGCAGATTTCTTATGGAAGATAATGTGCCGGGCCATGCTGCTGGCTTTACCAACCAGGAAAGAGAATAAGCAGGGATAAGCAAGGTTGACTGGCCACCATATTTGCCCGACATCAACTCGATCAAACAAATCTGGTTGATGAAGAACCGCATATTATGTCTTCAGGATGCCCGCAAATTCCAACACCCACAGTTTTGGCTCTAGGTCTGTGGCAGGAGTGGGCCAAGATTACAGTTGATGAAATCAATCGGGAGATTTCCAAGCTCCTAAAGATTATGGAACAATGTATTCAGCAAGCTGGTGGCAATAGATATGAAGCCTAGTATTTTTTTTCTTACTTAGTCTTTGGTATTTACATACACTTTGATCATTTGCGGCATCTTCTTGGGGGTTTTCTTTTCCTGGCCATATTTTCCTGCTCTCTAGCTCCTATAGATTCTATCTGGCTTTCCTTCTTGCTTCCCTTCTTCTTTATAATTTGGTTTTTGCATGTTTATTTACTTAGATAGTTGCACGATTTGCTGTTTTTCCGGCCACATGACTGATCACTCATGGCGCCTAAAAATCGCTCGGTGCCAAGAAAAAAACCATCCGAATACTTCGTGAATCGCCAAGTCCTCAGCTAGTAACAGAAAAAACCAATCAAATTGAGTCAAAATTTCCAGCCACAAGGCGGTTCGAACTCAAAAGCTGGCTGGCCGATACCGACCATATTTGCAAGTACAGCCTGTCGGAAATGCCAGCGGAGGAGCTCATTGGGCGGCCGCGCATGGTTTTCAATAAAGCTCTTATCAAGATGACGCCCACCAATGTGAGACCAGCCCTGCTGGAAGCAGACAACCTTATAATTGTCCTAACATAAATATAAGCTCTCGTAATTTGAAAAAGCTATAGTTATACATACGTCTGGGTTGATTGAGATGATGTAGCTCTCAAAAAGAGCGCGCATTTGGCTGGTGAGCAAAATTCCGTTCTGAACAGAGTTTATCGAATCATCAGAGCCTGAGGGAGTGAGGCAGGTAGCAAAATTGTAATCAATCCACTGCTGTGGAAATGATGGGGGAAAAATATGGACGGTGTCGAAGCCATGCCAAAATCCGAACTCCCGATTCTCCGCTGGTTGCCCCGTGATCACACAGCCACCGTCACGCTCCCGTACAGCTGTGCGAAATAGCACATTTTGCGTTTCGGTCGTGATATCGTAGGTGCGGGGAAGCCACCGTTCCTTGCTGTATTTGAGGGAGCCGTCGGTAAAGATTGCATAGTTTCCCGGTTCGAGACACTGATCATCCCGTGGAATGGTTTCTCCACCCTGATTACGCAGACCGCAGGGACTATCGAATTCAAACATGATCTCCACCATCGAGTAAAAATTGCCGTTCGTCATACCCTCGGTGCAAACAAGCCCACCGAGGATTGTATAAGGATTGTTGGAACTGTAGATGCGGATGTTGCGTCCAAACTCGCGAATACCCATCCTGAGATTGTTGTCATGGTAAACGTGGACCTCACCTTCGGCATCTTGAATAGACATTCTGATTACTTGAAACGAGGGCAAACAACGCAGTCTCGTGGGAGCAACTGATCCGCACAGAAATTAAGTAAACACCAAAAGTCCTGCCGGAGTTGTGAGAGTCAAAGGGGGGAGGACTAAAAGTGAAAACTAATGGTGGAGGTAGTTGGGAACTAAGCACCACAGGAGGGGGAAGTAGGTGGGATCTGGGACTCGATTGATTTTCATCTCTGTTAGGGAAGTGGATGACAGAGTGTTAGGTTGGTCACCGCCCTTGCGGGAAAAAAAATACCAGCAGAAGCGAGTCACAAGCTGAGTTATCCACAACCCTAATTACTCGCTAAATCCACTATCGCGGGTCAGGTGCTTGGCTAGCATGTCTGAGGGGCATACGAGTACCAAGTAGAGTCACGAAACTATGCCGCAATAGACGTAGCCGGGCTGGCTAACAGAATTGCGAATAGAAGTTAATAATAGCTACCAAGCCCTGCTCTCCTAAGCTATACAGCGTCCGGAAAGCACTATTCTCTCTTAGTTTGTTTTGTACCTGATTGCTGAGATCAACGATAGTGGGTAAATACAGTAGCCAATCAGTATTTCCTTGGCATGGGAATGATTGGGAAAGGGTGGGACTGGAACCAATAAGGCTGTCTTGTTCTGCTTCGAGAATCTAACAGTGAGCAAGACATATCTGAGATGAGTGGGTTCTCCGAAAGAAATGAATATCTCTGCGGAAAGAAATTCTAGATCCCTAATAATCGACAAGTTGGGCAATCTGGCAAAGAAGGAAGATGTTATCTTTACATGCTTGTACTATGGCTTCAATGCTCCGCAAGAGCAGGCGATATAGGGAATTACCTTGAGATGAGACTAAGAGAGATGATAAGCTAGAGGAAATGGGTGACGGTTTATAGGCGGATAACAGGATGATTCTACGGTGGGTGTCTGGAATATGCGTGGGTCAATTTGGCCTCCTCTCTATTAATTGAAGTGATGTAAACTTACCAAAGATTGCCTGCAGATCCCTCCTTTGTTTCGCTTAACATCGGCACTGTTTTGTGTCTCACATTGCGAGCTAGAGGAAAAGGACTTGAATAAGGGGTGGGACAGTGGATTGCGCGATGCCTTGCCGGTAACAGTTACTTGACGAAGGCGAGGAAGTTAAAACGGTCAGTCCTCAGAATGAATGTGCTTATTGTCGGTGTTACCAGAGCGGCCATTAACCTCATTCCCGCATCATCCCAGGAATATTGACGCCCATTCTCTTAAAATATCAAAGGGCGTACTCGGACGGTCGATATATTCACTCGAATACGAGGGCAACAAGGTAAGCGAGAAAAGACTTGATTCTTATTTTAAAGAAGGAAGAAAAGAGACAAAGCGAACGATGCTGATAATGAACGATGATGAACGATATCGGAAAAGAAACTGGAACAAGATGGTCTCATAGAGACAAAGTCGGCGAAAAACAGAGACAGAAAAAGGAAAGACGCAAGAAAAATGTAAATCCTCCACTGTCTCGCATCTCAAACTATCCCGATACAAATCCAGTGTCATAGTTGGTAGCTAGTACTAGTCTGTCTGATATTCAACGTTACACGTTTCCACTATACTAGTCAAACGCATATCAGAATTTTCCAAACACCGAGTGATTCCGGTGAGGGGGTGAAACACTAGGTCCAGCCTTAGTAAGTTTCAACAATGAGCACGGGGACCTCAAACCCCGGGTGCTGGATAGGTTGGTCACCCAAAACACGCCCATGGTCGATGCTCATGCCGGGGGCGTGGCGCCACAACCCCCGAAACCTTCGACCTCACAACTAGAGGCACTCTAAAGAGTGCCCAATCGCTCAACATAACCTCACTGCTCAACACTTTGCTTGGTAGTATAATAATAACTTTGCCGCTCAACACAACCTCAAATTGCGGAATAATTGATTAGATATATAATTGCAGTCCACTTTGCATCTATTTCTGCAGCCGTGCTTGTCGCTTAATGCTAGTAATTCCCAGCACTTTTTATAAGCTCTGGCTGCACCACTTGCTTTTGCCTGTGTGCTCTACTCTTCTCTTTTCTCGCATATGGCACTGAGTCCCTACAGCTCTTTCCCGGTCTTTTCCACCTTAGAATCTTTTGCCCTTTTCGCCGTTTGACATGCTTCAGAAGCATAGATCACGCTCTCTGAGCTCATATATTTATGTTGAGCCACAAAGTTACCGTATGTTGAGCTACAAGGATTCTATGCCCAGCCATCAAGTTAAGTTGAGCCGCAGTTATGAGCATCCCCGTGTGGGATGTTTCTGACAGTTTCCCCGGATTGGATGGTGGTATGACCGAGACTGCTTTTGAAGGTAAACTGCGTTCGTGACCTACTCACTATACCGGGAGATGGGAGATGTGAACTTGACCCCGGATAGCTACGGTGTAATGTAGTAGATAGATCGATACGGAAACGCACAGGAAGCTAAGCCCAATAGAGTGGAAGTGAAGAACCAATTATCGTGGAGAGAGTGTGTGTTGCTGCGCTTGTCTAAACTAAGCAAGAGAAGAGAGACTTATATGCAGAAAATTCTGCATGCCAAGCTATCTACAAACATAGGGTTCTAGTGTGTACTCAAAAACTCTCCTGGCCGGTAAAAAAAAACTACCTTATCTCCTGGACCGGCAAGACATGAAAATTTCGTTCCACCCCTGTCGACAACTGAAAGATGCTGAGTAATAGGAAAAAAAGAATCGAGTGATATCAAAAGCAACACCACTGTATGAGCATATCATGTAAATAGAAAGCACAAACCAAGATAGAGACAGGTACAAATAGAATAAAAGTAGAAAACTGTCAAAGAACTATGAGCTATACTATTGTGCATGATAACGTTCAAAACAGTCAAATTGACAAAGTGCCACATCACAAGCGAAGTAGGCATATCCTGTCTGACAAGATTTCTTCTCTTCGAACCGACAAAAAATACACCGCAGTCGCTTGCCGGATGGAAGGTGCTTTAGTCGATGATCTTCTCAGGCAGGTGGAGGCAAGCCTTGATGGTGTTTAGTTGCATAAACTGTAGTTGTCTTTTTTGCTTAACGTGTAGGCTTCTTACTCGTACTTGGGATACCCCTGGAGGTGGATCTGGCCTGCGCCTCAGTGCAGCATACTCATTGGTATTTTTTACCAGAAGCTGAAAAACCTCCTCGTCCCAAAACTCCTCGAATATCTGATATGATGTAACATCACACCTGGGAAAGCGGGACTCAGCCTCATGCACGGTAAAAGCATGCTGCAGCGGAATGAAGGTCTCGGCTATCTCTAGCATAAATCTATTCAAGGCATGAGAATTACCAACTGCATTCTCAACTAGACTGCTATCGCATTGCAGCTCTTTTTGCCTGTGCGTAACTCTTTTCTGAGGACGGGATGTAGCTTTTTTGCCTACTTTGTGAATTGCTTTTCTGGGCCAAGTCTGAGAAGTAGACAGAATATTGTCTGAAAGAGATTGAAGTGGCTTTCGGGTTGGCCTTGTTGCTTGACTCAATTGAGATAGTTGTCTATCCTAATTCCTTCTTGTTCTGTGACATCTACAATTTCCTGACTAATCATGTCTTAAACTATGTTTAAGGTATTTGACAGGGGTGGCACGAAATTTTCATGTCTTGCCGGTCCAGGAGATACGAGCGCCCTAATCTACACCGGGGTTGAGGCCTTGGCACGGGTAGATCATAGTCGCCTCCGCCGTGCCTTATCCCTTGGGCGGTCTGAGACAGTAAAATTCGCGACCAGCACGCTAAATAATACCTAACTCCAGATCAGTCGGGTAACTAGCTATTTTGGGTTCCGAATCTGGCTTTTCAAACCAAAGTGACTCAGCATCTCAACAACTCTTTTAATCCCCAACCACTCACAGTCCTCCAAACAAGGATTAGGGTGCTGGTCGCGAATTTTACTGTCTCAGACCGCCCAAGGGATCAAGGCACACTACTTGTACACTGCAACCACATTTTCTTATCACACCCACGTGACTAATACAAGTAAATCAATCATACAGGTATGCTGGACGAGTACTCAAAGATGGATGTTGAGATTAATGTGTGGCTAGGCCGAGCACCATATATCAGCAGATGTTTCCCGGTCGGACTTACTGCCTCCGGCATGCTCGATCGAGTAGATCAGAAGTTCCCATCCCACCACTATATCCTAGCTCTCAAAACGCATCACAGCCCATCACTCACCCTTTCAGCCTTTCACCCTGAAATCCGAAGTCAACCCCTATAGCGTCTTGTATTACTCTCGCCAATCATAACAACAACAGTGGTCAATATATACAAGTTTCCTAGTCCAGCGTAGCCTCCAGATATGCAGCATTCCAACATTCCATACTTGTTCCCATGCCAGCCTTCGTTCCAGAGATAACTGCAATTTTGCCATTCCAGACATGCGAGTCATTCACATCGTCATTCCCATACCAATACCAACCATCAGAATAGTGATTCCATTCTCCAGAAAAGCCACCACCGACAACACACCCGGTTCGGATGGTGGGTTCACCTAATGGGCGTTGCGATGAAACAGCTCACGACAAGACAACTTACTGTAAACTTACAAGGCGCCGTTATGCGGACCGGAATGAGAAAACACTTTAACTCTTAACGTCACTGGAGATGTGAGGGGCGGAGGGTTTGCAAATGGCCTACAGTATATGGAAGGGAAACAAAGGCCAATTTAGGCTCCCCGGAATATTTTAACCGGCTGCCCGACGGAGGTGAAAGAAGCGCTCACTTGTGTTGGTGGTCGGAAAGGTCGAGGTCTGCGTTGTCTAGCGAAGACACATAAATAAACTGGTTGCCTCCGCGTCCTAGGCCCATATTTCAAAAGATCAAATCATCTGGTATCAAGTTTTATGGTGCAAGATATCGTTCCCGGAGATTGTACCCTACATCGTAATTTGCGTTTCAGTGCCAGCGGTATATGGTGCGGTAGCATACCATACTGCGGGAACCCGAATTGGAATTATTGTCAGGGCTATAAATGTTGAAAGTGCAATTAGTAGCACCGGAACATAATTCCGGTGGGCTGACCCCGAGTTATAGGACATAGCTAATGTTCTTGTGTATAGCACAAGACTACTGCTTCCGGAGGTACCGTAGGTATTATTGTGAGCTAACCTTTCCTAGTGTCATATCCACTAGGTATCAAATTTTACTGTTTCACTCCACCTAGGGGATGAATGCAGACTATCTTGGTTAATGGCACGCGGAAAAATAATGTTGATGCTTGCTTCCTCAACCTTAGCAGTTAGCTGGTATTCTTTCGCATTGCGCACTGCCGCTTCGGCGGGAAGCGGGGCTGGGGCTGTGGGTAGATTAAACTCTGAAGCGAGCCCTTAGCATGAGTTCCTACTGTTAAAACCCCCCGGTCCCGGGCCCGGTACGGAGAGAAAAGATGTTAGGCAAATTGTCGAATGGCGGATACCTACTAAATCCCTGAGGAAGCGTAAGCGGGGGTGGGGTAGATATAGAGGTGAGGGCGCTATTTTTAACTGTGACGTTCAAAGCGAGGTAGGGGGATCAGGAAGCTATAACGGCTCGAGCATTGGTAAGGAGTTTATCTCACGGCACGGCAAACAGATGGGTGGCCATAGCTAGCTGGCAAAAAAGAGAAAGGTTAGAGAAAAGAGAAAAAAATAAACCAAAGCCTATCAATCATGCATTGAAGCACTTCTTGGTTGATTCCAGCGGTGCAGCCACCCCATCTGTATACCCTGCAGTGTTGATAGTGCCGAGTTTCCCTACATGGCGCTAAAATGCAAACTAAAAAACTAGCTCCCCACTTTTCTAGATATGTCAATCAAGTGATATCAAAGGCATTTCAGGTCAAGTTATGATGCAGATCTCTTTCCATCGATAGGAGCACTAAACCTGATATGAGAGCGATGCCAGTCATAGTTGTGAGGTAGTGCACCCGTTGATATTTTACCGAATGGCAAGGGCAGTGGATTGCTCGCAAATTGATTCCTTGATTGTCTCCCTAAACTAGTGGTAAAAGCAAGCATATATGAAAAATCACAAAGTTATTCTTATCCTTCTTCTAATCACGGCACTATCCGCTATGCTCCACGCATGTTCCTGATCTCATGCCCGCTCCGGTAATAACAAAAGAAAGAAACATTTTGTGCAATCCCCTAACAAAAGAATTGAATAACAAGGACTTCCGCTCCCCCATGCTTCCCATTCAAGCGCCAGACACTTATTCTACCATCACCCCCATGGCCTTGCTGTACCTCTTCGACAGCGGATATTCTAACTGATATATCAACGGAAAGATCTACCGAAACTCTAAGCTTTTCTAGAGCAACGAAGACTCCAACTAGTGCATTCCATGCAGCATCGGCTGATGTCCGACGGAGGGTGCGTCTGGTAGATGGATATGGAAGTGCTGGATTTTATCCTTGGATTTCAAACTACTCGGTTCCTTCGGAGGGGGGTCCAGGTACACCGGAGAACGTAAGAGGGGAGCCCAACTAATTGCAGACTTACACATATTTGGGAATCAAATCCGGGGGTTTCACGTATCGGCCGTGTCGGGATTGAGGCTGTTGAACATCCTCACGATGCCCTCATACTCATTCCAGAGAGCACACGAGAGTGGTGTTCGGCCCCACTCATCCGGTTTGCCGGGATTGACGTCGTTACGTTGTAGCAACATCTTTACAATCCCCTCATTCCCGTTCGCGACCGCCCGCCAGAGCGGTGTTTGACCATATTCGGTGTCAGGCGTGTCGGGATTGACGTCGCACTGTTCTAGCAGCATCCTTGCGACACCCTCATGGCTATTTGCGGCAGCCCACCAGAGTGGTGTCCTGCAATATTTGGTGTCGGGGGTGTCGGGATTGATGTCGTTACGTTGCAGCAGCATCCTTATGACCCCCTCATACCCTTTCACGGCAGCACACCAGAGTGGTGTTCGGCCACATTCAGTGTCGGGTGTGTGGAGATTGACGTCGTTACGCTGTAGCAGCATCTTTACGATCCCCTCATGCCGATTGTCGGCAGCCCACCAGAGCGGTGTTTGGCCATATCTAGTCTCGGGGGTGTCAGGATTTACGTCGTTCCATTCAAGAAATACCCTCACCACACCCTCACGTCCATTCGCGGCAGCCCACGAGAGCGTTTGGCCATATTCGGTGACGGCCGTGTCGCGATTGGCGCTGGCCCATTGCAGCAGCAGCCTTACGATCCGCTCATGCCCCATCTCGGCAGCGCGCGAGAGCTGCGTCCGGCTCAAGCTATCCACTTTGTTGGCACTGATGTCGCTCCGTTCAAGCAGCATCCTCACGACCCCCTCATGTCCATTATTGGCAGCTAGAGAGAGGGGTGTTTGGCTACAGTGATCCGGTTTGTTAGGGTTGACGTCGTTCCGTTCGAGCAGTATCTTCATGACTCGTTCGTGGCCATGCTCAGCAGCCCAAGAGAGCAATGTTTGGCCGAATACTGTGTCGGCCAGTGTTCCCAACGGGCCAGGCCGGCCAGGCTTCGGTAAAGCCGGGCCCGGCCTGCCCAAATTCTCTCGGATCTAGCCTGGCCCGAGCCTGCAGGCCTGGTTAAGCCTGAGCCTGGCCGGGCCGGGCCCGCCTATAGGCCATATAGGCTTTTTCCCGGCTGCCTGATAGGCCGGCCTGGCCTATATAGCCTAGGCCGGCCTATACGGCTTCGGCCGACCCACTCATAGCGAGCGGCTGCTCTGTGTCAACAGCAAAATTCACGGTAAATGTTTCCCAATTACGGAATATGATTAAAAATAAAGTAAGTGTTTCGCTTATTAGCAAAAAAAGCACAAAAAAATACTAGAGGTAGTGAATTAATTAGTTGAATTAATTGTAGAAAAAGAGTTGCTGTTGGTGGATCAACTGTGTGCAGTAGGACGGTGACTATTTCGAAGGCATCAATAAGAGAGGTTGA